>Ga0187847_10001212_pt1 | contig 24225 bp, 16 predicted proteins | sample June2016WEW_4_10_FD_132458 | JGI IMG/M metagenome (GOLD analysis project Ga0187847, IMG submission 132458) | Peatland microbial communities from SPRUCE experiment site at the Marcell Experimental Forest, Minnesota, USA - June2016WEW_4_10 | ecosystem: Environmental > Terrestrial > Soil >...
AGCTATAGGTCGCCGAATAGGGTATGCGCGCCTCGGCTCCCGAGTGTGCGGCATCGCATCCGGTGGACGGGGCTAAACCGCCACGTGTTTCTGTGCGCCGCACAACATCCACCTGACTCAGGCGGCCCTCACTGCCAGTTGACCGCGCAGATAGAATCAGCCATGGAATGGTGCCGGGCTGCTGCCGAGTCTCCAACAGTTTGCCCTGTACTTCACTTCCATCATTGAGCCGCCAGGTTGGTCCCGCGAAGTGCTTCCCAATCGCCTTACCGTCTTGATCCAACAAAGTCGCATCCGGCGCCTTCAACTTCCAGGCCCAATCGGCATCTTTCGCGCACGTGTAGATCTGGACGCCTTCCCCGCGGACCGGCAGGACCAGAGTTGCGGTCGAAGAGCCGTCGAGATGCACGGATTTCGGTTGTTCTTCAGATGCCTGGGCCGCGGACGCACAGTGCGCGCCCACGATGAATGCCAACGCAAGCATTCCCAAAAGGAAAATGACTTGTAGCGTCCTTGTTTTCATCTGGAGTAGAGGATATCACCAGGGCGTTTTTAAAGCGCTTGCACGCTACCGGTCCGCCCTGACCCCGAAGTGATACGTCAGGTTCACGCTTGCGTAGGAAGGAATGCGCACGCCTACCACTTCGCTCACGGGATTCGCGGGAACTAACCCGTTGCTGCCCAGGCCGGCAGTGCCCGGAGCGAACGCTCCGGCCGCTGCGAAGTTCTCCGTGGTCTGGCCGGTCCAGCCGCTGGCGATCATCGTGTTCACGCCCATGTTGACGCGTCCACTCATGAAGGGCCGCGATGCGGCAAAGCGGAACTCTTTGTTGGGCACACCCGTGCAGTACTCATTGAACGCATTCGCATCGCCGCTCAGATAACTAGTCTCACTGCATCCGTTGCCCACCACCTTGCGGCCCACATACTCGAACTCACCCTTGGTCTCGATGTGAAACGGCAACTTCTGATAGGTTCCGGTGAGATAGCCGATGATCCGCGGCGCTTCGGGCACGATGGAAAACGATGGAATCACGAGACGCGCGTCTGCTTGCTCAAATGTCGCCTGCAGCGATCCGTGCGCGAGTGCCTGCCGCACCGTCGCCGCCAGAAAGCGAATGCGTCCCGGACCGAGATCGAACTGCAATCCCTGGTCGGGATCGATCTTGCCGTACTCGGCGGTTTGCGTTTCGTGGCCCAACGTCAGCTTTATATCCGTTTCGTGGATGGTCTTGCTTGCCACCAGTTGAAACGAACGCGCGGTTTCAACGGGATCGACCGCGCCGGGGCCGTTCAACGCCGTGCCTTCGCGCGGGTCTTCGGTAAAGAATGATTTGCCGAAACTGACCGAGACCAAGGGTGCCTGCCATGACGCATTGGGCACAAAGGCCAGCGTTGCTTTAGGTGAATTGAGCGCCACCAGCTTGTTCCACGAGTTTGCGGACGTCATCAAGTCCTGGTTGTCGATGAAGATCTCGTCGCGCCGCCAGCCCGCGTAGTAGTTGAAGTGGCTACCCAACTCGCCCTGTGCGGCTACGTACGGCGTCAGCGGGGAAATCGTCACATTGTTGCCGTCGATCTTCACGAATGAACCGTATGAATTCGGCGCTGCAGGGTTGAAAAAATTGTAGTGGTCCAGATCGTCGCGCCGCGGGGCTTCGCGCTCGTAGTCCGTGCCGGCCATCAGCGTCAATTGCTTCGAAATCGTGTCTACATAGACGCCGCTCGCTCCGCCCACGGTGCGGAATTCGCTTTGCCGGATCAGTCCTAGCCCGAAATCCGAAAACAGCGAGAGATTGTAGGTGCGGAAGAAACCCGACAGCTGGAGCTGCCGCTCGGCAGACCACTTCCAGATGTCGTTTAATGCAAAAAGCGCGGTGTGCGTCTGCTCCTTCTGCCGCGGGTCGATCGTATCGGGGTACGCGGCCCAACCAGTCGACGTGTCTACCACATTGAATCCGAAGATGGGCCGCAGCCCGGCCACATACCCGTAGCCGAAATAGGCGATGCCGAACAGGGTCAGCGTATGATCGCCTGCGTGCATCGTTTGTCCACCGTTGAACTTGAACTGCTTGCGGTGTTCGAGCCGATCGAGGAAGCCGTTGCCGTAGGAGCCCTCCATCGCTACCCAGGAATTCTGCGACGGGCTCATGCCTGCAGTCTCCGTCAGGTCGCGCGTGTCACCGGTGAGCGTGAAAAACGGCGCGAGATGCGTGCGCAGGCCGTAGATGGCTGCCAAGTTCAACGCATGATTGCCCTCGCGCACGTTGAAGGCTCCGCCATCCACCTCGACGCTTTCAATGGCGCTCGCAATGTAAATGTTTGGGTCCGCGTATCCGTTGCCGTGCGCGTTCGCCGACAAGTTGTTCGGCACCAGATACATTCCCACCTGCACGTATTGCGCGATGGGTTCGCCATGATCGCCCGCCACACCCGGCGCAAAGTATTGCGGCGCCTTGATGCCGCTCGACGCCGTCTCGATGGGATAGCCGGGAATGGAGATGGGTGCGCCCGGTCTTCCGGGGTTGGCATCGAGCAAATCTTCAGCGGCAAATACCTTCACCGCCGGATCGGGAGACATCACATCGCCGCCGGTTACGTCGGCTGTCACCATCACGGTTTCACACAGTTCCGGTTCCAGTTGGATGGCAAGATCGCTGCTTCCGTTCGCAACCTGCACGCTCTTCTGCAGTTTTTGAAAATGCGCCGCAGTCACGCTCAGTGCATACGTTCCCGGTTTGAGGCTCGCCAGCGCAAAATGCCCATGTGCGTCGCTCACGGCTCGTAGCGCAGCACCGCCCTCGGCGCTCAATTCGACCACCGCGCCAGCGATGGCCTGGCCTTGTTTGCCGGTCACGGCTCCCGACATCGCTACGCCCGCTGCAGCGTCCGCATGCGCCAGCAGTCCCGCACAAAGCGCAAACAGGCACAGGGCTGCGATTTGCGTTTTTTTGCGAGGCATGAAAGCACCCTAAATGCCGTCTTGCGCTGCTGCCAGTGCGCTTCGTCACACGTTTATTATAATCGTGCTACTGAATTGGACGATAAGTGTATATCGCCACAGAATCGCGCCCATTGTGCTGGTTTTCGCGGAGTTATTTTGCGCTCGACGCCGGCCGCGACGCGCCTCTCGCGCCGGCTTTGCCGAGCGCCGGCAATGTGCCTCGCGGGAAGTTCGTCGACCGTCGCACCACCAACCGCGTAGCGATCGGCCACTCCCGCTGTGTGGCCTTGGGATGATGCGCTTCAATCCCCGCGCGCAACGCCTCCACGGCCGCCGAAGCTAAATCCCTGCACGACATCTGTACTGTTGTCAGCGGCGGCAGCATGAACTGCGCAAGATGGATGTCGTCGAATCCCACCACGGAAATATCCTTGGGAACCTTGTGCGTGGTTTCGTCCAGGGCGTGCAGCACCCCGATGGCCGTCATGTCGTTCGAGCAGACGACCGCCGTGGGCAATTCTGTTTTTATCAACTGTTCCATTGCCGCCTTGCCGCTCTCCATGGTGTGCTTGCCTTCAACCATCGAGGCGGCCGGAGCGGTGAGCCCCAGCTCGGCCATGGCGCCGCGAAACGCCTCGCGCCGCGTCACCGCGGTGCGCAGCTGCAATGGGCCCGAGATGAACGCAATCCGCCGGTGCCCGAGCGCAGCCAGATGCTGCACGGCTTCGCGAATTCCCCCGCTGTAATTCACCTTCAGCAGGCGGACATTGGGCAGCATCGGCCCAGCGTCCACAAACACCAGTGGAAAGCCTTGCTCCACGAGCTTCTGCACCAGCTCTTCCTCAATGCCGAAGGTCATCACCGCCACGCCATCCACGTTGCGCTGCAGCATGCGCCGGATAAGCGACTCCGTCCGCACCGGATCGTAGTTCGTTGACCCGATCATCACTTCGTAACCCTGCGCGACGGCCAGGTTTTCGAACTCCTGCACCAGTTCGGGGAAGAACGGATTGGTGATCTCAGAAACGATGAGGCCCAAGATGCGGCTGCGTCCGGATACCAGCGCCCGCGCCTGCGTATTGGGCACATAACCCACCTCGTCCACGGCCTTCCACACGCGTTTGGCCAGCTCGGGATCGACGCTGGAAATGCGATTGACGACGCGCGACACAGTGGCGATGGACACCCGGGCGCGCCGGGCTACGTCGTGAATATTCACGGCCGCGCGGCGTCCCTGCAATGGATGTTTCAACCGGCTCATCAAGAGAGAATTGTACGCTTTTCCCGGTGTTTCTCGTCCCGGCATCCGTGGCCGCACCGCGGGAACCCATCAAATCCCAAGGTTTTGTGGAATCCGTGCGTTTCGTCAGCCGCATCGGGCCTGCATGGATTCCAAAAATCGGAAAGCGTTTCCCGAAAAATCGGACCTCATTCGCGGCTCCCAACTCCAGGGAACTCCCGGCCTACCCCCTTGCTCTCTTGCCCTGTTTTTACGGATGGCTTTGCCCGCCCGCCGCAACCTCAATCGCGTGCCGCAGCAGCAGCAGAATCGCTTGCAGACTCTCTCCGGCGCCGCGCTTGCTGCCTGGCAGATTCACGATAAGCGTGGCGCCGCGCAGTCCCGCCACGCCGCGTGAGAGCCACGCAAACGCATTGCGTTCTGCACCCTTGTGGCGCATTGCTTCCGCCAGTCCAGGCGCTTCGCGTTCGATAACGCGCCGCGTCGCTTCGGGCGTGCGGTCGCGCGGTCCCAGGCCGGTACCGCCTACGGTCAACACAAGCGCGGCGCCCCTGCGGCCGAGCTCTTCGAGAGCCGCGGTAATCGCGTCTTCATCATCGGGGAGCAGCGCCGTATGGATTTCGGCCCGCGGCCACTCGCTGCCGAGCAGCTCCACTATCGCCGGACCCGCCGTGTCGGTCATCTGTCCAGCCGAGCAACGATCCGAGATGGTGAGCACTGCAAGCAGCATGTGGCGATTTTAAGCTCCAAGCCGCTGTCCGTAGAAATTCGCGGGGATTCGTAGCCTCCCACATCTCAAAATCGAGATGTGGGGCACCGTGGTTCGTGCGGAGTCAAGCTGTCGAAAATCTATTGCGCCGGTAGCGCCTTGACGGTGTGTAGCCACGCTTCCACCAGCTTGGGCCAGCCCATGATCGGAAAATCCCTGGGCCGCAACCCGTAGCCGTGACCGCCCTCGGCAAACACATGTAATTCAGCCGGCACTTTCGCGCTCTTCAGCGCCAGAAAATACACCACCGCGTTCTCCACGTGCACCGGGTCGTCCTCGGCCTGCAGCAGTAAAGTTGGCGGCGTGTTTGCCGTCGGCTGGATATCGGGATTGGGCACGAAGTTCTGGTTCGCCATCGCCAGGTAACCGGGATAGAGCACCACTGCGAAGTCCGGCCGGCAACTCAACTGGTCGGCCGCGTCGATAGGATCGTAAAGCCGCTTGTCGTAATGGTTGCTGAGGGCTGCCGCGAGATGCGCGCCCGCGGAAAATCCCAACACACCCACGCGGTGCGGATCGATGCCCCACTCTGCCGCGTGAAGCCGCACCAGTCCCACGGCGCGTTGTGCGTCCTCAATGGCTGCCGGGGACTTGGGATACGGGCCGCTATCTGGCACGCGGTATTTGAGCAGGACGCAGCTGACGCCGATCTGGTTTAGCCAATCGCAAACCTCCGTGCCCTCCAGATCCATCGACAGAATCTGGTATCCGCCGCCGGGAAACACCACAATCGCTGCGCCCGTGTTCTGGCCCTTCGGCGGGAAGACCGTAATCGTCGGTGTGGACACGTTGCTCAGGCGGATATACGGCCGTCCCGCCATCATTTTGGTTCCCGCCGCGTTTACGTTCACCTCAGGCGGCAGGCCCGCTTTAGCATCCGGCGGCGTTCCCGGCCAGATCGGCATGGTGACGAGGCCCGCGGGCGGCGTCCATCCAGGTGCGGAAGCTGGAGCAGCAGTTGGAACGGAAGTGGGAGCGGAGTTTGGGGTTTGCGCGTGTGCACCCGCAGTAGCCAATGCAGCGGCGGCGACAAGCAGAAATTCTTTGTTCATATTGGGGATCTCCCGGATCGAATGCTCTCAGAGCCAAGCTGCTCTGGCTCAAATCTGCGCTGCGATCATCGCAGCCGGGCCCATGTCCGCGCAACCCTCCATCAGCGCGGCGCCTTGTTGGTTTCTAGGATTTTATTTCGGTGCGGACAGATCGTTCTTACGCCCCCTGCAGGCTACTGTCTTATGCCCGCTAGGCGGGCACTCTACTTATCCACCCATGATTACCGAAATGAGTGATGCGCCGCTGCATGCAGGGTTACTCCACGGTTTCCTCTTCCCGAACTCGCACCAGCAGGCCTCCGATCGTGTGACGGAAGGCCACGGTGAGCGTGTTTTCCCCATGCAGCAGCGCGCACAGCTGCTCAGTTGCAATAGCCGACTCGGGAACGGACATGGAGGACGGCGGCAGCGACGACTTTAGGATGCCTGCGATCATGTTGACCACTTCCCGTGTTGCGTCGAGCGTGTCCGCCTCGCCCACCGTCTCCACCGGCTGCATCAGCATGGCCGCGGTTGTCGCCTGGGCAAGTTCCTTTTCCAACCGCACCTCGATGCACCCATTCCACTCGCCTGAGAGGTTTACGCTCACCAGCACATGCCCGGCGCCCACACAAAACTCCTCAGCAGAAGGAACTGTTTCCATCTGCATGCCCAGCATCTGTTCCCAGAACTGCGAGTTGGCGCGAACCAGCGACTCCTCGTCGAGGTGAGACTGCATCAAAGAATCCTCACGTTTACGACTGGCCCTTTCTTAGGGCTCTTTCATCTCTATCGGGCTGTTTTGGGTCTGCGTTCAGTGTCCCGCCACACCATGGTCATTGGAAAAGTGCCCCACGCCAGACACACCGCGACGATGTGACCAAGGTCACCATTCGTGGTGCTCTCAGGCACATCCCGGCATTTTTGCCGGTGCCACGCTTTTGGAATATGAGGTGTTTACCATGCGGGATTCCGATGCCTACCGCTGGACGCATCCTGAAACCATCCTCGTCGCCACGGATCTGAGCGATCTGGACCATCTCATGCCGTTTGCCCTCGAACAGGCGAGTGATACCGGAGCCCGCATTCTCCTCCTGCATGTTCTCTCCAACACTTCGGCATTCACCGCCGACGCGAGCGGCATGCCCTACTACGACGTCGCAGGAGCTCTGGACATCGCGGAGCAAACGATGCATTCCTGGTGCGAAGTTGCTGCGCGCCTCGGTGCCCGCTGCGAAACCCAGGTTCGCGAAGGTCATCCCGCCCAGCAGATTGTCGCCGCCGTCCGCCAGTTTCATGCGGACCGCGTATTGGTTGGAACTCGGAGCCGGAGCAAGCTCGGCAAATTGCTCATCGGCTCAGTAGCAGAACAAGTGCTACGCTCGGTCTACCTCCCGGTCATCACCGTGGGCCCCGAGGCTCATCTCCCGGTGGATAAGGGCGAGGAACGTGTCGTCCTCTATGCCGCTACACTTCGAGAGGCCTCTCGCCCGAGCGCGGCGCTTGCCTGTCAAGCGGCCGTCTGCCAAAAGGCAAGGCTGGTTCTGCTGCATGTTCTGCCGCCCATCTCAGAGATGGAACGCAAAGGTCTGCCAACGGGAATGCACTCCTCGGCTATGCTCGAACTGCGCATCCTGGCCGCGCAAATTGGCGCCGACTGCTGCTCGACGGTCGAGCCGGTCGTGGTCCACGGCAATCCTTCCATCGAGATTCTCGCCCTGGCTGCCGAGCGCCGCGCCAGCTTGATCGTGCTCGGCGCCACGCAGCGCTCGGCCTTTGAGAGCCTTACACGCGATCGCACTGTCTGCCGCGTGCTGGCTCACGCGCGCTGCCCCGTACTCACGTTGCGCGAAACGCAATCCATGCTGCAAGAAGCGCACGCTGCAGCCGTCAGCGCTCATCGTTGATATAAAACGGCGGAGTGAGCGGGGTTGGCGGAATTAGACTGGCTCCGGACGCGCGAATTTCTCGGAGATAATTTGTCGGCGAGCTCACGAGCTGCGGGAGCCAGCCTGTTTAGCCGTCCAGAATTGCGGCCCCTTCCCGAAGGGCGACGTTGCTGGAAGCCCTATGAGGAGAGACGCGCGTAAACGGCTGCAGCCTTTTCAGGCAGCGATCGTGCAAATAGCGGAGCTGGCGCAAAAGCCCCAGTCCGTCCTGCTTACGGCCCGCGGCATGCGCCGCATAGATCTCCGCCGCCAGCGCGTGGAACTGCTGGTGAAGGGTTTCGATTGCCTGGAGGGACGGAGACATGTCTCCCGTAGCAAGCCTTTGCGCATCGAGCCAGGCCCCCATGCCGCATTGTTGGGCGTCGAGGGACGGTGGAATCGGTCGCACGCCCTGCAGGTATGCCAGAAAATGTCCGTACCAGGCGCGGTGTTCCGCAACGGCAAACAATGCCGCCCGATTCGTGGCTTGAACTATGGGCACTTCCGCCCAGCGCGGATCGGCACGCCAAGCGGTCGCCCACGCCCGCAAGTCCCGTGCCGGCATGGGCCTTGCGATCCCGTATCCCTGGGCGCAATCGCATCCCAATTGCAGCAACATCAGGCCGTGGTCTACTGTCTCCATTCCCTCCGCAATCACCTGCCGCCGAAACGCCTCGGCCAATCCCAGGACGCCTTTCAGGATGGTCAGGTTCTCCGAATCGTCGAGCATATCCCGCACAAAACTCTGGTCGATCTTCAGAACATTGGCGGGCAAGCGTTTCAAATAGACGAGGGATGAATAGCCGGTGCCGAAGTCGTCCACGCTGATCTGGACCCCGGCTTCGCGGCAGGCTGCGAGCACCTGGGCACTGAGCGTCACATTCTGCAAGGCGCTGGTTTCCACCACTTCCAGTTCCAGGTGCGACGGCTTGACGCACGGATGCGCCGCCAGCCGCGCGCGTAGCCGGTCGACGAAGTCCGGCTGCTGCAATTCGAAGGCGCTCACATTCACGCTCACCGGAAGCTCGAATCCGCTCTCCTGCCAGGCTTCCATTTGGCTGAGCGCGCTCTCGATCGCCCACTCGCCCACCTCCACGGTCAGCGGATGATCTTCAATTACCGGCAGAAATAATCCAGGAGGCAACAGTCCGCGCTCGGGGTGCTGCCAGCGCAGCAGGGCTTCGGCGCCGATCACCTTACCCGTGCGCATGTTCACCTTGGGTTGGTAGTAAAGCACGAGCTCATGTGCCGCGAGCGCCCGCCGGACGTGCTCGATATTCTCATGACGGCTGCGCGTCATCAGGTCCTGGCCCGGATCGTAGATGCTATAGCGGTTTTTGCCTGCCAGTTTGGCCTCGTAAAGCGCCTGGCCGGCCTGGCGTAACAGCGTATCCGCGTCCACTTCCTCTGCCTGCGGATAGAACGCCACTCCGGCGCTTGCCGTTACCCGCATTGGCACGTCGCCGATGCGTACTTCCTCGGCGGCGGCCGCGAGCATGTGCGTCAATGTTGCCAGGCAGGCATCGCTGTCGGGCAAATCCAGAATCACGGCGGCGAACTCGTCGCCGCCCAGCCGCGCCAGCGTATCTCCCTCGTGCAATACCCGCTTCATCCTCAGGGCCACGGCAGTTAGCAGCGCATCGCCGCTGGCGTGGCCGTATTTGTCGTTGATGGCCTTAAAGCCGTCGAGATCGAAATATGCCGCGCCAAGCAGGTGCCCGCGGCGGTGTGCATGCGCCATGGCTTGGCGCAGCCGGTCGGCAAGCAACGCGCGGTTAGGAAGCCCGGTCAGCGCATCGTAGTGTGCAGCCAGTTCCAGTTGCTGCTCGTGTTGCTTGACCTCAGTAATGTCGGTAGACAGACCGACGTACTGCTTCACCTGCCCGGCGGCGTCGCGGATGGCGTAAATGTTCAACATCTCCGGGTAGATATCCCCGCCCTTTGTCCGATTCCAGACCTCGCCCGACCAAAGGCCATCCCGGATAAGACAGTCCCACATGTTCTTGTAAAAATCCCTGCTCTGCAGGCCCGACTGCAGCATGCGCGGATTGCGCCCCTGCACCTCTTCCCGCATGTAGCCGGTGATCCGTGTAAAGGCGTCGTTTACTTCCAGAATTTTGCCTCGGGGATCGGTGATGAGAATGCCTTCGCGGGCGCCCGTAAAGACCGTGGCGGCCAAGCGCAGCCGTTCTTCTGCCTGCCTGCGCTCCGTAGTGTCCTCGGTTAGGATCACAATGCCGCCCACAGAGCCATCGCCGTCCCGCCAGGGAAGAATCTCGCGCCGCACCCAGCGCACGCTTCCATCCGCCATCGTCAGTTCGCGCTCGCAAACCTCTATCTTCTCGCCCGCCAGGCAGCGCCGGTGCTCTTCCCGCCAGCTGTCTGGAATTCTGGAGAAGAACTCGTAGTGCGAATGCCCCACGATCTCGGCATTTCCGAGGGCGTGCATTTCCAACCATCGCCGGCTCGCGGCCACGTACCGCATCTCGCGATCGAGCATGGCCAGCGCCGCCGGTGCATTTTGGATGAACAGCTGCAGCAGTTCCTTGCTCGCAGCGAATTCCATCTCCGCCCGCTTCCAGTTCGTAACGTCTTCGGCGAAGAGGATGATGCCTCCCACCCCGCCTTCTGCGGTTCGCCAGGGAATCACTGCCCACCGGTTCCACGTCACGGTGCCGCCGACGCGCTCGACTCGGTCTTCGTCATTGCGCAGCGTCTCTCCGGCCAGTCCGCGGCGGTGCGCCTCCTTCCAGCACTCGGGAATGCCGGAAACGACCTCGTAGTGGGAGCGTCCAATAATCTCCTGTCCGGCAGGAGCATTCTCCTCGAGCCAGCGCTGGCTAGCCGCCACATAGCGCATCTCGCGGTCGAACATGGCCATGGCTACGGGCGCGTGTTTGATGAACAGTTGCAGCAGTTCCTTGCTCTCGCCGAGCGCCGCTTCAGCCTTTTTGCGTTCTGTAATATCCTCATAGAACATCACAATGCCGCCCACCGAGCCATCGGCTCCGCGCCAGGGCGTAATCTGCCATCGGATCCATTCCATGACGCCGCCGGACGGACGGTACTGGTCTTCTTCTACACATTGCGACTCACCTGCCAGCCCGCGCCGGTGCGTCTCTTTCCATCGCTCAGGGATGTCCGGGTTTACCTCATAGTGCGAGCGTCCGATAATCTCATGCGAGTCAACGCAATGATCTTCTGCCCATCGCCGGCTCGCAGCCAGATAGCGCATCTCGCGGTCGAACATGGCCAATGCCACCGGCGCGTGCTCGATAAACAATTGCAGCAGCTTCTCGTTTTCGCGCAGTTTTGCTTCAGCTTCAAGGTACTCGGTAATGTCCGGCGCGATGCCGAGGATGCCGATGATCTCGCCGCCTGGGCCGTTGATGGGGTATTTGCGATTGTCGATCCAGCGCTTCGCCCCACCGCGGCGCTCGAGTTGCTGGATCTCATTCACGCGCTGCCCCTCGGCAAACACCTGGCTCTCCAGCCGGTAAGAGGCGTCGGCCACAGCTTCCGGACGGAGGTCGTAGTCGGTCTTGCCCACCAGTTCGGCGGCTTCGATCGCCGCTTCCGTAAACTCCGGCAGGCTCCGGCTCGCGGCCAGAATCACATGGTTGCGGTTCTTCAGGAAAATGTAGTCGTCGGTGCGCTCGGTCAGGCTTTTGAAGCTGGCGATCAGCGCCGCATCGCCGGGCTCGATCACCTTCCGCGCGTCTTCAAGAAACAATTTGAGCTGTGCCGGACGCTTCCGCGCTCGCTCCTTCACATACCGTACCTTGAAGCAGCGGATGCGCCCGTCGGCATGACGGATGCGCAGATTCACCGAACCCGAGGCGTTTGGGCTATTTGGTGAAAACAGGGATTTTGCGAGGTTGGCATCCTCCGGATGGATGCGATCCTGCAATTGCACCTTTGCGGCGAGAAAATCCTCTCGGGCGTAGCCGAGCAGAGCTTCCACGCCTTCGCCGGTTGCGACGATCTCCGGCGGACTTCTCAAAGCGAAGCAGAAAGTTGCACCGGTCATTGGTCCCGCACCTTCTGCGTCGGCCTGTGCTCGTTCGCGGCAAGTTAACATAGCAAATCTTTAATAATCCATGAAAATCGCCGGGGTTAACCGCTTGCGACTTATCTCCCGCACGGCAAACCTCAGCACAACTTTCCGGCAGAACGCTCTCCCCATCGTTGCAGCCGCCGGCGTGCGAACGTTTCCCGGATTCTTCCGCCCACAGCCCAGTTACGGCCAACCGCCCTATCTGGCACGCAGCACACCTTCTTGCTGCTGCGGCCTATCTGGAGCTTCGGCAACATTGCTGCCAACTTCAGTTGGACTGCATGCGAATTTCCGCGACCGAGCCGATTTGAACCTGGGGTCGGTCCAAGTTATCCACGGATTTTTTGTTGTCTCTGAGGGTTCCACCCCATTTATCCACGCACAAACCGGGCTCCGACTTGGCATAATCGCTGCAAGAGCGCTTCCTGCGTGACTGTTCGTGAACGTCGCGGCGGGATGGGGAGCGCGTAGCTGCATTCTTTGATTCTCGGTGGAATGCAAATCGCATCCCCGGAACTGCCGTGCATTACCCTTGGGAGCACACGAGTGAGCACCTATCGGCGTCAGGACGTTTTGCGCATCTTCGATATCGGGCCCCGACAATTGCAAGCCTGGGAACGAGCCGGATTGATTCCTCAACGGGAAATTTACAGCTTTCAGGATCTGGGGCAGTTGCGCATCCTATGCGCGCTGCGCGCTGAAGCCGTGCCCGCGGCCTCCATCCGCGAGTCGATTCTGGCCATGAAGGCCGTTTCCGGCATGGCCAACCCGCTCCTTGAAACGCGCGTAATGCGCACCGGAACGCGCCTCGCCTTCCGCCATCATGGCGCCATGGTCGATCCCGTCCGCGGCCAGTTGGTCTTCGACTTCGAGCGCGGCGGCCAGCAAGCGATCTCCACGGCCGCCCCGGAACCCGCGCCGCTACGCCTGCCCGCGCCGGCGGGACCGCGCGTCATTCAGGAGCGTTTTCTGGCTGCTGTGCGTGCCGAGGAGAGCGGCGACAAACCAAGCGCCATCGCCATCTATGAGGAGATTCTTAACCTCGATTCCGACTACGCGGCGGCCTCGATCAACCTCGGCACAATTTACTTTCATCTGCGCCAGTACGATCGCGCTGAAGAGCTCTACCGCCGCGCCACCGTGGCTGATCCCGGCTACGTGCTGGCCTACTTCGACCTGGGCAACGTGCTGGACGAGCTCGAGCGCCTGGACGAATCCATCGCCGCCTATCTCAAAGCCGTTACGCTCTCGCCCACTTACGCCGACGCCCACTACAATTTGGCGCTAGCCTACGAGCGCAGCGCCCAGGAACGTCCTGCGCTTCGCCACTGGCATGCTTACGTCAAGCTCGACAATCACGGTCCCTGGGCAGAACACGCCCGCGGCCAGATCCGCAAGCTGCTCAGCCGCGAAAAAATTGCCATCGTCTTCCGCGCAGAACGCTTTATCGCTCCGCGCAAAGGCAAGGCTGCACTGCGGCTGGCGTAACGCCTCTCGCGAAAGTTCGCATCAAAAATGCGCTGTCATTTTGAGCGAGTTCGCCATAGGCGAACGAGTCGAAGGATCTGCGGTTGTTTTAGCGGAATTCGGATTCGCGACACCATGCGAGTTCGGAAGCCTCTCAGTCGGCTCCCAATTGCTTGGCTGCCTGCGCCACCTCAGCAATATGCTCTGGCCGCGTGCGACAGCAACCGCCCACGATCTGCGCTCCCGCGTGGAACCACTCCGCCGCACGCGCTCCAAACTCCGCCGCATCGGTCGTTCCAATCCAGCAGCGCTGCTCTGCATTCCATCCCTCGCCGGAGTTGGGGTACACCAGCACGGGCTTGTCAGAACCCTTGCGCAATTCGTCAATCAGCGACGGAATCCATTTGGGCGGAACACAGTTCACGCCAACCGCTACGGTCTGTGGAAACGAAGCGACAAGCGCGGCGCAATCGGCCACACGCTCGCCGTGCGACACATGCTTCTCATCCCGGCATGAGAAGCTGAACCACGCTTGCAACTCCGGCCAATTGGCCAAAGCCTCGCCCACGGCGCACACCTCCTCAAGCGAAGGGAAGGTTTCAAAAGCGAGAAGATCCGGCCGTTGCGGACCCGTTGCGCCCGCGAACACCTCAATCCGCTCGCGGTGAAAACGCACCAGGTCGTCAAAAGAACAGTCGTAGTCGCCCTGATACTCGCCGCCATTGTGCAGGGCCGCGCCGTAGGGGCCAAGCGAACCCGCCGCGACAACGCGCCGCTCGGGAAACTCCGCAATTGCCGATCGCGCCAACTCCACCGAGCGCAGCAGCGCCGCATCCGCCCGCTCCGCTGTCAGGCCCACCTGCGCGTAGCCCATGCGCGACACCTGATAGCTGCATGTGGCAAGGCACTCCGCGCCAGCCGCAATGTACGCGCGATGCACGGCGACGAGCTTGTCAGGCTCGTCTTCAAGGACATGCGCAGACCACAAAGGCCCTTCGACGCGCGCACCCTGATATTCGAGTTCGGTCGCAAGACCGCCGTCGATCACGTGAACGTCGCGCAGAATAGCGTCTCGGCCGTCACCCTTATCTGCCATGAAATGATGGTAACGCGCGGCAAGAGGAATTCGAACTGCCTCGCCTGGGCGGCTGTCCTTGTTAGCTGGGGTCTTTCTGGCGGGTGGCCTTGACGGCCGATAGAAGCCCCATGCCGATCATCACGATCGCGCCCACAAGAATCCAGTGCGAGGGCACACGCATCAGGTGCGCGGCGTACACCAGCCCGGCAATTACGATTGCGTAGCCAGCGGCATAAAGCCCAAACGACATGTGATCTCCTTAGCCAGGTGCCGCGCAGTTAAGCGGGATCTCGCACACAATTCCATTGTGCGCACCGCGAGACGACTGGGTCTGAGCAGTTCAGACCAGCCTATGCGTTTCTGATGCAAGCGGGTCGCTTCTGGTGGCCCGACCCGACGATTGCCACACTCACTGGCTTTCGGGGGCTCGTTTTTAGCGGGGGATAGCCCATGAACAAGCTAAAAGCTGATAGCTACAAGCTAATAACTATCTTTATACTTTCTGCGTCCTCTGCACCTGGCGCACGCCGATCACGCGTTTCAGCCCCAGCACCATGCGGTTCAAGTGGCGCACGTCTTCGGCTTCGACGATAAACTCGACAATTGCCTCGCCCTCTTCGTTACGCTTCAGGTCTACGCCGCGAATATCGGCATTTTCGTCGGAGATCACGGCGGTGAGCTCCTTCAACATGCCAGTGCGATCATCGCAATAAACCGTGATCTTGACCGGGTAGCGTTGCGCTTTGCCTGCGGCATCGGGCGTACGCGACCACTCTACATTGATGCGCCGGTCGCTCTCGTAGAGCAGGTTCTGCACGTTGGGGCAGCTGCGCGCATGCACCGCTACGCCCTTGCCGCGCGTCACGTAACCGATAATCTCCTCGCCGCGAATGGGGTTGCAACATCGCGCGCGATAAACCAGCAGATCGTTCTGACCCTCGACCTGGAGCGAGTCGGAGCTGGTGAGCTGCAGCCGTCGCACTGCGTCGGTGGTGGTCGTTTCGCCAGGCTTCGGCTCCGCGCTAGGCGCTGTTTCCGGCGGGTTGGCAAATCCCGGCGCTACTTTGCTCAGCACCTGGTGCGCCGTGTTCTGGCCGAGGCCGAGCGTCGCCAGCAAATCGGAGGCCGTGGCTACGCCGAACTCCTCTGCCACGCGACCCAGGTCCCGGTCGTCGATCTGCGTCATTGGCACCTTGAACTTGCGCGCCTCGCGGTCCAGCAGCTTTCTGCCGATCTCCACAGCCCGCTGCCGCTGGTCCTCGTTCAGCCAGTGCTTGATCTTGTTGCGCGCCCGCGGACTCTTCACAAACGTGAGCCAGTCGCGGCTCGGCTTGTGATCCTTCTGCGTTACGATCTCGACAATGTCGCCGGTGCGTAATTTCGTTCGCAGCGGCGCCATGCGCCCATTGATCTTGGCGCCTACGCAGGTATGGCCCACTTCGGTATGAATGGTGTACGCAAAATCCACCGGCGTGGCGCCCGCCGGAACCACCACCACCTTCCCCTTGGGCGTGAAGGTGTATACCTCATCGGGATAGAGGTCCATCTTCAGGCTGGAAAGGAATTCGTTGGGATCCGTCATCTCCTTCTGCCACTCCACGAGCTGGCGGATCCAGTTCAATCGTTCTTCATCGCGGGCCGTCACGGCGGCGCCGCCGCCCGCCTTGTACTTCCAATGCGCTGCAATGCCTTCCTCGGCGATGCGGTGCATCTCCTCGGTGCGGATCTGCACTTCGAATTGATGTCCGCTGGCGCCCATGACGGTGGTGTGCAGCGATTGATAGCGGTTGGCGCGCGGAATGGCGATAAAATCCTTGATGCGCCCCGGCACCGGCCGCCACAACGTGTGAATCATCCCGAAGACCGCGTAGCACGAGGCCACGTCCTGCGTGATCACGCGGATCGCCAGCAGGTCATACACCTGGTCGAAGGACACCTTGGTGCGTTCAATTTTTTGAAAGATGGAGAAGAGGCGCTTGATGCGCCACTCGACGCGCGCCTGGATGCTGTTCTCGCGCAGTTGTTCCACCAATGTGTCTTCGACGCCGCGCAGGAACTGCTCGCCCTCTATGCGTCGCGCCTCCACGGCCTCGGCCACGCGTTCGTAGCTCACGGGATCGGTGTAGCGGAAGGCCAGGTCTTCAAGCTCGCCGCGTACCTTGCCCATGCCCAGGCGGTGCGCCAGCGGCGCATAGATATCCAGCGTCTCGCGCGCAATTGCCTCCTGCCGTTCAGGTTTCAGGTGCTCCAGAGTGCGCATGTTGTGCAGCCGGTCAGCCAGCTTGATGAGCACCACGCGTACATCGCTCACCATGGCGAGCAGCATCTTGCGCACGTTCTCCGCCTGCCGGTCCTCGCGGTTGGCGAACTGGATCTTGTCGATCTTGGTTACACCCTCGACAATGTGCGCGACCTGGTCGCCGAAGCGCTCGCCAATCTCCTCGCTCGTGGCCGGAGTGTCTTCAACGGCGTCGTGCAGCAGGGCGGCGGCAATGGCCGTCGCGTCCAGTTTCATTTCCGTCAGCACTTCGGCCACCTCGAGCGGGTGCACAATGTAGGGCTCGCCGGAGGCGCGCGTCTGCCCTTCGTGGTGGCTCACGCAGAACTCCCACGCCTTTCGAATCAATGAGATGTCTTCATTGGGCCGGTTGGCCTGCACGCGGCGGAGGAAGACCTCAAAGCGCTCGCCAATGGGCCGCGGATCAAGTCGGCGTGCCGGCGTGCCCGGGCTCACGGTCTTCACCGCTTCCGTTTCTGGCACGGTTGCGTTCGGATCATCGATTGGGGCGGTGTGGCGGGCAGTCGCCATGCTTCATTATAGGCCGCTTGCGTTCTCGCGGTACGAAAGTGCACGCCCCACTGCGGTACCTTGGTATTTCTGGCTCGCCTTTTGCCCGTAATCGGCTTCCATTTGACCCCGGGAAAGCCCTCCCTCGACATTCCAAAGGTCATGAGAGCCCCCTGCCGCTGTGCCGTTCGTCACATATCTTCATGTGGGAAAAGGCGCTTAATTATTTCCCTCCAGAGGTGAAAAGGGAGGAAATTATGCTGAAAACCCTCTTTTTGGTCAGTTTGGCCGCGGCAGTCGTGGTGGGCGCCGGATACGCCAACCAGTCGACGGCAAAGAAGACAATCGTCATCCCGGTAAGTAAGGCACCGGTGAACAACGGCAAGCAGATGTACACGAGCTATTGCGCCCCCTGCCACGGCATGGACGGCAAGGGTAACGGCCCGGTGGCCTCCGCCCTGAAGAAGCAGCCCGCCGATCTGGCCACCCTGAGCAGGAACCACGGCGGGAGGTTCCCCTCGACGCATATCGTTTCGGTGCTTGAGTTTGGCGCCGCGAATCCATCGCACGGTACCGCGGAGATGCCGGTTTGGGGTCCCATGCTTGGGTCAGCGGACACGGCCACGAACGAATCGAACGTGAGAGCCCTGAGAATCAGCAATTTGGATCGTTATCTGCAGTCGTTGCAGGAGAAGTAGCACTCCGGTGCTTTGGCTCCCCGCCCCAGGCGGTTAACCTTGGGAGGGGAGCCTATGGCAAAGCCACGCAAACCGGAGACATCCGCGCCGCCACGCAAGCGTCGCACGAAAGCATCGGCACCGGTCGCCGCTGAGGGTGGCCAGGCCGCCGCATTCCCTCGCAGTGTGTCTCGTAGTGCGCCTGGGCGCGGCGAATCCGCCCACGCCGCCTCGCGCCCGGTTTCCGCGGCGCCGGCCTCTGCGCCCGCCGGCGCCATCGTCAGCCGTCGCGCTGCCGACCGTCTACGCAGCGGTTATCTGTGGGTCTACGCGTCGGACGTTCTATCCATCGTTGCTCCAAAATCAGAAGAAAACCTGATTCCAGTTGCCGACCAACGCGGCATCTTTCTCGGCACCGCGCTTTCGAGTCCGCAATCGCAGATCGCGTTGCGTATGGTCTCGCGCGAAGCCCTCGACCACGACGCTTGGCTCAAGCTGCTCGCGTCGCGCTTGCGTGCGGCCATCGCACGCCGCAAGCCCATGCTCGATGCGGCCAATGACGCCTGCCGTCTTTGCTTCAGTGAGGCCGATGAGTTGCCCGGCCTCGTCGTCGACAAGTACGGCGACATCGTCGTTGTGCAGCGCCTCACCAAAGGTCTGCTTGCCGAGGGCGTGAGTGAAACCTGCGCGTGCGTCTTGCGCGAAGAACTCTCGCCCGCGGCCATTTTCGAGCGTCCCGATCCGCGCATTCGCGAGTTGGAGGGTTTGCCTGCGCCCAGTCCGGACCCGTTGTGGCTTGCCGATCCCGACCTTCCAGCTGCTTCAACCGAATTTCATTTGAACGGCCTTGCCTTTCACTACGATGCCAACGCGGGCCAGAAGACCGGCGCGTTCCTCGATCAGCGCGCGAACTACGCAGCCGCGCAAGAGTGGGTGCGGCGCCTTGGGGCAAACGGCCGCGCTCTCGACGTCTGCTGCTACCAGGGCGGGTTCGCCCTGCATCTTGCACGGGTGTGCCGCCAGGTCACGGGCATCGACGCGTCGCGCGCCTCGCTTGAAGTGGCGGAGCGTAATCTCCAAGCCAATCGCGCCAGCCTGGCTGCCGAAGTTGACTGGATTGAGGCCGACGCCTTCGACATTCTGCGCGACTGGTCGCAAGCGAGCGAGTCATTTGATGTCATCGTTCTAGATCCGCCAGCCTTCGCTAAATCGAAACGTGCTGTCGAAGGCGCATTGCGCGGCTACAAGGAATTGAATCTACGCGCCCTCAAAATGCTGCGCCCTGGCGGACTGCTCGTCACCTGCTCCTGCTCGCATCACGTAAGTTGGGCAGATCTCGAAGCCGCCGTGGCCGCGGCCGCCGCCGATGCACAGCGCCGCGTGCGCCTCATCGAGCGCCGCGGCGCCGCGCCCGATCATCCGGTCGTTCTCAACCTGCCGGAAACCGAGTACCTCAAGTGCCTGGTGCTCGAAGTGGATTGATGCAGGAGCGAGGGAGCAAAGTAGCAAGCGGTGAGCTGCGAAACCGTTCACGCCCTTCGCCCAATGCGTGATACGACACACGGTTCCGCGGAACGCGCCCTTATGTTTATCACAGGGTTTCTATATGTTTTCCTTAGAGGGGTGAGTTCAGGCTGGAATTATCACGCGGAGGCGCTTCTAGCGATGATCTGGCTCCGGTATACGCTACTCCTATTGATCTTTCCCTGCTACTTCATTGCCCTCTCACGCCGCAGGTGGGCGACGATGCCATTGTGGCTGTTGTCGGCGTCCGTTGTGCTGACGCAATTCCTGATGGCAACGCGGCAAGGTGCCGCATTCGCAAGTGTGACTGCGGACGATGCCTTCGTCTATGTGGGAGAGATGACCAAGATCATGCTCATTCCCATCGCCGTCCAGTTCGCGGTCGTGCTGCGAGGCATGGCGATTGGCGCCGGCCATCGTGCAAACAGTGGATCGCGAAAATTGGTTGAAGCTTTCGATACCGGTGAGCGTTGAGTAGTTGAGCTTCACGGAGGACAGTGATCACCGGCCGCGTCTTGTGAGCCACGTAACCCAGCCAAAGAACTTGCGCCACCACGTTCCCTTGCTCCCTTGCTCCCCGCCGGGGCTGCTCAGCGGGGGAACAGCTTTGCTGCTGGGGTAGCTCGATCCCTTGCTCCCTGCTGTTCCCTTGCTCCCTGCCTTCAGTTCTGCAAGCGCCTGCTTCACCTGTGCACGTAGCGTTTCGGCTTCGAGCGCGCAGGAGCGCAGATATGCCGACACCGTCAATCCTGCTTCTGCGGCGCGCCGATGCAGGCGCGCACACTCTGCTTTACTCATGCGAATCGTCACGCTCGCGGAGCGTAGATCGCGGTCCGTCGCAATGCCTTTTGACAACGCCGGCGCGGCGCCCGCTTCAGCGGCGGCACCTGCAGCATCGGCTTCGACGCTCGAATCTAAGCCAGCGTCCATTTTCAGGCCGGTGGGTCCCAGGCCCGCTGGCGGGATCGGAGACCGATCGCCGCGGTCTCGACTGTGATCAACACCGTGATCCAGGGGTCGGTAGCGCGCATGGGCGCGCAGGGCGCGCTCGTAGCTGAGAGTTGCCACATCTTCGCCCAGGTAGCTCGAGTTCCACAGCGGCTCTTCCTCTGCCGCTTCATGCGGGGGCGAGGCAAGCGTGGCCAGCAGTCCCGCAAAACTGGAAAGAGTGGGGGAGGGCTGCGTTGGAGGGGCTTGCTGCATGGGTTGGAGAATAGCGCGGCTTGCGGCCCAATGAGTGAGGATTTTCCAATCGAAAGCGCCGCGTCATCCCGAATCGGGCAAAGCCGCACACGATTCCCAAATCGAAATCGGGGTAATTTCGACGCCGTGGCTCACGTCCTAAGTTATTACGGCGAGAGGACCTGCGGGGTCCTGTAGGACCCGCCCTGGCAGCTGCAGCATGGCGCTAATCGCACTCGCCGGCACGGCCCGAGAGAAAAGAAATCCCTGTCCGAAGCGGCAGCCCAGTTTCCGCAGCAGCATGTACTGCTCGTCGGTCTCGATGCCTTCCGCCACCACGTCCATACCCATCACCCGTGCCAGCTCCACGATAGTGCGTACGATTTGCAGTGGCTGCTCGCCCTCGGTCATACGCATGACAAACGAGCGGTCGATTTTCAGCACATCGAAAGGCAGCGTGTGCAGGTTGTTCAACGAGCTGTATCCCGTGCCGAAGTCGTCCATCAGCAGCGAAATGCCCAGGCGTCGTAAACTGCTCAGTACTTCCAATGCCGTGCCGGGATCGGTAATCAGGCTGGACTCTGTCATCTCCAGGCCAAGCAGCTGGCTGGGGACGCCCGAACGGCGCAACAGCGCTTCCACATGATCGGCAAGGCCCTGGCGCGCGAACTGCCGGGCTGAAAGATTCACGCACACGCGCGGCGCCGGCCGATCGGGATCTTCTGCACTCCACTGCCGGATTTGCTGACAGGCCTCCCACAATCCCCAGTCGCCGATGGGCAGGATGAGTCCTGTCTCCTCGGCAAGGGGAATAAAATCCATGGGCGGAATCAGGCCGCGATCCGGGTGTTTCCAGCGAATCAGCGCCTCCAGGCCGACGATGCGCCGCGTGGACAGTTCCACCTCTGGCTGGTAGTACAGCACAAACTGTTGTTTCTCGAGCGCCTGCCGCAGGTCTGACTTGCGCGGCCAGATTCCCGTCACCGCCTCATCCCGGTGCTCGTTCCGCACCCGGTGTCCATTAAACGCCTTGCGCAGTCTGCGCAACTCCAGTTGGCCAGCTATGATATCGGCCAGACTCTCCAGAGTGCGCAACTCGGTGAGCGCCATGGCGCGGCGCGGGTGGCACGAATAGACCGTCAGTGCGCCCAGGATCTTGCCGTCCGAAGAACGCACGGGAGTGCTGGCAAACGATTGTGCTTCGAGCCGGCGCAAGGGCAGGCGCTGCTCCCGGAATTCGGGATCGTCGTTGATGTTCGAAACCACCACTGAACCGTCCTCGGCCAGCACCCGATCGAAGATCGATTGCTTGCGCGGCAGCTCCTGTACGGGCTCGCCCCAATACGACTTGATCCACACCCGGCTCTCGTCGGCAAAACCCAGCAAAACCGTGTCGGCTTTGAAATATTCCGCCGCTAGGCGAGTGATGGCGTCAAAGCTTGCCTCTGGCGCGGTGTCGAGAATCCCGCTCGAGACTAAAGCCTCAAGCCTCGCGTCTTCTTCCTGCCGCTCAAGTTTGCTGCTCACGAGTTCTACTTGTGCCATCATCATCTCCGAGGCCCACGAAATCCGAGCGGCTCCCTATAGGCTCAAAGCGCACCCCCCAATTTCTTTTGGTGAGATGCAGTTGTGCCGCATGCAAAACCTGTGTGGTTCTCCTCATAAAAAGCGCGGGAAAACCGGGCTGGCGGCCGCTTCGCGGCATTGCCGTTGATTTCGTATCTCTTTTATCGGAGAAGATTCTTGTTCCATGAGGTTACGCACGGACACACGCCCTTGGGTACGTGCGGTGGCGTAAAAGGCGAATGACGATTACTTCTGTTTGTTGGCCTGTCCCGTTTCAGTCCAAAGGAATGTGAGCTGGTCGGTTCCATCCTGGATCTCCTGCTGGACGCTCACACCGGCCGAGTGTCCGCCGGCGACGCTATAGTGCAGCAAAACCGGCCGTCCGCTCGACGAATCCGCCTGCAGCAGGGCCGTCATCTTGCGTGCGTGCAGCGGATCCACGCGCGTGTCGCTGGCTCCGGTAAAGAAAAACACAGCCGGATAGGCCGTGCCCTTCTTCGCGTTCTGGTACGGCGAATACTTGAGCAGGTACGCGAACTGCTTCTCGTTGTCCGCCGATCCGTACTCCGTTGTCCAGAGCCGTCCCTCCTCGAACTTCTGATAGCGCAGCATGTCGAGCAGAGGATAGCCGCACTCCACCGCTGCAAACAGGTCCGGCCGCTGGGTGATCGATGCGCCCATCAGCAGTCCTCCATTCGACCGGCCCATGATGGCGAAGTGCGCCGCCGATGTGTACTTATTCGCGATCAGGTACTCGGCCGCCGCGAACCAGTCGTCGAAGACATTCTGCTTTTTCTCAAACATGGCCTGCTGGTGCCAGCTCTCGCCGTACTCGTTGCCGCCACGCAGGTTGGGCAACGCAAACCAGCCGCCTTGTTCCATCCACTCGGCATAGACCGGCTTCCACTCCGGCAACTCGCTGACTTCAAATCCGCCGTAACCGGTCATCAGCAGCCGCTCCGTTCCGTCCTGCTTCAAGCCTTTCTTTCCCGCAATGAACATGGGTACGCGTGTGCCATCCTTCGACGTGTAGAAGACCTGCTTGAGCTCGTACTGGCTGGTGTCGAACGGAACCCTGGGCTGGGCGAAGACGTCGGTTTTGCCGGTGAGCGTGTCTAGGCGGTAAATGGTAGGCGGCGCAATGAAGGATTCGAAACTGTAAAACCCGTAGCGGTCCGTACTGCGGCCCTGGACGACCGTCGCCGAACCGATGCCATCGTAGTTCACCGTGCCGGCCGTCTTGCCATCCAAGGTGTAGACCGTGGTTTCCGCCTTCACATCGTCGAGCCGCTTCACATAAATCTTGTCGCCCACGATGTTGAAGTCGTCGATGGCGTCCTTGGCCTCAGGCACGATGCTGGTCCATGCGTCGGGCATGATGCCGGGATCGGCTTTAAGAATTCTTCCGTTGGGCGCTTTGTAGTCGGTCTTCACGTACCACGCGCCCTTGACATAGGTCGCAGAAAACCGCGACTCCAGCCCCCAAATCAGCACATCGAAGTAGGAATTCGGCTTGGTCAGGTCGCGAAACACAATGTCCACGCGCTTGGCCGGCACGCCACGGTCGACCTCGACCACCAGGTAGTGCGCATCGTCGGTCACATAGGCCAAAAGCAGGTCGCTCGGGCCCAGCACTTCGCCGCGAAACTCCTTGCCGAAGAGAAGCGGATCGTGGGAGACGCGCTCACCGAACGTATGTTCATAGAGAAGCGATCCCTTCGCATCCATGCGCGCGTAGAAGAGCCCGTGCCCGTCGGGGGTGAAGCACACCGAGAGGTAATTGGCGCTCGGCAGCACATCCTCCATGGCTTTTCCGGTCTTCACGTTGAAGACGTGCACCGTAGTCTCATCGGAGCCCCCTTCGCGCACCTCATACGCCACCAGAGTTCCGTCGCGCGACACGTCGTCCAGATTCACCGACGTATTGGGATCGCGGCTGAACTGCGCCGGATCGACGAGCCGCTTGTCCTTCTC
>Ga0187847_10001214_pt1 | contig 24190 bp, 21 predicted proteins | sample June2016WEW_4_10_FD_132458 | JGI IMG/M metagenome (GOLD analysis project Ga0187847, IMG submission 132458) | Peatland microbial communities from SPRUCE experiment site at the Marcell Experimental Forest, Minnesota, USA - June2016WEW_4_10 | ecosystem: Environmental > Terrestrial > Soil >...
CCGGCAAAGCCGTGCGGTTCAAACCCGGCAAGGAACTCCACGCACTGCAGCCAGGCGCCTCGAACGGCTAAGAACAGCAAGTCGGCGAGTCAGCGATGGATGTTGCGGCGGTTTGTGTACGTTTACTTTGTTGTACGCACGTATCACTCTGATATCGCAAGAACCAGCATCGGGCGAATTTGCGACGCCAACTTGCGAAAAAGTGAAAGGTCTGTTTTCTACCCGGCACCGTCCGCGCCGCGCTGACTCGCTGCCTCACATCAGCCGCAGCGCATCTACATCGACAATCAGATTTCGCCGCGGAATCCCTGCCTCATCGGCCCTCGTCAGCATGCCTCTCAGCGCGTCGTTGAGCGCCTTGCGCGAAGCGCTTTTCAAAATCATGTGGAAGCGATAAACACCTTTAATGCGCGCAATGGGCGCCGTGCACGGCCCCAGCACCCTCACGGGCGCTCCGCGCTCTTGCTCTTGGACCAGGGACTTGCCAAGGACAGACACCCACCCCGCCGCCTCTTCCATTTTTTCCGACTGCACCAGCACATTGGCCAGCACACCAAAGGGTGGGTAGTGCATCCAACGGCGGTATTTCAGCTCGCGCTCGGCAAAGGCCGTGTAGTCGTGCGCCGTGGCGGCCAAAATCGCGTAGTGATCGGGATAATACGTCTGCACTACCACGCGCCCGGGTAATTCGCCGCGCCCGGCGCGCCCTGAAACTTGCGTCATCAACTGGAACACGCGTTCGGCGGCGCGAAAATCCGGCATGGACAGCGCATGATCGCAGCCGACGACGCCGACCAACGTCACACTATGGATATCGTGCCCCTTGGCGATCATCTGCGTACCCACGAGCAGATTGATTTCGCCCGAGTGCAGCCGTGCCAGCAGCCGTTCGAGATCCCCCCGACCCCTCACCGTATCGCGGTCCATACGCCCGATGCGCGCGCCGGGAAAGATCTCCGTGAGGCGCTCTTCGCCCTGCTGCGAACCCGCGCCGAGATAGTAGAGGTGCTCGCTGTCGCACTTGGGGCACCGTGCCGGCACTGTTCGTTTGTAGCCGCAGTAGTGGCATTCCAGGCGTTGCCCTACACGCGCCTGGCCCGAATCCTCCGCTGCCGCCTTGTGGTGTGTGAGAGCAATGGCGCAGTTCTGGCAATCGAGCTTCTCGCCGCAGGCGCGGCACATCACGGCAAAAGAGTAGCCGCGCCGGTTGAGCAAAATAAGCGCCTGCTCGCCGCGTTCGAGCGCGGCCTTAGTCTGCGCGATGAGCGACCGCGAAAACAGCTCGTCCTTGCCCGTCTGCTGGAACTCGCGCCGCATGTCGATCAGTTCCACCTCGGGCAGCGGCCGATTCATCACGCGGTCGCGCAACTCGATGCGCGCATATTTGCCGCGTTCCGTATTGTGCCAGCTCTCGAGCGACGGCGTGGCCGAGCCCATCACCACCACCGCCCCTGCCAGCTTGGCGCGCATCACGGCCACATCGCGCGCGTTGTAGCGCGGCGTTTCTTCCTGCTTGTAGCTCTGGTCGTGTTCCTCATCGACCAGAATCAGGCCCAAATTCGGCGCGGCGGCAAAGATGGCCGAGCGCGTGCCCACCACGATAGGCGCCTCGCCCCGGCGAATGCGACGCCATTGCTCGCTGCGCTCATCGGGCGTGAGCGCGGAGTGCAGCAGCGCCACCTTCTGCCCGAAGGCCGCGTCTAGCAGGCCGGCAGTCTGCGGCGTCAGGCCGATCTCGGGCACAAGCAGGATCGACGACAGGCCGCGATCAAGAGCCTTCTGCATTGCGGCCAGATACACGGCTGTCTTGCCCGAACCTGTTACTCCAAAGAGTAAAAAGGCATGGAATGCCCCGAGAGCAGAGGTGAGCGTGGTCAGTGCTGCGCTCTGCGCAGCATTCAGACTGAACGGCGCTGTCATCGTGGGAGTCAATCCGCCCAGCCGGAACAGTTCCGGCCGCTCCTCGATGCGCACCAACCCGCGCCGGACAAGAGTTTGAAGAGTTGATGCAGGCAGATCGCGGCGGCGCAGTTCGGCGAGAGGAAGCTCGCCACCGCCAGCCGCCAGTTCCGCCAGAATCGCCTGCTGCTTTGCGGTCAACGAAGGCAGCCGCGTATCGGGAACCAGCACGGCAAAGCGCTCCAGGCGGCGCGCATCGCGCTCGGCCGCAGCAGTCTCGCGCGCAATCCATTTCTTGCGTACCAGTGCGACGAGCAGCGGCAGCGATGCCCCTGTGGCCGTGCGCAATGTTGACACTTTCGCCGGTTCGCCAGACGCCAGCCGCTCCAACACACGCCGTTCCATGTCCTGCCCTTCGGCGGAGAGCTTTTGCGGCCGGCGCGAGCGCGGCTTGCCGATCCTCTTCCCTCGGTCGCCCCCCGAATCGCCATCGATGCTTGCGGCAAAGACATCGCGCCCTAAGTCCGTAATCCGGTAGTAGACCGTGCGCCGCACCTCGGCCGTAAGCGGCAGCATGGCGCGCAACACCTCGCCAAGGGGCGCCAGGTAGTACTGCGCCGCCCACGCGCCCAGCTCGAGCAAATGCTCGCTGAGCAACGGCTCCTCATCGAGCACGGCCTCAAGATACCGCACTTCAAAATCCGGCGCGGCCTTGACCTCTGTCGCTGTCACCACGCCGATCAGCTTCTCGTTGCGGAAGGGCACAATCACGCGCGCCCCGCGCTTCGGCGACTGGCCCAGGCGCACGCCGTAGGTAAAGGTGTGATCGAGCGGCACCGGTAACGCAACTTCGCAATACGTGGGCATGGGAGACAAGATTCAGTGTAGGGGATAGGGAAGATCGATGCACAGAAGACACAGCTATACTGTCTGAGTTAATTCCCGGAGCTCTCGGATGGTCGATCGTGAAAGAAGAGAAGGAGCCGCAATAGCGCTAAGACGCTTCCTCGATTACGAAATCGACAATATCGAATACGAGAATGAGTATTCAAATGCAACGCTAGACGGCCCGTTTCAACGATTATTCGGCAAACACAGGATTGAGGACCGTGCGCTCCGCGCAATCTCCGATTTCACTTGGTGCTTTTACGATGATTTCCACGCTCACAAGCTCGACGGTGAGCATGCGCTCTCGGAAGAGGCGCTAACAATTGCGAATCGATGCATTCTTTTCTTGAAATCGGAGTACGAATATGAATGGCACGAAACCAGCTTACTGATGGTCGAAAGCAACTTCACTCCTCGCGGCATCCTCAATCTTAACCCACCCCCAGAATTTACCCCGCGTACATTGACTCAACACCTTTCGGCCCTGTTACGGCAGCCAGAAGGCGACGCCTCTGTTTGGCCGTTCTTCCGCCGTTCCAACTATGAACTTGCCATGAGTTCAACGACTCCCGGATGAATCGGCATTTTCTTCCCCCGTTCACTCAGGGCAAACGCATCTTAAACGCTATATGCAGAGAAGGATAGTGGGGATGAGATGGGGACATGGAGAGTCCCCTGAAGTATTTTTCGGAGTTGAAGGACCCGCGCGTGGAGCGGACGCGGGAGCATGTGCTGGAAGAGATACTGTTGATTGCCATTGCTGCGATCCTGAGCGGGGCCGGGGGTTGGAACGAGATCGAGAATTACGGCAAGGCCAAGATCGATTGGCTGCGTACATTTCTTACCCTGCCCTCGGGCATCCCCTCGCACGACACCTTCAACCGCGTCTTGGCGGCGCTGGACCCGCAGGAACTGGAGAGGGGTTTCGTGTCCTGGGTGACTTCGATTGCCCGGCTGACGGCAGGCGAGGTGGTGGCCATCGACGGCAAGGCGTTGCGGGGCACGCGCCAGGCGGGCCATAAGGGCATCGTGCATCTGGTTTCGGCCTGGGCCAACACCAACAACGTGGTGTTAGCGCAGCGCAAAGTGGATGACAAGTCCAACGAGATTACCGCCATCCCCAAGCTGCTCGGAGCGCTGGAGTTGAGCGGGACAGTGGTGACCATCGACGCCATGGGCTGTCAAACGGCCATCGCCGAGAAGATTGTAGACAGGCAAGCCGACTACATTCTGGCGGTGAAGGAGAATCAGCCGCTGCTGCTGGATGACATTCGAGATTCCTTCCGCATGCTTGCCGCCGATACCGTCGCCGAGGAAATCGACTGCGGCCATGGGCGCGTGGAACGCCGCACCTGCGCGGTGCTCGGGGACCTGAGCCTTCTGGACAAGCCTTCCAACTGGAAGGGGCTGCGCAGTCTGGTGCGCATCCAGGCCGAGCGATTCCACAAGGCCAGCGGCAAAACCGAACGCGAGACCCGCTACTACATCAGCAGTCTGCCGCCGGACGCCGAGCGGCTCAATCAGCTCATCCGTCAGCACTGGGGCATCGAAAACAAACTCCACTGGGTGCTCGATGTAGCTTTCGGCGACGACCACTGCCGGAAACGCGCCGGCCATGCCGCACAGAACTTCTCCCTGCTCAACCGTATCGCTCTGAACTTGCTCAAGCAGGACAAAACCGTCAAAGTCGGTATCCACGGAAAACGGCTACAGGCCGCCTGGGACCACAACTACCTTCTGCGACTCCTCGGCGTAGAGAATTAAGATGCGTTTGCCCTGGAGGGTCCGCGCACTTTTCCGTAAAGAAGCGCAAACACGTGCCTTGACCGACATAAACGCGCTAATCCGTAGCGTGGCGCGCCTGCTGCGAGACGAAGCGATCCGACGCGATGTCTACATCCGGCTCATGCTAGCCGACGAATTGCCGGCGCTCAAAGTCGATTCCGTTCAAATTCAGCAGGTGCTCCTGAATCTGGCTATGAATGCTATGGATGCGACGGCCGGGATTTCGGGACCGCCAGAATTGACAATCCGCTCGGGCCAAAAGAACGTAGACGAAGCATTGATATCGATTGAAGATCATGGGCCGGGGATTGCGGAAGATCTCACGAAGCGAATCTTCGAGCCGTTTTTCACGACCAAGCCAAATGGAACAGGCATGGGGCTGGCAATTTGCCGTAGCATTGTCGAAATGCACGATGGGCGAATTTGGGCGGAGAATGGTCCTAACGGGGGAGCAATTTTTCACTTTACAGTTCGGACCCAGGCATGAGCGAAACTGCTAGAGGGGAAGCGAGAGTGGCGCAGACAGTCTTTATTGTCGACGACGATCCTTCCATCTGCGAAGGACTCGCAAACTTGCTGGAATCAGTCGGCATTTTGACTGAAACTTTCCCGTCCGCGGAAGCTTTCAAAGACAACTGGAGCCGGGAAGACGCAGGCTGCTTATTGCTGGATGTGCGGTTACCGGGGATGAGCGGTGTCGTATTCCAGGAGCAGATGCGTGCGACCGGCATCGATCTGCCGATTATTTTCATGACGGCGCACGGCGATATCGCGATGGTTCGGAAAGTAATGAAGGCGGGTGCAATCGAGTTTCTTACCAAACCATTTCAGAGAGAAGAATTGCTCAAGGCAGTTAAAGAGGCGTTTGCACTCGATCGCGCAAAGCGGGCGGTAGACGACAATCTACGCTCGGTCCGAGCGCACATCGACTCGCTGAGCCCTCGGGAGCGGGAGGTGATGGTCATGGTTACCGCAGGACTGCTCAACAAGCAGATTGCGGCGGAGCTGAATCTCAGCGAAATCATGGTGAAAACTCACCGGCGGCACATGATGGAAAAGATGCAGGCGAACTCGCTCGCAGACCTCGTGAAGATATGCGAACGAGCGCAAGAGCCTGCATGGAGGGGTCCCCGCAGTTGAGTCAATGCGCGGGAATCGATGGCCAGTAAATCCTTATAGGTTCCTTATTTCGGCAGCAAATGTATACCAAGGTATAGGTTGTTCTCAAGTCCGAACTAACCCATCCTGCTAATAGACCGGCCCGATAGTTGATCAGCGCCACCCGTATAACTTTCTGAAGAGATTTTTACCGCTGCGGTTCGCTCAGCCGCGCAGAAGGCTTTTCTCGCTCTAAAAGGAGGTTCGCGTGAGTACACAAGCATTACTTGCAGAAATCCTGCTCTCCGGCTTCTTTGCTGTGGCTTGCCTGCGCGCGCGCGCCGAATCGCCGAGTCTGCGCGGTCTCGCTCCAGGCCGGCTCTTTGCGCTCACTGGGAGATTGGAACGTCTGCGCCAGTCGCGGTGGCAATGGTGCTGTATGGTGCTGCTTCTGATCCTCATGCGAAGGCAGATGGGCGTTCCGTTCGTGGCTGAGCTGACAGTCGCGGCCCAGTTCATTGTGTTCCTTGCATTGCCTTCGGCCAAACAGCCGGTAGGAGTTGCGCGCTCATGAGAGTGTTGGCCGAGATCGCCAAATTTCTGCGCCGAACGCGAAGGCAGCTCCGATCAGGCGAGTTGTCGCGCGAGCCGCTCCAGTTGCTGCGGGTTGAGTGGAAGGGCGATTTGTTGGAGTGCGATTGGCTTATGCGGCCTGTCGATCCATGGGACAAGTATCTGCCGCAGGAGTTGGCAACGGAGAACCAAACATTGCAGGCATTGCGAGACGCGCTAACGCTACGCGCGATTATTCTCCGGTCTTTTCCCGCTGTCTGTCTTGCGCAGCTACGAGTGTTTCGCGCCGACAAGAGCCACCGGCTGGAATTGGTGATGACGGGAAGCGTGACCCGATGGGATGAAGAGTTTCACCGCGTTCCATCGGTGATGATGCGCGCTAAAATGTGCGGCTTTCGTTTCTCCGTGACGGAGGGCGCCATGCACGGGTTGGTTCCCATTGCTTTTTGATGTTTGTAAAAGGACCAGATACGGACTGATTGTCCTTGGATTCGGCATCTTCTGAGTCTCTCAAGGAGGGGAGATTATGGCGGCAACAAAATCGCAAGGCACGAATTTCACGCTGTTCATGGCGGGGCTGACCGCAGTTTTCGCCGGAATTGCATTCTTTGATTCGGGTGCGGCCAAGTTGGCACTCATCGTTGGCTCGGTTGCAGTTGTCGTGTCCCTCTGGGGCTTCTTCAAGATCAAGCCCCTCGAAGGCAAGACAGGAGGTGGTCCGCAACCGGCGGTGATGAAACTGATTGGCGTAGCCGTTGTGCTGGGAGGCTGGCTGTTCGTCCTCTTTGGATTGCACCTCACGGCCGGTGTTGGCGGGCGTTTGGTCACTTCGATTGTGGGCCTTGCCGTCTCCCTTGCCGGAATCTTTTTCATTCTGGTGCCCGCGGTGAACAAGAACGCTATCTGGAAGGCTTAATCGCTCTTCCCATCTTCCCTGGCGATGTTTCAACCCAATTACGGAGCTCAACCGATGAGAATTGCACGCATTGCAACTTGGAGTTGCGCCCTGGCGATCCTACTTATGGCAGGCGCAGCCACTGTGGCTCGGGCTGATGCCGCACCTTCCGCGTCGGCTGCCGAGTTGAAGGACGCCCTTGCCGCGGCGCCCACAACCGCTGTTCAGGCCAACGGCGATCCGGGGGGCACGATTACGGGCACCGTCAACGATGTGCCCGTGGCCAATGCCAAGACTGGCCTTACTATGGGCGACGTAGCCAATCAGGTCGGCCAGAACAAGATCGCCGTCAACTTCGTCTGGACGCTGATCACCGGCTTCCTGGTCATGTTCATGCAGGCTGGCTTCGCCATGGTCGAGTCGGGCCTTTGCCGCGTGAAGAACGCCAACCACACCTACATGATGAATTTCTTTGTATACGGATGCGGTTTGATCGCGTATTGGTTTATCGGCTTCGCTATCCAGATGGGCGGCGCCGCGGGCAGCGGGAAATCTGGGCGGATTACAGTCACTGAACACTGAGCACGTGCTCACGCTGTTCGGCACCCATTGGGGCATCTTCGGCGAATGCGGTATGTTCCTCGCCAGGAGCACCTACGATGTTGGCGTGATGGTCATCTTCCTGTTCGAGATGGTCTTCATGGATACGGCCCTGACCATCGTGACGGGCGCCTGCGCCGAACGCTGGAAGTTCCTCGCCTTCGCTGTTTCCTCGGTCTTGATGGGCGCCTTTACCTATCCGCTCTACGGCAACTGGGCATGGGGCGGCGGCTGGCTTTAGCAGCTGGGCGTCAATGCTGGCCTTGGGAAAGGCTACTGCGACTTTGCCGGATCGGGCGTGGTGCACGCGGTGGGCGGTATAACAGCTCTGGCAGTGGCCATGATTATCGGTCCCCGCATCGGCAAGTTCAATCGCGATGGATCGAGCAATGCCATTATCGGCCACGATATTTCCGCCGTGCTGATCGGCTGCTTCATTCTGGCCTTTGGTTGGTTCGGCTTCAACCCGGGCAGCACCCTCGCCGCCTCGGCCGCCGGCAACCTGCGCGTCGGCTCCATCGCCGTCAACACCATGCTCGCCGGATGCACCGGAACCTTCGGCGCCATCCTCTATATGTGGTCGTTGAAAGGCAAGCCCGACGCCTCGATGAGCGGCAACGGTTTGTTGGCGGGTCTGGTTGCCATCACCGCGCCCAGCGGCTTTGTCAGCACCTTTGGCGCAGCCGTCATCGGCCTGGTCGCCGGCGTGCTCGTCTGCCTCAGCTGCGCGTTTGTCGAGAACTTTCTCAAAATTGACGATCCGGTGGGCGCCATCTCGGTACATGGAACGAACGGACTGTGGGGTGTACTCTCCATCGGACTCTTTGCCGACGGCACCAGCAACTATGGCGGATCGTGGAACGGTGTGAACGGTTCCGTAACCGGCCTGTTCTATGGGGACGACGGCGGCGGCCAGTTGGTGGCGCAGCTCATTGGTTGCGCAACTCTGGTGGGCTTCGTGTTCACCTTCAGCTTCGTTCTCAACTGGATTCTCGACGCCATCCTGAAACAGCGCGTTTCGATTGCGACTGAGGTTGCCGGACTTGACCTGCCTGAAATGGTGCAGCTCGGTTATCCCGAGTTCGTCTTCAAGGCCGAGCCGGACGTGATGCTCGCCGCGGAGAAGATGGCGGTAGCGGTCGCGTAAGTTGGGATCGGCGACGGTGACCATCGCGAGGCTCCTGCAGGAGCTTCGCGATTTCAGCCAATCACCTGGTTTTGCCCTCTGGGCATTCTCTTGACGCAGCAAGGCTGATCTGCCAGGCCTTGCTGCCCCTTTTTTTACGATCTGGAGCGCACACGATGAAGGACATTTCAATTGAATCGAGTTTTGCAGAAACCCGTGAAATCTCCATGGCCTCAGCAGTGCCGGCCGCACTTGCCTGGCCGGCCGTTCTGCGTGGAGAGGCATCCGGTTTGCTGTTGCGTATGTTCCGCGATCCTCGCGTGCTGGAGCCAAATGAGCGCGGCGATCTGATCGCGCAATTGCGTACCGCCGTTGACCTGGAGCCGCGCATTCCGGAGATCCGCGTCCTGCTGGGCATGGCTCTCTCTGTCGATCTGCAGGCACAGGAAGCTCTGGAGCAATTGCGCGAAGCCGCGCACCAGGCCCCCGATTGTTTCATCGCTCGACTGAAGTTCGGCGAGTTGCTCATGCGTCTGCGCATTTGCAGTCAGGCAGCCGAAGAGACACAGGCGGCCGCAAAGCTTGCCACAAACGACTTCCAGGCCGAACTGGCGCGAAAACAGGCGGCGACAATCCGCATCATGCTTCGCGAAGGAATCGAACGCGGCAGCTACGGCAACTTATTGGCTAAGCTGACTCCGTCCCGCCGCCGGTCCAACAAACCCGAAACCACTCCGGTGCTCGCCGGGTCCAGGTAGCGATAATGCCCGCTGATCTGCAATTGGCGCTGCTAATCGCCATCCTGCTCCCGGCTGGAAAAGTTCTCGCTTCTCTTACCAAGCGATTTGGGATTCCCGCAATTCTCAGTGAACTTCTGGTCGGAGTGGCAGCGGGTCCGGGTCTTTTGAACATCTTGCATAAGCCCCTCTTCAGCGGCACAGCTGCCGGTGATGCATTTCTGTTGTTGGCGCAAATCGGCGGGCTGGTATTGATGTTTATCGCCGGTCTTGAGACCGACATTGAGCGCATGCGCGAGGCCGGTCCGACCGCATTTTTTGTCGCGCTGCTGGGCGTGATCTGGCCGTTTTTCCTCGGTGCGGGAGTTGCCCATCTTCTCGGAATCGGCTGGAACGCCGCATGGTTTCTGGGCGGAGCCCTCACAGCGACCAGCGTTTCGATTTCAGCCCGCACGCTGATGGACGCGGGGAAAATGACTTCGTCCGAGGCATCCGTGATTCTTGGCGCGGCCGTCATCGACGATGTGATGGGGCTGTTCGTTTTGGCATTCCTTGCGGCGGCCTGCAATGCCAAAAACACAGGTTTTGGAGTTGCGCCACAGCTCACGCTTTGGTTCCAGCAGAACATTCCCTGGGCTGGACGGCATCCACTTGTCATCCAGATGAGTATGATTGCGGTTTGCGTCACCGTCTATTTCGCGATAGGGTACGGCGCCGCAAAGAAGTTGATCGACCCGATCATCAGACTGTTCCGAAAGATAGATGCGAATGAGGCGGTAACAAGTTGCGTTCTCGCACTTGTGCTTTTGTACGCAGTGAGTGCGGAATGGCTGGGGAGCATTGCGGGGATCACGGGCGCGTATCTCCTTGGCTATGTTTGTGCCGAAGCGAAACTAAAGAGCCTCTTCGAGCGCACGTTTGCTGCTATTGGTCACGGCCTCCTGATTCCTATCTTCTTCGTCTCGATTGGACTTTCCAGTAACTTCCGCGCGCTCGGCGGGCACTGGCTCTTGTTGACCGCTATCTTCGCCGTTGCGGTCGTAAGCAAACTGATTGGTTGCGGAATGGCGGCTCTGGGTATGGGCATGGGAACCGTCCGTAGTTTTCGCGTTGGCTGCGGAATGATCTCCAGGGGTGAGGTTGGCCTGATTGTCACCGCGATGGGCGCCAGCACGGGAATTTTCAATGAAGCTGAGGTCGCAGTGATGGTTGCGGTCGTCTTGCTGACTACCTTAATCACTCCCCTCATTATGCGAGGCGCTTTTGCCATTCACTGTCCGCAGGATCTAGAGGAGCGCGCTCCGGGTGAAGGGACTGAAGAGTCCGTCGATGCAACTGAATACTCAATGATCGACGTTCAGGCGGAAACCTGAATCCGATCAACCGCGCGGTTTGGCGGGTTGTTTATCGGAAGTGAGCGATGTTTGCTAGATTCGCAGCTTGGGCAATGCGCGTCATCGAATTTGTATTCTTTACCGGTTTAATCGGGTGCGCAGTTGTCGCTATCGTCAGCTGGATTTCGATTTTCAAAGATGGGTTCACCAAGAGGGACTGAGAGATCATTGCAAATTTGGCGCGTACTGTAGTCGAAAATGTAGCTATCAAAGCATTCAGGAACCATTCAGAAGCGCAGCTTTCAACAAGGCGGTCGCAATGCATTCAATCAAAAGCAGTTATTTCCCCCGAGATTCAACAGACTTCAATTAAGGGCTGAATCTGGTTCGGGACGAGGGGGTCGGAGGTTCAAATCCTTTCTCCCCGACCAATAAAATCAATAACTTACGAAGAGATCTAGCTTGCAAAAAATCGCAATGTAGACGAAACTGTAGCTGTAGGAGCCTCCAAGATCAAGAAGCGGAGGCGCGTAGAGCGTTTCTATCAGTGTGCCATTGTGCCGCCTCGTTAGCGTTCTTCCCGCTGGCCAATCCCGATCCTTCGCGGTCGCATCCACTGGATTCCTTGTAGGTCGGCCCGAGGGAAACGTGAAGAATATACTGACGATGCCGGCATATAAGCGAACAAAAAGCGTCCCTTGAGCGTCGTTCGCAAATGCGTCCGGCGGGGTGCGGGGATATTTATCTCATGACAGATCCCATATACACGACCGTTGGCGATGAAACCGAGAAGATTGATGTTCGGTTGAGTTACCGAATCGCGCGTCTCTTCTCCGAAGGTCTGTATGTAAGTCCAAACAAGGCCATTGAGGAGTTGGTAGCCAATTCCTTTGACGCAGGAGCGCGTCGCGTCGCCATTGCAGCGGGCTTTTTGTTTGGTACGCATCGCAAAGGCTCGCGCCGGGTCAGACGATTTCGTACGGATGCCGCTGGTGACGCGCGAGCAGACTGGCGGCGATGTCGTCGCCCTGGATGGTTTCGGTCTTCGGGTCCCAATAGACGCGATGCTGGGTCTTCATAGCGATCCAGTGAAGCAGACATGTGGAGCAGGCGCGATGCCCGATCTCGGCCGGCGCCACCGGCGCTTTTCTCGAGCGAATGCAATCGAGCCAGTTGCCATGCTGATCGTCGGACGTATATATCTGCCATTCCGACGGCGCGATCACTGAATCGAGAATCTTCGGGTCGCTGGCGCGCAGAGGAACGATCGCCTCTGCCGGAGCGCCAAGCGCAGCAGTGGGCGTGGTTCCGGTGTCACGGCAAACAAAAATCCAACCCTTGTCGCCGATCCACTTGATGCCGTTTTCAAAATCGCCGGAGATGGTCATGACCACGCCATTGGCGTAGCGGCCATAGGTCTTGAACGGGCCGTGTACGTTCCACAGGCCCTCCGTGGGGAACTGCGCCTGGCCCCAGATTTCGACCGGGCCGGTGAGCTCGGTGTCCATGCCCCAGTGCGCCGTGTCCACATGATGCGCGCCCCAGCCGGTTATCATGCCCGCGCCGAATTGCTCCACGCGCAGCCATCCGGGGCGGTCGAAACCTTTCTCGGGCATCACGCGATCAACGGTATAGGGAACCTCGGGCGTCGAGCCCAGCCACGCGTCGTAATTTAACCCCTTCGGCACGGGCATGGGCTGCGTATTCCCACCAGTCGGATCGCCGGGAAGGCCGATTTCGACGCGCTCGACCGTGCCGATGCGGCCGGTGCGCACCAGCTCGACGGCGCGCGCGAACTGCTTCCATGAGCGCTGCTGCGACCCGACCTGCAGGATGCGGTCGCTGGCCTTCACGCGATCGGCCATCGTGCGCCCTTCGCGGATGGTGAGCGATGCCGGCTTCTGCAGATAGACGTCCTTGCCGGCGGCCACGGCGGCGACGGCCAGCCGCGCATGCTGATGATCGGGCGTCGAAATCAGGACGGCGTCGATCTCCTTGTTGGCCAGAAGCTCGCGGAAATCGGAGTAGCCGCGTGTGCCGGTCCAGGGCTTGCCGAGTTTTTTCGTGTACGCATCATCCACATATTGCTTGCCGCGCGCAACGCGCTCTTCGCTCAAATCGCAGACGGCCACGATGCGATTGTCGCGGCCGGCGACGCCCGTGAATTTGAGCACTCCCGGTATGTCGTGCCCGCGTGAGATGCGCCCCACGCCGATGGCGCCTATGGTGATGCGGTTCGAAGGCGCGGTTGCGCCGAAGACCGAGCTGGGAACGATGGCGGGAAATCCGGCGGCAATGGCGCCGGAGACGGAGCTTTTGAGAAATGTGCGTCGCGTGGCCGTCATGGACATCTCTTTTGCGACTCGAATTTAATCCCAACCCAATGTACACCAACCGGGTAGCGATCGTCAGCGGAGCATGCGCAAAAGGTGTACGCTTGCAGGCATGGAACTGGCGGCGGGGAGTTTTGCTGGCTGGAATTCATCTGGCAGCGTGTGACAAGCCGACGTAAACCCGTCCCATTCGCGCAAAGGCCTCGATGGTAGCATCAAAGTTGTCAGATGAAATCCAAAAAACTGCAAATTATTCCCCTCGGTGGGCTGGGCGAGTTCGGCATGAACTGTCTGGCAGTGCGCTGGGAAGACGACATTATTGTCATTGACGCGGGCCTGATGTTTCCCGAGTCGGAACTGCTGGGCGTCGACATTGTGGTGCCCGACATCACCTACCTGATCGAGAACAAGAAGCACGTGCGCGGCATTGTGCTCACGCACGGCCACGAGGACCACATCGGCGGCCTGCCCTGGATACTGAATGAGTTGAAGGTTCCCGTCTACGCCACCGAGTTCACGCTGGCGTACGTCGAAGACAAGCTCGAAGAACACGGGTTGCTCGACGAGATAGAGCTGATCGAGATCCAGCCCAAAGTGAAGTTCACCCTGGGGCCGTTCACCATCGAGCCCATTCGCGTGACGCATTCGCTAGTGGATTGCGTGGCCCTCGCCGTCGAGACTCCCGTCGGCGTGATTATTCATACTGGTGACTTCAAGATCGATCTCTCGCCGCTCGACGACAAGGCCTTCGACCTGCACACCTTTGCCGAGTACGGCAAGCGCGGCGTGCTCGCGTTACTGCAGGACTCGACCAATGTGGAGCGGCCCGGCTACACGCCCAGTGAGCGATCAGTCATTCCTCGCCTCGACGAAATCGTCACCCAAACCAAGAAAAAACTTTTCTTCGCATGTTTCTCGTCGTCCATCTACCGCATCCGTATCGCCATGGATCTGGCGCGCAAACACGGCCGCAAGGTGGCCGTGGTGGGTCGCTCCATGATGGACAGCACGGAGATCGCGCAGGACCTTGGCTACATCGAAATTCCGCCCGGCTTGGTCGTCCATCCGGGCCAGATTCGCGACTTTCCGCCCGAGCAGATGATGATTCTGATCAGCGGCACGCAGGGCGAGCCGTTGAGTGCGTTGAGCCGCGCCGCGGTGGACAGCCACAAGCACGCGCATATAGAGCCAGGCGATACGGTGGTGCTCAGCTCGCGCATCATTCCCGGCAACGAGAAGGGCATCTTCCGTGTGATCGACCACTTGAGCCGCCGCGAGGCCAACGTCATTTACGACGACGGTCAGCACGGACTGATTCACGTCTCCGGCCACGGCAGCCAGGAAGAGATGCGGCTGCTGATCAACCTGGTGCGGCCCAAGTTTTTCATTCCGATTCACGGCGACTACCGCTTTCTGCGCCGCCATGCGCAGGTGGCCATGGAGACCGGCGCGGTGGATCACGCTATCGTCATCGAGGACGGCGACGTGCTGGAGCTGGACAAGGACGACGCGCGCAAGCAAGACAAGGTGACGGCAGGGCGCATCCTCATCGACTCCGGATCGTCGATCGACGTGGTGGAAGATCTGGTGATTCGCGACCGTCGCATTCTGTCGGAAGACGGCGTGGTGCTGGCGGTGATGGCCATCAATAAGAGGACCGGCAAAGTGGAGCGCGAGCCCGAGGTGGTGATGCGCGGCTTCGGCGGCGCCGATATCACCGACCAGGCGCGCGAAGCCGTGCTCAAGACTCTGGATGGGTTAAGCGCCGAGCAGAAATCGGACTACGGCATGGTAAACGAGCGCGTGCGCGTGGACTTGAAGCGCCTGATCCAGAAGACCACCGGCCGCCGGCCGATGATCATGCCAGTCATATTAGAGATATAGGGAATAAGGGACAGTGTGAGTGGTCAGTGCACACTCACACTGCCACTCACACTGACAACTGATCACTGCAAAGCGCTTTGCGCCGCGGGGCGCTGCTGCACCGAGCGCTTGCCAATGAAGACATCGCCCAGGGTCAGGCGGGCGTTGCCTTCAAGGTCGAGGAACCCGGCGCGGGATTCCTTGCACATCGCCTGCACCTCCGGCGAGAGGTAGGGTGCGATGAGAACCGGCGTGGCATCGCCGGCAAAATGCGCGGCGCAGTCCCGCAGTTTCTTGAGCGAAGCGCGTACCTTGCTGGGGCGCGTGTCGCAATTCACCTCGCAGGCCAAGGTATGGCTGTGGCCGTGGACGTCAATGTGCGCCAGAATCTCGGCGGAACGGCCACGCGCCTGGGGTTCGTGCTTCAATTCCTTCAGTTTGATAGCGGAAACCTGGTCCAGTAGCGCCTTCAAGGCATCTGCGGCAAGAACCTCAAATTCAGTAGCGGCGTGATCGATTTTCATCACTGCCTCGCTTTCTGCGCTTGCTTCTTGCCGTCCTCAAGATGCGCTGGACCGATAATGAACGAGTTCCCGCCCGACGGAATCAAGGCCATGGGGGTGGGAACGCGACGACCATAGGGATTGCGTTCTTTTGACTCCAGCCACAGGCAGAGTCTGGGATCGGAAATTTCCGGCTTGTCCTTCCAGAAATTCGGTCCCAACCCGCACTCGATGCGCAGATGATCGAGCTGCAGTTCAATCTCGGTGATGTTCCTGGGAAAGAAACGTTGAGCATTGCTCTCTCCCACCAGAATTCCGGTCACCCGGTGACCACGGCATTGAGATGTGACAACCATGAGTACCCTCCGCTCTGCGGAACGCCTGTTGTAGTTCATTTATTCGGCAAACTCGCTGCCTGATTTCTGGAGTAAGCGGTAACGCGAGGTGTTAAATCGGCGCCAATTGTTGCTGAAACAAACGTGCAACCGTTCACGCCTGAGAACGGTACAACATTCCGCAAACACCTTGGCTCTTGCCGGTGAGGAGGGATACCCTCCGCGGTCTGGCGCCGGAAACTCAGACAGTTACCGGCCGCGCAGCCTTGCACCGTTTTTCGGCGAGACTGGGAAAAAAAGCAGGGAGGCCAGAATGAAGTTCTTCGCGCCCAGCGGCCAATCCGACCGCCTGCGTCCATTCCCTCATGTTCTGTGGAAATCTTGCCCCCAATTTCAGTCATTGTCAACTGGATTGGATGAATCTTCTCAGAAAAACGGTTGGCTGGGCTCGTAGAAGATTTTTGGGGTGCGGCAAGGCTCGATTTTCGGACACATAGTCAACGATGACGTGATGTCAGCGATGACGCGACGAAGGCTCGTCAGAGAATATCTGCCCGTCCCGGATGTGCACCACGCGGTGCGCGAATTCCGCGATATCGGCCTCATGCGTCACCAGGACGATGGTGTTGCCGCGTGCGTGGAGCTGATCGAAGAGGGCCATGATCTCCGAGCCGGTCTTCGAGTCGAGGTTTCCCGTGGGTTCGTCGGCCAGGATGATGGAGGGATTGTTGATCAGGGCGCGGGCGACGGCCACGCGCTGGCGCTGCCCGCCCGATAGCTCGCTCGGCTTATGCGTCATGCGTGCTTCCAGGCCCACATCGGCGAGCGCCCGCTTGGCGCGCTCCAGGCGCTCCGCGGCGGGCGTGCCGTTATAGATGAGCGGCAGTTCCACGTTGTGCAGCGCGGTGGCGCGGGCCAGAAGGTTGAAGGTCTGGAAGACGAAGCCGATTTCCTTGTTGCGGATGCGCGCCAGCTGATCGTCGTCGAGATCGCTGACCAGCTGGCCGTTCAGCCAATAGCTGCCCTTCGATGGCGTATCGAGGCAGCCGATCAGGTTCATCAGCGTGGATTTGCCGGAGCCCGACGGTCCCATGATGGCGACGTATTCGCCGTGGCGGATCTGCAACGAGACGCCGCGCAGGGCCTGCACCTGCTGTTCCGAGCCCATATCGTAGGTGCGCCACAGGTCCTCGACGACGATCACGTTGGTCGGATCGTGATCCACCGTCTGCGGTAACTCTTCGACCCCAATGCCGTTTAATGCCATGGATTCCTCAGTGATCAGTGGTCAGTGAACAGCTGACAGCCAACAGCTTACTTTCCCAGTCCCGCAGTCCCTGTCTTTTTCAGCTTCAATTACTTGTCAGCGTCACCGGTTTCTCCGTATCGCGCTTGAGCAAGGCGTCGCCTTTCAGGTCGCGCAACGTCTTGTAGGGGCCAATGACGACCTCCTGGCCTGTGCCCAGGCCGGAAAGCACTTCGATATCCGTGGTCCCCGTGATGCCGGTAGTGACAGGAATGAACTTAGCGCGCAGCCGACCGTGCGCATCCTTTTCCGCAATAAAGACGCCCTGCACGGGATTCAACTTTGCCGCAGGTGCGGGCGCGCCCGTTGCCGCTTGCACACCGCTGCTCGATTTTTTGTTGTCCGTCGCCGGATCGTGCATGGTGAGCGCCTGGATGGGCAGCGAAAGCACGTTGCCTTTGTGCGCAGTGGTGATCTTGGCGGTGCAGGAGAGCCCGGGTCGCAAGTCATCGTTGGGAGCGTCGAGCGTGACGACCACCTTGAAGTCCTTGGCCTCCTCGGTGCCGGAGGTGGACTGCGACGTGGCGACGCCTGTCGAGCGCAGCAACGCCTGATCGCCTACCAGGGTTACGTGGCCTTTAAATACCTTGTTGGGCAGCGCGTCCACAGTTACATCGGCGGTCTGGCCCACTTGCACGTTCACGATGTCGGTCTCATCCACCTTCACTTCGGCGGTCACCACGCTCATGTCGGCCAGCGTCATCAGCGTCGATCCTTCGGCATTCTGGATGCCTACAACGACGGTCTCGCCCTGGCGCACGGGCTCGTTGGTCACAATGCCGTCGAAGGGTGCCACGGCGATGGTCTTGCTGAGCGAGTCCTGAGCGGCCTGAAGATTGGCGACGTCGGTCTGCAGGTGGCCGCGCGCGGAATCGGTCTGCGCCTTGGCCTGGTTCAGTCCTGCCACGGCCTGTGCAAGTGCCGCGACGTCGAGATCGTAGTTGGCCTTGTTGGTTTCGTAGTCTTGCCTCGACATGACGCCGGCCTTCAAGAGCGACTGCGAACGATCCCATTGGAGTTTTTTCTGCTCCAGATCGGCCTGCGCGTGCTCCACATTGGCCTCCTGGGTTTTCTCATTCGCTACGCTCGAGGCAATGTCGGTCCTCGCTGCGGATATCGTCGCTTGCTGGGCGTTCACCGTCGACTCCTGTTGCACGTTGTCGATAGTGGCCAGCATCTGGCCCTTCTTTACGTGGTCGCCTTCTTTTACATAGAACTGTGTAATGCGGCCGAAGGACGTGGCGCCAACGTTCACGATATTCTTGGGCTTGATCTGGCCGGTGCCGCTGATGACTTGGGTCAAATCCTGACGCACCAAAGTCGCGGTGTACACCTTGGTATATCCGGATTGCTGCTTGATCACCATGGTGATGACAAGCCCGGCGGCCACCAGTACAGCGAGAGAGATGAGTAGGATTTTCTTCATGGCGAGGCTTGGATTTTTCTCCAATCCAGTGTACGCGAGCCGGAGGCAATCGGTTCCGCAAATTTGCGCTTTGGGTGCAGCAGAGCCACTTGAGAGCAGCGTTGCACCTCGACCTGTGAGTTAGCGCACATTCGTGCGGCGGCAGGCATCGGCGGCGACCAAATCGCGACACACGAGCGAAAGGAGCTGAATTTTGACGTTCTGCCAGGGCGCGAGCTAGCCGGAAACTGGACAGCGCGGCAACCTTTTTCATGGTCAGCCGGCCTGCTGGTTGACATTGCCAGGTGTGGTTCGTCCAACCAAAGGGATCAACCGCCTACGCAGCCTTGCCCGTCGCGTCTCGGAGCCGTAAAATAAGGCATCGCAGGAGTATCCAAGGCAATGATGTTCAATAGCCGCCGCCACCTACTGTTCGCAACTCTCGGGTTCGGCGTCATTTCGTTCTCCGCAGCCAGCCTTTCCGCTCAGCAGAGCGCTTCCTCTGCCACCACCCCTCAGGCCCAACCCTCAGCCGGCCCAGGCCAGGATTTGGGCCAGCAACCCGATCCCCTGAAGCGCCAGCTCTCCGATAAGGAGCGGTACAACTCGCAAAAGGCCCTGCGGCAGGAGTTGAAAGGCCCCTACAAAACGTGGCTGAACGAAGAGGTTCCATACATCATTAGCGACGATGAGCGGAAAGCCTTCATGAGCCTGAGCAACGACGAAGAGCGCGAGGCCTTCATCGAGAACTTCTGGCAGCGCCGCAATCCCAATCCCGATTCTCCCGAGAACGAGTTCCGCGAAGAGCATTACCGGCGCATCCAGTATGCCAACGATCACTTTGCCGCTGGCAAACCCGGCTGGAAGACCGATCGTGGCCGCATCTATATTGCCTGGGGACCGGCTGACAGCATCGACTCTCACCCCTCGGGCGGCATGTACGAGCGTCCCATGGAAGAGGGCGGCGGCGAAACATCCACCTTCCCATTTGAGGTGTGGCACTATCGCTATCTCGAGGGTATGGGCGAGAATATCGATTTCGAATTTGTAGATACCTGCCAGTGCGGCGACTATCACTTCACCATCGATCGCAGCGAAAAAGATGCCCTCAAATATGTTCCCGGCGCCGGCCTTACGCAATGGGAACAGATGAACAACCAGGACAAGACCAAACGCTTCCAGGGCAGTGGGCTCGAGCAGCTGGGCAATGGCCCGATGGGCTCTGAAAGCCAAAGCAAGGAGTTCGACCGCATTGAGATGGCGGCCAAGGCCTTCGCGCCTCCGCCGGTCAAATTCAAGGATCTTGAGAGCGACCTCGACACCTTCAACGCCTCGCACAAGCTGCTGCCGGGCGCGCCCTTTCCCTTCGACGTGCGCACCGACTATGTGAAGGTCACCGACAGCATGGATCTGATCCCGATCACTCTGCAGATCCGTAACCGCGACATCACCTTTGTGACCAAGGATGGCGTTTCCAAGGGTGTGGTCAACATCTTGGGCCGCGTCACCACCATCATGCACAAAACGGTGCAGACCTTCGAAGACACCGTCGAAGTGACGGAGCCCTCCGAGCTGCTGGAGAAGTCGCTCGACCGCAAGTCGCTTTATTGGAAGGCGCTGCCGGTTCCACCCGGGCTCTACCGTCTGGATATCGCCATCAAGGACGTGAACAACCCGGATCACATTGGAATTTACGGCCAAAGCCTCAACGTTCCGGGATTCCAGGACGAGAAGTTGGGGGCTTCCTCGCTCATCCTGGCCGATGAGATGAATACCGTGTCTTCACAACAGATTGGGAGCGGCAATTTCATCATCAGTAATATGTTGGTTCGGCCCCGCGTCTCAGAAAACGCGAAAACGCCCGTCAGCTTCAAGCGCAACCAGGATCTGAACTTCTGGCTGCAGTTTTATAATCTGGGCATCGACGACGCCACCAAAAGCAATTCGGCGACCGTCACCTATCGGATCACCGATGCTGCGGGAAATGTGGTGCTCGAAAAGCAGTTGGAGTCAAAGGATTTAGGGGCACACAGCGACCAATTGACGGTAGACAAGAGCCTGCCGATCGCGGGCCTCAGCCCGGGTAGGTACAACGTGACCGTAAAAATAAATGACGCAATTTCGAAACAAGAGATTGCGCAATCTGCACCTTTTATCGTGGAATAGTATGCATCACGTGCAAGCGCCAACCGGGCCATAGAATCCGGACAGTTGTAACAGTACGCTTTTGGGGAAGATTGCCAGGGACGCGGCGGGGTTTCAGATCTGCAGATGAAATGCAGCGCCTATTTCGCCGGTTTCGCCGTGCTGATCGCATTGGGGACCGTTCCGTGCTACGGGGCGGCGACAGCATCGGTCTCGGGAGTCGTGCGGGATTCTGCGGGCATGCCGCAGATCGGTGCTGAAGTCCAGTTGCTGAGCTCCGGCCTAAGCGTCATCGCCAGCGTTTATACCGATGCGGATGGCCATTTTCTCATCGCCTCGTTGACACCCGGGCGTTACATTCTGAAAGCCATGGGGCCTTCGTTCCTACCCTCGCAACGCGAAAACCTCAAGATCCGCGGCGGCGCGGTTGTGAACCTCACGCTGTACACCCTCTACGAAGTGATTCAATGGCTGCCGGCTCAACCGCGCTCGGGCGACACGCCCAAGGACGATTGGGCCTGGACCCTGAAATCTGCCGCCAACCGGCCTTTATTGCGCTGGCTTGAAGATGGGCCGCTCATCGTGGACTGCGAGGGTACAGGTAAAACTCCAAAGCTGAAAGCGCGGATCATGGCCACAGGCCAGGCTGGAACCTTTGGCGAAAACGGCGAACGCTTCTCGGTGGCCGTTGAAGACACGCCATCGAGCAGCCGTGAGTTGCTGGCGCGCGTGGATTTTGCGCCGGACACCAATGCCGGCATGGAATCGATGCTGGGCTTTCGCCAGGATCTGGGAATTGCCGGCTCGGTCGAGTCGGTCGCAGCTGTGTCGATCAACCCAGAGATTGAGAACGGGAGCGCACAAGGACTGGACGAAGCTGCTGTGCGCGGCTCCGAGACCATGCACTTTGGCGAAGCGGTCGAGGCCGACGTAGGTTCGAATATGGTGGCCGGACATCTGGCGGGAATGCCGGCGAGCACGGCCATGCTGCCCTATGCGACGGTCGCGTGGCACGATGGCGTCTCCACGGTGCACTACGGCATGGCCACCATGGTGCCCGATCAGGCCGGTACCGCCAACGAAGCCGCCCAGTGGCTGCCCGCACTGGCTGAGCGCAACGGAACTCTGACCATCGAGCATGGTTTTCATCAGGAGATTGCCTGGGAACGGCGGACCGACGCCTCCGGCATGTCCGTTGTCCTCTACTCCGATCACATCGACAATCCTGTTCTCGAGGCGCTAGGCCACTTTGCTCCGGGCCACGCTCCGGCCGCCGTTCTCTTTGATCAAGCCAGCGACCTGATGCGCGCCGCTGGGCCTGCTTACTCGACCGCCGGTGTCCAGGCCAGCCTGGAGCGCCGCCTGCCCGGCCGTAATCACGTGCGCCTGAGCTATGCGAGCGGCGACGCCTTGGTGATGCCGGCCCTGTCGCAAGGCTCTGCCCTGCCGCAGGCCTCTGTATTGACCGATGTGCTGGCTGGCGCGCACGCGCACCGCGCGCAAACCTATTCGATTTCGCTCTCGGGCACCTTGGAGGGAACCGGGACCCGGTGGCGCGCCAGTTACCGTTGGCAACCGGATGACGCCGTCACCGCCGTCGCACCCTTCGCGCAGCAGATGGCCGAGCCTTTCCTGAATCTGCACTTCCGTCAGCCCATCCGCATCGCCCGCGACGGCTCCCAAGGCTTGGAAGCTCTGTTCGATGTGCGAAATCTTCTGGCCCAGGGCTACCAGCCGTACATCCTGAGCGACGGCTCGCTACTGCTCTTCGCGCAGGACCAGCGCAGCCTTCGCGCCGGCCTTGCTTTCACGTTCTGATCCCACAAAGACCGTGCCTCATCCCTTCGCGTTTTTTGCGAAAGGGCGGGAAACTACCAGCGCCGAATACACTGCTCCAAACCTTCGTAGACACCTTACAATGTCACCTTGAGAATGGGGGAGCTTTCAGGTGCGCAAGAACCGCATTCACCAATCTGCCAGCCGCTGGTGCTACAAAGATATTCCTCTCGACCAACTCTGTTCCTTTGCGGCAGGCATCGGCATGCAGGGCATCGACCTGCTGGAACTGGAAGAGTGGGAGATGCCGCGGCGCTACGGACTCATCTGCACCATGGGCTATGCGGGCGGAGGCACAATTCCCGATGCGCTCAACCGGCCTGAGCATCACGACGCCATCGAAGCCGCGTTTCGCTTGAACATTCCGCTTGCCGCCAAGGCGGGCGTGCCCAACGTCGTCACGTTTTCAGGCAATCGCCGCGGCATGAGCGACGACGAGGGCGCGCGCAATACCGTCGCTGGCCTGAACCGCGTCAAGAAGATCGCGGAAGACCACGGCGTCACCATCTGCATGGAGCTGTTGAATAGCAAGGTCGACCACCCCGATTACATGTGCGATCGCACCGCATGGGGTGTGCGCGTGGTCGAGGAAGTGAACTCGCCCAACGTAAAACTGCTCTACGACATCTACCACATGCAGATCATGGAAGGCGACCTCATCGCGACTATCCGCGCCAATCTCCAATGGATCGGCCACATCCACACCGGAGGCGTGCCCGGCCGTCATGAACTCGACGCCACGCAAGAAGTACAATGGGACGCAGTCATGCGGGCCATCGCCGATGCAGGTTTCAAGGGTTACGTCGCGCACGAATTCGTTCCCGTGCACGATCCGCTTACGAGCCTGCGTGCCGCCGTGGATCTCTGCGACGTGTAAGGAGATTGCAGAGTTTGTGTAGAGAGATTCCAAAGCTGCTGTTCTCCGCCCCTTCGCGTTGTCATCCTGAGCGAGGGAGCACCCGCGTGAGCGGGCGCGACGGAGTCGAAGGACCTGCGGTTGCCTTTTTCGATGCGAGCCGCGCGCACTATCTGCGGCATTGCATTGGATTGTCTTTCTCCCGATTCATTGCGAATCAACCAGGTAATTGAGTCGACAAATCATGAAGTCCCTCCTCCTCTCTGCCTACAACCACCTCGAAATTGCGGATTTTCCTGCGCCCGAACCAGGCCCGGACGAAGTCCTAGTGCGCGTCGAAGCCTGCGGCATCTGCGGCAGCGACGTGCACGGCTACGATGGTTCATCGGGCCGCCGCATTCCGCCCATCGTGATGGGCCACGAGGCCGCCGGAACCGTGGCCGCCGTGGGCGCGAACGTCAAAGGCCACGCAGTGGGCGATCGCGTCACCTTCGATTCGACCGTCTTCTGCGGCACATGCATTTTCTGCCAACGCGGCGACGTGAATCTTTGCGACAACCGCCAGGTCATCGGCGTCTCCTGCGGCGATTACCGCCGCCATGGCGCATTTGCCGAGTATGTCGCAATCCCGCAGCGCATTCACTACCATCTCCCCGACAATCTTTCCTTCGCC
>Ga0187847_10001215_pt1 | contig 24186 bp, 29 predicted proteins | sample June2016WEW_4_10_FD_132458 | JGI IMG/M metagenome (GOLD analysis project Ga0187847, IMG submission 132458) | Peatland microbial communities from SPRUCE experiment site at the Marcell Experimental Forest, Minnesota, USA - June2016WEW_4_10 | ecosystem: Environmental > Terrestrial > Soil >...
ATCGATGAGCTGACCACGACCGGCGAATCAATTGTGGCGCGCATTGTCGAGCCGGAAGGCGGCGGCAAGCCGGCGATGCACGCCGCGCGCGTGACGCCAGAGATGGCCGGACTCACCCGCGCGACGCTCGATCAGTTCACCGGCGGCGATGTAAAAACCAATGCGGCCCTGCTCTACGACGTGCTGACCGGCCTGACCGGCGCGCGGCGCGACATCGTTCTGTTGAACGCCGCCGCGGGGCTTGTGGCCGCCGGACTGGCCGCCGATCTGAAAGAAGGCGTCCGGATGGGCGGCGAGGCCATCGACTCCGGCCAGGCTGCGGCGACGCTGGCCAAGCTGCGGCAGTTTGGGGCCAGACACGCACCGGCAAAATAAGGCGGAGCGAGAATTCTGAAAATGGTATATACTTTGGTATAGACCACGCCTTGGAGGTCTATCATGAGCGCGACAACTTCGACTCCCAAGCCAACTCCCAATTCGAAGGCCGAGGCCGGTTCGGTCTCCCGGCCCGCCGTCAAGACCGCCAAGCTCTTCAAGAATGGCCGCAGCCAGGCCGTCCGTCTGCCCAAGGAGTTCCGCTTTGAGGGAACCGAGGTGGCCATCCGCCGCGACCCTGCGACGGGCGAAGTCTTGCTCTCCGAACCCGCTGCCGGGCCAACAAGAACGTTGCCAGAACTGTACGCAATCCTCGCTCGCGAGGGCTTGTCTGAAGATCTTCTGGCTGATCGACAGGCTCTTGTTGCGCGAAGTTCCTGGCAGGAACTCTTTGCCGCCTGGGATGCGTTAGGCCCTTCTGACGAAGAGGATATGGAGCGTAGCACGACACCTCCAGTCGAACGGGATTTCTTCTAAATGCCCCTCTCTTACCTGCTCGATACGAATATCGTCAGCTACTTCGTGCGGGGCAACCACCCGGAGCTTGGGAACCGTCTCAAGCGCACACCTCTCGATGAGTTGGCTGTCTCCGCTGTGACAGAAGCGGAACTCCTATTCTGGATTATCCAACGTCCCCCAAATGCTCGCATTCGCGTCGGCGTAGAGGACTTTCTGATGAGAGTGCATAGCTTGCCATGGGATTCCCGCGCGGCTCAGAGTTGCGCGCGAACGCGGGAAATACTGAAACGTCAGGGACGAGTACTGAGCACGGAAGACCTGATGATTGCCGCGCACGCGCTGTCTCTGGGGCTGACGCTGGTGACCCACGACCAAGCCTTTTCCTTTGTCGACGGCCTCAAAACCGAGGATTGGACGGTCGCTTAGATCATTCCGGAAGCAGGCTTTCCCAAAATCCACAGACCGAGTAGCGCTACCGCAGCAGCGCCAGTGTCAGCGGATCGGCTTCGCCGGCGAAGTATTTCGCCAGGGCGTCGTTGAAGTCGGTGGGGTCTGCGCCGGCGTCCTCGGCGGCCCGCGCAAACAGCGTCATCGAGGAGCGGAACTTGAGGTCGTCGGGCGAGCCGAGGATCGCGCGGATCGTCCGCCCCTCGACCAGCGTCACCAGCCGCGTACATCGCCCCAGGTTGGGCCCGAGCGCCGGATGCCGCAGATAAGCCACAGCCTCTTCCAGCGACCCAATGCCGTAGTATGTGGCTTGCGAACTGTGGCCCAAACCCTTCATCTGCGGAAAGATGAACCAGATCCAATGGGTGCGCTTGGAGCCCGAGCGCAACTCCTCCAGCACTTGCGCAATGACGTCGGCTTGCGCGCTGACAAAGCGTTCCAGGTTGAAGGGGTCTTCCATGGGTTTCAACTCCAAAGGAGAGCCCTTGCGCCTCCTGCCGGCTGCTGGAAGACGGGAAACTGCACGCGAGGCGATGCCAAAAGCCTGCCTCGGTGGCTACTTTCCCCTTCATTCGTTCGATTGTCGTGCTTGCAAGTTAAAATACGCCTTCCACGTACCTCTCGGCAAGAGCGGCCTGCGAGGCTGCGAAAGACCCCACCAAACGCGAATGAAGGTCGACTCGCCTACTCGGCGTGGAAGACGACATCGAAGAGCAGCAGGCTGACGGTGGTGAAGATGATGTCGTAGCCCGCCAGCAGCTTGATCCAGAGGCTCGGGTCGCTTTCGCCGGTGAGAATGGCCGTAGTGGCTTGCACCATGGCCAGCAGCGCCGGAATAAAGATGGGAAAGAGAATCAGCGACAGCAGCAGCTCGCGGTTGCGGCTGCGGATCGAGAGCGCGGCAAAGAAGATGCCGTTCCCGACCAGCGCCCATGTGCCCAGCGGCAGCACCAGCGCCAGCAGCCATGCCTGGCCCAGAATGTGAAGGTTATAGAAGATAAAAAAGAATGGCGCCAGCACCACCTGAACGATAGTGACGAAGAGGAAATTGGCCAGCACCTTGGCGAGGTAGAGTTCCGCGCCGGGAGCGGGGGTCATGCGCTGCGCGTCAATGACCTGATGGCGGATTTCGCGCGCCCAGGCCTGGTTGAGCGCGCTGACCGAGGCAAACATGGTGGCCACGCAGAGGACGCCTCCGGCGATCTGCTGAGAGAAGGCCCCGCGCGGATCAAAAGCGATCGAGAAGAGCACGACTACCAGCCCGGAGAAGAAGAGCATGGAGACGATGGCATCCAGCGAGCGCCACTCGATGCGCAGGTCTTTTGCCAGATGGGTCCACAGGGCGCGGCTCATGCGTGGCCCTCCGGCGCTCGGGATTTTGTCAGGTCCGCGGTCTGGGCCTCCGCGGCTCTCAGGTAATCGCCGGGCGAGAGAATGAGCTGGGTTCCCCGCGCGCCGGCCGAGACGCTGATCTTGTCGAAGAGGATCGCCGTTTCATCGACGAAGACGGGATAGGCCTTCTTCGCGCCAAAGACGGTGACGCCGCCGCGAATGTAGCCGGTCAGCGGCTGCACCTCCTTGAGCGGAACCATCTCGGCCTTGCGCAGCCCCGCCGCGCGGGCCAGCTTCTTGAAGTCCAGCTCGGCGTCGCCGGGGATGACGGCGAAGACGTAGGAGTTGGGTCCGCCGGTGGTGAGCAAAGTCTTGAAGACCTGCTCCGGCGGCATCCCGATTTTCCTCGCAACGGTGATGGCCGAGAGATCGTCTGGATCGACCTCATACTCCTGAATCTCGAAGCTGATGCCGAGCGATTCGAGCAGGCGCGCGCCGTTGGTCTTCATAGCGTCGGCCTTCCCGGCTCAAGCGAAGCCACGCGCCCGGCGTGCAGCGTGAGCACCCAGTCGGCGATGGGCGCTGCCAACTCGCGCTGGTGCGTCGTCAAAATAATGGTCCGGTTGCCGTGGCGGAACTGTGCCAGCAGCTCGACCATCTGGCGGGCGCTCTCGACATCCATGTTCGAGAAAGGCTCGTCGAGCAGCAGCAGCTCGGGAGTGGAGAGCAGCACGCGGGCCAGCGAGGTGCGCTGCCTCATCCCCTGCGAATACTGGCCGAGGGTGCGGGACAGTTCCGGGTCCAAGCCCACTTGGCGCAGTGCCTCTGCCGGGCCAAGGCCGCGCCTCTCTGAACTGGTCCGGCCGGGATAGAGGCTGGCAAAATAACGCAGGTTTTCCTGGGCGGTCAGCTCGTCGTAGAGCATCGGCGCATGGCTCATGTAGCCGATGCGCTCACGGGCCTCATGCGGCTCGTTCTCGCCGAAGACCGTAGCCTTGCCAAAGCTGGGCCGCAGCAGTCCGGCCAGAATCCGCAGCAGGGTTGACTTGCCCGCGCCGTTTTCGCCGAGGAGAACATAGCAGCGTCCCGGCTCGAAGTCGACCGAGACCTGGCGCAGAGCGGCGAAAGAGCCGAAGAGCTTGGAGACGCCGTCGAGCCGGGCGCAAACGGTGCTGGCGGCCTCACGAGTAGGTGCGATCATGCGCGTCAGTATGCGGCAGGCGGGTTGTCGGTGACGGGACCGGAAGTCGTCACGGCGGCGCGAGGGTTGGTTGTCGGCGCGGCAGCTGGTTGCGCCGGAGCAGTTCCGGGCGCAGCGCCGGGCTGGGCCGGCGCGTACTTGCTCGCGCACTTGGCTTGCAGCACCGTTGCGTGGAGGACGCCGTCGCGGCCATAGGACCCTTCCGCCAGCGCCTGGGCGTCGTCCTTGAAGGTGTCAGGCGGCGGCTCGGAGCCTTTATAGACCACCGTCAGCAGGCGCCCCGTGGCGACCTTGGGCGAGTGGCTCTCAAACTCGTTCAAAACAAAGGTGACGTGGGGGCCGTCGTGCTCGATCGAGCCGGGCTTCACGAAGCCCTCGACGCGCAACTGGCTGTGGTAGGCCTTGTCGCCCATGCCGCCCAGTTCGGCGATGGTCACGTAGTAGCTCTTGTTGGCGCCGTAGCCGGACCAGGCCAGCCAGGCGATGGTGCCGACGATGACGGCAGAGGCGATTCCGATCTTCACGACGTTAGGGGAAGTTTTCATAGTCAACTCTAACGATACGAGCCGCGAGGGGCAGGGTCAACCACTGGGCCAAAGAAGTGTGATCTAAATCACACGAAAATCCACCCGCAACGGACACGCCCCAAGGCTGAAAGAAGCCAATTCAGGCAGGAATTCGCTCGGACTGCCTGAGCCGGGGAAGCGCATGAAGCCCATCTACCGCGCCCCCTCCAGCGTCAGCGCGGCCCTGTCCAGCGCCTGTGTCAGCACGGCCAACTGCTGTGCGGCGCGGGTCAAGTCTTTGGCGTCAAGCGCCTCGTTCACTCCGGGTATCACCACTGCCGCATAGCCAGTGTACTCGCCGGGGGCGTAGATCGTGTGCTTGTACCACGGGCGGTTGGGCAGGCCGGGCACCGTAAGGAAAGCGGATTCCGTCAGGCGCAGGGCAAGATTGAGCCGCGCAAGGTCTCCGGAGGCCGAGATTTGCAGGCCGTGGGCGCGCTCGGCTGCCAGGGAAAAGCGAGCGGCGGCGGCCTCGGCGGCGGCAAAATCGAGCGAGTAGTGGCCCTGCACCCCGACATTCCACCGCAGCACCGAAGACCTGTCCCCAGGAACCCATGTCTTGCGCTTGGCCGCGTCAAGATACGCGCCGATCTCGCGGGCGTAGGCTGCATAGTCGTAGGGCAGCACGTCGGCGTCGGCCATGCGCAGGGCTTCGAGTCCAAGGATGCGCGCCATCTCCTGCAAGTAGACGAAGTGCGGGTCGGCATTGAGCGTGAACCAGGCGAAGTTGTCGAAGACGGAGTGGTAGACGCCATAAGGCCCTCCCGAGCTAATGTCGGTCGAGGGCACGCCCACATGCTGGAAGAAGGGCGTGAAGTCGGAACCGGAGCCGAGGTCGCCCACATGCACCTCCTCGCCCGGCGCGGGCGGCGCGTTGGCGCCGTTCTGCTCGGTTTGGGACGAATGTTCGCCCTGCGCCGGAGGCTCGTCTTGCGCCGGATGCTCGCTTAGCGCCGGGTGATTGATGCGCCACTGCTGATAGACCGTTCCCCCCATCGGGCTGGGCACCGAGCGGGTCAGCTCGCGCACAAACTGCTTCAGCGAGGGCACGGCGGAGGCGGTGAAATCGGAGCCGGAGACGGCTACGTCGGTGTTGAAGTAGGCCACGGCGCGCTCCAGCGCTTTCGCGTTTTGGTCCACCCACTCGCTCGAACCGATCAGCCCTTCCTCCTCGGCATCCCAGCTCGCGAAAACAATGGTCCGCTTGGGCCGCCAGCCTTGCTTGAGCAGCGCGCCCATGCCATGCACCGATTCCAGCATGGCGGCGGTGCCGCTGGAGGGATCGACGGCGCCGTAGATCCAGGCGTCGCGGTGATTGCCGGCCACCACCCACTCGTCCGGGTATTTGCTGCCCTTGATCTTTCCGATGACATCCCAGATGATCCGGCGCTGATAATCCTGCACCGAGACCAGATGGACCTTCACGCCGCCCTGCCCGCTAACCGTTCCCACGTGATAGCGAAAGCCCAGCCCGCCTTGCCAGCCCTTGGGCACTCCAGGCCCTTTGAGAGCCTGTAGGATGGGCGAGGCGTCATGGTAGCTGAGGGGGATGGAGATGATGCGCGGTTCGCTGCCGTAGGGCGATTCGCGCGCCGAGTCGGGCAGATCCAGCGTCGAGGCCACCTGCGGGGTCTCGGGATCGCCAGGATATTTGAAGATATATTGCACCGAGCCATACTGGATGCCCGTCTCCGGCCGCCACGGACCAACAGGGTAAGCGTCGCCCTTGGAGAAGCCGTCGTCCTGCGGGTCGGAGTAGATGAGTACGCCGGCCGCGCCGCGCTGCTCGGCGATATAAACCTTGACGCCGCGGAAGTTGGCGCCGTAGCGGACCAGCACGATCTTGCCGCGCAGGTCGATGTGCTCGGCGGCGAGCTGGTCGAAGTCCTCCAGGCGGCCGTAGTTGGCGTAAACCACCTCCGCGGTCACGTCTCCCGACCCCGAGGAGCCGTTGAAGGGCATCATCACGCGCGGATCGTCCTGGTAAGGGTCGCCGTCAACATGTTCGCGGGTCGGGCCGCTCATCAGCAGCTTCCCGGTGGAGTCGTAGGCTTCCACGCGCACAACCTTGGGCTGGTTCATCAGCACACGGTAAGGAACGATCTCGGTCTCCAGTCCGGCCGCGCGAAACTTCTGCGCCACGTATTCGGCGGTCTTGCGGTCCTCGGGAGTCGAAGCCAGGTGCGGTTCGGCGGTGAGCGTCTTCAGGTGCTGCCCAGCCAGCGCCGCGTCTGGCACGGCGAGGAATTTCTCCTCGATTTTGGCCTGTGCCGTGAAGTCCGCGTAGCCGAAGACGACGGGTGCGGCTGGCGGGGCGGATGGATGCCCGGATTGAGGCGCGGATTGGGCGAACAGGGGTCCGGCAAGGCGCGCAAAAAGAAGCACAGCGGCAAGCGGCTTGCATAACTTCATCGGCGGACCCCCAGGCGGAACACCACTCTTCACTGTATCGTGTTGTGAAGGATCAACTGATCCACGGAGAACGGAAACCGCGTGATTCACCTTATTGGCAAAGATTGCTAATGGTGCTAACATTGCCTTCAGCTTCCTTTTCCGGGAGGAGGCAGAGGAGCTTAGCCATGCCGACTCGTAATGTGAATTTGACGCAAGAACTCGACTGCTTTGTCCTCTCACGGGTTGAGAGCGGGCGTTTTGAGAACGCCAGCGAAGTGGTCCGTGCCGCGCTGCGGACCCTGGAGCGCGACGAGAAGGTCTTCGAGGCAAAGCTGGCGGCTCTGCGAGCGGCCATTGACGACGGAGATCGAAGCGGCGTTGCCGAGGGCGACGTCTTTCAGCAGGTCCGCGAGACGCTCAAATTGTCGGCGAACCCCAGCTAGCCATGGCTACTTTGCGTTTTTCCCGCAATGCAAAAGCGGACTTGCTGAGCATAGGCGCCTACACGCTTGAAACCTGGGGCGCGGCTCAGGCGGAGCGTTACCTCGACGGGCTTGAGCGATGCGCGAAGATGCTTGCCGCCAACCCGCTGCTTGGCCGGCGCTGCGACTGGATTCGCCCCGGTCTCCATCGCTTTGAAAAGGGGCGTCATGCGTTGTTTTACCGGCGCGAGGAGGACGGTATCCTCGTTTCGCGAATTTTGCACCAAAGCATGATGCCGGAACAGCAGCCATTCGAGGACGAGGCCCGCGAGGCGTGAACGGCGCTAGCCAAAGTATTTGGAATTGTGCGCCGCTTCTAGGCCACCGCTTGCGTGCAATGGCAGCAGCGCCGGGCGGCCAGCGGAATATCGCTCAGACATTCGGGGCAACTCTTCGTAGTGGGCGCGGCCGCGGGCGCGCACCGCTTGAGGCTTGCTTGCAGCGCGTTCAACGGCAAAACAATCGCAAAATAGACCACCGCGGCCACAATCAAAAAGGAGAGGGCCGCGTTGAGGAAGTTGCCGATCAGGATAGGTGTGCCGTTCACCTTGACGACCAGCGCACTGAAGTCTGGCTTGCCCGCCACGGCGGCGATCAACTGGGTCAGAATGTCTTTGACAAACGACGTGACGATGGCGTTGAAGGCCGCGCCCAGAATCACGGCGACGGCCAGATCGACAACATTCCCGCGCAATACAAAATCGCGAAATCCCTTGAGCATCTCTTCCTCCGGCGGCTTGGCCCGCGCATCGGCTCTTGGTGTGCGCCGAATCCGCGGGATGGTGTTGTTCACCATCCTAAACGGCGGCAAGGGCCTCTTGATAGCCCCGGCCTGCAAGGAGGCCGCCCGTCAGGGATAAAGCCACAGAAACAGCACCATGGCCAGAATCATCAGCTCGGAGTAGAGAAGGATAAGGACGCCGGCGTGGTAGAGGCTCCATCTTCGGCCCAGGCAACGAGCGGTCTCCACCATTCCCCAGCCTGCGATCAGCGCAAAAAGGATCTGCCAGGGCGAGGCGCGAGGCGCGTCAACCAAGGGAAAGCCCGCCAGGCGCAAGCTGCCCGCCATCGCGCCCAGGGCGAGCAGTACGCCACGCGCCAACGACCGATGCCGCAGCCGAAAGAGGGTTAGGCGGGGAAGCTCCACTCTTCAATCTATCGCGCCAGACCGGACGGGCAGTCAGCCTCGTCCCGGCCGCAACACGTCCAAATGGCTTGTATCCAGCGGGACCGGCTCCTCGAAGGCGGGCAGCACCGGAAGCCCGGCCCGCAGCCCGGTCCACTCCTCGGCCACCACGATGCTATTCTGCGGGCTGCCCGGCAGGTAGCGCGCCGAACACGGAAAGCCGGCCCGCACCTGAGCCGCATCCACCACGCCGCGCATGTCTGTAATGTCCTGAGAAGATTCGTAGTCCACCCCGCCAATCCGATAGCTGTAAACCAGCATCGTCAGGGTGCGCGCGGTTCCGTCTTTGGCCGGGGACTCGAACTCGCAGATGTCCAGCAACATGCCGTCCACCAGGCGCCCCGAGCGGGCCAGAAGCTGGCGGCGCGCCCGCTCCCGCTCTTCCGGCGTGGGCCGCTTGTGGAAGACCATCCACAGCCCCGCCGCGGCCAGCGTGGCCACCACCGCCACCGCGGCGGAAATCTCCCATCCTCTTGCGTTGAGCAGGTTCATTCGAGGCGGGACTCTTCCCCATGACTTCCTAACCGGAGTCCCAACTTAGAGAATACCGCAGCCGGACTCCGGCAGATGCGTACGAGCGGGGTGGCCCGTCCGGCGTGCCGCACTGCGATATACTCGTGACTGCATCTTCAAAGAGTTCCGGCCTGCCGGACGCACTGTATTCAGAGGATTTTCATGGTCTTGAGCGCGAGTTCCACCGCCGCAAAGCAGCCCCAGCCTCGCAACCGGATCCGTTCGACCACGGTCATCTGCGTCCGGCGCAACGGCCAGGTCGTCATGGCCGCCGATGGGCAGGTTACCCTGGGCGACCACGTGCTGAAACACTCGGCTAAAAAGATTCGCCGCCTCTACCAGGACAAGATTCTGGCCGGATTTGCCGGTTCCACCGCCGACGCCTTTTCGCTCTTTGCGCGCTTCGAGACCAAGCTGGAGCAGTACGCCGGCAACCTCAACCGCTCCGCCGTCGAGCTGGCCAAGGACTGGCGCACCGACAAGATGCTGCGCAACCTTGAGGCCCTGCTGGTGGTGGCCGACGCCGGCCAGACATTTCTCATCTCCGGCTCGGGCGACGTCATCGATCCCGACGAGCCGCTGGCCGCCATCGGTTCGGGCGGAAGCTACGCCACCGCCGCCGCCCGCGCGCTGATGGAAAACACCGATCTAAGCGCCCGCGAGATCGCCGAGAAAGCCATGAAGATCGCCGGCGATATCTGCATCTACACCAACGACCACGTTACGATTGAGGAGTTGAAGGGATAGCGGTCGGCCACCAGACGCGCGGACAAGAAAAGCTTATCTTAGCTGCGGGCAGTGTCTGGAGGGAACTATCGAGACAAAGAGAAAGAACTTTTTATGACTTGCATTGATGCCACAGCTACAGAATCAACATTTGGATAGGAGATCTTCATTTGGCAAGGAAGAAGACTACTTCGCAAAGGCCTATAGACTTTGAGCCATTTAAGAAGACGCACCCGTATCTGAAAGACATTCCTGCGTTTTTAGACTCTCTAAATGAAGAAAGTGATCGTGGTGCAGTGTTGATTGCTGCGGCCATGCTAGATGATGCGCTTGCTCTCGCAATTCAACGTCATCTCGTCGATCACAAGGACACAAAAAAGCTGACCGAAGGCTTCAACGCACCTTTGGGCACCTTCTCAGCGCGCATTTTAGGAGCTTTCGCTCTAGGAATAATTTCGGAGGCCGAGTATGCAGAGATAGAAATCATTCGCAAAATTAGGAACAAATTCGCTCACAGCGTTATTGCTTCATTTAGAGATCAGCAAATCAGCGATTGGTGCGCCGATTTGAGGGGAGGCGTTCCAGGATTGGATTCAAACCCACGCGGACGATACTCGACTTCCATCGTTCCGTTGATTATATTGACGTTGAATAGAGCAAACTCGGGTGCGGGAGCAAGGTTCGTGTTTCAGCGGCCTGATAACGAGCGACTCCGCCTCAAAAGAAACGGCCCAAGGAATAGCTAAAGTTGAAGGTCCAATGAGATCTGGGTACGAGAGCCGATTTGGACAGGCTGAGCGTAATCTGCTATTTAACACTTCAGATTGAGTCATTTTAAAGAGGGATCGATGACCACCGCAAGGGTTGAAGCCCGGTCTTTTTGAAAGGTCATTTGCGCACGAATGAACTCCTGCCCTTTCAAGACTGGTCTATGAGATGACTTCTAAAGTTGGCCGGCTTGGTTGCAAGAGAGCCGAAAGCGCCTTTGCTACATGAAATCGAGGCCCAGGGGCGAGTAAGCGCCAACGTCCTGCAGGTAGCGTAATTGTGGAGACGATTTGCGCCCTCCCTTCTTGTGCAACAGACTCGCGAGCCCATCACCGTTTGCATCAGCCAGAGCGCAAGAGGAACACAAACATAGCGGTGCGAACTCCTTGTAGCCGGCCGCATTTTTCCTTATACTTACTGGTAGGAGTAATACCGATGCAGATTACCAGCAAGGGCCAGGTGACCATTCCCCAGCAAGTCCGCCTCCGTTTAGGGCTGCTTCCCCACACCGAGGTCGAATTTGAGCTTGCGGACGACCACGCCCGCATTCGCAAAGCCCGGCCAAGCGGAGGAGCGAGCGCCAGAGCGCAGGCCGCTCTTCATGTCCTGCGCGGCAGCGCCAGTTCCCGTTTGTCCACTGACGAAATCATGGGGCTGACCAGGGGAAGCAGGTAAGCCCAATGAAATCGCTTCTGCACAACCTTGCCATTCGGCTTGGCCGTTGCCGCGGTGTCCTGGTGGATAGCAATGTCTTGCTGGACATCGCCACCGGCGACCCCAAATGGGCGCCGTGGTCCAGTCAAGCACTGGCCGAGTGTGCCGAATACTCGGCTCTGCTGATCAATCCAATTATTTATGCCGAAGTGTCGATTGGATTTCAGACCATTGAAGCGTTGGATGCCGCTTTGCCGGGCTGGATCTTCGAACGAGCCCCGCTGCCCTGGGAGGCCGGTTTTCTTGCCGGGAAGTGTTTTCTGGCCTACCGCCGTCGCGGCGGTGAAAAGTCATCCCCCCTCCCAGATTTCTACATCGGTGCGCACGCCGCAATCGAGCAGTTGGCAATTCTCACACGAGATGCCGCCCGCTATCGAACCTGCTTCCCAAAGCTGGAAGTCCTGGCCCCCGCCAAGGATTCTCAGTAATCTGCCGGGCACTTGATCAGCCTGGGACTCGCGCGCGGCGGCAAAGCCTGAGAGAATAGAATCTGAAAGATGGCAATCTACCTTCCCGCATCCGCTGAAGAACAGGAGCTCTCGCTGGACGAGTTGACGCCGCGCGAGATTGTCACTGAACTCGACAAGCACGTCGTCGGCCAGAAGGCCGCCAAGCGCGCCGTGGCCATCGCCCTGCGCAATCGCCAGCGCCGGCAAAAGCTGCCGCCCGACATCGCCGACGACATCATGCCCAAAAACATCATCATGATCGGCCCCACCGGCGTGGGCAAAACCGAGATCGCGCGCCGTCTGGCCAAGCTCACCGGCTCGCCGTTTCTCAAGGTCGAGGCCTCGAAGTTTACCGAGGTCGGTTACGTCGGCCGCGATGTCGAGTCGATGATCCGCGACCTGGTTGAGATCGCCATCGACATGGTGCGCGAGGAGCGCCTCGAAGAAGTCGAAGACCGAGCGGAGATGAACGCCGAGGAGCGCCTGCTTGACGTGCTGCTGCCGCCTCCGCCGCCCACGCCGCCCGCGCAGGAGGGCCAACTTACGCTGCCCGGCACGGACAGCTATCAGCGCTCGCGCGAGAAGCTGCGCCAGCAGTTCCGCGAGGGCAAGCTCGACGAGCGCCAGGTCGAACTGGACGTGCGCGAGCGCGGCACGCCGCAATTCGGAATCATTAGCAACCAGAGCCTTGAGGATATGGAGATGAACCTCAAGGATATGCTGCCCAACATCTTCGGCGGCGGCTCCAAGAAGCGCAAGATGAAGGTGGGCGACGCCTTCGACTACCTGGTGCAGGAAGAAGAGGGCCGGCTGATCGACATGGATTCGGTGAACCGCGCGGCCACCGAGCGCGTCGAGTCCAACGGCATCATCTTTCTCGACGAGATCGACAAGATAGCCGGACGCGAGGGCGGCCACGGACCGGATGTTTCGCGCGAGGGCGTGCAGCGCGACATTCTCCCCATCGTCGAGGGAACAACGGTGAACACGCGCTATGGCATGGTGCGCACCGATCACATTCTCTTCATCGCCGCCGGCGCTTTCCATGTCTCCAAGCCCAGCGATCTTATCCCCGAGTTACAGGGGCGCTTTCCCATTCGCGTCGAGCTGAAGTCGCTCACCGTCGATGATTTTCTGCGCATTCTCACCGAGCCCAAGGCCTCGCTGACCAAGCAATACTCGGCGCTGCTGGAGACCGAGGGGGTCAAGCTGGAGTATTCTCCCGAGGCTCTCCGCGAGATGGCGGAGTTTGCCTTCAAGGTCAATGAGCAAACCGAAAACATCGGCGCGCGGCGGCTGCATACCATCATGGAGCGAGTGCTTGAGGATGTGAGCTTTCTCGCGCCCGATGTGGCCCGCCGCGCCCCGGACGAGGCGGCAGCGGCGGCATTGCAAGAGGCCATCAAGAGCGAGTCTTCCACGCCTTTGCCCTACGAGGAGCGCGTCACTGCCTCCGGTCCCGAGAAGGTCTTCCTGATCGACGCGGAGTATGTCAAAAAGATGGTCGCATCCATCGTGAAGGACCAGGATCTATCGCGCTATATTCTGTAATCGCCTGAGTGTAGCGTGGGCGTCCTCGCCCGCGCTTGTCCATGAGTAATTACCAAATCGCACAGTCATAACATCGGCAATGGACCCGCCAACTTGCTAACTCGCCATCCCCGCTCAGCGGGGGCTAACTTGCCAAAAGGTTTACCATCCCTTCCGCTTCCTAGCGAAAGAATGAAGAAGCCAGCGCCCACAACCATCCAGTACTGAGACCGCGTAATCCTTTGATTGCCGGAATGTAGCGCCGGCCTCCAGGCCGGCTGTAGCGCGGGCGTCCACGCCCGCGCTTGTCCATGAGAAACTACCAAACCATCCAGTCCAAGCACTTGCTCATCGGGAACTCCGATGCGAAGCGCCGTGCCTGCCTGCGCAAAGCGCTTCGAGCCTCCGCAGGTTCTTGAGCGTCTCCCCTAACGTTGTCTTCCCGATCGACTGCTCAAACTCTCTTTGCAGCGTGTCGAATGCGCCAATCGCGCGCACGGCGCACTTCTTTCCCTGCGGCTTCAATGTAAGCTGGTAAGCCCGCGCGTCCTCTGGGTCAATCTTTCTATGCAAAAGTCCCTTGGCCTCCAGCGACGAGACGCAATGGCTCACATTCCCTCGCGTCGTCCCAAAAGCTTCCGCCAACTGCGAAGGCTTGACCGGCTGCGGAACCTCAAAGAAAATGGCCGCCAAAACCAGCCCCTCCAAAAAGTTGAGGCTGTCGTCGGCAAAAACCTGGGCGGCAAGCGACTCAAAGCGGCGCGCTGCCCGATTGACCGCGAACATGGGACTTTCATGGAGAAATGCATCGATGCGCATAGCTTTGTCCTGATGGTTTAACATTCAACTATTAAAGACAATATCAAATCATCCTTGCGAAACAGCCCGCGAGCGGTAAGAATAGCTGAGAAATCTAAAACTATGCCCTCCCCCAAATTGATCTGCATTGCTTGCTCCCTCCTGCTGACACTCTGCGCCCATGCGGCCTCCGCGCAAGCTGTCCCTGCTTCCCAACCCGCCACGCTGCCCCATCCCACCGAGACGATGGTCGTTCTTGGCTCGGCGACTCCCGTGCCTCTGGCGGAGTCTCCGGCTTCGGTTGTCGTGCTGCCGGTCGAAGACCAATCCCTCACTCTCGAGTCGCCGCACGACTTGCTCCGCCAGGACTCTTCGGCCTATCTCGAAGAGCGCGGCGCGGGCGGCGGACAGGCGGACATCGTCTTGCGCGGAGGAACCTTCGAGCAGGCTCTTGTGCTGCTCAATGGTTTCCGCATCAACGACAGCCAGACCTCGCACCACAATCTCGACCTGCCCATCTCGCTCGACTCCATGGACTCGATTGAAGTGCTGCACGGCGCGGGCTCTACGCTGCATGGCGCCGACGCATTGAGCGGCGTCGTCGACTTTCTCACCGCCGCGCCCTCCGCTGCGTCGTTGCATCTTAGCGCGGGGGGCGGAAACTACTGGGAGAACGAAGAATCGCTGCTGGCCGGTTTGGCGCGCAAGCGATGGAGCAGCCGCCTGACCGCGGACCGCAACTTCTCCACGGGATTTCTGGCAGACCCTGGATACAGCGGCGGCTGCCTTTCACACCAGAATTACCGCGATTTTTGCAATGACCGCGATTACCGCAACGAAGACGCCGCTTCGGAGAGCTGGATTAGCTCGAAGCTCGGCATCTCCGACCTGCTCTTTGCAGCCAGCGACCGCTCCTTCGGCGCGAACCAGTTTTACGGTCCCTATAACTCGTGGGAACGCACCAAAGGATGGTTTGCCTCCGGGCGGCAGGAGTTAGGCAGCCGCACCGTTGCGGCCTTCGGTTATCGCCGCCACACGGACGAGTTCGTCCTGCTGCGCAATGCCCCGTCCTTCTACGAAAACAACCACACGGATGGCTCATGGCAGGCATCTGTGCGCCACACACTTCCCATCGCGACCTCATCTGTGCTGTTGTTCGGCCTGGAGTCGGACGGCGACAGTATTCGCAGCTTCAATATGTTTCAGGGAACGCTCTCGAACGCCCTCGGCATTCACGCCCGCAATCGCGGCGCGGGTTACATAGACCTGGACCTGAAGCCCGCCAAGAGCCGCTGGAACCTCTCCGCCGGGGTGTGCGAGGAGTTATTCTCGGGCGGCTTGCAATCCATCTTATCGCCGCACCTGGCAGGCAGCGTGCGGCTCGCCGGCAAACTGAAGATCCGGGCCAGCGGCGGCCACGGATTCAGGCTTCCCACTTATACCGACCTCTATTACTCCGATCCTGCCACCATCGGCAATGCGAACCTGAAGCCGGAGTCGGCCTGGTCCGGCGAGGGAGGAGCCGATTGGGTTCCGTCCAGCCGCCTGTCGATTTCGGCCACAGGCTTTTACAACCGCCAGCATGACACGATTGATTATGTTCGCTATCTCACCGCTACACCTCCCGCCAGCTCTGTTCTTCCCCCATCGTGTCCAACCGATACCTGGTGCGCTGCCAACCTGAGCGGCGTGCATTTTGCCGGAGTCGAGTCTTCAGCAACCTGGAACGCGGCAAAGGGACAAAAGGTGCAGATCGCGTGGACCGGTCTCTACGGTGCGCAGGCTTCCCTTGGCGCCGTGCAATCCGAGTACGCCCTCAATTATCCGGTCCAGAATCTTCATGCGACGTGGACAGCCGCGCTGGGCAACGCTCTCACCGTGACTAACTCGGTGGCCATAGTAAAGACCTATCAGCAGTCACCCGCCACGCCATGGAACGCTAACCCTTATCCGGTATGGAATGTCGCGCTCGTACATGACGCAGGCAAACTTCGTCCCTATCTTCGCATCGGGAATCTGAGTAACACAGGCTATCAGGAGATTCGCGGCGTCCCCATGCAGGGCCGCTCCATCACCGGCGGCGTCTCCCTCTGGCTTGGGCGGTGATTCGAAATCAGTTTACCGGCGGCGGCAGCATCAGTGGCTTGCGCGCCCCAAGTTCGTCGCGAACCAGCGTCAGACCCAGGATGCAGCGCTCAAACGAGTCCGAAAGGCGCAAAAACAGCGGCGCCTCCTGCTCGTACTCGTATAGGTTGAACTGGCTGACGATATAGTAACTCTCCTTGCCCGCGCAGATCAGCTCGCCCAGGCTTGGCCGCTGGCGCCGCCGCCCGCGCTTGTGGTCCATCGCCTCCGGATACATCCCCGCGACAAACAGCGCATAGTCGCCGATGTGCTTGCGCACCGCCCGCTCCGCGTCGAACGAGGGCGCGTCCCCATGCACCGGGTCGGCCGCAAAAATCATCGCGTCCAGTTCTTCCACCGGCCGGCCCGCGGCATCGCGCACACTGAAGAGCTTATCGGCCTCTGAGAACTCGCACAGCACCCGCGCCACATAACTCGTTACCTCCGAATCGCGCAGTCCCAGCTTGCCTTCGTAGCTATTGCGGACCGCCTGGTGGAAGAAGGGTTCGAGCGGATGAGCCTGAGCCAGCATAGGTGCCTCCCTCTCCGGCACACGCAGCCTGCCAATGCCGTGTAACAAAGTAAGCACCGAATCAGCCCCATTAGCAAGAGGGAACCGCCAACTTAGTTGGCAGACCACGCCCGCGATTGCGAAGCAAAAAGGTAACACCGGCTTCCCGGCCGGCTGGATCGCGGTCGGCCCCGCCCGCGCATGTCCATCAGCAAATCCCAAATCATCCAGCCCAAGCCCTAAACCGCCGCCGTCGCCTCCAGCTCCGCCAGCCGCTTGCCCAGCAGCGTCTCCAGCTTCACCAGCGCTGCCGAAAACCCTTCAATCCCTTCCTTCAGCTTGTCGGTCGCCATCCTGTCCGCCGCGTGCATCGCGTCAAACGCCGCCTTGTCCACGACAATCTTTTCAATCTCCATCGCCCCCGCCGCCTCCGGCGACAGCTTGCGCGGCAGCTCGCCCGCCGTCGCCTCCAGCTCCGCCAGCAGTTGCGGCGAAATCGTCAGCAAATCGCACCCCGCCAGCTCGCAAATCTCGCCAATGTTTCTGAAGCTCGCGCCCATCACCTGCGTCTTATACCCAAACTTCTTGTAGTAGTTATAAACATGAGTTACCGAAATCACCCCCGGATCGTCCCCGCCCGCATACTCCTTGCCGGTATCTTTCTTGTACCAGTCCAGAATCCGCCCCACAAACGGCGAAACCAGCGTCACCCCCGCCTCCGCCGCCGCAATCGCCTGATGCAGCCCAAACAGCAGCGTCAGGTTGCAGTGAATCCCGTCCCTCTCCAGCGCCTCCGCCGCGCGAATCCCCTCCCACGTCGAAGCGATCTTCACCAGCACGCGCTCCCGCCCAATCCCCTCGGCGTCGTACTGCTTGATAATGCTGCGCGCCTGCGCGATCGTCGCCTCCGTGTCATAGCTCAGCCGCGCGTCCACCTCCGTCGAAACCCGCCCCGGCACAATCGTCAAAATCTTCTTGCCAAACGCAATAGCCAGCCGCTGAAAGGCCAGATTGGCGATCGCCGCATCGTTCGCGCCTGCCCCCAGTTCCTTGCGCGCCCCGAGCAGCACCCCGTCCACAATCGGCTGGTACTGCGGCAACTGCGCCGCCGCCGTAATCAGCGAAGGGTTCGTCGTCGAGTCCTGCGGCCTAAACTTGCCAATCGCCTCAATATCGCCCGTATCGGCGACCACCACGGTATACGTGCGCAACTGTTCCAGCAGATTCTGCGGCATCATTCCTCCAGGGAAAAGGGCGGCCCAGCGTCCAAGCGCCTTCCGCTCCAGTGTACCCGCTCTATAGATTCATCCGCGCGCCCAAGGTTGCACGCCGCGCATCCCCACGCCGAAGATTCAAGAATTGACTCCTTGGAGGGCGGAGGACTTATAGGCCTTGGGAAATGGTAAACTTTCCGTAAACATCAGGAGACCGCCAAAATGGTCTGTAGTGCATGTGGCGAAGAATCATCGAATGAGTTCGGCTTTTGCCCGCACTGTGGAAGACAGAAGATCGCGAAAATGGTCTGCCGCGAATGTGGCAAGGAATCAGCGGATAAATTCAACTTTTGCCCACACTGTGGAAAGGCCTTTGTTCCCGCACCCTCGACGATTGAATCGCCGAGTCCAGCACAGAAAGTCGAACCGGCCGCGGAGCCGGAGCTTGATCACCAGGCACCGGCAAAGAGAGGCGAGATCGATAGATCAAATAAAATCGGCACCTACGTGTTTGGGGCATTCTCCGTTCTTGCTCTGCTGGTGTCGATCGTCAAGGGCATAGTGCCGATTTACCTTGCGGAATCGGCGATTTGGGCTGGGGCGGCTTGGTACTGGCATCAAAAGAAAACACACAGTGAACTTGCCAAGGCTATTGTGATTGTCTTTGCTGCCCTAATCGCCATTGGCGAGGTCATCCAGGTTGCCAAACAATTCGGATCTGAGTCGAAGAACGCTCCGGTAGCGACCTCCAATTATCCCGACGGCTTTGTTGCCGGCCAGTCCCCGAGCACATACCAGAGCCAAGCGGGTGACGCTGCCGCCGCTTCGGGTGCTTCGCATATTGCTGATATTGAGAAGCAAGCGGTTGCGCTCTTCAGTCAGAAGCAATACAAGGAAGCAAGACCGCTCTTTGAACAAGCCTGTAATGGTACGGACGAAAACGGATTCAAATATGCTGGGTTCGATGGAGAGATGAAGGCCTGCAACTACCTCGGTTATCTCTATGCCCAGGGTCTCGGCGGTCCACACGAGACGAAGAAGGCACGTGACGCTTACCAGAAAGCATGTGACCAAGGGATATTGCCCAGTTGCGCCAGTCTCGGCACTCTATACCAGGACGCCGGTGACAGTGGCAATGCACGCAAGTATTTTCAGAAAGCCTGCGACGGCGGAGTGGCCGAAGGTTGCGAACTGCTGCGCGGCGTGAAGTAGTCAGAAACCGGCGAGAATGTCTGGGCTGTTATCGCCACTTGCGGCCCTCCGGCAACAGAGCATACGGGAGGACGGAATGCGGGGAAGGACGATGGCCGGATGTACGTGGCTCATGGTACTGGCGGTTGCGGCTGTGCAGTTAGTGGCGCAGCAGGATGACGTACCAATCCTGCGCCCGAAGAAGCCGCAGCCCAAGCCGGCGGTCGCGACACTGCTGGTCATGTGCGACCTGGCCTGCAACTGGAAGCTGGACGGCGAGGCAAAAGGCCACATCGATGTTGGGGACTCGGCTAAAGTGATAGTGCAATCCAGTCAGCATCTGGTGGTTGCAGTGACTGAGGACGCCCTTGATCAGGCCCAACAGATCGTCAAGGTTGAAGAAAAGGGGCAGACAGTCGCCGCCATCGAACTCAAGCCAATACGCGAGGCACGGCTAAAAGCCGAGCAGCAGGCAAGGGACGAGGCCTCTGAGAAGGCAAGAGAGAAGGTTGCGCGAGAAAAGTCTAGCAGTATCTGGACCGACCCGGCAACGGGTCTGACGTGGGCTAAGGACGACAGTTACTGGGGTGAGACCTGGCAGCAGGCGACAGATTACTGCCGAAGCCTGCAATTGGCCGGGTATAGGGATTGGCGTCTTCCGACAGTCGACGAGTTGCAAGGCATATACGACCCAAATACCAATGTTGACGGTGATCATGTGAACGGCAACATGAAATTGACCTTGCCCTATTCAGAATGGAGCAGCTCTCAGGAATATGCTTCTGGGGAAGCCTGGACCTTCGACTTTCGCAACGGGTGGCGTTCATCCTACCAGCTAAACATCCATTACACTAACCGTGCCTTGTGCGTCCGTCGTTCTGGAGGATGATGTGGGCCGCTACTTTTCCGTCCCGGTTTAGTCTGGGACTGATCTTCATAGGATATTTCTGAATCGCAGCCTGTTAATTGAATTCGGAGTGTGGCAATGAACGCAAGGTATCAGACAGCAATCATACTGATGATCGCCGTGTTCGCGCTGGGTGAGGGGATGGTTATGGCTCAGCAGAATGAGGTGCCAATTTTGAAACCAAAAACTAAGCTGGTTACAGCGACTACACTGTTGGTGATGTGCGACCTTGCCTGCAACTGGAATCTGGATGGCGAAATAAAGGGCCGCATCGATGCCGGAGGGGCGGCGAAAGCTAAGGTCGAACTCGGCCAGCACGCATTGGTTGCTGTGACCGATGATGGGCTCGACAAGGTGGAAAAGGATATTGAGATTAAGACAGCGGGACAGACCATCTTCCGCGTCGAACTCCAGCCTGTCAGAAACGGCCGCATCCAAGCCCAGCAGGATGCCGATCCGGTCTATCTGCGGGACCACGCAGCGCAGCGAGCTAAAGAGGGGCAGGAGCTTTACGACCAGAAAGAGTACAAGCAAGCGAAGCCTCTGCTAGAGAAGGCCTGTAGTGGTGGTGCGATGGCTGGCTGTGTCACCCTTGGGGATATATTGGAGCACGAAAATGACTTGGGCACGGATCCATATAAGAATTTATTAGCGGCTCGTAGCCTATATCAGAAGGCATGTGACAGTGGAGTGTTACGCGGATGCACTATGCTTGGCTCGACCTATGAGTTCGGAGAGGACTCGGATTACAACAAGGCGAGCAGACTGTTTCAGAAAGCATGTGACGGAGGAGATACCTGGGGTTGTTGTGACCTTGGTTCGCTGTACGAATCTGGATATGGGGTGATTCGGGATATCCCTAAGGCCCGAGCTCTTTACCAGAAAGCCTGCTTGGACGGACTGGGTTTAGCATGCGATAATCTACGGCGGCTACAGTAGGCAGCCTCGGTAACCAAGAGCTGCGAAGTGCAAGAGACCTGACAGAGTTGCCGGCTGAGGTTGATTCCAGTATCCAAGAAGAGTGAATGGTTGTATGAGGAGGGTTGATGGGCCGGAGAAAAACTCGACGGCTCCCAACAGATAAGCTCTTCGACTTCGGCATTGCGGCCATCCAGGAGAGCGCCACGGCTCGAGATGCTGGGCAACCGGCAGCGCCCAATTGAATCTGGACGCAGATTATGCGAATCGGGGTTATAATTCCGACATGGCTAGGCGTGAGATTTCGCAACCTATCAATTGCAGCTTCGTTGTGTTCAAAGCAAAGTTGAACGACGGACGAGTAATCAGGTGGACCGAGTTGGTGCCCAATCAGGATATCGCTGACCTCCTCGGAATAAGCCCTGATGAGCATTATCCAACTGCCGACCAATTCGGTACCGATAGAAGTCGAAGCTATATGGAAGGTGGAATTCATCTTTGCAATGGGCAGCGAGAGCGCGAATTCATCAAAGCCGACTTGATTGCAGAAATCTCTACAATTGTTGAAGAGAAATGCCGGGCAATAGGAGAAATCATGATCAGTGAGGCGGACTTTCCGTTAGTACAACGCGCCATAGCGAATCAGCCGCGAAGCTGCTCAAGCAGACAGCAAGAGGCCACGGATGCTCTCAACAAAATGCTGAATGGCGAGGCGACTCTCAACGAACTTCTCATCAAATTTGAGATCCCGCCACGAAACGAATTGGCAGCAAACAGTCTGCTCAAGCCGACCGATACCGGCTTTGAAAGCGTTAGCGACGGGAAGCCCTTGGACATCCTCCCGCTCATTCCAGACGACACGATACGCGCGATAGTGCAAATCCGACGGGCGCAGGTGCTGCAAGGGATCAGCTAAGCGGCGGCGTCTTTTTTTGCGGCTAGGGTTGGATAACACGACGCCAGCATGACAGGAACCCACGAATTGCTCCAGTTAGGTAATAATGTAGTTGGTGCAAGGCCAATAGAATCAACGTTGGCTTTAGCCACGGAGGGACGCTTTCCGGGCATTTAGCCTGAAATCCAGCCTTTTTCCGCAACCCCCTCAGCCCCCTCGAACGAGAGTGATTTTGCAGGGCCTTCAGGCCCGGGCCTTGCCGCTTTTCTACGACTCGAAAGAACTACAAATGTAGTACAAGGCAGCCCTTCATCGCTACGCGGGAACCCGCGCACGCCCCAACCGCAGTCCCTACTTCCTGATCCCTGTTCCCGATTCCCTGTTCCCTGTTCCCTGTTCCCTATTCCCTATTCCCTGTTTTGCAGATAATTATCTCCGTTTGGAAGACAATAGAAGTAGTCAGCAGAACGGGACCCAACTGTTCCTGGTCCCTTAGTCCCGAGTCCCTTAGTCCCCAGCCCCAGCGAGGAACCCATGAGTAACATAAACCTTACCATCGCCGCCGAAACCGCCAACTCCGCTAACTCCGCGAACCCCGCTACCCCCGCCAGCCCCGTTTTTTTTCTCGTTTTTGCAGGTGAAACTGTGGAGCTATCGTTAACCAATTCGCAATCAACTACTTACAAGACCCCCTCTCACAGAAGCACACAATCTGTGAATCTGTAAAACCGTGGAACACCCCTTAAATAACTCAAAATAAACCACATCCACCTCACAGTTTCACAGCCCTGTAAAACTGTAAGACTGTAAAACTGTGCGCTCCAAGCCCGCCCACTCCCCAGCCCGCGGCAAGAGCTTCGCAGTACAATTCCCCTATGATCAGCTTTGCCGTACGGTTGAAGTTTGCCCTGGAAGATCGCGCCGACGTTGTCGAAACGCTGCGCGTGCTGGCCGCGGCCTCGCGCCAGGAGCCGGGATGCGTCAGCTACATTCCCCACCACCTGGAGGACGATCCCGACACCGTGCTCATCTATGAGCAGTACCGGGACGCGCAGGCCCTGGCGGCGCACCGCGAGTCGGAGCACTTCAAGAACCATGCGGTGGGCGGGCTCTATCAGAAGATGCGGGAGCGGAGCGTGGAGAATCTGATTGCTCTCGTTTGAGCTTGCCCCCGCGTCCAACCGGCGGGCGGCCCGGCGGGGTTGCGGCGGGGGCCTTCAACAAGAGTTGAACGAGCCAAGATGCATGACTTTGTGAAATCGTTTGACCGGGGCGGCCTGTTGGGGCTACCATCCGTTACGGTCATGCCCAAAGCAACGATCAAGGCCTCCAAGCTCATCAGCAACCGCACGGCCTGCGCCCTGGCGCTTCTCGCAGCGCTCGGCGCGCTGGCGCCGGCGGCGTTTGCAACGCCGCCTCATGCGCCGCCTCATGGACAAATGCCCAAAGCGCAAAAGCATGAGAGCCGGCACGAGATCGACCAACTGGAAGAGGTGTGGCGGGATGCCGTGCTGAAAGCCAATGCGGCCGCCATGGACTCCCTGCTGGCCGACGACTACATGGCCATTACCCCCAACGGCAACTTGCAATCGAAGGAGCAGGCGCTCGCGAGCCTGCGCTCCGGGACGCCCCATATTACGGCCATTGAAATCTCCGACCACAAGGTGCGCTTCTACGGGACAACGGCGCTGGTCACCTCGCGGGCAGACGTGAGCGGCACGAATGCCGGGGCGGACTTCTCCGGAAGCTATCGCTATACGCGTGTGTACGTTCGGGATGCGCAGGGCAAGTGGAAGATCGTGAGCTTTGAGGCCAGCCGGATTCGCGAGCCGGGCGAGAAGAAGTAGCAGCCTGCGGGAAGGCAGCCACCGGGCCGGAAGACAGATTCCCTTACAATTGACCAATGCCAGAGCTGCCTGAGGTCGAGACGATTGCCCGCGGCGTACACGAGCGGGTGCGCGGCGACCGCATCGTCGATGTGTGGTTTGGCAGGCATCGGGAGCCTTTCAAGACGCCTCCGGCGCGCCAGGCCAAGGGTCTGGAAGGGCGCGCGATTCTGGCGGTTCATCGCACGGGGAAGCACATCGTCTGCGAGCTGGGTCCGGCGGACGGCAGCCTTTTCGTTGAGGGCTTGGGAAACCCGAGCGCACAATGGATTGTGCATCTGGGCATGACGGGAAGATTGCTGGTGACCACCCCCGACGGCCCCCTGGCGCCCCATACCCATGCGCGGCTGAGCCTGGCCAGCGACCGGGAGCTGCGCTTTGTCGATCCGCGCCGTTTTGGCCGGCTGGAGTTCCGCGAACTGAGCCGCGGCCCAGGATTCAGCGCGGCGGGAGTCGATCCGCTGACCATCGGCGGCGAAGCCTTCGCGGCGCTCTTTCGCGGAAGGAAGCAGGCCATCAAGACAGCGCTGCTGAACCAGAAGCTGCTCTCGGGGGTGGGCAACATCTACGCCGACGAGAGCCTGTTTCGCGCCAGCATCC
>Ga0187847_10001218_pt1 | contig 24142 bp, 16 predicted proteins | sample June2016WEW_4_10_FD_132458 | JGI IMG/M metagenome (GOLD analysis project Ga0187847, IMG submission 132458) | Peatland microbial communities from SPRUCE experiment site at the Marcell Experimental Forest, Minnesota, USA - June2016WEW_4_10 | ecosystem: Environmental > Terrestrial > Soil >...
CCAGGCTGAGAACGCCCTAAAAACCTCACTTGGCCAATGCCCCCACCCCCAAAAGCAACCGCCGTACTTCCCGCAATCAGCGCAATACCACCAAAAAACGGGGCTTGTGAGAAATGCGGGCTAAACAGGCAAAAGGGTTGCAGAGAATTTGACACTTTTTTGCAAAATGCGCTGATTTTGCACGAGATAGTGGTCTAACTTATTGATAATGGATTGTTTATGTTGATTTTCTGTGCATGCGCACTCGGAATTGGCCGCGCATTGCGAGGCGCTGGGGTGAATCGCGGTGGTCCTATGACGCCTTGCTGCGTGTGGATGGAACTGCCTCTGCCATTAGTCGCTGTTGTCGCGAGCGGCTTTCACGTAGTCGTGCGACGCATGGATGTGCGCGCTCTGCGTTGAGAGGGTTTTGCGCACGGGGAGTGGCAGATCAGTGTTGGCGAGAGCTTCTTCATACGTTTGGATGGCAGCGTCTTCGCCTTGTTCGGCGGTTGACAGAAGGGTGTGATCTCCGCCGCCCATCTTCACCTTGAACTCACCCCACGTGCGGCGCAAGGCACCGCCTGCCGTGCCCTTCTCCTTGATGTCATGAATGCCTTGTTCCCGCAACAGGGTTTCAAGTTCGCCGCGGAACTCGGCTCGCCGCAAGGACTCGTCGAGGAAGTAGGCCTTCAGAACTGGATCCTTTATTTCGTCGCCGATCTTCCGGAATCCTTGCTGACCGTCATGCAGGATCTCTGTTACAGAGTAGAGGGTCTCTTCTACTGAGCGCGCGGTGTTGGATGGGTTGGGCATATTCTTCTTCTCCTGTTATGGCTTTTGCGTTCTGGAGTGCATGTGCAAATGGGAAACGCAGTGTTTCGATAAGGTAGCAAAGGGCCGGCGACTGTCAGAGCGATTCTCCTTCGTCGCCGGCGCAACCACCTGCGGTGGGGCAGAAGCTCGCTATTCGCTTGCATGGGCTTTGCTGCTCCCAACGAACGCCGGTCCCATTCATCGCAATACCGCTGCGATGAATGGGGCACAAACGTTCGAGTTAATGACTCTCCTGAAAGCGAAATAACTCAGCTCACTAACTTAGGAGTTAGCGGGAGAATGTTTCCCGGGCTTAACTTCCAACTCGTTCACCACCTGTTGGACGTTGGGAACCTGCTTGGCCAGGCTTTCCGCTTCCTTCTTCTGGGCGACCGTTCTTACAGAGCCCTTCAGAACAAGGGTGCCGTTCTTTGCCTTGAAGTGGATGCTCTGTTCATCGAGGTTCTTGTTGGCCTTGATGGAAGCCTTGTAGTTGTCTTCGATGGCGCTGTCGAGATTGGAAGCCACGGCGCCGGCCTGGCTCTGCTCACCGGCTGGGCGAACCCCGATCTCATCAGCGACGGTGTAGTCGGGCGCCGCCTGCTTGACAAGGCTCTCCGCTTGGGCCTTTTGGTCGTCTGAGGTTACATTGCCGGTCAAAGTCATGACGCCCTTGTCGCGGTCCTGCGAAACGCTGACGCTGCCCAGGTTATTGGAACTGAGGGAGTTGGTGACCGCCGATTTTTCATCGGGGTGAGCGGGCTGATTGTGGCATCCTGCGACGGTAAGGGCGCCGATAAGCAATGCGGCTCCGGGGAGGAGGTGACGGTGCAAACTCAAGTGATTCATTTTCATGATCTCCATTTTCTGCGTGCGTTAGCGTGCGACTATTGCGACTATCTTGTCCGCTAAGTCGGATGCGCAGGAGTCATGGGCGGTTGTTTGGGGAGGGTGTTGGTGGCGATAACTGGAGGGAGGGGGAAGCTACAGGCCGCGCGGGGGCGAGCTTCATGCCAAGAGCTTTGATAACACCCAAAAGGGTATACAAACGCGGGTCGCCATTGGCGACAAGGCTTTGCAGAGAGCCTCGCGGGCTACGCCGGTCTGGGCCGCAAGCTGGGTCATGCCGATGGCGCGGGCGATGTCGCCGAGGGTGGTTGCGATGAGAGCGGGGTCGCCATCTTCGAACGTGGCTTCGAGATAGGCGGCGATGAACTTGCGGCTGTCGGGATACTCTCGGATGGGTCACAGAGAACAGAGAGTGGTCTTAAGAGCTAATTTAAGCCTCCTATGCCATTTAATCGAGCAGTTTGCGGAGCCAGTTGGAGAAAACGCGGTCTCTCTAACCTCAATCGCGTCTTGACTACAGTTCATGGAAGGATAGGTTCAAAGGGCGCGCTCTCCAGCCCATTCGGGTATGACTTTTTGTAAAGTCTTCGAGGAATTACTAAAGTATGCAGACTGAGGTACCGATGGAGCGCGTTGTCTGTTCATAGCTGTCGTGCTCTCACAGAGATAGAATCCTCGCAATTTTACTCTGGAGCCATTCCCTTCATTGGAATGTGCATGACGGCTTTTCCACCCCCAAACGGCAGTCCCAGAAGGAGAATCCGATGAGAAGCCTCGTTTCAGCAATCCTGCGTAAACTTCCGTATCTGTTCACACTTACAGTGATTGTTTCCGGCACCGCAAATGCTCACGCATACACCGAGGGTACAACCATTGTGCCTGCCGGCCTCACCTTAAACTGGACGGTGACACAATCGTCCGGAACTTGCGGCGAATACGGCGTACCTTACACCGAGTGGACATTCAGCTCGTTCCAACTCGTCTATGGAGGTACAACTTACCCCCTGAGTGCAGGCGCGGTCTACTTCAATTCTCCAGGAACTTTACAAGGGTGCCCGCCCAGCGGCCCGCAGCCGTCTGTTCTTTCAATCAGCGGCGGCCTTCCGCCAAGCCTTGCCGGCACTGTCATCTCATTCACCCCGGAATCTGGCGGGGCCGGATCCGCAACGGGATGCCTACCGTACAATCCTGCTCCCCCTAGTATTCCGGCCAGCACCGTCATATCCGCCAATCCGCCACCGCCGCCATCTTGGATCGCCATCATGAACCAAGTCGGATCTTCGAGCTTAGGCAGCTTCGATTACTGGCAATACGGCAGCAACTCGTTTCCAATCGAGGCGATCACGAATACCGATCTAGCTGGTATACAGCCGACCGCGAACACCCTATCCCTTCCCGTAGGCTGTTTGACTGGAATTGGGCACACGCCAATAGCGTACACAGAAACCAATCAAGGCACTGGGATAACCGGTCTTGGATTCGTGGGATCCTTCAACTCCCCCTATCCCTTGAACGATCTTGCGGGCAATATGCTCGAAGCGCTGTTTTTCAACGATACCCAGAATTACAACGGAGGAAGAGAATACGGTTTTTTTCTCGCTACCTACGAGAGCAACCCCCAACAAGCCGCCACCTTCGCCGATGCGATTTATGTTTACTGGGGAACAAACGAAAACATCCTCGCAACGGTGGTTCAAGCTCAACAGCCGTTACCCAACGTGTATCCCGACACCGAGTATTATTACTATATCTATCCTATAGGGAATCAAAACTCGTGCAGCTTTCAAGTTACGGTTCAAAACACCAGCCGCCAAACGGTATACAGTCAGTTGATTCCAGTGGACACTGATAATTACATTGCTCAGACAGGTTCGACTTTGGCGCCGGGCACTACAATAACCGAAGAAGACTCAGGATTCTGCGGCGCCGTGACCTCTGCAAGCGGTGAAACCGGATACGTCTCCGCTAACATTCAGCCAGACGGCGCCCTTACGGGAATGATCCCGACAAGCGGCCTTGACCTGAACCTTCAGAGCGTCTTTGTGGGAAACAATTGACGGGGCTGCCGGCTCGTGGTTTGCGAAGCGTCACGGTCGACTCCCAGTCCACGGACCTTGGGGGACTGCACATTGTTCCGCCCCTTTCTTCTTCAAACGGCCCTCTCGCGAGGGCCGTTTCCTTTACGCGTCTTCGTTCCAGCAGCAAGTCCAAGTTCTTGGCGCGACGACGCCGTTTCAAAAGTGAGATTGCCGTTCAACAACAGCCGTGAGCGCGAAGCAGAAACGATCAGGTTGCAGGCTGGGTCTGATGGAAGTGCCGCCAGATGGTTTCGGCGGTTTTTCTTGGGACTACGGCGGCCAGCGATTCGGCGGTGGCTTGCTGTACGTCGCGGAGGCTGCCGAAGTGACTTAGTAAGCGCTGGCGGGTTTGTGCGCCTACGCCGGGGATGTTGAGTAGCTCGCTGTCTTTATCGCGCATGGCACGGCGCTGCCTGTGATAGCCGACGGCGAACCTGTGACTCTCATCTCGAATGAGCTGGACGAGATGGAGCACGGGTGAGCGGCGGTCGAGCACAACGGGTTCGTCTTCGTTGCCGTGTAGGTAAATTACTTCTTCGCGCTTTGCGATGGATGCGAGCGGCTGGCTGGTGAGGCCGAGGGATTCAAGGGCCTCGGCAGCGGCGTGGAGTTGGCCGAGGCCGCCGTCAATGAGGATGAGGCTGGGGAGAGTTTTGGGCTCTTTGGAGGGCTTTCCCGCAGGGGATGAATGGATGGGCTGAAGCCCATCCCTACCAGCCCCGCTTCCTATGTTTGTGGTCTGAAGGGCATCCAACGACAGATCTTGCTCAGCGGCGAGCACGGTTTCAACCTTGTTGCCGCTCTCGTCGAGGAGGCGCTTGTAGCGGCGGTGGACTATTTCGCGCATGGAGGCAAAGTCGTCGACGCCGAGGACGGTCATGACTTTGAATTTGCGGTAGAGCTGCTTGTTCATCTTGCCGTCTTCCCACACGACGAGCGATGCGACTGTCTCCGCGCCCTGGATGTGCGAGATGTCGAAGCACTCAATGCGGCGAGGCAGTTCAGGGAGCATGAGGGTGTCGGCGAGGGCCTCCTGAATGGCCTTGCGTGAGGGTTCGAGGACGCGGAAGCGCTGCGTGTAGGACTGCTTGGCGTTCTGGCCGGCGAGGTCGACAAGGGAGCGCTTTTCGCCGCGCTGGGGGACGGCGATCTCGATGCGATGGCCCGTGCGTTCAGTCAATAGCGCGGCGAGGGTTTCGCGGTCGTCGAACTCAGTGGGGACAAGGATGGTGCGGGGGACGTATTGCTGGTCGATGTAGAGCTGCTTGAGAAGGGCGCTGAAGACGGGGCCGGCGTGAAAGGGTGGTTCGGTGGCGCCCGCATTCCCCTCGGGGGCTAAAGCCCCGGATCCTCTTTGACTTTTATTGGCACGACTGAAGTCGTGCCCCTTCACACGCTGTGTTCGTCCGTCGTGCGTCGTATCCCCGTTCCCCAAGTGCGAGGGACCGGGGTCACCCGCAATTTCTGCGGAGTCTGATGAATCAGAGATGGGAGTATCGAGGAGGTCGGGGAGGTCGTCCCAGAAGAACTCGCGGCGATCGACGATCTTTCCGGCGCGGACGTGGAAGAGGTTGACTGCGAGCGAGCCGGCCTCAAAGTGATAACCGAAGACGTCAGCGTCATCACCCTCCTCCGTTGTGGCGATGCGTTGTTTTTCCTGGAGCTGGTGTACGGTGGAGAGCTGGTCACGGAGGCGTGCGGCGGTTTCAAACTGCTCGGCTTCGGCGGCAGCGTTCATGCGGACGGCGAGGCTGCGCTCGAGTTCCGCAGAGCGGCCTTCAAGGAAGAGTTGCGCGTCGCGAACGGCGTGGGCGTAGGCTTCGGGGGTGGTGAAGCCCTCGACACATGGACCGAGGCAGCGATGGATGTAGTACTGCAGGCAGGCGCGTGGATGGTAGCGGCTGAGATCGACTTTGCAACTGGGGATCAAGAAGCTGCGGTGGATGAGCTCGACGATGCGATAGGCGAGGTTGCCGGGAAAGTAGGGGCCGTAATAGGCGGAACCATCTTTGCGGAGACGGCGAGTGACAAAGACTTTCGGATAACGATCGGCCAGCGTGAGTTTGACGTAGGGGTAGGTTTTGTCGTCGCGCAGCAGGATGTTGAAGCGCGGCTTGCGCTGCTTGATGAGGTTGTTCTCAAGGGCCAGCGCCTCATGCTCGTTGGCGACGAGGATGTATTCGATGTCGACCGCCTCGCGCATGAGCGAACCGGTTTTAGCGTCGGCCTGGGAGGCTTCTAACAGATAAGACCGAACGCGGCTGCGGAGATTCTTCGCCTTGCCGACGTAGATGACCTCGCCCTCGGGGTTTTTGTAGAGGTAAAAGCCCGGCTGGGTGGGGAGGGATCGGATTTTTTCGTAAAGGTCCATTTGGGAGGTCCATGGTAGAGGTCCAGGGACCAAGCTGGCCGGGCCGAAGAGGCCTGAGGCACTTTTCTAGGATAGCGGCTGGGAGTGGGAGGCCGATCCGGACAGGCAATCCTTACCGGATCATGTAAAAAATACTCGAATACAAGAAGGGTTCCTATGGGGGTTTGACGTTGTCAACTCTTTTATTTACATAGCCTTGATGCCATGCATGTGCTTTTGGGCGCTAACGTGCATCTCACGAGTTAAGTGAAATGCCGGTTCAACCGGCAGAAGCCTCGCCGTGCGCTCGACCTGGCGGCAACAAAAGGAGCAAAAGAATGACCATATATCGGCTTGGAACGATTGCGATGGCGACAGGTTTAGTGGTGGCGGGTGTGATGGGGTGCGCAACCAAGAATTACGTGCGTACGCAGACTGCGCCGCTGGTGCAACATACCGATGGACTGGACAGCAAGACCGCGGCAAACAATAAGCAGATTCAGGACGTGGACAGCCGGGCGCAATCTGGGATTCAACGGGCGCAGGGTGCGGCCAATTCGGCGACTCAGAATGCTCAAAGCGCATCGAAGGCCGCCGGGGATGCTGAGACCGCTGCCAACGATGCAGTGAATCGCGCGGATTCACTGGACAGCGTTGTGAAGGGGCTTGACAACTACAAATCCGTGGCCAACGTGACCGTGAATTTTGGCTTTGACAAAGCAATGCTGACCAAAGACGACAAGGACCAGCTCGATAGCTTTGCAGCTCAACTGGGATCGGCGAAGAGCTACATTCTGGAAGTGACAGGCGGGACGGACTCGACCGGATCTGCCGAATATAACTATGACCTGAGTCAGAGGCGCGCGGACGCCGTGGTGCAGTACTTGGCATCGAAGTATGGCGTTGCGCCGCATCGGTTCTACTTGATTGGAATTGGCAAGGATAATGCTGTGGCTCCGAACACGACGGCGGAAGGGCGGAAGCAGAACCGTCGCGTGGAAATTCAGCTCCTGTCCAATACGGGCGATCAGACCACCCAGTCCGCGTCGAGCCATGGCGCTGGGCAGTAGTCTCGGGATAAAGAAGGATGTTCGCGCAGGTCGTGGGAAATGCTCCGCCGATATAGTGGGACGGCGGAGCACGCAATAAGCTGACGGCGCAGAGCAACCAATTCGGAATGTGTTGCTTCGAATGGGACAAGAGTGGTTGCAGGGGTCTTCGCGGGATGCCTGCACAACACACCGAGATTCGAACATCCTATTCTGCGACGCGACGGGCATTGAATGTCAACTTTCGCGCCTGCGCATACAAATCATCATGCCGGCATTGATTCGGGCCGTATTGCCCATAACATAAGAATCTTTCGCCGGCATTTACTCCCCCGATTAACCCACAACCTAGCTGTTTTATCCGAGCAAGTCCACAAAAATTGGGCGCCTAGCCGTTTTCCGCCGGATAGGTCGAAGACCCTCTGTGCCCAAAAATCGCTGCCGATTGCAGGGCGGTTTTGCCGAACGGTTTTCAGGCAGCCAAAACACATCCCATACACCTGGCAACGAACCAGGCGGGATCGCTTACAAGGAGTTAGTCGATGAGCGATGAACATAACATGAAATTTGGCCCCGCTGCCTTTCTATCGAGCGTGGGTCTGGGCAAGAGAGTGGTTGAGTTTCAAGCTGAGGAATGTTTCTTTACACAGGGTGATCCTGCGGACTCCGTCTTTTTTCTTCAACGTGGGCGCGCGAAGCTCGCGGTGATATCGGAAAAAGGAAAGCAGGCCACCATTCATCTTCTTTTCCCCGGCGACATGTTTGGTGAGGGAGCCCTTGCAGCAAAACCCGGAGCGCGGCATGTTATGGCCGCAGCCGTATACGCTTGCACTGCGCTCAAGATCAGCCGGGAGGAAATGATCCGCGTGCTGCATAACCATCCAGAATTCTCCGATTGGTTCATTTCGTACGTGGTGGCTCGCGGAATGCGCACCCAGGCCGATCTCGCCGATCACATGTTCAACTCCAGCGAAAAGCGCCTGGCGCGGACCTTGCTGATGATGGCTGAATTGGGAAAGCCGGATGAACTGCAAACGACGATTCCTCCGATTACGCAGGAGACGCTGGCGGAGATGATTGGGACGACCCGATCGCGCGTGAGCTTCTTCATGAACCGCTTCCGCGACCTGGGTGTCATCGACTACAAGGACCGCATTCAGGTGCATAAAACAAGGCTGAAGGCGATCCTGGTTGGTGAGCCGACGGAATTTGAAATTCCGGTGCAGGCGGTTGCGTAGTCTCTCCACCGGATTGGCGTGGCGATGCGCCTGAGGAGCCGAATTGCGATGGGTCCTGGCTGCTCAGGATTGCTGGCGAATATGTTCGGCGCGGACCTGGACTGCGGTGAAGAGACTGAAGAACGGTGCACCAGCGGCGGCTGCCTCTACTGCGGGGCGGCCGTTGGCTTCTTCCCGTTCCACGATGCAAACCACGGCGGTCACTTTCATGCCGGCTTCGCGTGCGGCTTCAATGGCGTTGATGGTGGATGCGCCAGTGGTGCAGACATCGTCGACAATCACAACGCTTGCTCCTTCGCGACAGAAGCCTTCAATGCGGCGGCCGGTGCCGTGAGCCTTCTCGGCTTTGCGGACGAGGAAGCCATGAATCAGCGGCGCAGCCGGATCGGATAGCGCGCGGCATGCACTGGCCGTGGCCACATTGCACACAATGGGGTCGGCGCCCATGGTGAGCCCACCGACGGCATCGGCCATGATGCCGCGCTGGATAAGAAGCTCCAGCACGGAATGCCCGGTGAGACGGCCGCCTTCGGCGTGCAGTGTGGTGGTGCGGCAGTCAATGTAGTAGTCGCTGGTGCCGCCGGAGGAGAGCTTGAACTGGCCGAGGCGGAAGCTGATGCGGGCAAGGAGCGAGAGCAGTTGTTGGGCGTGCGTTGGCTTGGTCATCACAGAAGATTGTAAGGGAATGAAAGGGAGGAAGGCAGCCGGGAAGAGGAGTAAGGATTTCGCTCGGGTTTCTGGCCTCTGCATCCGCCCGGAGTTCAGAATGCGAGATGGATGGATGTTTTTCCATGGATCCGCGCTGGAAGATTGCGCTTTTCGAAGCACTCGGTGAATCGCTTCTGCCGGTTGAGAGTCTAAAGTTTCATGAAAGTTTTTCTTTCTCCCCCAATGAAAGACTTCATCGGGCAGAGGCTTTTTGGGTTTCACCCATTTACCAGTAGACGCAGCACTCGAAGGGCTCAGTACCTCGCGTTGCCGGGTTGTGTCTTTCTGGCTTGCGCGAACTTGATGGCGCAGCAGACCGCAACGGTGACGAAGCCCGATTCTGCCGCCGTTTTGCGCCAAGTGTCCGATGCGGCACCACCAAGTATTGAGACCGCATCATCATTGAATGACTCCAGCAGCGCATCCGAAGTTATGGCAGCTTCCGGTAATTGTATCGATGCTGGTTCTGATGCAGGCTGCGATGCCCAGGCGGCACAGAGGAGTTTGCCAAATGCGCCGGTTCCGCAAAATCAGGCCGATGATCAGCCTGCTCCTCAGACCAAGCGGATCCTTGGCATCATCCCGAACTTTCGCGCCATCAGCACTGACGTAAAACTCCCCCCGCAGTCAGTGAAGGACAAGTTCATGGATGCCACTCAGGATTCGTTCGATTACTCGTCCATCGTGTTGCCGGGATTGCTTGCCGCATACTCGATGGGAACGGATGCGACGCCGGAGTTCCGCCAGGGCGCGGCCGGTTACGCACGCTATTTCTGGCATGCGGCGGTGGATCAGACCAGCGAGAATTACATGGTGGAGTTCGTTGTTCCTGTGATCACGCATGAGGACACCCGGTATTACACGCTAGGCAGAGGTGGATTCCTGAAGCGCACCGGCTATGCGTTGACCCGTTCCGTCATCACTCGATCGGACAGCGGCAAGGAGGAATTCAACATCAGTGAAGTTGTAGGCTCTGGCGCTGCTTCTGGTCTGTCGAGTCTCTACTACCCGACCCGGGAACGCAGTATCGCTAACACGGGCAAGGAGTGGGGACTTGATGTGGGTATCGACGCGGCTTCTTTTGTTGCGAGGGAGTTCTGGCCCGATATCAACCACTGGCTCTTTCATGGAGCGAAGCCTTCGACGGCGATTCAACATTAGGTCTTGCCGCGAGGAGTGGTCCTCCGGTTACGAACTTCATGAAATCCGAATCCGCCAGGCGAGAGGGATGCACCTCGGCGCCGAGACCAAAGAAGCGGCAGAAACTCATCATGAGCGGACGCCACGTCACAGGATCGATGTGCGGACGGCTGGAGTCGCCGGTCAACAGCGACTCATCGACATGCAGCTTTTGGATGTGTATTTCGAAGGCGTAGGCGTTCACATTTTTCCCGAAGGGGCGCACGTCATGTACGATGCCCTCCATCTGGACGGGGCACTCAAGCACGCGCGGTGGAGCTACCGATTCCGACGGCGTGGAAGTGAACCCAGAGACCTGAAATTTGTAGGGTTCGTGACGATATCCCCACTGGAGTTTCTTTTCCGGGACGGGATTCTTGCCCGTGGTTAAGGCGAGACGGTCGACGTGTGCAACCAGGTCCTGAGAAGGCAGATTGATGACGCACTCTCGTGTGCGAATGAGGTTATCGCTGGTCTGGCCCATTTGGCCGAGGCCGAGCATGCAACTCCAGCCGAGCCACCATACTGAGGACATTGGCGCCAGATTGGGCGAGCCGTCGGGGTTCAAGGTGCTGATTAGCGCTACGGGCGTTCCGAAATAGAGGATGGTTGGATCGATGGTCTTGTGCATGAGCTGACGGTATGACAAGCCGTGTTCAAGACGCTATCCGGTTCTTGCGTCCAATTCGGATTTACATCTTATCGAGGTGCTGAAACCCGCTGGTGCCCAGGAGCATGAATGAGAAGAGCAGGCAGTTGTACGAGGCGTGCACCAGTACGCTGGCAGCAAGCGAGCGCGTACTGAGACGCGCCCAGCAAAGAACAAGGCTGACGCATACCAGCAGCACAAAGGGTCCGAGCGAGTAGCCGGTCTGCTCCGCATGCATCAGGGCGAAAGGGATGCTGGTGAGCACGGAGGATGTTGCCATGGCTGCAAACGACCAGTGCGGATGACCATTCTCTTCAAGCGCTGGCGGGTTTTCGCCGTGGATCTTCTCCGACGCCCAGTCGAACGCTGAGCAAAGTGCGGGCAGCAGAAAGCCGCGAAAAAGGATCTCCTCAAAAAACGGCGCGGCCGTTATTCCAAATGCGAACAGCAGCCATGCGGCACCGGGCGCACGGAAGATCTTGTCGATGGGTGCGTTTTCCGGGCCTGGCATGAGCAGCCCGTTAACGATGGCGAATAGGAAGCAGATGAACGCTGCCCCGAACAACCGCCCCCGTAAGCGCAATGCGTTCTCCCCATTCCATTGAACGCCGGCAAAAAAGCTCTTGCCCCAAAGCATGGGAAAGACGACTATGGCGGCAATGAACGCGACCAGATAAACGGCGATCATGCTGCCCAGCGTGTAGTGAATATCCGTTTCAGCCTTTTGGATGGTCGACACGCCGAACAGATTGAAGTGAAGTGCGCCCAGGGTGAGTAGACCTGCGCATATCCAGCCAAAGACAACGAGGACAGCAAGGATCAGAAGATGACCGAAATTCGGAATACGGACGATGTGCGGAATTTGTGGCTCATCCCAGGAAGAAAAAAGCCGCACTGACTCGCCCGAATGCGATTCATCGTCTGTTGTGGATGGGGGAAAGACAAGTGGCTCCGCAGCAACGTAACCGGCCTGCGGCGATTCACCGAAGCCGTCCACATCGGCTTCGTCATATCGCGCAGCATCGTTCGGCAACTGCGGATCCGGAGCAGAAATCTCCGATAAGTCAGTCTGGCCGAAGGTATCCGTTGAGGATTCTGCCTCACGCGCGACTTCGTCCTGCGCGCCGAGCCGATCGTGGTCGGGAAGGGTGCTCATGCGGAGCCCGTTTTCTTCTTCCGTGGCCCGGACGCTTTAGTATCGGCAGTCTTTGCCGCGGCTCGCCCGGTTCTTTCGCGCGTGGAGGCAAGATCGTCTTCAGCGGGGGTGTTGCGCTGGACGCGCTTCGGTTTGGAGGAAACGCCGGCCTTTTTAGAAGCAGGTCCTTCGACTCGCTCCGCTCGCTCAGGATGACTGTCACTCTTTGAGGAGTCATCGGAGATGCCGAGTGTGACCGGTTCCTCTTCCGCATCAATCGGCGTAAGGCGTCCATTGGTCGAAGCATAGTAGCGCTTGAGGAATTGTCCCGTGTACGAGCCTGGGGTTGCGGCGATCTTCGTGGGGCGTCCTTCGCCTACCAGCCGGCCTCCATCTTCTCCGCCTTCGGGGCCGAGATCGACGATCCAGTCGGCATTGCGGATGACGTCGAGATTGTGCTCAATGATGATGACGGAGTTGCCCAGGTCGGCGAGACGATGCAGAACCTCAAGGAGTTTGCGCACGTCGTCAAAGTGCAGGCCTGTGGTCGGCTCGTCAAGGAGATAAAGTGTGCGTCCGGTCTGGCGCTTGCTCAGTTCGCGTGCAAGCTTCATGCGCTGCGCTTCTCCGCCGGAGAGCGTGGTGGCGCTTTGACCGAGATGCACGTAGCCAAGGCCGACATCGACCAGCGTCTGCAGTTTCTGGCGCACGTTGGGAACGTCTTCAAGGACCGAGAGCGCGTCTTCGATTGTCAAATCCAGAACATCCGCAATCGAATAGCCTTTGAATTTTACGGCGAGGGTTTCCTGGTTATAACGGCGACCGTTGCACACTTCGCACTGTACGTAAACGTCGGGCATGAAGTTCATTTCAATGCGTCGCTGGCCGTCGCCCTGGCAGGTTTCGCATCTGCCACCGGTGACGTTGAAGCTGAAGCGGCCGGCCTTGTAGCCACGCTCGCGCGATTCAGGGAGCATGGCGAACAGGTCGCGTATGGGCGAGAACACCTGCGTATAGGTGGCGGGATTGGAGCGCGGTGTGCGGCCGATGGGGGACTGGTCGATGCGGACAACTTTATCGAGCTGTTCTGCGCCGGTGACCGACTCGTGCGCGCCTGGTTCCTCGCGCGAACCATAGATGGACTGCGCCAGCGAGCGGTACAAGATGTCGTTGATGAGCGTGCTTTTGCCGCTGCCGCTGACGCCTGTGACCACGGTCATGACGCCAAGCGGAATGCGAATGGTGATGTCCTGGAGGTTGTGTTCGCGGGCACCTGTTACGGTGATCCATTTGCCCGTGAGTGCTCGAGGGCGGGCGCGCTGCAACATGGTGGCTGCGCCGGAAAGATAGCGGCCGGTCAGCGACCCCTGGCAGGCCATGATCTCTTCAGGCGTGCCCTGGGCAACCACGAAGCCGCCGAGACGGCCCGCGCCTGGACCCAGGTCGAGGACGTAATCGGCGTGGCGGATGGTGTCTTCATCGTGCTCAACAACGAGAACGGTATTGCCCAGATCGCGCAGCTTGATGAGCGCCTGGATGAGACGGTTATTGTCGCGCTGATGCAGTCCGATGGATGGTTCGTCGAGAACATAGAGCACGCCGCGCAACTTCGAACCGATCTGGGTTGCAAGCCGGATGCGCTGGCCTTCGCCTCCAGACAGCGTGGCTGCGTTGCGATCGAGTGCGAGGTAGGTGAGACCAACGCCGCAGAGGAATTCAAGGCGCTCGACAATTTCGCGGCGTATCCGCTCGGCGACAAGCGATTCGCGGGCGGTGAAGGTGAGATTGATGGCGGCGGAAAGCGCGCGGTTCAGCGGCAATGCCGTGAAGTCGGCTATGGAGAGCTGGCCGATTTTCACTGCAAGCGACTCCGGCCGCAGGCGTTTGCCGCGGCACACGGGGCATGGCGTCGCGGACATGTAGCTCATCATGTACTCGCGATAGCCGTCGCTGCGCGCCTCTTCAACGCTGTCGCGCAGGAAGGCAAGGATGCCGTGGAAGCCTGTGCGTGGGGCCTCATTTTTGGGAGGGCCGTAGACCAGGATGTGCTGGTGCTTGACGGGCAGATCTTCAAAGGGGAGCTTGAGGTCGATCTGGTAACGGTCGGCGGCCAGATGGATGAGCTTGAGCAGATATTGCGAAGCGGAGCCGGGTCCGAGACCGCCGTCGAGCAGCGGTTTTGACCAGTCGGTGATGACCTTGGCGGGGTCAAAGTCGTAGAGCGACCCGAGGCCATGGCACTCAGGGCAGGCGCCGAAGGTTGAGTTAAAGCTGAAGCTTCGGGGCTCCAGCTTTGGTACGTCGAGGCCGCAATCGGGACAGGCCATGGAGGACGAAAATAGCTGTTCCTGACCACCGGCTATGGCTACCAGCGCAAGGCCGTTGGCCATTTGGAGGGCTCTGGATACGGCGGTTTCGAGGCGCTTTTCAACGGAGGGTTTCGACCCCACAGACGAAGACCTGTCGGTGGGGACCCCCGGTTTACCGGCGGGCACCTGCGGTGCGGCAGACTTTTGGTTCGGATCGTCGCTTGCCTTTTTCAACAGGATGCGGTCGATGACAGCTTCAATGGTGTGGTTCTTGCGGCGGTCGAGCAGCACGGGATCGGACAGATCGCGAAACTCGCCGTCGACGCGAGCGCGGAAACCCTGCTGGTCCAGTTGATCGAGCAGGTCTTTGAATTCGCCTTTGCGGCCGCGGACGACTGGCGCCATCACGGTGACGCGTTCTCCCATTCCCAATTCCAGGATGCGCTGGACAATTTGTTCCGCGGTCTGGCGCGAAATGGGGTGGCCGCAGTTGGGGCAGTGCGGCGTGCCGACGGAGGCGTACAGCAAGCGCAGATAGTCGTAAATCTCTGTGATGGTGCCCACTGTGGAACGTGGGCTGCGGCTGGTAGTTTTTTGCTCAATGGAGATGGCCGGGCTGAGTCCTTCAATGGAGTCCACATCCGGCCGCTCAATCTGGTCGAGAAACTGGCGGGCATAGGCGGAGAGGGTTTCCACGTAGCGGCGCTGGCCTTCGGCGTAGATGGTGTCGAAAGCGAGCGAGCTTTTTCCCGAACCGGAAAGGCCCGTGACGACGGTCAGGGTATTGCGCGGAATGCGCACGTTAATGTCGCGCAAATTGTGCTGGCGCGCGCCGCGCACCGAGATGTGAGTGATGGGCATGATGGATGCAAGTTGGGAGAGCGGTGGGTGCTTCAGAGTGGACAGCCGGCCCGATGCAGGAATGTAACACCCTAGGGGTATTCTATTGGTCAATAGAATCAAGGGTCAACGCGGCGGGTTTTCTGCGAGAATCGCAGAGACGAATCTGAATTTGCCGGCTGGGGTTTTGGGTCGGCGGGATCAGGAGTTGTCGCACGCCCCATTTGAGTTGTTCAAGGCGGAATGATGGTGGATTTATTTAATTTTGTGATGTTGGTATGCGCGTCGGTAGCGTCGATGGGGTTCGGCATCCTGGCGGCCTACTTGGTTCTGCGTGCGGGGTTTGCGCTGATGCGTCCACGATCTCAGCGTGTGACCATGAAGGCGCGGACGGAAGCGGCTCGGATTTCGTAAAGGTAGTTGTTAGTTTCCGTCCTCAGTGATCAGGACGGTGCTAACTTACATCCGTTCCATTTAAATCAAAAACTTAACGTTGGAGAGCGTTTGCGGGTGGATGGAACAGCTCTGACGGGCCTTAGTTCGGCGGCTGGCCGGGCTGCTGATTTGGCGGTTCGCCAGGCTGCTGGCCTTGCCGTTGCATCCGCTGCTGCAGCGCGCGCGGCGGGAAACCAGGACGTTGGGGTGGAATCCCCTCCTGCGGCTCTGCCTGCTGAGGCTGTTCGTCCACTTCTTCTTCGTCGTTGGGGGCGGAGGGCTTGGCGCCTTGGATTGTACTTCCTGCAGAGCGCACGCTGAGCACGATTTCTCGCGGTGTTCCCTGGCCCTGGTCGCCGATTAAGAGGAAGTTGTAGCCGGAGCCATCCAGCAACTGGCCAAGAACGTCGCGGGCAGAGCCGGGCCCGAACGTGCCAAAAATGCGCTGATCGTTGTCCAGGCCCTCGACTTTTGCGCCGGTGTCTGCGGAAACATCGGAAAGAATCTGTTCGAGGCTGGAATTTGTGGCATCGATTCGAAGGCCGTTACTGTCCCAGACTACGGAGGCCGGGTCTGCTTTCTCGTTGACCGGCCACTTTGGAATTTCGGGTTGAGGGGGAGTGGGGGGTGCCGGGGTGGGCGGTGGTTCGACGGCGTGCGCTGCCGATGGCTTGGCGTGAACGTGATTAGGCTTGTGCACGGGGTGGGCCGATAGAGTCGCTGGGGCGGGTGCGGGCGTTTGCGCGGCGAGGTCAGCGGAGAAACCAAGCGGGACTGCTAAGAGCAGGAGAATGCCCAGGCGGGCTATTGCCCGCAAAGTCGCGGTTTGAAGCTGCCCGGGCTTCACGTCGGATCCCAGGGAAGAATGAAGCACGATTTGGATTTGCACCGGCCGAGGCCGCAGCGGGTATTGCACTGGGGATTTCGCCGGGATGGTTCTGCGCATTGGAACGGGCTCTCCCAGCCCTTGGCTCTCGATGATTGAAACTGGCGGCGAATCGCCCTGAAGGCGTCCCGGTACAGCAATTCTTTTACCACTCCACTGTACTAGACTCGCTGGTTACATGATTTTTTATCAACAACTTACGGTCGATATAAGTGGACGTGCGCAAAATTGGTCGATGATGCTACTGCCGCAAGTCATTGTACATCCACCATGGGAGAAAAATCGTTCGCGTGTCGGCCAATAGCCGGTCATCCCATAAAGCGAAAGCAACGAGAACTAGACGCGCGGATGAGGAAGGTCGCTCAGACCCAGGCGGATTCTGTCACTGCACTTGATACACAGTCATCGACTCCGCAGGTTCTTCGATGCGCAGCTTACCGTTGTCTAGAACCGGGATAGCTCCGGTCGACGGAGACTTGACACTGAATTGAACACAATCTGCAAGCGCCGACTCTGCTATGGGCAGTTCGATATTGTTGCTGTGCTGAGCCTTGTTCACGACGATCAGAAGACGCACACTTGAGTGATCAGCCGAGCAGCCGGTGTTTGCCGGGGCGCGGACGAACGCGAAGAGGTCAGCGTCGGCAAAGAGATTCTGTTCGATTCCGGTTTGCAGTTCGGGTTGTGCTGAACGCAAGGCAAGCAAGCCTGCAGTCCACGTAAAGATGTCTTGTTCTTCCGCGGTGCGCCCAGCCTTGGTAAAGGCATTGTGCGCGTCCCCCTGAAAACCGCCGGGGAAGTCATGACGATTGTCCGGGTCCTTCCCTCCGTCCATCCCGATCTCGTCTCCTGAGTAGATTTGCGGCATTCCGCGCAGTGTTGTGAGTAGGCCCAGTGCCAGCTTGAGTCGAGGGACAGAACCGCCGGCCTGAGTGAGAAACCGCGTGGTATCGTGGTTGCCAATAAAGGGAACCAGCCGCTCAGGATGCGGATAGAGCGCATCCTGTCGGAGAACCTTGGCCAGGTCCGTCATAGGCTTTCCATCAATGAGAACATCGCGTAAAGCAAAGTACACGGGAAAGTCGAAGGGTGTATCGAGTCCTGTATCGATGCCGCGATGCTCGGCTCCTCCCGCGAAAAATGAGGTGACCTCCGGATCGCGATGGAAGACCTCGCCCACAGTCGTCAGATGAGGATAGACACTGTGAAGCGTCGAGTGAAAATCGTGCCAGAAGGCGCGGTCCACATAAGGAAATGTGTCCAGGCGAATGCCGTCGAGGTTCGCTTCCTCAACCCACCACAATGCGTTTTGGATCAAGTACTGCGAGACGAGGGAATTCTCCTGATTCAGATCGGGCATCGCATCGGTAAACCAGCCGTTAGTGATTGCGATCCACGCCTGCCTGGGTGCATGAGGGTCGACGAGCTGGTAGAAATCATGCTGCGCCCCGCGATGCTGCTGGACTGTGCCATGAAACCAGCCGGGAGCAGGCGGATCAGCGATCCACGGATGCTGGACTCCAAGATGATTGGGAACAAGGTCGATGACCAGTTTCATGCCTTTTGCGTGGAGCGCGTCAGAAAGATGGCGGTAATCGTCCAGAGTTCCGAAGTGCGTATCCACAGCGTAGAGGTCGGTGGCAGCATAGCCATGATAGGACTCGGGCATTGCTCCGTTTGATGCGATGGGCGTTGTCCACAACGCAGTGACGCCCAGCTCCTGCAGATAGTCCAGGTGCTGTTCGATACCGGCCAGGTCGCCGCCATGCCATCCACGCGGAGCGGAGCGGTTAAATCCGGGCTGGTTGTTGGCCGGATTTCCATCGGCAAAGCGGTCGATCATGATGAGGTAAAGAACGTCTGCGGAAGAGAATCCGCGATGCGCATTTGGATCGTGCGAGCGCTCGGCGAGTTGAAAGCTATGGCGTGCCTGGCCCTGGTTGTTACTGGCCGTTACCCACAGAGTCTGTGGGGCGGCAGAGGCGGTTCGAAGCCAGAGGAACGCCCAATGGCCGTTCCCGGATACCTGCGTGCGACTGAGAGCTACACCTTTGCCTTGCACGGTGAACTTGGTACCATTCAGGCCTTCGCCATGCACTAACAACATTGGATCGGGAAGACCGGACCACCAACCCGGCGGGTCAATTTTCTCGATTTGGGGTTTCTCGATCCTGGGTTTTTCAATTTGAGCTTCTTCACGTGAGAGGGGTTGATGCGTAGCCTGTGCCCAGTCCGTTGGACAGACGCAACAGAGGAAACCCGCCAGGAGCAAGGATGGCCACAATCGCATGGAACTCTCCGAAGAACGCGTGTGAAAGCAGAGATGAAAAAGAATCCCTCGCCCATCGGCATTGTGTCATCAAGGCGCCCGCAATGAAAAGCCGTGCGCGGAGTCAAGACACAAGCGGGTGGTGAGGAGAAAACATCTGCGACAGCCATGGGACCGCCGCAGATGGATCAGGTGGGACAGTTCACAATCGAAGACGGCTGTAGAACCGGAGCCGTCACCCGAACTCACGCGCACTTCGGTGAACCTGAACAAACTCCTGATGGCGCCGATTAGTGGCTTAAGGTGTTGTTCCATGGCGGCAGAAAGCCGCCATGGAACAGGTTGAAGGATGGTTAGAACGTCACACGGAGCGAGAGTTGCAGTTGACGCTCCGAGTTGGCGCGGACACTTGTAATCTGTCCGAAGTTTCCATCGGTCATGGTTGTGTCGGGATTGGTGAAGGCCGGCGTATTGGACAGGTTGAAGGCATCCGCTGTGAAATGCGCAGCCACACCTTCCGCAAAGGGGAAGTCCTTGCCGATCGAGGCATCCAGGTCCCGGTAACCGGGGCCATACATGCTGTTGCGGCCGAGCGTTCCGGGAGCGATGAAGGTGCTGTTCTGCCCGTTCGGATTAATGACTGCCGGATAGGAGAAGGCCGAAGTGTCAAACCACTCGGTCAACTTCTTGGGGTAGTTGATAGGGCCGGAAAGGTTGGCGCGATTGGTCAGGCCGCCACCGGGGTGCGAAACAACTCCGGACGGAGACGTGTATTGGTAACTGCCGGTTGTGACGGTGATGGGCGTCCCTGTCTCCAAGGTGGTGATGACGTTCAAATGCCATCCGCCAATCACCTCGTCGAGCGCTCGCGGGATGTTGGTAAGGAACTGCCTGCCCCTGCCGAAGGGAAGTTCGTCGAGCGCGCTGAAGGTGAAGACCTGGCGCTGATCCTGATCTGAACCTCCGTAGCTTTGCTTCAGGTTTGGACCGGCCGAGGTAATGAAGACGCCGGTTTGACTGGTTCCCGTGTTGTAGGGCGCGCTGGCATCGTCCAGAGTATGCGACCAGGTATAGGATCCGGTGTACTGGAGTTCACCGCGGAATTTGCTCTTCAGGTAGACCTGGAGCGCGTTGTAATTGGATTCACCGCTATTGAGGCCAAGGTCGATTGAGCCGAAGTTGACCCCGTTTGCATCGTGATACAGAACGGTGTTTGGCGGTGCGTTGAGTTCCTGGCTGTTCACGTTGAACCATGCGGAAAGATGCTGTGCCGTAGTGCCGACGTAAGCAATGTTGAGCGAAGTCTGCGATGCCAACTGGCGCTGCACCTGAAGATTCCATTGCTGGATCACGGAGGTCGGCCTGTTGGTAGGAACAGAGATCAGGTTGGCATTCACGGGATCGGCGCGGTTGACAGTTGAGCCAAACACCGGCAACGGAAGTGCCGCTTGCGTACCGGGAAGGCTTTCGTTGCAGGAGCCGTGGACAGTATTGCCGCTCTTGTCGACGGTGGTGCAAGCAGGTGCAGCGCCGGTGAAGTCGAGCCGCCAACCACCCTGTGCCGGCGAATCGCTATAGCTTTGCGAGCCATTGAAATCGGGGTTTTCGCTCAACTGGTTGCTCACGCCGCCGCGGTCGAGGAAGTAGTAGATGCCGTAGCCGCCGCGAAGCGAAGTCTTGCCGTCTCCGAACAGATCGTAGGCGAAGCCGATGCGCGGTGCAAAGTTATTCTTGTTGGTCTTGACGATGTTGTTCGAAAGCCCGTCGGTGCCGGCTTGCTGCAAGGTGAGCGTCGAGAGGTTGAAGTCCGACTGGTAGTTGTGCGTCTCCAGCGGGAAGGTGTACAGGTCGTAGCGCAGGCCGAGATTCAATGTCAGGCGGCGATTGAACTTCCAGTCGTCCTGGGCATAGTAGCCCGTTTCCCAATTCTGTGTGACAAAGTAGCTGCTGGCCACGCCAATGCTGTAATCGTCCACAAACGAAGCCAGCATGTCAGACGTGGAGTTGCCGGTGAAGTTATTGCCGCTCCAGTCAAAATAGCCTTTGGCATTGTTGCCCTGAAAGAAGGACACCTGGCGCTTTTCGATGCTGCCGCCAAACTTGAACGTATGGGGGCCCTTGGTCCAGGAAACTGCATCTACAAACTGATTGCTCGCTTGCGGAACGGTGTAAGGTCCTCCGTCTCCGGTATATGTCCCTTCCGGCCATCCGCCGTTTATGGCGGCACCGCCACCCAGAAGGGAGTTGCGGTTAGCGTTTTCAATGCCAAGATTGGCTGAGACCGGGATGTTATCCATGGGGGGAACGTATCCGAAAAAGTCATACAGATGACCGTAGCGGAATTCGTTGACGATATTCGGAGAGAAGGTATGGGTTTCTCCCACCGCCTCGCCGCGAGGATGGACGGGGTTGACGCCGGTTCCGTAACCGGCAGGAAGATTCGGATACTGGCTGCCCTTGATCAGGATGTCCTGCCCATAGCTGTAACGCACAAAGGCATTGTCCTTGGAAGTTGCCGCCCAATCGATGCGCACGTCGAAGTCGTTGAAGTTCTGGCTTCCACTTGGGAATGAGTCGTAGTTCTCACTCAACCCGACGTTGCCGCCTGCCCCTGTCATGTTATTGGGCAGGGGGAAGGCATTGAGGTAGTTCAGCGCAGCCTGGTTCATCCGGCCTGTTGGGATCTTATTGCCCGAGAATGGCAAGCAGGTTGTGGGATCGTAGATGGTGCCATTCGGTCCTGCGGTGGTGGTGCAGCCGGTAACCTGTTGGTTGGGTACGCCGGTGGACCAGCCAAGATTGGGCGAGCCTTTGGTGTACCCGGCGTATTGGGGTAACAGCAGCTCAGAAAAATCGCCGGTGCGCATGAGTGCGGTGGGTACGGTGTTTTGCGCCTCCCCGTCTGGCGTCTTTAGACGCAGGCCCTGATAGCCGCCAAAGATGAAGAGCTTGTCGTGCATGAACGGGATGGGACCGCCTGCCGTACCGCCGAACTGCGCGCGGTGAAACGAACTGGCCGGGGTCAAGGGACTGAAGTAATTGGGACTAGCGTCGAAGATTCCGTCGCGGTCAAAGAAGAATGCCGATCCGTGATAGTGGTTTGTGCCCGATTTGATAGAGTTCTGCAGGATAGCGCCGCCCGCTCTACCGAATTCTGCTGGGGCAACCGAGTTGGTGAGACGGAACTCCTGCATGTCTTCTACCGGCGTAAGGAGAACGGTCGAGTTCACCAGAGATTCGTTGTTGTCCAGGCCGTCCAACTCGAAGTTGTTCGCTTCCTGGCGAAGTCCGTTGGCCGATATGGCCGCGCCACCGGTCTCCATGTCCCGCCAGGTCTCGGCATTGCCGCTGGCGCCCGATGCGTCACTGCCGTAGGCGCCACGCGTGACCCCTGGCACAAGCATCGCAAGCTGGGTGTAGTTGCGCCCATTGAGGGGAAGTGCGGCTATCTGCTCTGCTTCAACCACGTCGCCGGTCGAGGAGGTCGTGGTGTCTACGATCGGTGCGGCGTCGGTAACAATAACGGTTGCTGTGGTTCCACCCGGCTTCAGCTCGAATTTGAGCGCCTGCACTTGGGAAACGTCCAGCGTCAGATTCTGTGCCGTGGTCTGAAATCCTCTGGCCGTGACCGTGGCCTGATAGTTGCCGCGAACGAGCGCCTCAAAATGGAAGTTGCCTGCGGCATCGCTTATGGCAGATTGCGCCAGCCCGGTGTCCAGGTTGCGCAGTTCGATTGAAGCGGCAGGAATGGCCGCGGCGGTTTGGTCCTGAACTGTACCTCGAATGCTGGCCAGATCGGTCTGGGCGAACAGACTGGGTGTCATCAGGAACGGCAGCAAAGCCGCGAGTTCCATAAAGATAATGGTCATGCGATTGCGGCAATGCCCGGTGGGCAAAAAGGTGACACGATTATGCTTCACAATGTCCTCCGAAGGATAAGCAACTCTGGTTCCGGGATGCGGCGCATCTTCACCCCTCCTCGTAACCACGCATGACATGACACCTTGAGCGATAGGGCGGTCAATTCACTCGGCGCCTTTTCTCAATCATTTGGTTATCTCCAATTAACTGCTTTATTTATTAATGTCTTGGGGGATCTTATCTCCTCTAAAATGGCGTTTTTTCAGGAGGGAAACCGAGTCAAGGAGTTATTCTGATTCCGTCTTCGATAGACTTTGTGTTCGGGATGTGCGGGGCGGCGATGAATGGGTCAGAGGAGAAGAACGGTGACGGACAGGTGAAATTCGGGCTCTTTGACGTTGACCTGAATAGTGGAGAACTGCGCCGCTCCGGGGTCCGGGTCCATCTGCAGAGCCAGCCATTCAAGGTGCTGACGGCGCTTCTGGAGCATCCGGGTGAAGTGGTCTCCCGCGAGACGCTGCAACAGCGGCTCTGGGGTTCGGATACAACCGTCGACTTCGACCACAGCCTGGGTATTGCTGTAAACAAGCTCCGCGACGCCTTGGGTGACCGTGCCGAGAACCCGCATTTCGTTGAAACCCTGGCTAAGCGCGGTTACCGGTTCATTGCGCCGGTTCATACAATGGAGCCCCACTCTCCCGCACAGTCTGCGCCGTCTGTCGCGCCTGTCGTGGCGCTGAAAAGCTCTAATGCCTGGTGCTGGATTGCAGGGTCACTGGTATGCGTTTGCCTGGGATTGGCGCTTGTTTTGCTGCTGCGCACACCCGCCCGCCAGCCCTATAGGGTAGGTCAGATTACCTATTCCGGGCATGTTTTGGCCAATGATCCTGAACTGGAGGGCTTTTCCAGTTCGGCCAGCGATGGCACCCGGCTTTATTTCTCACATGTCGAGGCCGGCAACCCGGTGCTTGCTGTGGCGCTGGCCGCCAATGGCGAGGTCAGTCAATTCCATCTGCCCTCAGAGATTGCCGCTCCGCTGATTGGGTCACTGTCGCCAGACGGGTCACGACTGATTCTTCATAGTCACCTGCAGGCAGAGCCTGAGCAGCCTTTGTGGATTGTTCCCACGCTCGGTGGGAATGCACAGCGTGTTCCCAACGCGTTGGCTCATGACGCGACCTGGATGCCTGACGGCCACCGCCTCCTCATTGCGAGTGGAGACGATCTGATCGTGATAGGGGCCGATGGCAGCAATCCCGGCAGATTGGTGACGACACCGGGCGTGGCATTCTGGCTGCGCTGGTCGCCGGATGGGAAGCGGCTGCGCTTTACCCTCAACAATCCCAAGCGCCAAACCACGGAACTGTGGGAGGTGGCCGCGGATGGCAGCAACCCGCATGCTCTGCTGCCCGGCTGGAGCCAACCTGCATCGGAATGCTGTGGAAGCTGGACAGGGGACGGAAGAGATTTTGTCTTTCAATCCGGGCACAACGGCCACACCGACATTTGGGC
>Ga0187847_10001220_pt1 | contig 24119 bp, 24 predicted proteins | sample June2016WEW_4_10_FD_132458 | JGI IMG/M metagenome (GOLD analysis project Ga0187847, IMG submission 132458) | Peatland microbial communities from SPRUCE experiment site at the Marcell Experimental Forest, Minnesota, USA - June2016WEW_4_10 | ecosystem: Environmental > Terrestrial > Soil >...
CGCCGCGTGATCGCTGCGACTTGGATGCCGGGACGGCCGAGCGTCGTCAACGCCTTGGTCAATTCGAGCTCTCGGCCGGCAAAGGCGCCGCTGAGTACTTGCAGCTTGGCCTTCGGCAATGCCGTCATGTTGTCGGTATTCGGGGGTCGCTTCGCGGCGACGGCTTTGGCGGCCTGGTCCACGGCCTGCCCAACGCGGCGAATGCGCTCCTCGCCCTGCGAACTCGGCGTAATCACCATCGTCTTTTCGAATTCATCCTGCTCTGCGTCGCCGTCCTGGTTGTCGACAAAGCGCAGTTGATGGTGGCCGACGGTAATGACGTCGCCATGTTGCATCGCGTGTTTCTTGATCAGCTTGCCGTTGACATAGGTGCCGTTGGTGCTGTTCAAGTCCTCTAGGAACGAATCGTTGAGGATGTTGATAATCAAGGAGTGGTGGCCGCTAACCGCCGGATTGTCGATCCTAATGTCGTTGTCCGGGAGCCTCCCTATCGTGTAGCGCTCCTTGTTCATGTTGTATTCTGCAAGGACTGAACCGTCCAGGCTGAGCATCAGACGTGCCATTCAGACTCCATTTCCCTAACCGAACCATCCCAATATTTTGTCAAATATACGCCGATGTGCGGGGAATGGTTCTGCTATGTGCGCCATGATGACCGACACATTATCCCGCCCACCATTGTCGTTCGACAGTTGTATCAACTGCTTAGCAACCGTTTCAAGATTAGCACTAAAGGTGCTGATTGTTAAATGAATATCCTCGTCTTCGATCATGTCTGAGAGGCCATCGGAGCAGAGCACGTAATAGTCGCTCTTCTGAACCGGCTCCTCGTGGATCTCGACGTCGACGTTCTGTTCCACCCCGAGCGCCCGTGTGACATAATTCTTGTTCGTTGCCCGCTGGGCTTCCTGCTGGGAGTAGAAACCGCGGTCGACGAGTTCCTGTAGCAGGGAATGGTCGAGCGTCATTTGCTCGAAGCGGTTGTCGCGCAGCCGATAGAGCCTCGAGTCGCCGACGTGTGCAATGGACATGCGGTTATCGTGAAACAAACAAGCGACCACGGTTGTGCCCATGCCCTCACATTGCGGCTGGGTCTTCGACGTGTGGTAGATGATTTTGTTGGCTCTGTGAATCGCGTCACGCAAGATGATGCTGGGACGCGTGAGGCCGGTCTCCGGGTCGGGTACCGAGAGGTCTTCACGGACGACCGCATCGCGGACGAGATTGATGATCGTCTTTACCGCGATACCGCTCGCAACTTCACCCGCATTGTATCCACCCATGCCGTCGGCGAGCACGAACAGCCCGATATCGGCCTCGCTGCCGATCATATCCTCGTTGTGCTCGCGCACCTTGCCGGTGTCGCTCAGCGCGACGCTCGCGATTTTTCCACGCAGGCTCATCGGACGGCGCCCCGATGATTGGATTCCCTCATTTCTTGCTCTCGCTTCATGGCATCCCGCTAGGTATACGTACGCGACAATCTTCGAGTGCGGCGGCCATTTGCGCGCCACTATCGAATCTCGCCTCGGGGTTCTTGGCCAGCGCTCGGTCGATCACGGATTCGACGCAGGCCGGCAAGTCGGGTCGATAAGCGCGCAAGGGTGGATGCGGTGCCTCGGCGATTTGCTGCATCAGACCGGTCATCGAATCCGCGGTGAACGGCAGCTGCCCCGTCAATAATTGAAATAGGCTAACACCCAGGGAAAACAAGTCCGAGTGACCTGTCACAGTTCGACCTTCGAGCTGTTCGGGCGACATGAACGACGGCGTTCCCAACACGATGCCGGTTCGAGTGCTGCCGGCCCCAGTGATGCGCGCGATACCAAAGTCCGTAATTTTCAGGATGTCCGTGCTCGGATCGTACATAAGATTGGCCGGCTTGATATCGCGGTGGACGACCTGCTGTTTGTGCGCGAAGCCCAAGGCGTCGGCGGTTCTACCGATCAGTTCGAGCACCTTGCGCGGCTCGAGCAGCTGGTTCGAGGGGGCGTAGTCGCTGAGGTGGCGGCCCTTCAGATACTCCATCGCGATATAGGCCAAGCCGCCTTCCTCGCCGACGTCGTAGATCGTGACGATGTTCGGGTGATTGAGTCTTCCCGCGGTCTCCGCTTCACGGAAGAAACGCACGCGGGCATCATGCAGTTCGCTGTCGCTGAATTCGCTCGCCAAGGGAATCGCCTTGATGGCGACCAGACGATTGATCGCCATGTCCCGACCGAGATAGACGACCCCCATGGCGCCGCGACCGATCTCGCGCTCGAGCCGGTAGCGGCCGAGCTGACGCACGGCGGATGCATCGAAGTTTGCGGTGTTGCCGCCGGCGCTTCCAATCGGCGTGAGCTTCGCTGCGGGTGCGGCCGCGGCCGGCGCGGACTTGGCGGCGGCGGTCGCTTTCGGCGCCTCGCTGCCGCCGGCGGCTGTACCGCCTCGCGTGGCGCCGGGCGCCGACACCCTACCTGCTGCGGTCTTGGTTGCAATGCGTTCTTTGTCGAGCAATCGGTTGAGCCGGTTGGAGACGTCCTTGTACTGCGTGTCGATGCGCACCAAATGGCGATAGACCGCGGTTGCCTGGGGCGCTCGGCCGCGCTGCTCCAGCTGGGTCCCGAGTGCGTAGAGATCGCCGAGCACCGTGGCGCTTGGCTTGCGCGCCTTGAGTTCGGCGAAACGCTGCTCGAAATTGTCGAGCAGCTTGGCGGTATCCCCGCCGGGCACGACCTGGTCGCGGGGCGAGGCCGAAACCAGGCCGGCCGCCTGGAACCTGCCCCACAGCGCGATGCTGGTTCCGACCACGACCAACAGCCCGCCGGGCAGCCAATACCATGCAGCGCCGGTCCCGTTTACCCGGAGTACCAGGGTCAAAGCCAGGAAAGCGAAGCCAACCAATGCTGCAATCAGCGCAATTTTTCTCATGCAATAGACATAATCACGACCGCAGAAGTCAGCAGTATAGGTGATCGGGCCGCTGACCAAGCAATGCTAAGCTCACAAATCCGCTCGAAGGAATAGGATGGCGAAGTCGAAAGAGGTATTTGTCTGCCAAGGCTGCGGGGCCTCTTTTCCGAAATGGCAAGGTCAATGCGCCGCCTGTGGCGAGTGGAACACGCTGGTCGCCGAGTTTTTGCCCCAGGGGCCGCGCGCCACGTCGCCGCCGCGGGCCGGCAGGGGCGCCGAGCCTTCGACGCTCGCGGCCGAATCGACGGTCGAGCAAGCCCGGCTATCGACGGATTCGACGGAGCTCGATCGGGTGCTCGGCGGCGGCCTCGTGCCGGGCTCCGTGACCCTCTTGGGTGGCGATCCCGGTATAGGGAAATCGACGCTGATGCTGCAAGCCGCCGCCGCGCTCAATGCGCAGCGTCCCGTGCTCTATGCGACCGGCGAAGAGTCCCTATCGCAGGTTGCGCTGCGCGCGCGCAGGCTCGGCCTCGAGGCCGCGACTGCGCGTCTGATCGCCGAAACTTGCGTCGAGGACATCCTCGCGGCGGCCACTGCGATGGGCGCCGGCATTCTGATCATCGATTCGATCCAAACGATGTTTTCGCAGCGGATCGAATCGGCCCCCGGTGCGGTCGGGCAGCTGCGGGAATCGACCGCCGAACTCGTGCGCTTCGCGAAGAGCCGCGGTACGGCGGTGTTGCTCGTCGGCCACGTGACCAAGGAGGGGCAGATCGCCGGACCGCGCGTGCTCGAACACATGGTCGATACGGTGCTGTATTTCGAGAGCGATACCGGGAGCCGCTTTCGGGTATTGCGCTCGGTCAAGAACCGCTTCGGCGCGGCCAATGAGATCGGCGTATTTGCGATGGTCGAACAGGGCTTGCGCGAGGTCACGAACCCCTCCGCGATCTTCCTCTCGAGGCACGGCGAACCGGTCCCCGGCAGCGTGATCACGGTGATGCGCGAGGGTACGAGGTCGCTGTTGATCGAGGTCCAGGTGCTCGCCGATGCGAGCCTCGGCTCGAATCCGCGCCGGGTCGCGGTCGGCATCGACGGGAACCGTCTGACGATGCTGCTCGCAGTCGCGCACCGCCACGCCGGGCTTGCGCTACACGCGCAAGACGTCTTCGCCAACGTGGTCGGCGGCGTGCGGCTCGCGGAAACGGCCGGTGATCTCGCGATCGTACTCGCGGCGCGCTCGAGCCTGCGCGATGCGCCCGTGCCGAACAATCTCGTCGCATTCGGCGAACTCGGCCTCGCTGGGGAGATTCGTCCGGTGCCCTTCGGCGAGGAGCGTCTGCGCGAGGCGGCCAAGCACGGTTTTACCGCGGCGCTCGTGCCTGAGGCCAATGTGCCGAAGCACCCGCCGCACGGCATGAAGGTCAAGGGAGTGACGCGGCTGAGTCAGGCTTTAGCCGATTTCTGAGGGCGCAGGCAGTTGCGGCGGCCGGATCCGCACGGTCTTGATCGCGTTGTCGCCGGTCTGCAGCACCTCCAGCATGTAGTCCGCCAATTTCAGCGTCGTGCCGGGTTCGGGTATCGTCTCCAGATACTCGACGATCAGGCCATTGAGCGTCTTCGGGCCGTCGGTCGGCAGATTCCAGCGCATCGAGCGATTCAGCGCGCGAATGCTCGTCGAGGCGTTCGCGACGAAGCTGCCGTCCGTATCCTTGTGGACGTCCTTGTGCATCATCGTCGCCGGATCCGTGGTGAACTCACCCACAATTTCCTCGAGGATATCTTCGAGCGTGACCAGGCCTTGAATGTCGCCGTATTCGTCGACCACGAATGCCATGCGGCGCTTGTCGCGCTGAAAATTCACGAGCTGCGTGTTGAGCGTCGTGCCGGACGGCACAAAATAGGCCTCCCGCGCCGTCGCGGCCTCGATCAGGGAGTCCCGGTCGAGCCGTCCGCGCGCAAGTTCGTGCACGACGCGCTTCATGTGCAGCACGCCGACGATCCGGTCGATATCCCCTTCGTAGACCGGCAGGCGCGTGTGCTGGCTCTGGCGCAATTGTTCGACGATCTTGTCCCAGTCGTCCTCGACATCGACGCCGACGATATCGAGACGCGGCACCATGATGTCCTCGACGGTCGCCTTCTCGAGATCGAGGATGCTCACGAGCATTTGCTGGTGGCGATGCGGAATCATCGCGCCGGCCTCCGCAACCACGGTGCGCAGCTCCTCGCTGCTCAAGGAGTGCGAGGCCTGCTTCTGCGAGGCGCCGAGCAGGCGCAACGTGCCGTTGGCGAGCAGGTTGGTCGCCCAAACGAACGGGTAGAGCAGCGTCAGCAGCGGCGTGTAAATGTAGGCCGCCGGAATCGCGAGGCGCTCCGGATGCAGCGCGGCGAAGGTCTTCGGCGCGACTTCGCAAAAGATCAGCAATACGAAGGTCAGGCTGATCACGCCGATTGCGACCAGAAAATCGCCGCCCAGGCGAAATGCGATCAGGCCGACCAGTGTCGGCGTCAGCACGTTCACGACCGTGGAGAGCAGCAGGATCAGCCCGATGAGCCGATCGGGGCGGGCGAGCAGCGCTTCGGCGAGGCGTGCGCCGCGGTTGCCGGCCTTGGCGCGGGCCTTGAGGCGGTAGCGATTGAGGCTCATCAGCGCCGTCTCGCTGCCGGCGAAGAATGCCGCCAGCAGCAGCAACGCCGCCAGCGCCATAAACATGGTCACGAGTGAGGTTTGCATCGACGCCTTGGGATCAGCCCCAGTGAGCTCCCTTCAGATACTCCAGCACGAATTTGGCGCCGAAATAGGCGAGGATCAACATGCCGAATCCCCAGAGCGTCAAGCGCACCGCGAAGCGGCCGCGCCAACCGTAGCGCACCCGACCAATCAGCAGCACGCCGAACAGCACCCAGGCGATCACCGACAACACGGTTTTGTGGGTCAGATGTTGGGCGAACAGGTTCGTGACGAACACGAAGCCCGTGAACAGTGCGAGCGTCAACAGCGCGAAGCCCGCAGCGATCGAGCGAAACATGATCTTCTCGAGCGTATCGATAGGCGGCAGCACGCTCGGCAGATTCGAGACGCGGTGCGTGCGCAGCCGCCGATCCAGCACGACGAGCAGCACGGCCGTGACGGCTGCGGAGAACAGCAGGGCGGCGGCGCCCATCGACAGCAGGATATGCGCCGTGAATTCCCAGCTCGGCCCGGTTTCGGCCGCGAAGCTGCGGCCCGAGCCGGTCGCGGTCGCGCCGAGCGCGGCGCTGCCGAGCAAAATCGCCGACAACACGCGGTTCTGGCGCTCGATCGCGATGAAACACGCGAGCGCCGCGAGCGTCCAGCCGAGCATCGAGGTCGCCTCGAGCAGGCCGATCTGGAACGGCTGCATGCCGCGCATCAGATGGATGATCGCTTCGCTGTGCGCAACGATCGCCGCAAAGCTCAAGCCCCATGCGAGTGCGTCGAGACGGCGATTCGACACACTGCGCAACATGACCCATGCGCTGGCCGAGTAGAGGACGAACAAGCAGATGGCGAGAATCACGGCGGACCTAAGGGTGGATTTGCGGTGTGCTCATGATACAAGGACTAACGGCCTCCGAGCCCCCTATAATGTGCCACCATGTTTGACCAATTGACGACAAGACTCGGCGAGGCGCTGCGCGCGCTCTCCGGCCGCGGGCGCCTCACGGACGACAACATCGCCGATACCGTTCGGCAGGTGCGCCTCGCGCTGCTCGACGCCGACGTGGCGCTGCCCGTGGTCAAGACCTTTACCGAGGCGATCAAGGCCCGCGCAGTGGGTGCCGAGGTCCTCAAGAGCCTGACGCCCGGCCAGGCGTTCATCAAGATCGTCCACGAAGAGCTCACGAAGCTCATGGGCGAGCCGAGTACGGGCCTGAATTTGCGCGCTCAGCGCCCCGTCGTGGTGATGCTCGCGGGTCTTCAGGGTGCGGGCAAAACGACGACCGCGGGCAAGCTTGCGCGCTGGCTGATCGAGAAGGAGCGCAAAAAGGTGCTCCTTGTCAGCACCGACGTGTATCGTCCGGCCGCAATTTTGCAGCTGCAGACGCTCGCCGAACAGGTTGGCGCGGGATTCGCGGGCGCGCTCGCGAGCGAATCGGTGCTGCTGATCGCCAAGCGCGCGTTGACCGAGGCGACGCTGCAGGCCTACGACGTGCTGCTGATCGATACCGCGGGCCGTTTGCACGTCGATGCGGAAATGATGGATGAGGCCGCCGCGATCGCGGCCGAAGTGCATCCGCACGAGCGGCTGTTCGTAGTCGACAGCATGGCCGGCCAGGATGCGATCAATGCGGCCAAAGCGTTCAACGACGCGCTGTCCTTGACCGGCGTGATTCTCACGAAGGCGGATGGTGATGCGCGCGGCGGCGCCGCGCTGTCGGTCCGCCAAGTTACCGGCAGGCCGATCCTGTTCATCGGCACGGGCGAGAAGTCCGAGGCGCTCGAGCTGTTTCAGCCCGAACGCATTGCCTCACGCATCCTCGGGATGGGCGACGTACTCGCGCTCGTCGAACAGGTCAAGGAACAGGTCGACCAGGAAAAGGCCGAAAAGCTCGCGAAGAAAATCAGCAGCGGCAAGACCTTCGATCTTGCGGATCTGCGCGATCAATTGACCCAGCTGCAGCGCATGGGCGGCATGTCGGCGCTGCTCGACAAATTACCGGCCCAGATGCAGGCGAATGCCGCGAAGGCAGCCGGCGCCGTGAACCCGCAGGCGATCAAGCGGCAGATCGGCATCATCGATTCCATGACACCGCGCGAGCGCCGTCGGCCCGAGATGATCGACAGCTCCCGAAAAAGGCGTATTGCGGGCGGGGCCGGCGTGCAGTTGCCGGAGGTCAATCGCCTGCTCAAGCAATTCGACCAGATGCAGAAGACGATGAAAAAGCTCGCCAAGGGCGGCATGCTAAAGAACATGTTGCGCGGCATGGGCGGGCGCATGCCGCCGGGATTCGGCCCCTAGGGGGCGCTCAAGCAGGGGATTTCAGCCCATCGCAGGCCTTCCGCACACAATTTCTTGCGCTTACCCCCTGTTTTTCATTAGAATTGTCGGCTCCGAAGCATAAGGCGAATTTAGCATGGTGACGATCCGTTTGACTCGACGCGGCGGCAAGAAGACCCCGTTCTATCACGTCGTGGTGACCGACAGCCGCAAGCGTCAAGGCGGCACGAGCCTCGAGAGCGTCGGGCTGTTCAATCCGGTCGCGCGCGGCGGGGAAGTCAAACTGCGTCTGAACGTCGAGCGCATCGAACATTGGGTCGGTGAAGGCGCGCATATGTCGGATCGTGTCAAACAACTCCTGACGACGTTCCGCAAGCAAGCGGTAGCGGCTTAAGAGCGATCCCATGAGCGCGGGCGACGACTCGCCGCCGCTCATTGAACTCGGTAGCGTTGGCGCACCGTTCGGTGTGCGAGGCTGGATCAAGGTTCGCTCCTACACGGAGCCGCCGGAGCGCGTGTTCGACAAGCGCCGATTGCAACTGGTTCGGCGAGGCAATTCGGAAACGTACCAAATCGAGTCGACGGGTCGCAGCGGAGGTCAGCTGACCGCGAAACTGCGGGGAGTGGATGATCGGGATCAGGCGAAGGCTTTGACCGGCGCCTCGATCGTGGTGTCGCGCGATGAACTTCCGGAGCGTGCACCCGGCGATTTCTACCAGACCGATCTGATCGGTTGCGAAGTGGTCAATCGCGCGGGTGAGCATCTTGGGGTCGTGCGCTACTTCGTCGAGACACCTGCGCACACGATGATGGTCGTGCATGGTCAGAAGGAAATTTGGGTGCCTGCGGTGCCGCAGCACTTGCAGCGAATCGATTTGAAGGCACGGCGCGTCGTCGTGAACTGGGACGAGCCGGCAGGTTAAGGCGCATGCACATCGCGGTCGTGAGCTTGTTTCCGCAGATGATCGGCGATGCGCTCAAGTTTGGGGTCGTCGGCAGGGCGGCAGAGCGCGGCGGCTTCGAGGTCAGTTGCATCGATCCGCGCGACTATGCGACCGACCCGCATCGAACGGTGGACGATCGGCCCTACGGCGGCGGCCCCGGCATGGTATTGAAGGTCGAGCCGCTGCGCAGCGCGATGCGCGCCGCTGTCGCGCTATTGCCGGCAGGGAGCCGGCGCGTGTATTTGGGCGCCGATGGGCGGCGATTCGATCAGGCGTTGGCCCGCGACGCGCTCGCGTTGCCGGGGCTGTGCCTCGTGGCCGGACGGTACGAGGGCGTCGATGAGCGCCTGCTCGAGAGCGAGGTGGACGAGTCTTGGTCGATCGGCGACTACATCCTGTCGGGAGGAGAGTTGCCGGCGCTGGTGGTCATCGATGCGATTGCGCGGCTGTTGCCGGGCACGCTGGGCAGCAGCGAATCGGCAATTGCCGAATCGTTTAGTGACGGCCTGCTCGATTGGCCTCATTATACGCGGCCGCCGATCGTCGACGGACGTGCGGTGCCGGAGGTTTTGGCCGGCGGTGATCATGCAAAGATTCACCGTTGGCGGCTGCGCGAGGCGCTGGGGCGTACCTGGTTGCGCAGGCCCGAATTGCTGGAGCGCCGCGGCATGAACGGCGAGGAAAGAGCCTTGTTGGAAGAATTCAAGAGCGAGCGTGCGATGAGCGCTCGAAAGTGCGAAGACAAGTCATAGGTGAGGTCGAGATCGTATGAACAGAATCATTCAAGAGTTGAACGGCGAGCGCGCGAAATCGAAGCTTCCGGACTTCAATCCCGGCGATACCATCGTCGTGCAGGTGAAGGTCATCGAAGGTGACCGCGAGCGCGTACAGGCCTACGAGGGCGTCGTGATCGCGAAGAAAAATCGCGGTCTCAATTCCTCGTTCACGGTCCGCAAGATCTCGCACGGAGAGGGCGTCGAACGCGTGTTCCAGACCCACAGTCCGTCAATCAGCGAAGTCAGCGTGAAGCGCCGCGGTTCGGTGCGTCGCGCCAAGCTGTATTACCTGCGTGATTTGTCGGGCAAGGCCGCGCGCATCGAAGAGAAGATCTGAAACACCGCGGTTACTGGTTCGGGGGTGTAGCGCCCGGAGGCGATCAATGAGTTCGGGGTCTCCTGTTTGGGGGTTCTTCCAGCTGGTCTGGCGCATCCTCGACGGCATTCGCAAGGTCTTGAGCCTCGTGCTGCTGCTCGTGATCTTCGGCTTTCTGCTCGCGGCCCTGCACACCTCGATTCCGGTCGTGCCGCACGTCGCTGCGCTCGTGATCGCACCTGAAGGGCAGCTCGTCGAACAGCTTTCGAGCGACCCGTTGCGCCGCGCAGTTGGCCAGGCGACCGGCGGCCCGGCGCCCGAGACGCTGCTGCGCGACGTCATCGACGCGATCGAAGCAGCCAAGGACGACACCCGCATCAAGCTGATCGTGTTGGACGTCGGCAACCTTGGGCCCTCGGGACTCTCGAAGTTGCAGGAAATCGCCGCGGCGATACGCGATTTCCGCGCGGCGGGCAAGCGCGTCGTCGCTGCCGCCGATTCGCTCGATCAAACTCAGTTTTACCTCGCATCGCAGGCCGGCGAGCTGTATCTCGATCCGCTCGGGCTCGTCTATGTCGACGGCTTCAGTTACTACCGGATGTTTCTGCGCGACGCGATCGAGAAGCTCGGCGTGAACGTCAATGTGTTTCGCGCCGGCACCTTCAAGAGCTACACCGACCAGTATTCGCGTAGCGATATGGCGGCGTCCGAGCGCGAAGAGACTTCGGCCTGGCTTGGCGTGCTATGGACGGCCTACCAGAACGATGTGACGCGCGCGCGCTCGTTGCCGGCGAACGCGCTCGACGAATACGTCGCTCAGGGCCCGGCGGCGCTCGCGGCCTTGCATGGCGATGCGGCGAAGTTGGCGCTGCAACGCGGTTTGGTGACCGCGCTCAAGAGCCGCCGGCAGCTCGCGGACGAATTGAAAACGCTGGTCGGCGAAGATGCGGAGACGCATTCGTTCAATGCGGTCGGCATGAACCAATACCTCGCCTCGATGCGCACCAAGGCTAAGCTGAAGTCGAAGTCCGACGCCAAGGTCGGCATTGTGGTCGCGGCCGGTGAAATCCTCGACGGCCGGCAGCCCGCCGGGACGATCGGCGGCGAGACCACGGCGGACTTGTTGCGGCAAGCGCGCTTCGACGAAGCGATCAAGTCCGTCGTGCTGCGGGTCGACAGTCCCGGCGGAAGCATGTTTGCGTCCGAGCAGATCCTGCGCGAGGTGCAAAATCTGCGCAAGGCGGGCAAGCCGGTCGTCGTATCGATGAGCACCTATGCAGCCTCCGGCGGTTACTACATCTCCGCGGCGGCGAACCAGATTTTCGCGAGTCCGACCACGCTGACCGGTTCGATCGGCGTATTCGCGGTCGTGCCGACCTTCGAGCGCACCTTGGAGAAGCTCGGCGTCAAGGTCGACGGGATCGGCACGAGTCCCTTGGCGGGCGGCCTGCGCCTCGATCGCGGACTCGGCGCCGACATGCGCCAAGTGTTGCAGAGTTCGGTCGACCATGCCTACGCGGAATTCCTGCAGCGCGTGGGCGAGGGGCGCAAGAAGAGCGTCGAGGACGTCGACAAGATCGCGCAGGGCCGCGTTTGGGCCGGCGCCGATGCCGAGCGCATCGGCTTGGTCGATCATCTTGGCGGCCTCAAGGACGCGGTCTCGGCGGCCGCGAAGCTCGCCGACCTGAGCGGCGACTACGGCGTCGAGTACGTCGAATCGGAGCTCACGCTGCGCGAGCAGTTGCTGCTCGAATTGCGCTCTGAGGCGTTTTCACTCGGTGAGGCGGCCGGACTCGTGCCGCCGCAGAGCGAGATCGAGCGCGTGCTCGATCCCATCCTCGCGCAGGCACATGCGATTGCGCGGCTCAACGACCCGCGCGGCTTGTACGCCTATTGCTGGTGCAGTGAGCCGAGCTTGAACTTCAGAGCGCTGCCCAGTCCAAGATGACCTTGCCGGATTTGCCGGAATTCATGATCTCGAAACCCTCGAGGTAGTCGTTGATGCCGAGGCGGTGCGTAATGACAGGGCGCACATTCAAACCACTTTGCAGCATGCTCGCCATCTTGTACCAGGTCTCGAACATTTCGCGCCCGTAGATCCCCTTGATCACGAGGCCCTTGAATATCACCTGATTCCAGTCGATCGCGGTCTCGCCCGGGGGTATTCCCAGCATCGATATGCTGCCGCCGTGGTTCATCGTGCGCAGCATCGCGCGCAGCGCCGAGGCGTTGCCGGACATCTCGAAGCCGACGTCGAAGCCCTCCTCCATGCCGAGATCGCGCATCGCATCATCGAGCGACTCGCGCGACACGTTGAGGGCTCTCGAGGCGCCCATGGCCGCAGCGAGATGCAGGCGATAGTCGTTGACGTCGGTGATGACGACGTGACGCGCGCCGCAATGGCGTGCGATCGCGACCGCCATGATGCCGATAGGGCCTGCGCCGGTGATCAGCACGTCCTCGCCGACCACGTTGAACGCGAGCGCCGTGTGAGTCGCGTTGCCGAACGGGTCGAGAATCGACGCGATCTCATCGTCGATCGCCGGCGTCGACTTGAATACGTTGGTGGCAGGGATCGTGAGGTACTCGGCAAATGCGCCGGCGCGATTGACGCCGACGCCGAGCGTATTGCGGCAAAGATGCCGCCGACCGGCGCGGCAATTGCGACAATGGCCGCAGGTGATGTGGCCTTCGCCCGAAACGCGGTCTCCGGTATGGAAGCCGCGAACCTCGCTACCGATCTCGACGATCTCGCCGGAATACTCGTGGCCGACGGCCATCGGCACCGGCACCGATTTTTGCGCCCAGGCGTCCCAGTTGTAGATGTGCATGTCTGTGCCGCAGATCGCCGAGCGATGCACCTTGATCATCACGTCGTTGTGTCCGACCGAAGGTTCCGGAATATCCTGCATCCAGATCCCGGGTTCCGCGCGCGCTTTGACCAGTGCTTTCATGGGCAGTCCTTCATCGAATGATGCCGAGATCGCGGCCGGCTTTGCCGAATGCGGCAATGACCTGATCGAGCTGCTCGGTCGTATGTGCCGCGTTCATCTGTGTACGGATCCGCGCCTTTCCGTTCGGCACGACCGGGAAGGAAAAGGCGACCACGTAGACCCCGGCGCCGAGCATGCGTTCGGCGAGGTTCACCGCGAGCGGCGCATCGCCGAGCATGATCGGAATGATCGGGTGCTCGCCCGGTAGCAGATCGTAACCCAAGCCCTGCAGCCCGGAGCGGAAATGGCGTGCATTGCGGTGGACCCGCTCGCGCAGTGCTGCAGAGGTCTCGAGCAGTTCGAGCACGCGGATCGTTGCACCCGCAACCGGTGGCGCAATGCTGTTGGAAAACAGATACGGACGCGATCGCTGGCGCAGCCACGCGACGATCTCGCGGCGGGCGGCGACAAAGCCGCCGCTAGCGCCGCCCAACGCCTTGCCGAAAGTGCCGGTGAGGATGTCGATCCGGTCCATGACGCCGGCGAGCTCATGCGTGCCGCGGCCGTGTGGTCCGATGAATCCCGTCGCATGCGAGTCGTCGACCATGACCAGGGCGCCATACTTGTCCGCAAGATCGCAGATCCCCTCGAGCTTTGCGAACGAGCCGTCCATCGAGAATACGCCGTCGGTCGCGATCAGGCGCACGCGCGCATCCGCGGATTCCTTGAGGCACTGTTCGAGTTCGTTCAAATCGTTGTTCGCGTAGCGCAGGCGGCGCGCCTTGCAGAGGCGGATGCCGTCGATGATGCTCGCGTGATTGAGCGCATCGCTGATGACCGCATCCTGCTCGTCGAGCAGGGTCTCGAACAATCCGCCGTTGGCATCGAAACACGAGGAATAGAGAATCGCATCCTCCGCCGCGAGGAATGCGCTGAGCTTCTCTTCGAGTTCGCGATGCACGCTTTGGGTGCCGCAGATGAAGCGCACCGAGGCGACGCCGTAGCCATAACGCTCGAGCGCGCGGTGCGCCGCTTCGACGACGTCCGGGTGATTCGCGAGTCCGAGGTAGTTGTTGGCGCACAGATTGATCAAATTACGGCCGTCGGCGAGCCGAACCACCGGGCCCTGCGCCGAGCCGATGATGCGTTCGCGCTTGAGCAGCCCGGCCGCTTCCAAATCGGCCGTGTCCCGGCGCAGGCGTTCTCGAAATTCACCGATCACACGGGTTCCTTTTCTCGAGCGGCCTCGAGCGCGATGTGAGGCGTTATTATACCGGCAATGGAACAAGACGAAGGAAACTCAGGAAACCGTCTCGACAAGTGGTTGTGGCACACCCGATTTTACAAAACCCGTTCCCTGGCGACTGCCGCGATCGCCGGCGGAAAAGTCCATTTGAACGGCGAGCGCGTCAAGCCCGCCCATCGCGTTCGCAGCGGCGATCGCATCAGCGTGAATCTGCAAGGCATCGTCGCTGAGTTCGACGTGCTCGGACTGCCGCTGCGGCGGGGACCTGCAGCTGAGGCGGCGCGCCATTTCGCCGAGACCGTGCCGAGCGCGGAGCGGCGTGCACTGTTACGCGAGCAGCACCGCCTTGCCGACCAAAGCCGGCCGAGGCCGCAGGAGCGGCCCGATAAGCGCGATCGGCGCCGACTCATGCGTCTGCAGCGCGACCAAACGTAAACAAGGCCTGGACAGCGAGAAAAGCGCCGATATAATCGCGCGCTCTTTATCGGCTCACAGAGGACGAAGCACATGCAGGGACTGCTACGATGGTCGGTTGTAGGGTTGGCGCTTTGCGCCGCGGGTATTGCAACCGCCGATGACGCACCGCCGCCGCAGGGCTGGTCGGGCAAGGGCGAACTCGGATTCGTCGATGCGAAGGGCAACACCAATGCCGATACCTTCGATGCCAAGCTCGGCCTCGCCGATCAGGTCGGCCCCTGGAAGCACAGCCTGGCCGTCGATGTGCTCGAGGCAAAGACGAGCGGGGTCACTTCCGCAAACCGCAAGGACGCGACGTTTCAGTCCAATTACGATCTGACCAAGGCGAGCTTCGTGTTCGGCAGCGTCGCCTACGTTGACGATCAGTTCAGCGGCTTCGCTTACCAGGCCAATGTCACAGGCGGCTATGGCCGCAAGTTCATCGATACCGCGGCGACCAAATTCACGGTGCAGCTGGGCATCGGTTACGGCCAGTTGCAGCCCGAGACGCCGGTGACCAACTCGAGCGGCGTCGTGATTGGCGAGACCAAGTTGGCCAAGGAAAACGCGGGAGTCGTGCAGGGCGAGGCCAAATTCGAGCATGCGTTCACGGCGACGACCAAGCTGCTCGAAGATTTGAAGGTCACTTACGCCGACGTCAATACCTATATCCAGAACGATCTTGCACTTCAGGTCAAAATCAGCACGAAGCTTGCGTTGAGCGTCGCATACGGTGTGCGACACAACACCGATCCGCCGCCCGGCACGAAATCAACCGACACGCTCTCGACCGTCAATCTCGTCTACGCGTTCTAGGAGCGGCGCGGCGCGAACAGATCTAAACGCTGCGCCGACTGAGGTTCCAAGTCGGCCCAGTCGCCGTGCGTCCATAGCGCGCTAGCGAGTCCCGCGGTCGGCAATCCGCGATCGGTAGGCTGTGGCCCCAGGCGGCTCGCGAGTTGGCTCAAGCCCGGGTTGTGGCCGCAGATCAGCACGCAGCCGACATTCGCGGCGCAGGCGCCGACTTGGCGCCAGATCGTCTCGTCGCTCGCTTGATAGAGCGCGCGCGGAAATTGAATGAGCTTCGTGTCGATTCCGCAGCGCTCGGCGACGATCGATGCCGTCGTGCGGGTGCGCGCCGCGGGACTCGCGATGACAAGATCGGGCTCGAGCGCCGCGGCGACGAGGTATCGGCCCACCTCTTCGGCCTCGCGCACCCCGCGCGGCGTGAGGGTGCGGTCGAAGTCTTCGTGTTGCGTGCTTTCGGGATGCGCTTGCCCGTGGCGCAGCAGGATCAGTCGGCGCGAACCCATATCCGTCCTGATTCGATCTTCGTCGCGAACACACGCACCGGCTCGTAGGCCGGCGGCGTCAAGGCTTGGCCGGTTCGCAAACAAAACCGCGCCCCGTGGCGCGGACAGACGATTTGGCCGCCTTCGATCTCGCCGCCGGTGAGTTCGGCGCCGTCATGCGTGCAGACGTCCTCGACCGCGAATACCTCGCCCTCGCTGCGCGCGATCGCGACCATGCGCCTTCCGATCGCTATCGAGATCGATTGTCCTTCCCCGAGTTCTGCGGCGGGACCCGCATCGACCCACTTCACGCCGTCATTCCTCTACATCATTCCGGTTTGCAGACGAGCTTCTTCCGACATCATCGTTTGGTTCCAAGGCGGATCGAACACGAGCTCGACGTTGGCCTGCGCGACGGTCGGCACAATTTGCACTTTGCTGCGCACGTCCTGCACGAGGATTTCACCCATGCCGCAGCCCGGTGCGGTCAAGGTCATCTTGATGTCGACGGTCCGCGTCGCGTCCTCGTTCTTGTGGACCTCGCAGGCGTAGATCAACCCGAGGTCGACGATGTTGACGGGTATCTCGGGGTCATAGCAGGTCTTGAGTTGCTGCCAGATGATGTTCTTGATGTCTTCTTCCGATGCGCTGGGGGGCACTTCCGGAGGCGCGGCCACGGTCATGCCGATCCCGTCGGCCTCGCTGCCTGGAATCCGGAACAAGTTGCCGTCGATATAGACCGTGAAGCTGCCGCCGAGGGCCTGGGTGATGTACCCGACCTGGCCGACTTTGAGCGTCACTTCGACGCCGGCGGGAATCGTGACCGCCTTCACATCGCGTTGGACGACGATTGGTTCGTTCTCGTAGCTGCGCATCGCGGCCGCCCTTACTCGGTGGAGACCGCAGGCAGCGACTGCGGTTCTATGTTGTGCAACTGTGCGGCTTGCAGCGCCGAGGCGAGCGTGTGCCAGCAGAGGCTTGCGCATTTGACGCGAGCGGGAAATTCCCGTACGCCGGAGAGCGCCGCGAGTTTGCCGAGTTCATCATCGACGGGCGCCGAATCGTCGGTCAGCAGCCGATGAATCCGCTCGAACAGCGCGATCGCCTCGCTGCGGGTCTTGCCCTTGACGGCCTCGGTCATCAGCGAGGCCGAGGCGGTCGAAATGGCACAGCCGTCGCCCTCGAAGCGAATATCCGTGATGCGGTCATCGGCAAGTTTCAGACGCAGCGTGAGCCGGTCGCCGCATAGGGGATTGAAGCCCTCGATCGTCGCATCCGGTGCGCTCAACCCGCCGAAATTACGCGGCTGGCGATTGTGGTCGAGGATGACGTCTCTATAAAGATCGGAAAGCTGCATGATGAACTCTTCAGGCAAACAAACGGCGTGCGCGCTCGATCGACGCGGCGAGGCGGTCGATCTCCTCGAACGTGTTGTAGATCGCGAATGAGGCGCGCGCGGTCGCCGGAATCTTGAAAAATTCCATGACCGGCATCGCGCAGTGATGTCCGGTGCGCACTGCGATGCCATCCTGGTCGAGGATCGTTCCGAGGTCGTGCGGGTGCACGCCCGCGACCACGAATGACACGAGGCTCGCCTTGTGGCTCGCCGTGCCGATCATCCGCAGACCCCCGATCGCGCCCAGCGTGGCGGTTGCATAGTCGAGCAGTTCGCCCTCGTACTGCTGTGCGGCGCCGCGGTCCAGCGTACCCAGAAAATCGACGGCAGCACCGAGGCCGATCGCGCCCGAGATGTTCGGCGTGCCCGCTTCGAACTTGTAGGGAAGCGCGTTGTAGGTCGACTTGGCGAAGCTCACGGTGAGAATCATGTCGCCGCCGCCTTGCCACGGCGGCATGCGCTCGAGCACGCTTTCGCGGCCGTACAGCACCCCAATCCCGGTCGGCCCAAGCATTTTATGCCCGGAAAACGCGTAGAAATCGGCGCCGAGCGCCTGCACGTCCACGGGCATGTGCGGGACCGCCTGCGCACCATCGATCAGCGTCGCGATATTGCGCGCCTTCGCATAGGCAACCAGGCGGCGCACCGGCAACACGGTTCCGAGCGCGTTGGATACGTGGGCGCAGGCGAACAGCTTGGTCCGCGGTCCCATGAGCGCCTCGACCGCGTCCGCGTGGACCTCGCCGCGCATATCCATCGGCGCGGCGACGAGTTTGGCGCCGGTCTGCTCGCAGACGAGCTGCCAGGGAACGATGTTGGCATGGTGCTCGAGCTGGGTCACGAGCACTTCGTCGCCGGCTCTGAGCATCGGACGTGCATAGCTCTGCGCGACCAGATTGATCGCTTCGGTCGTGCCGCGCACGAAGACGATCTCGTGGCGCGAGCGTGCATTGATGAAGCTCACGAGGCGGTCGCGCGCAGCCTCGTAGAGCGCGGTCGCTTCCTGGCTCAGCGTGTGGACGCCGCGATGAATGTTGGCGTGATGATGGCGTTCGTAGTCGTCGACCGCATCGATGACGGCATTGGGCCGCTGCGACGATGCACCGCTGTCGAGATAGGCCAGCGGCTTGCCGTGAATGACGCGCGACAGCACCGGAAATTCGCGGCGCACCGCCGCGACATCGAAGCGCGACGGCTGTTGAACGGCGACCGGGTTGCTCATCGGAATTCCTTCAAAATGTCTGAATCCGGCAATTGCGCGATCAGCGCGGTCTCGACCGCCGCGCGCGTCTCCGCCGACGACATGCCGGTCAGCACGTCGGCGAGAAACGCATAGACCAGCAGGCTCTGCGCCGTGGCGCGGTCGATGCCGCGCGACAGCATGTAGAACAGCATGTTGGGATCGAGGCGCCCGGTCGTGGCTCCGTGCGCGCACTTGACCTCGTCGGTGTGAATCTCGAGCTGCGGACGCGTGTCGATTTCCGCGGTCGGCGAGAGCAGCAGCCCGCGGCTCGATTGCTGCGATTGTGAGTGCGGCGCGCCGCGCCCGACGACCACCTTGCTGTTGAACACGACTCGGCTCTCGCCGCTCGCGATCGATCGCGCGGTCTGGGTGCTGCGCGTATTCGGCGCGTCGTGGTTCACGATATTGGTCGAGTCGACGTGGCGGGCCTCGTGGCCGACCAGCAGCGAGTAGCCCTCGAATTCGGCGCCGGCGTGTTGCAGCTGCACGACGAGATTGGTGCGCACCAGGCCGCCACCTTCGATGACGGTGAATTGTTTGCAGCGGCTTGCGCTGTGCTGGCGGATCTCGAGAGTATCCACATGGGAGAGCTGCGCGTCCGCCGAAAACACCCGGTAATGTTCGATGTGCGCATCGGCGGCGAGGCCGATTTGCGTGACCGAGTTGCGCAGTGCCGCGTCGGCAGCTCCTCGCTCGTGCCGCTCGATGATCGTGGCGGAGCAGCCCGGCGCCGCCTCGATGATCACGCGCGGGTAGGACACACCCTCGTGCGCGGCATGGGACGACGAATGCACGATCAGCAGCGGTCTCGCGATGCGCGCGCTGATCTTGATGTACAAGCCGTCGGCGAACAGGGCCGTATTGAGCAGCGCCCAGCGCTGCACATCGGCGTCCGAGGACTGCGTGAGGTAGGCCGCGACCAATCCGGGATTGTCGCGCACCTGCTGCCGTATGCTCGCGATCTGCAGGCCGGCGATCGCACCGCTCGAGCCGTCGGGCGCGCCGGCGGTGATCACGGCCGGCATTTCGACGAAGCTCTTCGCCGCGAGCATGCGCAAATTCGTATAACCCCAGCTGTCGTCGCGCGGCGAGGGCAGTCCCAAGCTCAAGAATCGCCCCATCGAATGCGCGCGCCATTCCTGCAGCGGGTCGGGCGCCCGCGCATGCCATTGCGCTTCGAATGATCGCATGGCCGCCGACTGCTGCCGGTCGGAGCCCGGACGCAGCGCCGCGCTCATGGCGAAGAACCGCCCTGGACCCAGTCGTAGCCGCGATTTTCGAGCTCCAGAGCGAGCGACCTGTCGCCGGACTTCAATATCCGGCCGCCCGACAAGACGTGCACGTGGTCCGGCACGATGTAGTCGAGCAAACGCTGATAGTGCGTGACCAGAACGATTGCGCGGCTCGGATCCCGCAGGCTGTTGATGCCCTTCGCGACGACCTTGAGCGCATCGATGTCGAGCCCGGAGTCGGTCTCGTCGAGAATCGCAAGCTTTGGTTCGAGCACCAGCATTTGCAGGATCTCGTTGCGCTTTTTCTCGCCGCCGGAGAAGCCTTCGTTGACGCCGCGCGTGAGGAACGACTCGCTCATGTCCATGAATTTCATCTTCTGCTTGATCAGCGCGAGGAACTCATACGCGTCGACCTCGGGTTCTCCGGCGGCCTTGCGTTTGGCGTTGAGCGCGGCCTTGAGCAGATAGACGTTGTTGACGCCTGGTATCTCCACCGGATACTGAAATCCGAGGAACAATCCGGCGCGTGCACGCTCTTCGGGCGCCATCGCGAGCAGGTCGCGATCCTCGAAGTGCACGCTTCCGCCGGTGACCTCATAGTCTTCGCGGCCGGCGAGCACCTGCGCAAGCGTGCTCTTGCCGGAGCCGTTCGGTCCCATGATGGCGTGGACCTCGCCGGCATTGACGGTGAGATCGATGCCGTTGAGTATCTTCTTGCCCGCGACGCGAGCGCTCAAATTGACGATGTTCAGCAAAACCCCACCTCAGAATTTTCCATCTCTATCGCGTACTGGTGCGCAGTCGCTTCAACCGACCGCCCCTTCCAAACTGACGCTGAGCAGGTTCTGAGCTTCGACCGCAAATTCCATCGGCAGCTCCTTGAACACCACCTTGCAAAATCCACTCACGATCATATTGACGGCGTCTTCAGCCGATATCCCACGCTGCAAACAATAGAACAGCTGGTCCTCGCCGATCTTCGAGGTGCTGGCCTCGTGCTCGACGGTCGCGGTCGGATTCTTGACCTCCATGTAAGGGAAGGTGTGTGCCGCGCATTTTGGCCCCATCAGCAACGAATCGCATTGCGTGAAGTTTCTCGCGCCCTCGGCGCTCGGCAGGATCTTCACGAGTCCGCGATAGGTGTTCTGGGCGCGGCCGGCCGAGATCCCCTTCGAGACGATCGTGCTCTTGGTGTTGCGGCCGATGTGAATCATTTTCGTGCCGGTGTCGGCCTGTTGATAGTGATTCGCGACCGCCACGGAATAGAATTCACCGACCGAATTGTCGCCTTTGAGCACGCAACTCGGATATTTCCAGGTGATTGCCGAGCCCGTTTCCACCTGAGTCCAGGAAATTTTGGAATTGCGGCCCCGGCACTCGCCGCGCTTGGTCACGAAATTGTAAATGCCGCCGACGCCGTTCTCGTCGCCCGGATACCAGTTCTGGACGGTCGAATACTTGATCTGCGCGTCGTCGAGCGCCACCAGCTCCACGACCGCGGCGTGCAGCTGATTCTCATCGCGCATGGGCGCAGTGCAGCCCTCGAGGTAGCTCACCGAGGCGCCTTCGGCAGCGATGATCAGAGTGCGCTCGAATTGCCCGGTCTTGGCCGCGTTGATGCGGAAGTAGGTCGACAACTCCATCGGACAACGTACGCCGGCCGGCACATAGACGAACGAGCCGTCCGAGAATACGGCCGAATTGAGCGCCGCAAAAAAATTATCGCCCGCCGGCACGACCGTGCCGAGGTATTGCTCGATCAGTTGGGGATGATTGTGTACGGCGTCGGAAAACGAACAGAAAATCACGCCGGCCTTGCCGAGCTTGTCCTTGAACGTGGTCGCGACCGAGACGCTGTCGAATACCGCATCGACCGCGACGCCCGCGAGACGCGCGCGCTCATGCAGCGGGATACCGAGCTTCGCATAGGTCGCGAGCAGCTTCGGATCCACGTCTTCCAGGCTCTTCGGTGCGTCGGCAGATGCGCGCGGCGCGGAATAATACGAGATATCTTGATAATCGATGGGCTTGTAGTGCACCTGCGCCCAGGCCGGCTCGCGCATCGTCTGCCAATGCCTAAACGCCTTCAGGCGCCAATCGAGCAGGAACTGGGGCTCGTTTTTCTTGCGCGAGATCGCTGCGACGACGCCCTCATCGAGACCGGGAGGAAGACTGTCGGAGTCGATATCGGTGACGAAGCCATGTCGATATTTCTGGGCAATGAGGGCTTCGACGTCCTGAGATTTGCTAGACACGCGATGATTTCCGTTTCAAGGGATCGGGTTAACGTGAGCCGGCGTCGAGGCGCATTTCCGCGGCGAGATGCGCGACCCGCACGCCGACGGAGTCGAGGCCCGCGAGCTGGTGCAGTGTCACGTCGTCGAGTGCGCGCCGAATCGCCGCGTTGATGCGTTGCCAAGCCGCGCTCACGCGACACAGCTTTTCGATGCCGCATTGGCTGCTCGCCGTGCTGCACTCGGTGATTGCGACCGGCCCCTCGAAAACGTCGAGGATCTGCGCAGCCGTGATCATTTCCGGCGAGCGCGCGAGGCGATAACCGCCGAGCGCGCCGCGCGAAGAGATCACCATGCCCGCGCGCTGCAATTCCTTGAGCAACTTGCTGACCGTCGGCAAGCTCAAGCGCGTCTTTTCCGCAAGCTCTGCGGCGGCGCAAAACTCGAGCGGCTCTTGCGCGAGGCTCGCGAGCACCACGGTCGCGTAGTCTGTCAGTTTACCCATGCGCAACATGAAAGCTCCGTTCGACGCTCGTCAGTTTGGCGTCGGTTTCCACGCCGATTTTCATCTAGGACGATTTTAGTCCTATTTGATTGGAACTTCCACCGCAGCGCGGGATCTGATCAATTTTGTTATCCTTGGGGGCCTCGATCCACACAATCCCCAGCAAGAGACGTTAGCCATGAACCAGCATGAATTATCCGCCATTGCCCGCGCAATGGTCGCCAAGAACAAGGGTATTTTGGCCGCCGATGAGAGCACCGGCACGATTGGCAAGCGCTTCAGCGGCATCAAACTCGAGTCGACCGAGGAGAATCGGCGCACCTATCGCGAGATGCTGTTCACGACCCCGGGCGTGAGCGATTACATCAGCGGCGTCATCATGTACGACGAAACGATTCATCAGAAAACCAAGCAGGGCGTCGCGTTTCCAACCTACCTCGCACAGCTCGGAATCCTGCCCGGAATCAAGGTCGACACCGGCGCCAAGCCGCTCGCGGGCTTTCCCGGCGAGACCATTACCGAGGGACATGACGGGCTGCGCGAGCGGCTCGCCGCCTATCACAAGCTCGGCGCGCGGTTCGCCAAGTGGCGCGCGGTCATCGACATCGACGCCGGGATTCCGACTGCGTATGCGATCGATGCCAATGCGGCGGCGCTCGCTCGCTACGCGGCGCTCTGCCAGGAGGCCGACATCGTACCGATCGTCGAGCCGGAGGTGCTGATGGACGGTGCCCACAGCCTGGAGCGTTGCGAGGAGGTCACCGGCGCCGTGCTCGATCGTGTGTTCGGATCTCTGTTTGCCGCGAAGGTGTTTTTGGAGGGCATCATTTTGAAGCCGAACATGGTCGTGCCGGGAAAGAAATCCGGCGAAAAGGCCTCGCCGGAACAAGTGGCCGAGGCGACCGTGCGGGTCCTCAAACGCCATGTGCCCGCGGCGGTGCCGGGCATTGCGTTTCTCTCGGGCGGCCAGAGTTCCGTCGAGGCGACGCAGCACCTGCATCTGATCAACGCGCGCGGGCCGCTGCCCTGGGCGGTCACGTTCAGCTACGGACGGGCCTTGCAGGACACGGCGCTCTCGGCCTGGTCGGGTCAGGCGGCATCCTACGCGCTCGGCCAGCAGGCATTGTTCAAGCGCGCCAAATTGAATGGTTTGGCGTCGGTCGGCGCCTACGCATCCACTTTGGAAAGCGCGGCGCCTTAGGTTGTTTCAAGAAAACGCCAAGGTCTCGCGCCGAGTGCTGCGCGGGACCTCCCACCGAAACTCTTGAATCAAACTTCCGCCATCGTCGAAATCCGCGGCCTGAATTACGCGGTGCGCGGTCGGCCCGTGTTCGCCGGATTGGATATGGACATTCCGCGCGGCCGCGTTACGGCCGTCATGGGACCGAGCGGCACCGGCAAGACGACCTTGCTGCGGCTGATCACGCGTCAGGTCAATGCCGATTCCGGCACGATCGTGGTTGCGGGCCAGAAGCTCGAGTCGCTCTCGCGATCGGACCTCTACGTCCTGCGCCAGCGCATGGGCATGCTGTTTCAAAACGGCGCGTTATTGACCGACTTGAGTGTGTTCGAAAACGTCGCGTTTCCGTTGCGAGAACATACCAAGCTGCCGGAACGCCTCATACGCCAATTGGTGCTCACGAAACTGCAGGCGGTGGGTTTACGCGGCGCTAGCGATCTGATGCCC
>Ga0187847_10001221_pt1 | contig 24105 bp, 24 predicted proteins | sample June2016WEW_4_10_FD_132458 | JGI IMG/M metagenome (GOLD analysis project Ga0187847, IMG submission 132458) | Peatland microbial communities from SPRUCE experiment site at the Marcell Experimental Forest, Minnesota, USA - June2016WEW_4_10 | ecosystem: Environmental > Terrestrial > Soil >...
ATCGGGCGGCGGCGGCGGGCGCGGCATGCGCGTGGTGCATACCGACGCGTCCTCGCTCAATGCGATCAGCGTGACGAAATCCGAGGCGCTCGCGGCCTTCGGTAACGGCGAAGTCTACATGGAGAAGTTCCTCGAGAAGCCGCGTCATATCGAGTTCCAGGTGCTTGCCGACAATTACGGCAACGTCGTGCATTTGGGCGAGCGCGATTGCTCCATGCAGCGGCGCCATCAGAAAGTCATCGAGGAGGCGCCGGCGCCGGGCTTGACCGCAAAGCAGCGCAAGACCATGGGCGAACGCTGCGTGCGGGCTTGCCGCGAGGTCGGCTACCGCAATGCGGGCACGCTCGAGTTCCTCTATCAGGACAACGAATTCTTTTTCATCGAAATGAATACCCGCGTCCAGGTCGAGCATCCGGTCACCGAACTCGTGACCGGCATCGACATCGTCAAGGCGCAACTGTTGATCGCGGCCGGAGAACCGCTGCCCTATGCCCAGGGGGACATTCAAATACGGGGCCATGCGGTGGAATGCCGCATCAACGCCGAAGATCCGAAGAATTTTACGCCGTCGCCCGGCCCGATCCGGCTGTGGCACGCGCCGGGCGGGCCGGGCATCCGCGTCGACAGCCACGTATACACCGGATACAACGTACCGCCGTTCTACGATTCGATGATCGGCAAGGTCATCGCCTATGGCGACACTCGCGACACGGCGATCGCACGCATGCGCAATGCACTTGCCGAGATGGTCGTCGAAGGCATCAAGACCAACATTCCGCTGCACCAGGAAATCTTCAATCACTCCGCATTTCGCCAGGGCGGCACCGATATTCACTATCTGGAGCGCCGCCTGGGACTCAAGTGAGTTGCTGACCGGGGGTGCGCCGATGCCGTTCTATGAGATCGAGTTTCCGCTGGCAGGGCTCAATTCCGATGCGGTCGAGGTCGCGCTGCTCGAATGCGGCGCGATCTCGGTCACCTATCTCGACCGCGGTGATGAACCCGTGCTCGAGCCGCACCCGGGCGAGATTCGGCTGTGGAGCGACACCTTGGTACGCGCCTTGTTCGACGCCGACGCGGCAAGCGACGCCGAAGCCGACAGCGGCGGCGCACCGATGGCCGCGGCCGCGGGCAAGCTGCGCCGCTTGGGCGCCGCTTTAAGCCCCGAGGTCGCCGCCGCGGCGCGTGTACGCAGCGTCGCCGATCAAGTTTGGGAGCGCGCCTGGCTCGTCGACTGGAAGTCGATGCGATTCGGCCGGCGCCTGTGGGTGTGTCCGACGAGCGCCGAGCGGCCCGATGATCCCGATGCCGTCGTCGTCTGGCTCGATCCCGGGCTCGCGTTCGGAACCGGGACACACGCGACGACCGCGCTATGCCTGGAGACGATGGATGGACTCGACCTGCGGGGGAAAACGGTCGTCGATTACGGCTGCGGGTCCGGCATCCTCGCGATTGCGGCCTTGAAGCTCGGCGCGAGCCGCGTGATCGCCGTCGATTTGGATCCGCAGGCGCTGCTTGCCACGCGCGACAACGGCCGGCGCAATGCGGTCGCCGCGGCGCTCGCGACTCAGGCGCCGACCGCGGCCGTGGCGCCGGCCGATGTCGTGTTCGCCAACATTCTCGCGGCCACGTTGATCGACCTGCGGACGACGCTGGCCAAGATGGTCAAACCGGGAGGCCACTTGGTGTTATCGGGTATCTTAAGCACGCAGGAAGCCGAAGTTGCCGCGGCCTATCGGCCGCATTTTGATATTGTCGCGTGCCTGCAGCGCGATGATTGGTGTTGCATTCGCGCGCGAAGTCGCACGACCCGAGCCTCTCCGGGAGACGCTTAGTTTGTTCACGCAATGTTCTAAATGCGAAACGATCTTCCAGCTGTCGGCCGACGTGCTGCGTGCTGCCGGCGGCCAGGTGCGCTGCGGTCGCTGCGGCGAAGTATTCAATGCCCTCGCCCGCCTCGCCGAGCAGCCCGGCGCATTCGCAGCCGGCGAATCGCCGCTGGAATTGGAGACGCGCGCCGATCAGATTCTGCAGTCTCCGCCGCCGCGCCCCGATCCCGCGCCGTCTGCGCCGGTTCAATTCGAGGAACTCGACACTGCGGGAGTGGAGATCGCTCACCTCGAAATCCAGGGCCTGCACGACGAGCCGCCCGGCGAGGATGATGCGTCGCTGGAATTCACGCTACCGCCGGGCGAGCTCGATCGCATTTTCGTCGAGAACAAGCGCAAGGGCTTGGAGAGGCCGGCGCTGCGCGCGGTACCGAGCGGTGGTGCGCGATCGGAAATCACGGGAATGGAAATCTCGGAGAATGCGCGCCGCGAATTGCTCGGGGGAATCGCATCCAACGCCGCCGATGCGAGCGGCGCCGATGCTGACGAATATGCGCTCGACACCGCGGACGATGCATACCAGCCGATTCCGGCGGCGCTGCTCAGCGAACCGCCGCCGTCTCGGCGCCAAATCTGGCTCTGGGCGTCGGCAGCGGTACTGCTCGCGCTCGTGCTTGCGGCGCAAGTCGTGCATCGCAATCGGGAGTGGCTTGCCGCGAACGCGCCATTCGGCGCGGCCCTGCGCTCGGTCTATGCGGAGCTCGGCGGCCCCTTGCCGACTCCGGCGAATCTGGGCTCCTACCAATTGCGTCAATGGGGCGTGACCGGCGACCCGGATGCGAATGGCGCCTTGCACGTGCGCGCGAGCATCCTGAACACCGCCGCCGAATTTCAACCGTATCCGCTGCTGCGTGTCATTCTCGAGGATCGCTTCGGAAACCGCATCGGCGCGCGCGAATTCGCAGCGGCCGAATACTTGGGTAAACCGACCGTGAAGTCGCTCGCGCCCGGCGAGCGCGTCGATGCGACCGTCAATATATTGGACCCGGGCAAGAATGCGGAGGGCTTCGAGATCGACGTTTGCCTGCGCGGCGCCGATCGGCGAGTCATCTGCGCGGCCGACGCGGCGCCGCATTCGAAATGACGCCTCTGAAAATCGGCCCTTACGAACTGCCTTCCAACGTCGTGCTCGCGCCGATGGCGGGCGTTACCGATCGGCCGTTTCGCATGTTGTGCCGGCGCTTCGGCGCAGGCCTCGCGGCGTCGGAAATGCTCACCGCCGATACGCGCCTATGGGATACGCCGAAATCGCAGCGGCGCATGGACCACTCCGGCGAGCCGAGCCCACGCGTGGTGCAGATCGCGGGTTTCGATCCCGTGATGATGGCGGAGGCCGCGCGGCGCAATGTCGATGCCGGCGCCGAGATCATCGACATCAACATGGGCTGCCCCGCAAAAAAAGTCTGCAATCGGCTCGCGGGTTCCGCGCTGATGCAGGACGAGGCGCTGGTCGCGCGAATTTTGCAGAGCGTCGTACAAGCGGTGAATGCACCCGTGACGCTGAAGACGCGCACCGGTTGGGACCGTGCGCACAAAAACGGAATCAGAATCGCCCGCATAGCGGAGGATGCCGGCATTCAGGCGCTCGCGATCCACGGACGCACACGCACCGACATGTACCAGGGCGAGGCGGAGCACGATACCGTGCGCGCGATCAAGGCGAACGTCAAGATTCCGGTGTTCGCAAACGGCGACATCGACTCACCGGCGCGCGCACGCGCGATTCTGACCAGTACGTGCTGCGACGGCATCATGATCGGCCGCGCGGCGCAGGGCCGGCCATGGATCTTCGACGAAGTCAATTTTTTCCTTGCGAGCGGCGAATTGCGCGCCGATCTTCCACTACAAAAAGTCCGTGATATCATGCGCGCCCACCTCGAAGACCTGTACGCGTTCTACGGCGATGCGTCCGGAGTTCGGGTGGCGCGAAAACATTTGGGTTGGTATTGCCGGCAGCACCCGGGACAAGAACTCATGCGTGAACGTCTGATGCGAATCGAGACCACGCGGGAACAACTGTCGGCTGTTGCCGAGCTATTTGACGCGAAGCTCGTTTGCGCGGCGTAAATGGGATTGGTTAAAGAACAAGAAAGAGCTGACGGGAACCTCAAGAGACGCTATGGCCGCAAAAAAGAAAACTCGCAAGCCTAAGGAAGTATCGCCGCCGTTCAATGGGCGCGATCTTAAGGTAAATGGCAAGGGCGTGCCGCTGCGCTCGCAGGCCGAAGAGGCGCTGCAGTGCTATTTCGAAACACTCAATGGCCACAAGCCGGCGCATCTGTACGACCTCGTGATGCGCGAAGTCGAAGAGCCGCTGTTCAAGGTGGTCATGGATCACGTGCAGGGCAACCAGAGCCGCGCGGCGACCATATTGGGAATCAATCGCGGCACCTTACGCAAGAAACTCAAAGAGTTCGGCATCAGCGAGTAAGCCGTTGCTCACGCCTGTCCGCCGCGCGTTGCTCAGCGTTTCCGACAAGACCGGTATCGTCGAGCTCGCGCGCGAACTGCAGGAGCGCGGCACGCAACTACTGTCGACCGGCGGCACCGCCAAGCTATTGATCAGCCACGGAATCGCGGTCAAGGAAGTTGCCGAGCACACCGGCTTCCCGGAAATCATGGGCGGCCGAGTGAAAACTTTGCATCCGAAGATCCATGGCGGCCTGCTCGGCAGGCGCGGCATCGACGATGAGGTGATGCAACGCAACGGGATCGAAGCGATCGACCTGCTGGTCGTCAATCTCTACCCGTTTGCGGCCACTGTGGCCAAGCCCGACTGCAGCTACGACGATGCGGTCGAGAACATCGATATTGGCGGACCCGCGATGGTGCGTGCCGCGGCCAAAAACCATGCGTCCGTCACGGTGCTCGTCGATCCGGGCGATTACCGAGCGCTGCTCGATGAACTCGCGGCAAATCAGGGCTGTACCGATCTGTTCCTGCGCCAGAGGCTTGCCGCCAAAGCTTTTGCACACACGGCGCAATACGATGCGATGGTTTCCGCCTATTTCACGAGCGCGCTCGGCGGAGAAACCGGAAGCTTCTCGGACGATCTGAACCTGTCGTTTCGCAAGCGGCTGGACTTGCGCTACGGAGAGAATCCGCATCAACAGGCGGCGTTTTATTCCGATCCGCGCGCGATCGGCGCCTCGGTGACCAGCGCATTGCCGCTGCAGGGCAAGGAACTTTCTTACAACAACATCACCGATGCGGATACTGCGCTCGAGTGCGTACGCCAATTCGAAACGCCGGCCTGCGTGATCGTCAAGCACGCGAACCCGTGCGGAGTCGCGCTCGCCGACACCTTGCTCGCAGCCTACGGTTCCGCCTATCGCTGCGATCCGACCTCGGCCTATGGCGGCATCATCGCGTTCAATCGCAGCCTCGATGCGGCCACCGCACGGGCGATCCTGGAGCAGCAGTTCGTCGAGGTCATACTCGCGACCGCGGTCGACGACGATGCGCGGCAATTGCTCGCCGCAAAGGAAAATATTCGCGTCCTGGTGACCGGCGATCTCAGCAAAGCGGTAGCGCAACGGCTCGAATACAAGAGCGTGAGCGGCGGATTGCTGGTTCAAACCCGCGACGACGGCACCGTGCGCGCCTCGGAATTACGCGTGGTAACCCGGCGCCAACCAACCGTCGGTGAGCTTCGAGATTTGCTGATCGCCTGGCGCGTTGCGAAATATGTCAAATCGAACGCCATCGTCTGCGTCAAGGATGCTGCCACCGTCGGGATTGGTGCGGGCCAGATGAGTCGGGTCATCAGCAGCAAGATAGCGGCGATGAAGGCCGAGGACGCAGGCCTCTCGTGCCGGGGCGCGGCGATGGCTTCCGACGCGTTTCTGCCGTTCCGCGACGGCCTCGATGCCGTTGCCGATTATGGAATCCAGTCGGTCATACAGCCCGGCGGTTCGATCCGCGATGCGGAAGTCATCGCCGCCGCCGACGAGCACGGGATCGCGATGGTGTTCACCGGAATGCGGCATTTTCGCCATTAGGAGCTGGGTGGACCAATGAAGGTGCTCATCGTCGGCGGCGGAGGCCGTGAACATGCGCTCGCCTGGAAATGCGCGCAGGAAGCGCGCGTGACGCGAGTTTATGTCGCACCGGGCAACGCCGGCACCGCACGCGAACCCAAGATCGAGAATGTCGACATTGCCGCCGACAACATCGAGGCGCTCGCGGAATTCGCGCGTGATGCGGGAATTGGGCTCACGATCGTCGGTCCCGAGGGACCGCTCGTCGCCGGCATCGTCGACCGGTTCGCTGCATCGGGTCTGCGCTGCTTCGGTCCGACGCGCGCGGCTGCTCGTCTGGAAGGATCCAAGGCCTACGCCAAGGATTTCTTGCAGCGTCATCGAATCCCGACCGCGAGTTACCGCACGTTCACGCAAGCGAACTTCGATCCCGAGTACCTGCGCGTACAACGCCTGCCGCTGGTCATCAAGGCCGACGGGCTCGCTGCCGGCAAGGGCGTGATCATTTGCGAGACGCACGAGAGTGCGATCGCGGCCTCGCGCAGCATGCTCGCCGGCGAGTTCGGCTCCGCCGGCGACTCGATCGTCGTCGAGGAGTTTCTCGCGGGCGAGGAAGTCAGCTTCATCGTGATTGCACACGACCGGCAAGTGCTCGCGCTCGCTACTTCACAGGACCACAAACGGCGCGACGATGGTGACCACGGGCCCAACACCGGCGGCATGGGTGCCTATTCGCCGGCGCCGCTCGTGGCGCCGGACGTGCACGCGCGCATCATGGCCGAAGTCATCGAGCCCACGCTGCGCGGCCTCGCCGCGGACGGCATTGCCTACACCGGATTTCTTTATGCCGGCCTCATGATCGGCGCCGACTGCACACCCAACGTGCTCGAGTTCAATTGCCGCTTCGGCGACCCGGAGACCCAGCCGATCATGATGCGGTTGCAGAGCGATCTGACCGCGCTCTGCGAGGCGGCGCTCGACGGCCGATTGGACCGCTGCACCGCAGCCTGGGACAGCCGCGCAGCGCTCGGGGTCGTGATGGCCGCCGGCGGCTATCCGGAGTCCTACCGCAAGGGCGAGCGGATCAGCGGCCTCGAGGCCGCCGCAAGGCTGCCGGGCAAGGTATTCCATGCCGGTACGCTGCTCGAAGGCAGCGACGTCGTGACCAACGGCGGACGCGTGCTGTGCGCGGTCGGCTTAGGCGTAGACGTGCGCTCCGCGCAACGCCAGGCCTACGATCTCGTCGGCGCGATTCATTGGAACCTCGTGCAATATCGGCGCGACATCGGCTACCGGGCGATCGAACGCGAATCGCAGGGTTGAGCGCGCGCCGGCGTCGCAGCACCAATCGTTCATGAACTCGACGCCGGATCAGGATCAAAAGGCCGAACAGCTGAACACCAAGGCAGCCGGGGTCATCGGGCTCGCCGTCATGTGCAGCCGCGTGCTCGGCCTCGCGCGCGAGCAGATTTTCGCGGCACTGTTCGGCGCCGGCGCCTCGATGGACGCGTTCACCGCTGCGTTTCGGATCCCCAATCTGTTGCGCGATTTGTTCGCCGAGGGCGCATTGTCGACGGCCTTCGTCACGACGTTCAGCAAGACGATCGCCCGCAGCGGCGATGAAGCGGCGTGGCAGCTCGCGAACAAGGTCACGACACTGACCACCGTCGTGCTATCCGCGATCTGCATCGCCGGCATCGTGTTCTCGCCGCAGCTCGTCGGCCTGCTCGCGCCGGGATTCGATCCGCAAAAGGCGGCGCTCACGGCCGAGCTCACCCGCATCATGTTTCCGTTCATCCTGCTGGTGTCGCTGGCCGCGCTGGTCATGGGGATTCTCAACGCCAAAAGCATCTTCGGCCTGCCGGCCATGGCTTCGAGTTTCTTCAATTTGGGATCGATCATCGGCGGCGTCACTCTCGGGTTTTGGATGGACCCGCAGTTCGGCCCGCGCGCCTTGATCGGCCTTGCGATCGGCACACTGATCGGCGGCGCGCTGCAGCTGCTCGTGCAGCTGCCGCCGCTGCGCGCGCTCGGACACCGATTCCGGCCCGACTTTCGGTGGCGCGACGCCGGCGTCAAAGCTACTTTACGGCTCATGGGTCCCTCGGTGATCGCCGGCGCGACCACGCAGCTCAACGTGCTCGTCAATTCGATGTTCGCCTCGGCACTCGCCGACGGCGCAATCTTCGCGCTCGCGATCGCGTTTCGGCTCATGCAGCTCCCCCTCGGATTGTTCGGCGTGGCGCTCGGCACGGTCACTTTGCCCTTACTCTCGCGTCTCGTCGTCGCGGGCCAGATCGACGCATTTCGATCCGAGCTTGCGCGCGCAATGCGCCTCGCATTCCTGCTCACGGTCCCGGCCACGGCGGGGCTCATGGTGCTCGCCGAGCCGATCATTTCCGTGCTCTATCAACATGGCAAATTCGACGCGGCGGCGGCGATCTATGCGGCCGGCGCGCTGCGATTCTATGCGCTCGGTCTCGCCGGCTACGCGGCGCTGAAGGTCCTCGTGAACGCGTTCTATGCGCTCGACAAGCGCAAGACGCCGATGCTCGTGAGCCTCTGCTCGGTCGCGCTCAATCTGCTGCTCAACTGGATCTTCACCTACCGGCTCGCCTGGGGCATTCGCGGTCTCGCATTCTCGACGGGCTGCGTCGCGACCTTCAATTTTCTCGTGCTCTACGCGCTGATGCGCCGCCACCTGCACGGCCTGGAATCCGCACGCATGCTCGTGCTGCTGGGAAAAGTCGCGCTCGCGACCGCGGCGCTGGTCGCCGTCTGCGCCGCCTCGTCGCATTGGCTGCTCGCCGATTGGGCGACCGCGCGATTCATCGGCAAATGCGCGCTGTTGATCGGCACTGTGATCGCGGGCATGCTCGAGTTCGGCGCCTGCGGCGCGCTGCTGCGGATCGACGAATTCGAACAGCTGCTCGCGACGCTCAAGCGGCGGCTGCGCAGAACGGCCTGAAGCGCAGCGGCGCGCAATGAGCGCGCTAGCGCGCGGCTGCGGGCGGCGCGGCCGGCTGCTTTCGCGCGATGCTCGTCGCCATCGTGACGATCGATGCGAGATCGGTGAGGTTCGCGGGCACCACGAGCGTCGTGCCGGCCTGCGCGAGCTTGCCGAATTGTTTGACGTATTCCTCGCCGATCCGCAGTTGCATCGCCTCGATGCCGCCGCGGTCCGACAGTGCGATTCCGACCTGGCGTAAACCTTCGGCGGTCGCGGTCGCTACCGCGAGGATCGCCTGCGCCTGGCCTTCCGCCTCGTTGATTTGCTGCTGCTTGTTGGCCTCGGACTGCTTGATCACGCGCTGCTTGTCGCCCTCGGCCGCGTTGATCTTGGCGTCGCGCTCGCCTTCCGATGTCAGCACGACGGCTCGCTTCTCCCGCTCGGCGCGCATCTGCTTCTCCATCGCCTGCAACACGTCGCGCGGCGGCGTGATGTTCTTGATTTCGTATCGCAGCACCTTGACGCCCCACGGCGCCGAGGCCTTGTCCAATTCGCTGACGACATTTGCATTGATCGTGCCGCGCGCTTCGAACGTGCGATCGAGTTCGATCTTGCCGATTTCGCTGCGCAAGGTCGTCTGCGCGAGCTGCGCGATTGCGAATCCGAAATTCGTGATGCCGTAGGACGCCAGGTGCGGATCGAGCACCTGCATGTAGAGCACGCCGTCGACGCCCACTTGAACGTTGTCTTTGGTGATGCAGACCTGCTCGGCTATTTCCAGCGCGTTTTCCTTGAGGCTGTGCCGGTAGGCGATTCGCTCAGCAAATGGAACCAAGATGTGAAAGCCCGCGTGCAGCGTGCGGCTGTACTTGCCCAGATATTCGACGACATAGGCGCTCTGCTGCGGCACCACGGTCGCGGTTCTCATGACCATGATCACGACCAACACGGCCACGACGATTACGCCGAAAGTGAAATGCAAAGAACCGTCCATCATTGATCCCCTGTTAAGACTCGCCGTGCAGCACGAGCGTCAAACCCTCGACGCGGGCTATGCGGGCGCGGCCGCCTGCGGGAATTTCCGCGGACCCGCTGTTGACGGCGCTCCAGGAGCTGCCGCGGTACTCCAAGCGGCAGCTCTCGCCCGGCGGCAGCGCGGCGACCAGCGTGATCGTCTCGCCGGCAGGCCCCTGCATCAGCGCGGGCAGCCTGCCGCGCATGCGTTCGTAGATGCGGCGCCGGAACCCCAGCATGAAGCCCACCGCCAGCACCGCGAACAGCACCCATTGCAGTCCGGGCGCTAAATCCAGTCCCGCGAGATGCAGACAACCGACCAGTAGCGCCGCGGCGCCGACGAACACCAGATAGAACTGCGCGTCGACGAATGCCAATTCCGAACCCAGAAGTATGCCGCCGACGGCGATCCATGCCCACCAATGCATGACAGTACTCCGTGAAAGCCCAGGTCCTATCGTTTCATCGCGTCGAAGAAGTCCGCGTTGGTCTTTGTATCCTTCATCTTGTCGAGCAAGAATTCAATCGCGGCGAGTTCGTCCATCGGATGCAGCAGCTTGCGCAGTATCCACATCTTGGAGAGCTCGGCCGGGTCGGTGATGAGCTCTTCCTTGCGCGTACCGGAGCGATTGATGTTGATCGACGGGAAAGTGCGCTTCTCGGCGATGCGTCGGTCCAGATGGATTTCCGAATTGCCGGTGCCCTTGAATTCCTCGAAGATCACGTCGTCCATCTTCGAGCCCGTGTCGACGAGCGCGGTCGCGAGAATCGTCAGGCTGCCGCCTTCCTCGATGTTGCGCGCGGCTCCGAAGAAACGCTTCGGCCGCTGCAACGCGTTCGCATCGACGCCGCCGGTCAACACCTTGCCGGAACTCGGCACCACGGTATTGTAGGCACGCGCGAGCCGCGTGATCGAATCGAGCAGAATCACGACGTCCTTTTTGTGCTCGACGAGGCGCTTGGCCTTTTCGATGACCATTTCGGCGACCTGCACGTGGCGGCTCGCCGGCTCGTCGAAGGTCGAGGAGACGACCTCGCCCTTGACGGTGCGCGCCATCTCGGTCACTTCCTCGGGCCGCTCATCGATGAGCAGCACGATCAAGTAGACCTCGGGATGATTCGCCGTGATCGCGGTCGCAATGTTCTGCAGCAGCATCGTCTTGCCGGCCTTCGGTGGCGAGACGATCAGGCCGCGCTGGCCCTTGCCGATCGGTGCGACCAGGTCGATCGCCCGCGCGGTCAGATCCTCGGTCGAACCGTTGCCGCGCTCGAGCTTCAAACGCTCGGTCGGATGCAGCGGCGTGAGATTCTCGAACAGCACTTTGCCGCGCGAACTCTCGGGCGAATCGTAATTGATCTCGCCCACTTTGAGCAGCGCGAAATACCGCTCGCCGTCCTTCGGCGGGCGGATCAAGCCCGAGATCGAATCGCCGGTTCGCAAGTTGAAGCGGCGAATTTGGCTCGGAGAGACGTAGATATCGTCGGGACCCGCGAGATAGCTCGAATCCGACGAGCGCAGGAAGCCGAAACCGTCCTGCAATATTTCCAGTACGCCGTCGCCGTAAATATCCTCGCCCTTGCGGGCATGCGCCTTCAAAACGCCGAAGATGATGTCCTGCTTGCGCGAGCGGCCCATGTTCTCGAGACCCATGGTCTCGGCGAGCTTGACCAGATCGCTGATCGGGCGCTTCTTGAGCTCGGTGAGATTCATCGAGCTGCGGCTGCGTGCGAGGTCGGTCGGCGCAATGATCTCTAAATCGTCGCCACCCTCAGGCAAATCGCCGTAATCCTCGTGCTGCGAGCGTCCACCGTTGGTATTGCCGTTGCGATTGTCGTTGCGGGGTCGATTGGACCGATTGGAACGCCCACCGCCGCCCTGGCCGCCGCCTTGACCGCCCTGGCCGCCCTGTCCGCCCTGGCCGCCGCCGCGTGACTGATTACCTAAGTAGCCTCTCACAGGTTGCTATCCAAAAAGGCGGCCAGCTGCGACTTGGTGACAGCTCCCACTTTTTGGGCCTCCACTGTGCCGTTCTTGAACAAAATCAGCGTCGGGATGCCCCGAATGTTGAATTTCGGCGGCGTCGCCGGATTCTCATCGATGTTGAGCTTGGCGATCCGAATCTTGTCTTTGTACTGCTCCGCGATCTCATCGAGGATCGGCGCGATCATTTTGCAGGGGCCGCACCATTCCGCCCAAAAATCGAGCAGGACGGGCCGATCGGACTTCAAAACGTCTTTATCAAACGTGGCGTCGCTGGTGTGGACGATACTTGCGTTACTCACTGCGGGTGGTCCTCCTGTTGGAGCATAGGGCTCAATTTCTTGTCGATTTGACTGATTAAAGGGAAGTTTTATGAAAGGAACTCTTGGGGAAGAAATGCCACGAGGATCAGCGCGAAGTGACGATGCGCGGCCGTTCGGGCACAATACAGCGGCTTTAGCGGTGTTGATTACCTTAAAAGGGTACCGGTGATACGGTTGACGGGAGCGGATAGACCGGCTCCGAATTGACTGTATTGTTAACCGGTCGCCTACCATTTTGCAAGTTTCTGCAGTTCGCAAAGAGAAAATGTCAGACTCCCATCTCAGTCAGCTTACGTTCGATTCCCTCCACATTCCCGATTCCGTGAAGCGAGGCATCGCCGAGCTCGGCTTCACCCGCTGTACGCCGATCCAGGCGCAGACTCTGCCCGAGGCGCTCGCCGGCCACGACGTCGCGGGGCAAGCGCAGACCGGCACGGGCAAGACCGCGGCATTTCTCGTGGCCCTGTTCAATCGCCTGCTGACCGAGCCGCCGGCGCAAGGCCGGCCGAAGAACGGACCGCGCGCGATCGTGATCGCTCCGACACGTGAACTCGCGGTGCAAATTCACGCGGATGCGGAGGCGATCGGCAAGTACACGGGCCTCAAGCTCGCGATCGTATTCGGCGGCGTCGACTACGAAAAGCAGCGCCGCGTGCTCGAGGAAGGCGTCGACGTGCTGATCGGCACGCCGGGCCGGATCATCGATTATTTCAAACAGCATGTGTTCGATTTGCGCTACGTGCAAGTCGCGGTCATGGACGAAGCGGACCGGATGTTCGATCTCGGCTTCATCAAGGATATCCGCTTCATTTTGCGGCGCCTGCCGCATCCGACGCTGCGTCTCAACATGATGTTTTCCGCGACGCTCTCGCACCGTGTGCTCGAACTCGCCTACGAACACATGAACAATCCGATCTTGATTCGCATCGAGCCCGACAAGATGACCGTCGATCGCGTGCGCCAGGTGCTCTATTTCCCGTCGACCGAGGAAAAAATTCCGCTGCTCATGGGATTGCTGCGCCGAATCGACGCGCGCCGCACGATGGTGTTCGTCAACACGCGCCGCATTGCCGAGGTCTTGGAGCGCACCCTGACCGCCAACGGATTCGTCGCCCAGGCGATATCGGGCGATGTACCTCAACCGAAGCGCCTGAAAATGATGCGCGACTTCCATAACGGCGATGTCGCCGTGTTGATCGCGACCGACGTCGCCTCGCGCGGCCTGCACATTCCGGATGTCAGCCACGTGTTCAATTTCGATCTGCCGAACGATGCGGAGGATTACGTGCACCGCATCGGACGCACCGCCCGTGCAGGCGCCGAAGGCGATGCGATCAGCTTCGGCTGCGAGGAATACGCGATTTCTCTGCCGGACATCGAACAGTACATCGGCCATCAGATTCCGCGCGCCGCGATCGACGCCCAGGACTTGGCCGAAGTCACCGCGCCGCCGCCTGCCGAATGGCGCGAGCGCGCACCGCGGCATCCCTCGTCGCGCGGCGGCGGACCCCGTTCGAGCGGCCCGCGCTCGGGTGGATCGCGTTCCGGCGGCCCACGCCCGGGCGGCAGCGGACCCGCCCGCGGCCCCGGCGGCGGCCGCAACCGCCCCGCCGCCGCAAGGCCCGCACCGAGCGCGGCGCGAGCACCCGCAGCTGCTCTGCCCCATGCAGGCGCCGACGGCCCGCCTGCCGGCGCCAACGGCGATGCAGCGGCCACGGGCGACCCCGCGCGCCGGCGCAGGCGCCGCAGGCGCGGCGGCGGTCCGAGCGGCGGGAACCCAAATCCCGGCGCGAGCAGTCCGGCGACCTGAGGCCTAGAGCAAGTCCGCGACGCGATCGACCGAGGGAAAGCCGCAGATCTCGTTCGGCGGTCGGCCCGAGTCGGGCCGACGCACCGCGCGCAGCCACGCGATCCCGAAGCGGCGCGCAGACTCGAGTACCGGCATGCTGTCGTCGACGAACAAGGTTCGCGCGGGCTCAAATGGTTCGTGCCGATGAAACCGCGGCCAGAACGACGGATCTTCCTTCGGTACCTCGAAGTGATGCGAGGAATAGCACGCGTCGAAGTGCGCTGCGAGCGGAACATGCTCGCCTTTGATCGCCAGGGTTTCGGGATGCGAATTGGTGATCAGCACGCGCCGCTTACCGGTTGCCGCAAGCCTCACCAGAAACTCCTCGGCTCCCGGCAGGAATCGCACCTCGTGGCGCACCGCGCGCTTGAGCAGCGGGATGTCCAGGTCCAACTCGCGCGACCAGTAATCGATGCAATACCAATTGATCGTGCCCATCGCCGCACGAAATTTCGGCTCCAACTGCGCCCAGGCGGCCGCCGCGTCGAGACCCCGGGCGCGGCCATAATGATCGGGGACGTGTTCACGCCAGAACCAGTTGTCGAAGCGCAAGTCGAGCAGCGTTCCGTCCATGTCGAGCAGCACGGTATCGATCCCCGACCAGTCGACTGCGGTGGGCACGGTCATCGTCTGTATGATAGCAAGCGATGAAGGACCTGCATGCCCTGAGCATCGCGCTGATGCCGATCGTCGCTCGCGCCGCAGCGGCCATCATGAAGATCTATGACGGCGAATTCGCGGTGCAACGCAAGAGCGACGATTCGCCGCTCACTCACGCCGACTTGGAATCGCAGCGCGTGATCCTCGAGGGTCTCGCCGGCCTGACGCCTGCGATTCCGGTACTTTCCGAGGAATCCGCGGAAGTGCCCTGGGCCGAGCGCAGTGGCTGGCAGGACCTGTGGGTCGTCGATCCGCTCGACGGGACGCGCGAATTCGTCAAGCGCAACGGCGAATTCACGATCAACATCGCGCTGGTATCGCAGCACGAGCCCGTGCTCGGCATCGTCGCCGCGCCTGTCCACGATCTCGTCTATTGGGGTGTCAAAGGCATCGGGGCGTTCCGCCGGCGCGGCGCGCAAGCGCCGAGCGCGATTCAGGTCGCGCCGATTGGGCAGCCGCTGCGGGTCGTCGGTAGCCGCTCGCATGCGAGCGCCGAGACCGCGGCATTTCTTCAACGCGTGGGTCCGCACGTGCTGACCGGAATCGGCAGCTCACTCAAATTTTGTCTGGTGGCCGAGGGCAGCGCCGACCTCTATCCGCGTTTCGGACCCACATCCGAATGGGATACCGCGGCCGGCCAAGCCGTGCTCGAGTCGGCCGGCGGCGGGGTCACGCGCCTCGATGGCCATCGGCTTCGGTATAACTGCCGCGAGAGTCTGATCAACGGAGATTTCGTGGCTTACAGCCACGCGAGTGCATTGCCGCGCTAGCGAAGCGGCGCGCATCGGCATAACGGCCGGCCGTACCCGCCGGCTAGGCGTGGCCCACCGGCTCGCATAGCTGCAACGTCGCATCGAGCAGCGTCGGAATGTCGAAAACGACCTCATCGGCCGCCAAGGTCAGCCGTGCAACGCCGGCCGCCGCTATCAAGGCCGCCGGCACATGAATCGCATCGCGCCGCTGCGGCGTCGTCCACGAACTCACGCGTGCATCGCCAAACGCGCGATTCAGCGCGCTCCAGCGCAATTGCGCCGCGCGTGCAACGGGCGTATCTCCGCCCCACTGGCGCTGCGCCAGGCGCGAAGATTTCTCCGATCCCGGCTCTGCATGCCGGCTCGTCATCAAGGTATGGACGTATTGAACCATCTCGGCGGGATCTACCCGCACTGCGAGATCCGGTCGTGAATCAGCATTCATACTTTCGGTTCCTCCAGGTGCGATCGTTCGCCCAATGTTTATGGGGTGCGATTGCAGAAAAACCAGGTCCCACCCCAAGCGTACAACTATTTGCCGTGCAGTAGCGGTAAGCTTTGCCGGATGAGCGACGATCTATTGCTGCTGATACTGGCCTCCGGCAGCTTGGGCCTAGTTTACAGAATCTGGCAAACCGCTCTAGATGCCCGCGAAACGGCGAATCGGATTGCCCGTGAGACTTGCTCCCGCGCGGTCGTCCAGCTACTGGACGGCACGGTCGCGTTTGCCGGGTTCCGGATGCGCCGCGATTCCAGGGGCAAACGCCGCCTATTGCGTACCTATACGTTCGACTACACCCGCGACGGCTTCGAGCGCTCTCAAGGCTTCGTGGTGCTCGCGGGACATCGGATCGAAGCCGTCGGGCTCGCCGACGGCGCAACGTGAGCGAGCCGCTGAACATCGATTTGCACACGCATTCGAACTGCTCGGATGGCTCCCTGACGCCCGCCGACCTCGTCGGGCGCGCGGCGGCCGCCGACATCGAGGTTTTGGCACTGACCGATCACGACACGGTTGGCGGGCTCGCCGACGCGGCACGGCGAGCCGAGGAATTGGGCGTCAGACTCGTCGCCGGCGTTGAAATCTCGGCCTCATGGCGCTCCCAGGCCATCCACATCTTGGGTCTGTGGATCGATCCGGATTGCGCCGCGCTGCGCCGTGCGCTCGATGGTCAGGCCGCGCATCGCGCGCTGCGCATGCGCCAGATATGTCTGCGGCTCAGCGAGGTGGGCTTACCCGGCGAGCGGCTGCTGGCCGCGGTTCAGGCCAACCCGGGATTGCCGACGCGCGCGCATTTGGCGGCCGCGATGGTGGCCGAGGGAATCGTCGCGCGCAGCGACGATGCGTTCAAGCGCTATCTGAAGCGCGGGCGCGCCGCGCACATCGCCGCCGACTGGCCGGCGCTCGAGGTCGTGGTTGGTTGGATCCGCGCCGCCGGCGGCTCCGCCTCACTCGCCCATCCCGCCCGCTATGACTTGTCGGCCGGCGCGCGCCGCAGGCTGCTCGCGGATTTCGCGGCGGCGGGCGGAGCGGCCATCGAAGTGATCACGGGCGGCAACGCGGCGCATCACGTCGAGGCCTGCGCACAGCTCGCGATACAGTTCGGCCTCGCAGGGACGATCGGCTCGGATTTCCATCATCCAGAAGTTGCTTGGAATCCCTTGGGCCGGTTAGCTAAGCTACCCGCTGGCGTCACCCCGCTGTGGCGCAGCCATGGCATCTAAAATCACAAAAGCAGCGACACCGTGAGCGAAGAAGACAGCAACGTCAATACCGACTTGTTCAAGAAGTTCGAGCGCCTACGCCAGCTGCGCATCGAGCACCGCGATCTCGACGACATCATTTCGCGCCTCACGCTGGACTTCAAAGTCGACGAGCTGCAGATGAAGCGGCTCAAGAAGCGCAAGCTCATGCTCAAAGACCAGATCACGCGCCTCGAGAGCCAACTCATACCGGATCTGAACGCATGAGCGACATCCGCGAGGATATCGAACGATTCTTCGAGATCCTGATGACCCGCAACGTCTTGATCGAAATCGCCGCGGTCGCGATCTGCGTGATCGCCGGCTGGTTCGCCGGCGCCGCTCTGCGCGAGCGACAGCGGCGCCGCGGCGAGCCGTGCGCGACCGCGCTCAGCTTTGCACACCTCAGTTCGCAGGGCACGGTCGTGCTCGCACCGGTCCTGGTCGCACTGCTTCTCGCCGCGGCCGCGCGCGCCGCAGCGCAGGCCGCGCACATGGACACCGCCGTGCTCGGCGGAGCGCTGCGCCTGATCGGCGCCTATGCCGCGGTGCGCATCGGCATATTCCTGTTCGCGGCGAGTCTCGGCAACAAGTCCTGGATGCAGCACTGGGAAGGCCGCGCGGCGCTGTTCATCTGGTTCGCGATCGCCGCGGAATACTTCGGTTGGCTCGATCAGATCGTCGATGCGCTGGACACGCTCGGAATTTCTGCAGGCAAGAGCCGCATCACGCTGTGGTCGGTGCTCAAGCTGTTGTTCACGCTGACATTGTTCGTGCTGGTCGCGGCCTGGCTCAGCCGCTGGTTCGAACGCTCGCTCAAACAGCTTTCGACGCTCGCGCCCTCGACGCGCATCGGCATCGCCAAGTTCGTCAACGCATTCCTGATCGGCCTGAGCGTTCTGCTCGGCCTCAACGCCGCGGGCGTGGACCTGACCGCGCTCACGGTGTTGACGGGCGCGATCGGCTTAGGTTTAGGCTTCGGCCTGCAGTCGATCGCCGCGAATTTCGTGAGCGGCTTCGTGCTGCTCATGGATCGGTCGATCAAACCCGGGGATGTCATCAGTTTTTCCGGCCAGAGCGGCACGAGCACCGAGAACTTCGGCTGGGTTCACGAATTGCGCGGCCGTTACGTCGTGCTGCGCGACCGCGACGGCGTCGAGACCCTGGTACCGAATCAACAGCTGATCTCGAACCCGGTCGTCAATTGGAGCTACACCGATCCGCGCATCCGTTTGAAGCTGCCGATCCGCATCAGTTACGCGGACGATCCGGAGCTGGCATTAGGCGTGCTGCTGCAAGCCTGCGAGGGCCAGAAGCGCGTGTTGCGCGAGCCCCCGCCGGTCACCCGCCTCATGCATTTCAGCGACAACGGCATCGAACTGGAGCTGCGGTTTTGGATTTCCGATCCCCAGGAGGGCGTCAACAACGTCCGCTCGGAGGTCAATCGCGCAATTTGGCGACTGTTCAAACAGCACCAGCTGACGATGCCGGTCGCGCAGCGTGAAATCCTCGTGCGCCGGGCACCGCCCGACATGGACTGACGCCCCGACGATGCCGCTCACCATCAGCAGCGATCTCCTTGTCCCGGACGAGGACTTCGAGTGGAAATTCATACGCGCCTCGGGGCCCGGCGGCCAAAACGTCAACAAGGTCTCGAGCGCCGTGCAGTTGCGGTTTCTGCTGCCCCAAAACACGACGCTGCCGGCCGCCGTGAAGCAGCGGCTGCGGCGCATCGCCGGCCAAAAATTGAACGATGACGGCAGCATCCTGATTTTCGCGCGCAGCGAGCGCAGCCAGGACCAAAATCGGCGCGAAGCGCTCGCGCGCCTCGAGGCCATGCTTCGCGAGGCGCTGATCGCGCCGAAAATCCGTAAGAAAACCAAGCCGACACGCGCATCCAAGGAGCGCCGCATCGATTCCAAAAAGAAGCGCAGCAGCACCAAGCGCTCTCGCCAGGGTTCGTGGGACTAGGTTTGCGAGGCTAGCCCAAGGTCACCTGCAAAATGCTGTGCCGGATCTGTTCGGACAGCACCAACCGGGCATCGGCCGCAACTGCGAGCAGAGGCTCGCCGAAGATCAGCTTGTCGAGCGGGTCGGCCTGAACCACGCCGCGGCTCATCAGCAGATCCAGAAAATTGCGAAATAGCGTCTTGTCGAAGAACTCGGGGGAATTGAGCCCGTAGAGCAGCGACATGCGCTGCCCCATGAGACTGCAACGCTCCTCGAGCGCTTCCTGCCCGATCGTGCCGCTGCCGGCCTGCAGCAGCAGCGCGATCACGAGGTAATAGCGTTCGATCGTCTGGATCGTCGCGGCCGCGAGCAGCGAGAGGCGCATCGCCTCGAACGAAGTCGTAGGCGGACGGCGCCATTCGCCGCGCTCGGCGTCGACCGTGAGCAAGTTCAGGCGGGCGAATGTGTCGAGCAATTGATCCATGACCGCGGACACTTCGGCCTCGTCCCAGCGCAAATACAGCTCGGCGCTGATGTACGGATAGACGCGCCAAACCAGGCGCTGAATATCCAGGGTGCGCATGCTCGCATTGCTCACGAAACAGCAGGCGAGCAGAGACGGCAGCGCGAAAAGATGCAGGATGTTGTTGCGATAATAGGTGGCACGAATCGCGTTCTCGTCGCTCATGCGGATGATGTTGCCGAGCGGATGCGGCTGACGCTCGAGGAAGCCGAGGCGATCGGTGTATTCGATCATCGCGGCGCCGTCCAAAGCAGTGATCGTGACGAGCGAACTGTACGGCGCTCCGCGCAGCAACGCCTGATAGAGTTCGAGCTGCGCAACCAAGTCGGCTTCGGGCAGCGCCTGGCGCGGCATCGCCAACAAGGCCATCGCCACGAGATTGACCGGCGTCACGGCCGCGGCCGCGTTGATGCCGGTGACCACGCGATGCGCGAGATCGTCGATCGCGAGCGCGATCCACGGCGCATCGGCATCTTCCTCGCCCGCAGCCGCGCCGCGCCAATCGGCCCGGTGCCGCCCGAGCAGCGCATCGAGTTGGATCGGCTCGCCGAAATTCACGTGAACCTTGCCGAACCGGCTGCGCAGCGCCGGCAGCGTCTTCAACAGCCCGAGGATGCTTTCCTTTTTCTTCGGCTGACCCGACAACTCGCCGATGTAGGTCCTGCCCTCGACGATGCGCTCGTAGCCGAAATAAACCGGCATGAAAACGATCGGACGCTGCGGATCGCGCAGGTAGCTGCGCAGCGTCATCGACAGCATTCCGAGGCGCGGCGCGAGCAGCCTCCCCGTGCGGCTGCGGCCGCCCTCGATGAAATATTCGAGAGGGTGGCCGCGCCCCATCATCACGCCGAGATACTTCTTGAACACGGCTGCATACAGCGCGTTGCCCTTGAACGAGCGGCGCATGAAGAACGCCCCGCCCTTGCGCAAGAAGCGGCCGATCACCGGCATATTGAGGTTGACGCCTGCGGCGACGTGCGGAATCGCGAAACCCTTTTGGTAGATCACGTACGAGAGCAGCAGGTAATCCATATGGCTGCGATGACAGGGCACATAGATGATCTCGGCGCCGTCGCAGACTTCGTGGAGTTTGTCGACGTGCTCGACCTCGACACCGTCGTAGAGTTGGTTCCACAAACGCCCGAGCGCCACCGACATGAACGTGACGAAAGCCTGGGAGTAGTTCGCGGCGATTTCGTCGGCATATTTTTTGGCGCGCAGCAGCGCGCTGCGGCGCGCCAAGCCCGAAGCCCGCATCTCCGCGCTGACCGCCAGGCGCACCGCGCGGGTTCGAAGCACTTGCGTGACGATCGTGCGGCGATGCGACAAGTCGGGTCCGATCGTGGAGGCACGCTGCGCGCGCAAGTTGGCGCGCAGCGTGCGGATGGTTCGGCGCACATTGCGCGGTTCGTTCAAGCCGTCTTGCATCGCATCGCGCAATCGTAGCGGCTCTCCGAACGTGAGCAGCGTGTTGTGCCCGTTGAGAACGACCGTCAGGGCCCTGCGGAGGCGGCCCACGAGCACCCAGTTGTCGGTCAACAGCAGCCGCCACCAGCTGGCCTCTTTGGGCGCGGCGCGGCCCCAGAATACCGCGACCGGGATCAGATCGACGTCGAAGTCCGGGTCGGAGGCCGCCGCCGCAACGAGCTCGACGAGGTAGCTCGGCGGCCGGCGGTCGGTGCGCACGCCGAAGAACCCGACGCGGCGCTCGAGCTCGAAGTTGGCCCGATCGGCGCGGCGCGAGCCGATCAGCAGGCGGCGCGTCGGGCGCGGCAATCGCAGCCGGCCACAGCTGTCATTGAGCACCGCCAGATCCGCGAGGCTCTCGCGCTCCAGCACGTAACAGACCGGCCGCGGGCACGCCGCGATCATTGCGGCCGCATCGCTCGGCTTGATCGTGACCTTGAGCCACACGCTCAAGGCTTTGCGCACGAACCAGTGCCAGGCCTGGCTCAGCCCGACGAGGGGTGACATGGTCGTGCGAGTGCCTTAGTGAGTCTGTTCGCCGCGCTCTTGTGCGTCCACCGCTGCGCGCGTCCTGTCGGCATTCGCGTCCACGGCTTTCTGCACGTCGCGCGCACGTTGCTCTTGCTGCACCAGCGGACCGAACACGGTCGTCTCGGGCCGCTTCGGTGCGTTGTCCGCGGCGCCGCAGGCCACCAGGAGGCAAACCGGGACCAGCATTTTCCATAACGATTTCATCTCGATCGGGCACCTCGGTTGCAAGGGCTGAGTTAGGCCATGAGTGTACAATCCGCGTGTACTCGTCGTCATCCGGAGATCGCGAATGGTTCGGTCCGCCTATCTGCTGCTGCTGCTGGCCATTGTTTGCTCCGCGGAGTCGCGTGCCACGGAATCGCGCGCGGCTCAATCGCCGGTCGACATCGATACCGCAGCCGATGTCTACCAGGCCGCGCAAGTGCGCGCACAGGTGCGCGCCTCGTTGGGTTCGATGCCGCTGAAGATCCGGCAAATGTTCGCCTCGGACCGGTCAGCGGCGCTCTCCGAACAGCATCTCGACGCGGTGACCGCCGCAGCGAAACACGCGTTCCAAATCACCATATTCGAACCGCCCGCCTTGAACGCGTTCGCGAACAACCTCGATGCCGCGACGGTCAAGAAGTCGCTCGCGTTTCTCGGCAGCGATGTAGGGCAGCGCATGGTTGCCGCCGACGTCGCGCTCGCGCAAGCCGATGAAGCGAAGATCGACGCCATCATGAGCGGCGAAATCGGCGCGACCTCGACGCCCGAGCGCGAAGCGCTCACCCGGCAGCTCGAACAAGACACGCAGTCGACCGAGTCGGCGGTTGCCGTCTACCTCAAGATCGGCAAGGCGCTCGCTGTCGGCACTGCGATCGGCTCGGGAATGGATCCGAAGGCGGCCGCGGAGCAAGCCGAGCACGCCGCCAATGCGCTGGCGCGGGAGAATCTTGCGAATAACCTCCGTGAACCGCTGCGCCGCTACATCGCCTACGGCTATCGGGATTTGTCGGACGCCGATCTGAAGCAGCTCACTGCATTCCTCGAATCCGTCGCCGGCAAGCGATTCGTGACCGCGTACAACGCCGCGATGGATGCGGGCTACGACGCAATGAGCCAGCGCTGCGGCGAGCAAATCGGGGAAAGTTGGCGCGAGCTCGCACAGGCGGAAGCGAGCGCGCCCGAGATGCTCGCGGCGCCGCCCGCAGTGCCGCCCGGGGCCGGCGCACCACCGGCCGGCCCGGCACCTCCGGCCGCTGTGCCGCCGAATCCCGCGCCGGCGCACTGAGACCGGCATCGGGCGCGCGGGCTTGAAGCCGCTCAGCCCAAGAATTCCAGGAAGTCTTTGAACAGCCGTCCGATCGCGCCGATCTGATCCTCGAGACGGTGATCGGAGTCGAGGATGTGCAGTTGCGCGCGCTGCTCGCCGGCCCAACGGATGCTGCTTGCAACCGGCACGATTGCATCGCCCCAGCCGTGCACGATACAAGCCGGACAGTTCACCTCGCGCGGCGTGTACTCTTCGAAGCCGGGCATGTAGAACGCCGGCGCCATCAGGAACAGCGCGCGCGCATTCAGTCGCGCGGCGGCCGAGGCGGCGACGTGGCCGCCCAAGCTCGATCCGACCAGCATCAGCGGCCCCTGCAGCGTGACGCCGAATTCCAATAGTTTCTCGACGCGCGCGCGCGGGTCATCGATGCCCCGGTAATCCACGGACTCGACGACGAGCCCAAGATCGCGAGCCACTGCCGACAATGCCGTGATCTTCGATCCCCAGGGCCCGCTTTCCTTGCCGTGCGAAAACACGACGGTTGTGAACGATCGAGACACCGCCGTGATGCTCCGTGATGCGGCTTTAAGGCCGAAGTTGATCGGCGAGGCGATCGACCCATTCGATGTCGCCGGGACTGTACTGCTGAAATTTCAAGCGGTTGACCGTCACGGCGCGTATCTCACCGCCCTGCGGCGATTGGGTGATGCGATAGGTATGGTATTCGCCGCAGCGTGCGGCCGCGAAGCCGACGATCAACTCGAACGGCTGTGCGCTCGAGGCGACGACGAAGTACGCTTCCTCGGCGCTGCGCGCGCCGAAGGCGCCTTGCTCGCGCAGCCCCTCGAGAAACGCGCGCGCCTGCAACTCCACGATCGCGCGCGAATCCTCGCCGGATTGCGGTGCCGAGACCCAACGGGTTCCGCTTTCGAGGCTGCGCACGACGAGCAGAGCGAAGCGACGGGACGCGAGGTACTTCCAATCCGACGCGCCGGCGCTGCCCATGGCCAATGTGCGCGGTGAGTAGGCGCTGCGCAGCGGCGAGCGCACCGCATGAATCACGTTGATGCCTAGGCTCGCCAATCTTTCGCGCGCGATTTCCGGCACGAGACAGCTGGGCCGGTAGCCCGGGCGCAACACCGGCTCTTCGCACTCGGCCGCCGCCCATTGGGGCGCAAGCAAATCGGTTCGGGACAGCATTCCGGCGACGGCGCCGCAGGGCGCAAAGGTCTCGAATCGGC
>Ga0187847_10001222_pt1 | contig 24064 bp, 16 predicted proteins | sample June2016WEW_4_10_FD_132458 | JGI IMG/M metagenome (GOLD analysis project Ga0187847, IMG submission 132458) | Peatland microbial communities from SPRUCE experiment site at the Marcell Experimental Forest, Minnesota, USA - June2016WEW_4_10 | ecosystem: Environmental > Terrestrial > Soil >...
CCATCCTCCGGCATTGTCGCTCCGCCGGTTGTTGCCACGCCCGAGAGCCCTCGAAGATATGTTTTCGACAACCCCACTGCAACACCGTCAACAGGTGGGAAAGCGGCTGTGGAGCCGGATACTCCGTCGCGATCGATGGTCCAGATCATGACGCTTGCGAACAAGGATGATGCTGAATCCATGGCTGCCGCACTCAAGCGCCACGGATATAACGTCGCAGTCAATCACGATCCCCAGGACTCACTCTTACATCTGGAAGTGGGGCCCTTCGCAAGCAAGACCGATGCGGAAGCGATGCGTCAAAGGCTACTTAGCGATGGCTACAATGCGAGCGTCAGATAAATTGCAACGGCAGTTATTATCAACACTCCGGCGTACAAACCGAAGTTACCAAGGGCAATGAGGAAATAGGCAGTGATACCAATTCAATATAATTCCGGGCTAATAAGTATTGCGTTGATTACCGTGAGCCTCGACGCAAGACTGGCCGATGAGATTGCCGACTCCGTTTTGAAGTTGTCGTGGGCGGTCCATCGCGCCGATTGCGAGGGCTACATATCCGCGGTTAAGCGGCCTCCCTTTTCACAGCCGGTAAAATCCGCTCCGGCCTGCATCGCCGTGATTAATTTCGACGAGGACGTCGAACAGGCGGTTGCCGCGGCAGCCTATATACAGGAATTATTCTCAGGCAATGCGGCGATGGTCGCCCTGTCGGCAAGCCGTGACCCCGATCTCATGTTGCGAGCGATGCGTGCCGGCTGCAACGAATTCATCGGCGGGGGATTCGACGAAGCTGATTTTTCCGAGATGCTGGTTCGACTGTATCAGCAGTGGTCTGCGAAGTCCGCGCGAAACAATGCGCTTGGGGATGTTGTAACGTTTTTCGGGGCCAAGGGGGGAGTAGGGACCACTACGCTCGCTGTGCATCTGGCCATGTATCTGGTGCTATGCCATCAGAAAAAGACCTTGTTGATCGACAACCATCCTCAGTTGGGCCATGCGTGCATCTATCTTGGCATCGATGGCAGCCGCTACCACTTTAATGAGCTGGTTCGGAACCTGAGCCGGCTGGACAGCGATCTGCTGCGGGGCTACATTGCGACCCATTCCAGCGGTCTTGAGGTGCTGGCATCGCCTGACGTCTGCGGCGGCCAGAAGACACTGGATTCCAACTCGATTGCACAAACGCTCGACTTTCTGCGCGGCGAATATGACTATGTCATTGTCGACGGGCCGTCTTCCCTGGACGACACAAATCTCGCGGTCATTGACGCCTCTAATCTGCTCTATCTTGTGGCCACGCCAGAAATCGCAGCGATCCGCGACCTGTCGCGATACGTGGACAGCCTGTCGCAGGGCGATCATGACATTGAAAAAGTGAAGGTGGTGATCAACCGTTTTTCCTCACAACACGCGCTCACGGTTGAGCAGATTGAAAAAGCGATACGACTGCCGATTGCCATCAAGCTGCCCAACGGTTACGCGGAGGTGACGCGCTCGGCGATTCTGGGCGAACCGATCAACCCGAAGCAGAAGACAGATTTTTCGGTGCCGATTGTCAAGTGGGCCAATACACTAGTGGGCAGCGTCATGCCAACGGAAGAAGCCGCGCCCAAGAAGTCGTTATTTTCTCTTTGGAAGTGATTGTCAACGAGCATTCCTCGTAGAACCAGGGTGTAGCCGATATGTCCGATATCAATACAATTTCGTCAAGTTCGAGCCAATCCGGCGAGCGCACAGGGCGCATGATGCGAACGGTTGGCGACAGTGTACAGCAACAGATCAAGACGGCAGTCCATAAAGAACTAATCAAGCGAGTCGATCTCGACAAGCTGGCCGGGATGCAGGAGACGCTGGCCGCGCAGCAGCAGCTTTTTTTTGTGATCCAGCAGATCATCGGCGAGCAGGGCGTCCCGTTAAGCGCTACCGAGCGGGACCATCTTGCGCAAGAGGTGGTGGACGAAGTATTCGGCCTGGGGCCTCTGGAACCACTTCTGAAGGACGACAGTGTCAGCGATATTCTGGTGAACACCTATAACTCGATCTATGTGGAGCGGCGCGGTGTGCTGGAGAAGACGACCCTGACGTTCCAGGACAACCGGCACCTGTTGCATATCATCGACAAGATCGTATCCGCGGTAGGGCGGCGGGTAGACGAATCGTCGCCCATGGTGGATGCGCGGCTTCCCGACGGGTCTCGCGTGAATGCAATCATTCCGCCTCTGGCAGTGGATGGGCCTATTCTTTCGATTCGGCGATTTGGAAGGCACCCGCTGGAAGCTGAGGATCTGCTGCGCAACCAGATGCTGACGCCGCCGATGTTGGGACTTCTCCGCGGGGCGGTGAAAGCCAGAATGAATATTGTAGTGTCGGGAGGAACCGGTGCTGGCAAGACGACCTTGCTGAATGTTCTCTCCGGCTTCATCTCCGAGCGGGAACGGATCGTAACCATCGAAGACTCGGCTGAATTGCAGATGAAGCAGGATCATGTGGTCCGGCTGGAGACCAAGCCTCCCAATGTCGAGGGGAAAGGTGGCGTGAAGCAGAGAGAGCTGGTGATCAACGCCTTGCGTATGCGTCCCGACCGGGTGGTGATTGGAGAGGTCCGCGGAGCGGAGGCGCTGGACATGCTACAGGCCATGAATACCGGCCACGACGGGTCGATCACAACCATCCACGCAAACACCCCGCGCGACGCGCTGGCCCGGCTGGAGACCATGGCCATGATGAGCGAAGTACGAATTGCGGAGAAGGCGGTGCGGTCGCAGATCGCCTCGGCTGTCCACATGATCGTACAGGTCGTCCGCATGAGCGATGGCACGCGCCGCATCACGCATATCACGGAACTGACCGGATCGTTTTCCGATGTCATCAGCATGCAGGACATTTTTCTATTCGAGAAAAATGGGATTGGTCCGAACGGCAAAGTCAAGGGACGTTTTATATCGACAGGGATTGTTCCCAAGTGTGTTGAGAAGATGACTGCCGCTGGAATCCCGGTTCCCGCAGGCATGAGCGATCATTTAGTTGAAATCTAGCGTGGAAGGAGGCCAATGTTTTTATTTATTGCTTTTGCTGTAATATTGACGATCAGTTTTGGAGTCATGGCCTTTCTTTCGGGCTCATCGTCGAGCGAAAAAATGGCGGATCGGCGGCTTGCAAGCATAACTGCGCCGAAAACTGGAACAAGTACAAGCCAGATCCTAATAGAACAGATTCTCAAGGTGAATCCGGAGAACAAGTTCGGCTGGCTGGATAATGTTCTACAACAATATCCGATTATGCACAAGCTGGAAGCCAGGATAGTACAGTCGAACAGCACAATGTCCGTGGCCACACTTCTGGTGACCAGCGTTGGCATGGCCATTGTGGGATTTATTATCTCCTACCTGTGTTTTTCCATGTTTGCCGTTCAGGCGCTGGCGGCATGTGTGGTTGGCTATATACCGTTTGTGGTTATTTCGATCAAGCGCTCGCGCAGGATTTCTGCATTTAATGCGGGGCTTCCGGAAGCGATCGACATGATGGGCCGCGCCCTGCGCGCGGGACATTCGATGGTGGCATCGATCAACACGGTTGCCGAGCAAAGCGCGGAACCAGTAAAAACGGAGTTCGGCGAGGTATTCAGGCAGCAGAACTATGGAATGCCATTACGAGATGCATTGAACCAGATGCTGGACCATGTGCCCTCGCAAGACCTCAAGGTTCTGGTCACGGGCATGCTGGTGCAGAAGGAAACGGGTGGAAATCTGGCCGAAATTCTGGACCGCACGGCATCGGTGATCCGCGAGCGGCTGCGCATCCAGGGCGAGATTCGAACTCATACCGCTCAAGGCCGGCTGACGGGATGGATTCTGTGCTCGCTTCCGATTGTGATGCTGTTCATGATCAATTTCATCAATCCGGGCTACACGAACATTCTGATCAACACGCCCATCGGTCATAAGCTGATTTATCTGGGGATAGGCCTGCTCGGCATCGGGGCCATGGCTATTCGGCAGATCATCAACGGGATTGAGGTATAGGGACAATGAATGCCGTCCTCTATGTTCTGCTGGGGCTGATCACGTTTTGCGTGGTTGCGCTACTACTTACGCCCGATCTTTTTCGTCCGTCTCCCGAGGCGCAGCGCATCCTGGACGTAGTGACGAGCACGCGGGTGGACCGGCGCACGATCGGCGACAAAGAACGGGTGCAGGACAAGCTGGTGGGCATAGCGACAAAACTGCGTGTACGCGTGGGGCTGGCCGAAGACCCAAATCTGAAGGCAAAACTGGTTGCGGCCGGCATCCACTCCAGCAACAGTGTTGACATCTATTTTGCGGCCCAGTTTCTAGCGCCGCTGGGGGGAGCGGTAGTGGGCAGTCTTCTGCACTCTGCCTCGCTCTTTTGGGTTGTGGCGCTGGGAGGCGTCGGCTATCTGACCCCGGACTTGTGGCTAAAGCGGAAGACGAGCAGCAGGAGAAACCGCATCCGCAAGAGCCTGCCAGACGCTCTGGATCTTATGGTGATCTGTGTGGATGCGGGCCTTGGGCTGGACCAGGCACTGATTCGCATCGGACAGGAACTTGGCACAAGCCATCCGGACATAGCCGAGGAGTTTACCCAGGTCAATCTGGAGCAGCGCGCCGGAAGACCGAGGCTGGAAGCCTGGAAGAACCTGGCCGATCGCTCGGAGATCGAGGAGTTTACTTCCTTTGTGAGCATGCTTACGCAGACTGACCGGTTCGGCACTCCAATCATCCGTGCGTTGAGCCGCTTTTCCGAAGACATTCGAATGAAGCGGAGGCAGCGGGCGGAAGAGGCCGCGGCAAAGACCAAGATCAAGATCATATTTCCGCTGGTGTTGTGTATCTTCCCTTGCATCTTTATCGTGCTGCTGGCTCCAGCGCTGTTGAGTATTGTGGGGGGACTGGGGGGTGGAGGCGGTATTGGTATTGGTCAATAACACGGCATGAATTCCCACAACGAAGGGCGCATGAATTCAGCGGAAACAAATATTTCTGGAACCGAAAACAGTCGTTGGCCGGGCGATCCACATATGGCAAAGGTGCATTGGGAGCGTGCAAAACGATGACTCTCCTGCGTAGCCAGAGTAGTAAACACGATTGTGGTTGATTGAAAGCATGGTAAGTCGTAAAGTTTTCTAGGAACGGCGGGATAATTCTGTCGGGATACAGCGTGCTCGAATCGAGACATTGCGGTGCGCCTGGGATGCGAAGTTTTACGGAAAGGAGGATATATGCCGGATACATCATCGATTATCGTTCGAGTTGTGGCTGGAGTGCTGGCACTCGTCGTATTGGGAATCATTATCTACCGCAGGAAGCAGAAGGCCAAGTAATAAGTAAAATAGAAATGGCGGGGCTGTTCGATTTCAATGCTCAGAGTGATCGATACATCTCGGGGCTGCATTGTGGGTGATAGGGTTGAACTGGCCGACACATCCCTGAAGCGGCTGTTTGGTCTCCTCGGGAGAAGCGGTTTGGACGCTGGGGGAGGGTTGTGGATTCGACCCTCTTCCGGTGTTCATACATTTTTCATGGCGTTCAAGATCGATGTGGTGGGATTGGATGACGATCTCAGGGTGATCAAGCTGTGGCGCTGCCTGGCGCCATACCGGCTGACTTCGGTGAGCCTCAAGATGAGGAGCGTCCTGGAGTTGCCGTGCGGAGTGATCTCGCGGTTGCAGATGCAACTGGGCGATCAGTTGGATATTACTGCCTTCTGCGATTCCAGTTCTACAGCGTCCAACGAGATCAGCTAAAGAAAGCCTGCACAAGAACATTCGCGGGACTCAAGATTTTCTCATGGGGTAGACCGCATTTATCAGTGCTATTCATGGCGCGACACAAGCCGCTCCCCTTCAATGTTGTTTGTTGTTTCGCAGCTTTCATCTGCATATAGATGCAGCGCGGAGCTGTATGAATATGCAACCTAGTAGCATTGTTAGGTGAGTTGGCTTTTTCTGTGGCTGCGTATCAAACGCGGCTTGGCCAATAACCTGCGTATGAAGGTGTTAGCGATGCTACCCGCTGAACTGATTGCTCTTGAAGACCGTTATGGCGCCCACAACTATGCTCCGCTGGACGTGGTGATTGAGCGCGCGTCGGGTGCCTGGGTTTACGACACAGAAGGCCGCCGCTATCTGGATTTTCTGGCGGCCTACTCCGCGGTGAACCAGGGGCACTGCCATCCGGAGATTCTAGAGGCGATGCTTGCGCAGGCGAAGAAGGTGACGCTGACCTCGCGCGCGTTTCGCAACGACCAGCTACCGCTGCTCTACCGCGACCTGCACGAGCTGACCGGCTATGAGATGGCACTGCCGATGAACTCTGGCGCGGAGGCGGTGGAGACCGGGCTGAAGGCCGCGCGCAAGTGGGGCGAGACGGTGAAGGGAATCGCCGCCGGCAAGGCTGAGATAGTAGTTGCAGCCAACAATTTTCATGGGCGCACGATCGCCATCGTCGGATTTTCGACCGAAGATCAGTATCGCTTCGGTTTTGGGCCGTTTCCGGCTGGATTCCGCGAGGTGCCCTTCGGTGACATTGAGGCACTCCGGGGCGCGATTACGGCGAATACCTGCGCATTTCTAGTGGAGCCGATCCAGGGCGAGGCGGGGATCATCGTGCCTCCGGAGGGCTACCTGAGGGAGGCTGCGGCGATCTGCCGCGAGAACAATGTGCTGCTGATAGCCGACGAGATCCAGTCCGGCCTGGGGCGCACGGGCAAGTTGTTCGCCTCGATGCACGAGGGAGTTACGCCGGACGTTATGATCATCGGCAAGGCTCTCTCGGGCGGCTTCTACCCGGTCTCCGCGGTGCTCAGTTCGCGCGAGGTGCTGGGCGTCTTCAGGCCAGGCGACCATGGCAGCACCTTTGGCGGCAGTCCGCTGGCCTGCGCCATTGCGCGGGCCGCGCTGCGCGTGATTGTGGACGAGAAACTGCCGGCGCGCTCGGCGGAGTTGGGCGCTTATGCGCTGAACTACCTGAAGAACATCCGCAGTCCGTACGTTGTCGAGGTGCGCGGCAAGGGACTTTGGATCGGCATGGAACTGAACCGCGCGGCGCGGCCAATCTGCGAGGCGTTGAAGCAGCGCGGCGTGCTGTGCAAGGAGACGCACGAATACGTCATCCGCCTGGCACCGCCGCTGATCATCTCGAAGGCCGACCTGGATTGGGGACTGGAACAGATACGCGCAGTTCTGGAAGAGGATACGGATGCGCACAGCGAAGCGGTTGCTGAACTGGCGGGGACAACAGCAGCGGGCAACTGACTCAACTTCACGGCCGCTGCGGCGTTGACCCCGCGCAGCCCACCCAGTACACTCTAAAAGGCAGTCAGCGGAGCACTCCGCCGGCTCGTACCGGGTGAGCGTGCATCGCCGCTGCCCCCTCGTTCAATGGTAGGACAGTCGGCTCTGAACCGATCAATCGGGGTTCGAATCCCTGGGGGGCAACCAATTTGAACCGATGGCTGGATCGGTTGGGTTGAGGGACGGGTGTGGGGGGAAGGGGACTCTGGCAGGGAGTCCACGGTTGACGGGAGACTGTCTGGCGCGTTGCGCAGTACATCCTGGATGAACTGCGTTGCTTCGCAAAAAAAAGGTTGACACGCCGAGTGTACTAGCTGTTATAGTACAGGTGTGATTCCGTTCCGAGTGCAGTTTCGCGGTGGCATTTCGCTTTTCGAGCAGATTGTCTACGCCTCAAAGAAGGCGATGGTCTCTGGACAGATGCGTCCGGGCGATGCGTTTCCGTCGGTGCGCTCGTTGAGCAAGGAGCTGAAGATCAATCCCAACACAGCGCACAAGATTGTGGCCCACCTGGTGAGCGAGGGGCTGCTGGAGACGCGGCCGGGGATCGGGACGGTGGTCGCTGAGCTTCCCGATTCGACCCGGAAGGAGCGCGCGGAGCTGCTGGGGCAGGAGATCGAGGAACTGGTGGTGGAGGCCAAGCGGCTGGGGATCGGACGCGAAGAGATGCTGGCTTCCATCGCGGCGCATTGGCAGCGGTTGAGCGGCAAGGACACGGAAGCAGCAGGCAGGCCCACTGACGGAGGACGCAGAGAGCGATGAACCCCACGATCCAGACGCACGATCTCTCGATGAGATTTGGCCAGACAGAGGTGCTGCACGAGATTGGACTTGCGGTGCCGGAGGGAGCGATCTACGCGCTGGTCGGGCCCAACGGCGCGGGCAAGAGCACGATGATCAAGCTGCTGATGAACATACTGCGGCCGACGGCGGGAGGCGCAGAGGTGCTGGGCGTCGACACGCAGCGGCTGGCGGGCGAGGTCTTCAATCGCATCGGATACGTCTCCGAAAACCAGGAGATGCCCGATGCGATGACGGTCGAGGCGCTGCTGGATTTCATGCGGCCGTTCTATCCGCGGTGGGACCGCGAGCTGGAGCGGCAACTGGTGCGGCAGTTCGATCTGCCGATGAAACGCAAGCTGAAGCATCTGTCGCGCGGGATGCGGATGAAGGCGGCTTTTGCGATTACGCTGGCGTATCGGCCGAAGTTGATTGTGCTGGATGAGCCGTTTACGGGGCTTGATCCGCTGGTGCGCGATGAGCTGATCGAGAGCCTGCTGGAGCGTGCGCCGGAGACGACCATCTTTCTTTCATCGCATGACCTGGCGGAGATCGAGAGCTTTGCCAGCCATGTGGGCTACCTGGAAGAGGGACGGATGCTGTTTTCGGAGGAGATGACGGTGCTGAGCGAGCGGTTTCGCGAGGTGACGGTGACACTGGCTGCACCGGTGAAGCTGCCTCATGATCTGCCGAGCGCGTGGCTGCTGGCGGAGACGGTGGATTGCGTGGTGCGGTTTGTACACAGCGAGTACCGGGGCGAGGCCAGCGAACGCGAGGTGGCGGACTTGTTCCCTGGGGCGCGCGATGTGGAGTGGGAGGCGATGCCGTTGCGGTCGATCTTTCTGGCGATTGCGAAGACGGGACGAACACAGAACCACGCGATGCGGACGACGGCAGGCGATGGGAGGCCGGAGGCATGAATCAGATACTGAATATCTTCCGCAAGGACACGCGGCGGTTCTGGCTGGAGATTGCGCTGTCGGTGATCGCGGTCTTCGCGTTCGCGCTGGTCTTTCCGAACGAGTGGCGAGTATTTCACGATCAAAGCGTGCAGGAGCGCATGAGTATCATGCTGGCCGTGCTGGGAATACTGATGGTGACTGGTTGGTGGCTGCTGATCGCACGCGCCGTCCACGCGGAGAGCCTGGTGGGCGACCAGCAGTTCTGGATCACGCGACCGTATGAGTGGAAGAAGCTGCTGGCGGCGAAGGCGCTGTTTCTGGCGGCGTGGATCGGAGTGCCGTACCTGCTGGCGCAATTGCTTTTGCTGGCGGAGGCTGGATTCCACCCGCTGGCGTACATGCCGGGACTGCTCTTCAACCTGCTGTTGTTCAGCACGAGCTTTCTACTGCCGATGGTTGCACTGGCCGCGGTCACGTCGAACTTCGCGCGCCTGACGATGACGGTGCTGGGCGTGCTGATCGTCTTTAGCGGATACATGTTTCTGATCAACGGCATTCCGCACGGCTATACGTCAACCAATCCCTATACGAACACCGTTCTGGTTCCGCTGCTGCTTGCGGGATGCGCGGCGGCGATTGGGCTGCAATACGCGACGCGGCGGGTGTGGGTATCGCGCGGGCTGCTGATCGCGCTGCCGATCCTGATGGCGGTGAGCGTGGCCGCTTATCGCAGGCAATCGCTGGTGGACCGCGCGTATCCGGCGCCGAGCGCGGCGGCTGCGGTGCCGCTCATCATCGCCTCGATGCCGAACGCGGCCCATCCGGTGGAAGCGCGCTCGTGGGAGGGCGAAGACTACATCGACTTGCCCGTGCAGTACGGCGGGGTTGCGGAGGGAACGGCCGTCTTCGCCGACGACTTCAAGTTCAGCATCACGGCGGCGGACGGCAGCCAGTGGAGTTCGCCGTGGCAGTCGATCCAGGAGCGCACTGTGAATAACGCGCACTCTTCCGGGTTGTCTCTGATGATCGACCCTGCGTTGTACGAGCGGTTCAAGACCGCGCCGGTGACGCTGCGCATTACGTTCGCGGTGAGCCGCTACCAGTCGGACACGGTGACGAAGATGGCGTTTACGGCCGGCGACGCGGCAATTCCGGGGATCGGCTTTTGCGCGTCAGAGTACAGTTCCACCATGATCTGCAGAGCCGCACTGCGGGGGCCCCGGCTCACTCACGTTACCATGCTGTGGTCGCACGGGGCCTGCCCCGATGCGCAGACGTCACCGGTCAGCACGGCTGAGGACGATGCCTGGCTCGGACCTGGCGGCATCAATATCGCGCCGGGCTCGGTGTGGACTATGCGGATGTTCTTCTTCCACAGATCCAACGAGGACTCGGACTACTCTCACTGGCACATCTGCCCAGGGAGCCCGCTGACACTGACGCAGTACAACCTGCTGGAGCGGACACAGGCCAGCATGACACTGACGAACTTCGTGCTTCCGGCGAATGTGGTTCCGACGAGCTAAGCTAGATGAGGTCCGAGATACGAGGGTTGAGTTATGAGGGATGAGCTATGAGGCATGAGCGAACGGCGGTTGGATTTGTGGTGGGTGTGTGCATGGGGTGTGTGTTGCTGGCTGGAGGAGCGCTTGCGCAGACGAGTGCGCCGGCGACTGCGCCTGTAGCGCAAGCCGCGCCAGACTTCAAACCGATCCTGTTTGAGGTGGTGTCGATACGGCCCTTCAAGGGCGGCGGCACTCGTCCAAAAGGCTTCACCGATGACGGGTTTTCAGATGAGGGACAAAGGCCACTCGTGCTTATCATGGGGATTTGCGCGACGTGCAAGCAGCATATAGAGGGACTGCCGGATTGGGCCAGGAACGAGGAATACACCATTGAGGCGAAGGTTGCCGATACAGATGTGGCGCGATGGAAGACGCTGAGCGTCAATCAACGAGAGCTCGCCATGCAAGCCATGTTGGAAGACCGTTTCAAGATGAAGTTCCATCACGAGACAAGGGCAATGGCCGGTTTTGCTCTGGTGGTTGCGAAGAACGGCCCCAAGTTCAAGGAGTCGATTCCCGGCGACCTTTATCCTGGTGGACTTAAGGGCGTCAACGGCGGGCCATGGTTAGGAATCGTGGAGACCGCGCCCGGCGTGGAGACCGGCCAGCACGTATCCATGGAGGCGTTGGCAGATTTCTTGTCGTACCCGGCGGGGCGGCCGGTTACGGACCAGACCGGGCTCAAAGGCTTTTACGACTTCAAGTTCACGGTCGAGACACCCGATCCATCAACAACAGCGGAATCTGCTATGCCCGACTGGCCATCCATTGTCACCATGATTCTGGAGCAGCTTGGACTAAAGCTGGAATCGGGGGTCAAGGTCCCAGTCGAATACCTCGTGGTGGACCACATTGAGAGGCCGACGGAGAATTGAATGAGATGCAGCGAGCGTATTTTGTTGGGGAACGTCCAACAAGGAACTCAGATGAGGACGATTGAGCACAGCGGTACGGATTGGTCTGGACCGACCCAAGGAAGGATGATCGAGATGGCGAAACGTTCTGCGTGGCTGGGCTGGGCGATGATCCTGATCGCGGCTGCATGGATGGCGAGTTGTGTGGACGGGGCGCTTGCGCAGACGAGTGCGCCGGCAGCCCAGATCTCAGAATCGAGACGTGTCACCCCAGCGAGCAAAGACAGCTCGCCGGGAACCCCGTCTGGGGCACCCGCCACGGCGGCACCGGCGAAGGCGTATGCGTTCGATGTGGTTTCGATCCGGAAGAATATATCGCCGATGCAGATGATGATGGGGCCACAGTCGGGACCTCCACAGTTTGGGCCGACCGGGGACGGCTATCGCATGTCGAATATGTCACTGTTGCTGCCGATGATGACGGCTTACGTTCCGCAGGTGGGCGGCGCGGCGTTCTACGCGCAAGACCAGGTTAAAGGCTATCCGGCCTGGATGATGACGGAGCGCTATGACATCGACGCGCGGATTGCCGACGCAGACCAGGCGGAGTGGCAGAAGCCGGAGTCGCAGAAGGTGATGCTACAGGCGATGCTACAGGCGATGTTTGCTGAGCGGTGCAAGCTGACGGTGCATCGCGAGGTGAAGGAGGTTGGGGTGAGTTCGCTGGTGGTGGCGAAGGGCGGGCCGAAGTTCAAGGAGACCGATCCGACGGTGGAGCACCCGGACGGAATGAAGCTGCCGTGGGGCGGAGTGATGGCTTTCTCCAATGGCGCGATGAGTTTTTACGGGGCCACGATGGCTTCGTTTGCGTCGATGATGTCCTCGTTTGGGAATGGGGGGCGGCCGATCCAGGACAAGACGGGACTGACCGGGAAGTACGACATCACGCTTAAATTGGGGGACATGATGATGGGACCCTCGCAGGGCGAACAGCAGAGCGCGACAGCCGCGTCCGATCCAGGGGCTTCGATCACGTCGTTGTTGCAGGAGCAGCTTGGCCTGAGGCTGGAGTCGGCGAAGGGACAGGTGGAGACGCTAGTGATCGACCACATGGAGCGGCCTTCAGAGAATTAGAGGGATGGATGCGAGGACTCGATGCGGAGCGCGGGCGAGAATCGGAGACCAGGGGAAGGATTATTGACGTACGACCTTTATCGTACTAAAGTGGTTGTTGCCATGTGAAGGAAATAAACATGCGTTGGGAGTCTATCCATTCCGATTCTTCAACGTCTGACGAGTAATCGAGACCATCGAGAAGCCTTCGGAAGACGAACCGCAGGAAAGAATGCGAACGAGAAAGAAGAAGTGCGAATGACGATTGAGCATCCCGCGCACAGACTGAATTGCAATTGGAAATCTCTGCTTCTCGCGGTTTTGTGGACTGCACTAGCGGCCTCTCCCGCACTTGCCCAGGTCGCACCGCCCCATCCGACTCCGGCCGCCGTTGCCGCCGCTCCTGCAGAGACCGCTGCACCGGCAGCAACCGCAGCCGGGCCGACCTCGGCAACTCCACCCGCCGACCCCACCCTGGGCATCAGCTTTGACGTTGTCTCCATCAAGCTGGTCAAGGAGGATGCTAATGTCTTCCTACCTGAGCGCCTTACCAATCCACCCGATGGGGACGGAATCATTTTAGAAAACTACACACTCTTCGACATTATTCGATGGAACCACAACAACAGCATGTTCCATGAAGATCAAATTGTGGATGCCCCCAAATGGTTTTTGACCGATTGCTACACCATCCGGGCCAAGGTCGCCGACTCGGACGTAGAGGCGTGGCACAAGCTCAACGACGCGGCCCGCCGGCTGGTCTTCCGCAAGCTACTGGTGGAGCGATTCAAGTTCACCTACCACTTTGCGGACGTAGACCAGCCCGTCTATAACCTCGTCGTGGCCAAGGGAGGCTTGAAGATACAGGAGGCCAAGCCCGGCGAGGTCAGCCCGTACAACTTTAAGTCTGTCGATGGCAGCGTCAATCCCGATGGCACCAGGGCTGCGTACACGGGAGCCGGTGTCACGGTGCGCTCCGCGCCGGACGGCAACATGATGTACGTCTTTCAGCGGTCTCACTTCTCGTCCTTCGCCAAAGACTTCCTCAGCACACAAGTCGGCCGCCATGTCATCGACAAGACCGGACTCACCGGACCCTACAACTTCGCCCTGATTTTCATGCCCGAGCGGAATGCTGTTGCCGCTGCGCCGGAGGCCGATGATTCCGCTTCCGAGCCCAGCCGAGCCTCTATCTTCACCGCACTCCAGGAGCAGCTCGGACTAAAGCTGGAATCCGGCAAAGGGCCAGTGAGTCACCTCTTCATCGACCATATCGAGCGGCCTTCGGAGGATTAAGCAAAGGCAGAAGCAGATTCCTCCGTTGCGCTGCGGAATGACAAGCAAGGGTGCTGCGGAATGACAAGCGGAGAATGACAGGCGAAAGGTATGAAATTCGGCATTACAGGCCAGGCTGGATTGAACTGAGGAAAGGGTGGCAGGGATGACGAAACGCGCAGCGAGACTGATTTCGACGATGTTCTTGATTGCGGCGTGGGTGGTGGTGTGTGTGCCGAATGGGATGTTGCAGACGAGCGCGGCGCAGGAGACGTCGCAGCCGACGATTGTACTGCCTCCTCCGGCACACAGTGTGCGCGCCAATCACAGCGGCCCGGCAATGATCGATGTAAGTCAGCCGGAGTTTCCCGCGGAGATAGTCATCATGAACCGCGGAGACAAGGACTGGCTTGAGAATACGCAGGTGAAGAGCCGGACCCAGGCGGAGATTGTGAGCGCGAAGCTGGGGTGGGCGTATGTGCTGGCCAGCGGGCTGGAGTTCCACGCGGGCGATGTATTTACCCCGGTCGGCGGAGTGGGGGGAGGCAGTTCGTTTCAGGTTCCAGCGCAGAATGTGGCTCCGCGGGCGGATGCAAAGGGCTTCCTGGCGTTTGTGGAGGAGGTGACGTTTGCGGATGGGACAGTTGTCGATGCCGATCATCTGAAGGTGACGGCGTTTTATACGACTTGGAGCACGGGAGCGAATGCGAGCAAGGTGGCGGCAGCACCGGCGGCGGCAGCGGCGCAGCAGACTATTGCTGGAGGCACAGCAGGGACCGGGCCGGCACGGACGCCGAACCTGAAGCCGATTTCGTTTGACGTGGTCTCGTTCCGCAAGTCGGAGCGTCCGGGCCCGGGGAGGGAGTTTCCAGCGGACGGCGACTTTATTGCGTATCACGGCTCGAGCATTGATAGCCTGCTGCTGTTCGCCTACGGCGGAGTTAAGAAAGGGTTCTTCCTGGTCAGCGGGGAGCCGGACTGGGTAAAGACGGAGTACTACGAGTTTCAGGCAAAGGTGGCGGCGGAGGATGTGGCAGAGTGGAAAGCGATGACACTGACCGATAAGCGCTACATGGTGCGCGCGGCGCTGGAGGATGCGCTGAAGCTGAAGGTGCATGAGGACACGGAAGAGCATCCGGTGTACAACCTGGTGGTGGCGAAGGGCGGGCCGAAGTTGATGGATTACGAGCCGGGCGATACGGTAACGCCATCGTATCCCGGAGCCCAGGCGATGACGGGCAAGGTGCTGAGATGGTTCGATCCGTTCAACCTGGTGTGCCAGGACACCACGATGGCGGAGCTGGTGAATTCGATGAGTGGACCGGACCGGGCGGGACGAGTGGTGATCGACAAAACGGGGCTGACTGGCGCGTACGACTTTACTGTGCCGATTCCGTATCGTCCGTTGCCGGAGCAGTTTCGGCAGATTGCGGAAGATTCAGGCGTGCCTACGATGTTTGAAGGGCTGAAGCAACTTGGGCTGCAACTGGTGCAGGCGAAAGGGCCGATCGAAGGGATTGTGGTGGACCACATTGAGCGGCCACCGGAGAACTGAGCAATGGCAGAAGCAGATTCCTGGGGAAATGACAAACAAGGCTTGACGCAGTGCGAATAGAACGAAGACGAAGGACAATAAATCAAAATCGTTGCGAACGAACATGGACTGGCAAACGTCTCATAAATGGATTCTTTCTTTCAATACGATTTTCCTTTCATAACGAACTTTCGTGGAACCTTCCGGGCTGTCTCTGCGTACTTGCAGAGAGCAAACCCAATACAATAACTCACTACAGCGACTCACTACAGCGACTCTAGACAAGGAATGGTGCGAGCAATGACCGAGCGCAAACCGCGCAGGCCTGGAACCGGTAGAAGACTACTGCTTATCTGCGCGATTGCGTGGTTGAGTGGATTGGGTCTGGCGATGGCTTCGGAGTACCACGGACAGGTGACGTTTGGCGGGCTGCCGCTACCGGGATCGACGGTGACGGTGACGGCCACGCAGGGAACCAAGACTGCGGTTGCGATCACGGACTCGCAGGGCTTCTATTCCTTTCCCGACCTTGCCGATGGGAAGTGGACGATCGCGATCGCGATGACGGGCTTTGCGCCGGTGAAGCAGGAGGTGACGGTGGCGCCGAATGCGGCGGCCGGCGCGTTCGAGATGAAGCTGCTGTCGCTGGAGCAGATGCGGGCAGCGGCCAAGCCGGTGAAGGAAGAGGTGGCGCCGGCGGTTGCGAGTGTGGCAACACCGTCAACCCAGGTCTCAGAATCGAGACCTGGGGCACCCGCGACTGCAAGCACGGGGACGGCTGCGGCGGGCGCGGCAGCGGCGTCCAAGAAGAAGGGCTCGGCGGCAACGACGCAGGAGGCTGGTGCGGCTCCGGCTGCCCCGATGCCGGCATCCGAGCCGGACGCCAATGCTCAGCAAACCAGCGATGGGTTGCTGATCAATGGAAGCGTGAACAACGCGGCCACGTCGCAGTACTCGATGTCGCAGGCATTCGGCAACACCCGCAATGGCGGAAGGTCGCTGTACAACGGCGGACTGAGTTTGGTGCTGAACAACTCGGCACTGAATGCCAAGCCATACTCGCTGACCGGGCTGAACACGCCGGTCCCCACGAACAATAAAATCACAGTGGGAGCGACTTTTGGCGGGCCGCTGAATATCCCTCATCTGATGCCGCGCGGGCCCAACTTCAACATTCAGTACAGCCGTACGCAGAACAGCACTATTACGACGCAGCCGGCCCTGGTGCCGACCGCGGCCGAGCGGACGGGGAACTTTTCCGGGTTGGCGATCTTCAATCCTGCGACGGGAACTCAATACACGGGCAATGTGCCGATCAGCGCGCAGGCGCAGGCGCTGCTGAATTTGTATCCGTTGCCATCGCCCAGCCTGGCGGGAGATGCGCAGTACAACTACCAGGCTCCGCTGACCAGCGACAGCCATGCGGATACGGTGCAGGCCAACCTATTTAAAATGATAGGGAACAAGAACTACCTGAATGGAGTGTTCTATTTCACAAGCTCCAGGTCTGGCAGCACAAACCTGTTCGGCTTTTACGATTCGACGGACATGCTGAACCTGGGCGTGAATGCCACTTGGTACCATCGCTTCACGCAGCGGGTGTGGATGACCGCGACCTACAATTTCAGCCGGTCGCGGAGCCAGACAACCCCCTTCTTTGCCAACCGCGAGAATGTGGAGGGCAATGCCCAGATTGCGAATGGTGCGAACATCACACCGTCGAACTGGGGGCCTCCTGGGCTGGGCTTTTCCAGCGGCATTGCGGGGCTGTCCGATGCGACGCTCTCCACCAGCCGCCCGGAGACAAACTCGGTGAGTTACAACGTGGAGTGGTACCACCAGCGGCACGACATCAAGTTTGGCGGGGACTTTCGCAGACAGGAGACCAACATCCTGTCGCAGGCGAACCCGGAGGGGGGACTTGGTTTTACCGGGGCGGCCACGAAGGAGATCGTCAATGGAGTGCCGGTCAACGGTACCGGCTCTGATTTTGCGGACTTCCTGCTGGGTGTTCCCGACACCAGCAGCATATCGTATGGCAACGCGGACAAGTATTTTCGCCAATCGGTCTACGATCTGTATGCGCGCGACGACTTCCGGGTGAACTCGGAGTTGAGCGTGAACTGGGGGATTCGCTGGGAGTATGGCGCGCCGGTTACGGAGTTGAAGGGACGGCTGGTGAACCTGGACGTTGGGCCGGACTTTACCACCGAGCAGCCGGTGGTGGGCAGCAGTCCGGTTGGCGCGCTGACCGGGCAAAGCTATCCAACCTCGCTGGTCCGCCCGGACAAGAACGGAATTGCGCCGAATGTGGGGATTGCGTGGCGGCCGATCTCGGGGTCGTCGTTGCTGGTGCGCGCGGGCTATCAGATCAGCCACGACACGTCGGTGTATCAGTCTGCCGCGATGGCCATGGCGACGCAGCACGGTACCACGCAGACGCCGCTTTCGACGAGCCTAAGTATATCGAGCAGTCCTGGCTGCCAACTCAGCATGGGGAACCCATTCGTGGCACAGACGTGTTCCACCACCACCACTACGTCGGATTCATTTGCGATAGATCCGAACTTCCGCGTGGGCTATGTGCAGATATGGAACCTGTCGGTGCAGCGCGACCTGCCGGGATCGCTGCAGATGGTGGTGAGCTATCTGGGCAACAAGGGGACGCGGGGGGTGCAGGAGTTTCTGCCGAACACGGCCCCGGCCGGGGGGACGGACCCGTACGCGGCGTATCCTTCGGGCTATCTCTATCGCACCTCCAATGGAAACTCGACGCGCGAGGCGGGAAGCATCGAGCTGCGGCGGCGACTGCGCAGCGGGCTGCAGGCGGGCGCGCGATACACCTATTCGAAGTCGCTGGATGACGTCTACTCGCTGAGCGGGCAGGGAGGCGTCGGCGGAGGGGGCGGCGTGGCGCAGAACTGGCTCGACCTGAGCGGGCAGCGGGGGTTGTCGAGCATCGATCAGCGCCACGTACTGACCGCGAATGCACAGTACACCACGGGCATGGGGCTGGGCGGAAAGACGCTGATGAGCGGATGGAGAGGACTGGCCTACAAAGAGTGGACTGTGAGCACGACGATCAAGTTGGCCAGCGGGACGCCGGAGACGCCGTTCGTTAGCGACGAGACAGTGGCGGGTGGGGGAGCCTATACAGGAACCATTCGTGCAAATTATGTGGGCGGGCCGGTGCATCTAAAGTCGGGCGGACTGTTCCTGAATCCCTTGGCGTTCCAAGCACCGGTGGGCGCGTATGGAACAGCGCGTCGAGACTCGATCACCGGGCCGAACCAGTTCAGCCTGAATGCGACGATGCAGCGCACGTTCCGGCTGAGCAAGCGGTACAACCTGTCTGCGCAGCTGGATGCGACGAATGTACTCAACCACGTTATGTACTCCGGATGGAACACGTCGGTTGGCAGCCCGCAGTTCGGCGCGCCGGCCGGGACCAACGGAATGCGGACTATACAAATCACGATGCGACTGAGGTTCTGAGGAATGCGAATGACTTTTTCGATGCCGATGCGATTGACTCTAGCTGCGTGTGTTGTTGTGTTCGCATGCACTGGGTGTTTGCCTGCCGGTGCGCAGTTGACGGGGCAGAACAAGCCGGTGGGCAGCGCGGACCAGGCTGCAACAATCAAGGTGACGTCGCGGCTGATTATCGAGGCCGTCGGCGTGAAGGACAAGAAGGGGAATCCCATCGAGGGGTTGAGCGCGAAGGACTTCACGATCACCGAAGACGGCGTGGTACAGACGATCAAAATCTGCGAACACAATATGTTGACGGAGGACGCCACGCCGCTGCCGGTGACTCCTGCCAGCGAAGAGAACGTCAAGATCTACAACCGGCTGGCGCGGACGCAGATTGCGCCGGAAGCTGCAGGCGAGATCCGATACAAGGACCACCGTCTTCTGGCGCTGTACTTCGATATGACGACGATGCCGCAGGCGGACCAGTATCGCGCACTGGAGGCCGCGCAGAAGTTCATTCGGACGCAGATGACGGCGGCCGACCTGGTGGCTATTCTGCGATATAACGGAAGCTCGGTCGATATACTGCAGGACTTCAGTGCCGACCGAAACCATCTGCTGAGCATTCTGGAGACGATGGTGGTGGGAGAAGGGCAGGAGGGAGCGGAGGTCGCAAATGACGATAGCTCCTCCGATACCGGCGCGGCGTTCGGGCAGGATGACAGCGAGTTCAACATCTTTACCACTGACCGGCAACTGGCCGCGTTGCAGACGGCAGCCGAGGCGCTGGGACGGCTGAATGAGAAGAAGTCGCTGATCTACTTTGCCAGCGGCCTGAACCTGAATGGGTTGGACAATCAGGCGCAGTTGGTGGCGACCGAGCAGGCGGCGATCCGCGCAGGCGTGTCGTTCTGGCCGATCGACGCACGGGGATTGGTGGCGTCGGGGCCTCTGGGCGATGCGACGCAAGGCTCACAGGGCGGCTCCGCGATGTATACCGGTGCGGCTGCGTCGGCGATGACGAGCCGCTTTGCACGGTCGCAGGACACTCTGTTTGCGCTGGCAGGCGATACCGGGGGAAAGGCGCTGCTGGACAACAACGACTTGGACCGCGGGATTGTGAATGCGCAGCACGCGGACTCCGACTACTACATTCTGGGCTACTACACGAGCAATACGTTGGTGAACGGGAAGTTCCGCAAGGTGAAGGTAACGCTGAACTCGGAGATGGCCGCGAATCTGGACTTCCGGCAGGGGTACTTCGGGGAGAAGGAGTGGGGCAAGTTCAATACCGCGGACAAGGAGCGGCAGCTTGAGGACGCGCTGATGCAGGGCGATCCGTTCGTGGAGCTGACGGTGGCGGTGGAGATCAACTATTTCGAGTTGAATAAGGCGGAGTATTACGTTCCGGTCATGGTGAAGGTGCCTGGAAGCGAGCTGGCGCTGGCGAAGAGGCGCGGCGCTGACGTGGCGGCCATCGACTTTGTGGGCGAGATCAAGGACGACTACGGTAGTACAACTGTGACCAATATCCGAGAGCACATCGACGCCAAGCTGAGCGACAAGACCGCGGAGGAGCTGGCGAAGCGGCCCATTGAGTACTCGACCGGTTACACCTTGTTGCCGGGCAAGTACACGATCAAGGTGCTGGCGCGGGACGATGCGACGGGGAAGATCGGGACGTTCCAGACGACGTTCGTGATTCCGAACCTGAACAAGGAGACGAAGCGTGTACCGATCAGTTCGGTGGTGCTGTCGAGCGAGCGCTCGGTCATGACCAATGCCATCTACAACGCCACGAAGGGGAAGGAGCAGGCCAAGGAGGTTGCCGCGGATCCGTTGGTACAGAATGGAGAGAAGTTGATTCCAAGCGTGACGCGGGTGTTCAGCAAGGGGCGCAGCCTGTATGTGTATCTGCAAGCCTATGAGCAAGCGTCGGCGACCACACAGCCACTGATGGGCTATGTGAGCTTCTATCAGGGGCAGACGAAGGTGTACGAGACGCAGCCTGTGGAGGTATCGCCGAGTCCAAGTGCGAAGGTGGAGACAGCGCCGCTCAACTTCACGGTCGATCTGAGCCAGCTTCCGCCCGGCAAGTACGATTGCCAGGTGACTGTACTGGATCCAACGGGAGCGAAGGGAGCATTCTGGCAGGCACCGATCCTGCTGGTGCCGTAATGCCATTGTGTTGGCTGTATACAGGTGTGGAGGGTGGTTGTTCCCAACAATCCTAACGAGCTACCAAGGCAGGAGACCAAGCGTCCGTTGACTGCTGGTGACAGTTCTCCAGGTATTGGAGCAACACCCGACCTGCTTCGATACGTAGAGGTCTTTGGCTCTGCGGCAGCTAGGGGGCGATGTCGGTGGCGGTGACGAAGCTGAGCTGGTGGATGGCGATCCAGGTCTGCTGATAGGAGTTGAGCGCGTCGGTGGCGACGGAGCGCGAATCGCGCAGGGCGTCGAGGTAGTCGATGAGCGCGAGGTTGCCGTGCTCGTAGCTGAAGCGGGCGATGTCGAGGACGTCTTTGGACTCGGCGAGGTAATGGCCGTTGTAGCGGTCGGAGAGCAGTTTGGAGTTGATGTAGCCTGAGTAGGCCTGATCGACGTCGCTGACGACCTGGTTGTGCAGGGCGGTGACGGTGAAGCGGGAGGCCTGGGCGGTGAAGCGGGCGGTTGCCTTGTTGCCCTGGTTGCGGTCGAAGATGCGGATGGGGATGTTGAGGTTGAAGCCGACGGAGTTGTCGATGCCGTTGCGGTTGTAGTCGGCCTCCAGCGTGGGGTCGGAGGTGCCGTTGGCGTATGTGAGCTTGACCTCGGCGTCTGCGACTGCGACGGCGGCGACGGCGGCCTTGAGGTCGGGGCGCGCGGCGAGAGCTTTCTGCTCGAGGTCGTCCATGGAAAGCGCGGCGGGCGGCGGAACTACATCGCCGATGACGTCGAAGTCCGCGCTGGGCTTGTCGATTCCGAGCAGAACCTGGAGCTGGAGACTGGTCTGCTGCATGGCGGTGATGGCATTAGAGTCGTCGCTCTCGAACTGGGCGAGCTGGAGGTCGAGGCGCTCAAAGTCGAGCTTGGCGAGGTCTCCGGCCTTGTAGCGGTCGTTGCCGATGGCAACCTCTTTCTTGAAGTCGGCGAGGTTGTCGTCGGCGAGCTTTTTGGCGGACTTGGCGATGACGAGGTTGGTGAAGGCAGTGCGCACGGCGAGGACGGTCTGCTGCACGGTGAGCTGGAGCTGGTCGTCGGTCTCGACGGTGGTGGAGCGGGCGGAGTCGATGCGCCAGCGACGTTTTTCGCCGCGCTCGAAGAGGCGGCCGACGCCGACGCCGATGGCGTAGGGGTTGCCGTTGCTGTCGGGTTCGGTGAGGTTGCTGCCAGTGGCGGCGAAGTAAGGGTTCTGGCGTGTGGCGGCCTGCAACTCCTGCGCCTTGACGGAGAAGAGGTTCTGCTCGGCGGCTAGGAGGGTGGGGCTATTGGAGCGGGCGAGGTCGACGGCCTGTTGCATAGTGAGCGGGGCGGTTTGGGCGAAGGTGGTTGTTGCGGCGAGGAGGATTGCGAGCAGAGCCGCGGATCGGCGGATGCGATTTGAAGATGAGAACGGAGAATTCATGGGGAGAAAGGGACGCACGGTTGTGGAGGGACGAGCTTCGTCGGGGTCCTTCGACTCGCTGCGCTCGCTCAGGATGACAGCTTCGTTATGCATGCGCGCGCCGCTCAGAAAAACAGCTTCGATATGGGTTGCCAAATTGATGGATATCCTCACAGTGTTCATGGCTAATTCTCGAACTCGGTTTCGGGGACGGGCAGGACATCGTCGGGGCGTGCGATCCAGACGTAGAGGGTGGGCAGAAGGAAGACGCTGATGACCAGTGCGCCGATGAGTCCGCCGACGATGACAATGGCGAAGGGCCGTTGCGAGTCGGAGCCGATACCGTGTGACGTGGCGGCGGGCAGCAGGCCGAGGGTGGCGACCAGCATGGTCATCATGATGGGACGCAGGCGGAGGACGGCTCCCTCGATGGCGGCCTCTTCGATGGAGTGGCCGCGCACGCGCATCTGGTTGATGTACTCCAGCATGATGACGCCGACCTCGACAGAGACGCCGAAGAGAGCGAGGAAGCCGACGCCGGAGGAGACGCTGAAGTGGGTGTGTGTGAGAAGCAGCGCGGTGAGTCCGCCGACCGGTGCCATGGAGACGGTGAAGAAGATGAGCAGGGCCCACTTGCCTGAGTGGAACATCATGTAGAGGAGGACGAAGATGACGATAAGCGTGATGGGTAGCACGATCATGAGGCGGCGCGTGGATCGCTGCTGGCTGGCATATTCTCCAGCCCAGTCGATCTTGTAGCCGATGGGCAGCGCAACCTGTGCGTTGACCTTACGGATGGCCTCTTCGACGGTGGAGCCGAGGTCTCGGCCGCGCACGCTGTACTTGATGGCGACGTAACGCTGGCCGGCCTCGCGGTAGACCTCTTCGGCACCGTCCTCGGTCTTGACGGTGGTCAACTGGGCGAGCGAGACGCGCTCGCCCGAGGGCGCGAGGAGACGGATGTTGTCGATGGCCTCCTGGGTCGAGCGGAACTGGGGAAGATAGCGCAGGACGACGTCGTAGCGCGCCTCTCCCTTGAGGACCTGAGTGATGGCGTTGCCGCCGACGGCGGTCTGAATGGCGTCCTGCACGTCGGCCACGTTGATGCCGTAGCGCGCGGCGGCCTCGCGGTTGACGGTGTAGTTGAGGTTGGGCTGGCCGATGACGCGGAAGAGGCCGAGGTCTTCGACGCCGTTGATCTGGCTCATGATGGAGACGATCTGGCCGCCTTTGGTTTCGAGGATGCGCAGGTCGTCGCCGTAGATTTTAACGGCGAGCTCGCCCTTGACACCGCTGACGGCCTCTTCGACGTTGTCGGAGATGGGCTGGGAGAAGTTCCAGCCGACGCCGGGAATCTTGCTCAGCTCGATGTTCATAGCGGCGATCAGCTCTTCCTTATTTTTTCGGAAGACAGGACGCCACTCGTCCTTGGGCTTGAGGTCGACGAAGTACTCGGTGTTGAAGAAGCCGGTGGTATCGGTGCCGTCGTCGGGCCGTCCGGTCTGGCTGACCACCTTGGTAACTTCGGGGAAGGCGTTGAGGCGTATGCGGGCTTCGTTCATGACGCGCAGGCTCTCGGTGGGGCCGGTGGAGGGGGCGAGGGTCCCGCGCACCCAGATGGAGCCCTCGTCGAGATGAGGCAGGAACTCGGAGCCGATGGCGCCGC
>Ga0187847_10001226_pt1 | contig 24008 bp, 16 predicted proteins | sample June2016WEW_4_10_FD_132458 | JGI IMG/M metagenome (GOLD analysis project Ga0187847, IMG submission 132458) | Peatland microbial communities from SPRUCE experiment site at the Marcell Experimental Forest, Minnesota, USA - June2016WEW_4_10 | ecosystem: Environmental > Terrestrial > Soil >...
CCCTCATGGAACTGGTCTTCTCCGACCCGGAAGCGCGCAAATTCTTCAGGAAGCAAAGGCGCATGCAACTTGAGCGGATCATCGAGCTTCGCTCCCGCTTTGCCCTGCCCGCGCAAACCAGTGAACAGGATGCCATCCTCTTGTGGACCACCGAGAGAGTCTACGACGCAATCGGTCAAGGAGAAGTCCAGTCGCTCGGTTTAGATAGAGAGCAGGTGATTGAATCCATGGTCGAGAAAGTGCGAGCCTTCTTAAAATAAAAGCCTCTCCAGCACCTATGTTCGCAGCGCATATATCTACAGCACTTATAACTACAGCTCTTATATCTATAGCTCCTATATCTAAAGCTCTTTACAAATATCTGTCCTCCTGAGCCAGGCCGAAGGACCTGCTTCTTACAGCACCTTATTTCACCTTATTCCTATCGATAACCTCAACTTCGAGACCGCAAAAACGCCTCCACCTGCCCGCCCGCAGCCTCATTCACCCCGTCGGTACCCACCGGCTCCGCAACCCGCCCAAACAACTCCCCCATCACCGGAATCAGCAGCTCGAAATCTTCCAGCGGCAGCGGCGTTCCAAACAGGAAACCCTGGAATGCATGACAACCCAGCCCCGTCAGGCAATCCAGCTGCTGTTCGGTCTCCACTCCCTCAGCAATCACCGATCTGTTCATTACCTGCCCCAGCGAGATCACAGATTGCGCGATAGCCCGGCTGCTCAGGTCCTCCACAATGTCCCGCACGAAGGAGCGGTCGATCTTCAGTTGATCCAGCGGCAGGCGCTTCAGGTACGACAGCGATGAATACCCCGTTCCAAAGTCGTCCAGTGAAAGCCCAATGCCATTGGCCTTGATCTCGGTCATCTTGACAATCACGCTCTCAATGTTTTCTACCAGCATGCTCTCGGTAAGTTCCAGCTTGAGTCTCGTTGGATCGGCTCCTGCCCGCTCCAGCGCTGCCAGCACCTGGTTCACAAAGTCGGGTTCACGCAATTGGCGCGCGCTGATATTTACGGCCACTGTCAGGTGCTCCGTTCTTCTCTGCTTCGCCCAGGTCGCAATCTGCCTGCATGCGCTCTCAAGCACCCAGCCTCCCAGTGGTAGAATCAACCCCGTTTCCTCGGCCAGGGAAATGAATGCGCCGGGCCCCAGGAAACCGCGCCGGGGATGATTCCAGCGGATCAAAGCCTCCGCGCCTACCAACCGGCCTGCCTCCAGTTGAGGCTGGTAGTAAAGCGCAAACTGGTTGTCTTTGATTCCCATGCGGATATCCGCTTCCATTGAGGCCCGGGCATTCATCGCCTCCCGCAATGCCGGATCAAAGAAATGCATGGTCTGGCCGCCACTCTCCTTGGCCTGGTACATGGCAATGTCCGCCCGCTGCAGAACATCGTCGATGCTGTCCCGCTGTTCTCCGATCACCGTAATCCCGATGCTGGAGGTGCTGTTGCATTCCCGGCCGTTGACACGGTATGTCTGGCAAAGAAGATCCAGAAGCTTCTCCGCCACCATCTTTGCCTTGGCCGCGGCCGTTTCCGGGTCCTGGCTCAACTCTCCAAGAATCACCACAAACTCATCCCCGCCCAATCGTGCCACCGTATCGCCGGCGCGGACTGAGGTGCTCAGCCGCCTGGCCACTTCCTGCAGCAATAGGTCGCCCGTCTTATGACCCAGGGTGTCATTCAGCGCCTTGAAATTGTCAATGTCGATGAAAAGCAGCGCTCCCATGATCTTGTTTTGCGTGCCGGCATCCAGAATTTGCGTCAGTCTTTCCGCCAGCAACCGGCGGTTGGGCAAATAGGTCAAGGGGTCGTAGAACGCGAGCTTCTTGATCTGCTCCTCCGCCACACGAACCTCGACGACACGGTCCTCGAGTTCAACCGTCCGCTTCTTCACCTGGTATTCAAGCTCCCGGCTTCTCGCAAGCAAGTGCCTCTCGCGAAGCCGGTCGCCCCCAACAAACACAAGAATGCATGCCAGCCCGCAAAGTGATGTGAACCACCACGTCTTCCACCAGGGCGGAAGCACCCGTACCGCGATCCTGATAGCCGGCGAGCTGGAGTTCAGCCCCAAATTGCGTGCCCTGGCCGTGAACGTATATTTGCCCGGAGGAAGGCCGGAGAAAACAGCGACACCGTCCCGGCTTTCGATCCAGTCGGAATGTGAATCGTCCATTCGATACTCGAAAACCAACTGGCTGCGATTGCGCATGGCCGGCGAAGATAACTGAAAACTTAAAGGGAGCTCAGACCATGGCAACTCGATCCCCGCCGCTACCGGGTAGCTTTCTTCCCCGCGCCCGATGCTGGTCACTTCAACACTCAGCGGAACAGGATCGAACGCGCGTTCCGGATGCAGAAGGTGCGCAATGCCGCCGCTCGTTCCAATCCACAGCGAGCCGTCCGCCGCCACCGTCATCGCTCCCTGGTTCACGTCATTCCAGATCAGCCCGCTTTCCTGCGTCAACTGCCGCCACCCGTGCCCGTTCCACACCAGCAGGCCGGCATCGGTTCCCAGCCAGATCCATCCGCGGCCATCCACCGCAATAGCCACCGGCGTCAACGTCCTGAACTCGTCCGGCAACCACAGTGGCCAGGAATCCAGCCGATCCCTTCCCGGCGTAATCCGCCATGTGCCTGTCTGCTCTCCGGTAATCCAGACGCTGCCATCCGCCGCACATGCCATATCCAGCAAGACCCCTGCGGGTCGGTGCACTCCATCAATCGGAGGTGCGGTCCAATGGCCATCCTGCAGCCGCAGCACTCGGTCTTTGGTCATGAACCAGATCGTGCCGTCAGGAGACTGACAACCCGCGTTCACCTGGCGCGAGGCTCCTAAAAGCGCATTCGCGGCCTCTTCCGGTTGCGGAACAGCCCTCGCCTTTCCAGCTTCGCGAACGTAAATGCCCTCGTTGGTGGTAAAAAACACCTGGCCCGCCTCATCCCTCATTGAGCGGGTAATCAGCGCCGGAAGGGTTGCGGTTTGTTTCGTCTTGCCGGTCTTCGGATCGATATCCAGAACGGCGGCGGATTTGGTCCCACCCCACAGCGAGCCGTCCGGGTTTGTGCCCAGGGTGAACAACGGCCCAAAGGGCCACGCCCGCAATGCTGTCAGCGGCCCGGCGGCCCCGGTGCGGGGATCAACCCAGGCCGGTCCTTTATCGGTGCCCAGAAAAACGCGATCGCGGGACAGCGCGATCGTCCACACGTCTGCTGAAGGCAACGCCGCCGTGTCGTTCCACCCCTCCCAGTTTTCGTATCCCGCCCAGTCGAACAGGCCGTCTCCCCGAGTCGCAATCCATGGATCGCCCGCCGCATCCAGCACCATGCGAACCACATTGCCGGTAAGCGGCAGGCCGTTCGCCTTTCCAATCGTTCGCCACTGGCTTCCATCCCACCGTGCAATTCCGTCGTCCAACGGGCCCAGCACCCGGCCCTCCCGGTCTTCGATCAGCGGGCCGTCTCCGCCCACACTCACGCCGCCGGTGCCGGGGATGCTGCGATCCACAAATCGCCCGCCCTGGCGCGGCATCACGGAAACGCGATCCTGCCCCCTGGCCCACAGGGTGCCTGCGTGATCCAGAATCACGCTCTCCCAAAGAACATTCGCAAGGCCCTGTTTCTCTCCCCATTCCACGACCTTGCCGGCGAGCGGCCGAACCCCGCTTCCCGCAGCGGGCTCCGCCCAGGAACAGAGACTCTTCCCGCATCCGATCCAGACTTGAACGCCCGCCGCGGAATCGCGAATCACGCTCACGCTGGAAACCTGTCCCAGATCGGGAGTGGTCGCAATCTGGTCGGCGGTGAATACCGGCGCAAACCCGATCGTGTGGTTCTGATCGTCGTGCTCCAACCGGTGAAGGCGTCCACCCTTCACAATCAGCAGGTGGCGCGCATCTTCAACCACAATGTCTTTCAAAGAGGACAGCGGAATGGGATCGCGCCCGGCGGCAACAAAACGATGTCCATCCCAGTGGTACAGGTTTGCCAGGGTCGCCGCCCAGACTGTGTCATCCGGGGCCACCAACACAGCCCGCACATTCAACTCGGCAATCCCCTGCTCCGGGCCAAATCGTTCAAAGCCCGAACCCAGAAAGCGATAGATGCCGTTCTGCGTGGCCACCCACAAAAAGCCGTGACGGTCGGCGGCCAGGTCATTGACGGCAAGGTTTTTAAGCCCCTCGGCCTGCCTGAAGGCGCGAAAGACATACTGCTGCGCCTGCACAGCGGTCGACAACCCCAGCCAAAAAGCCAGTATCCGAATTGCGCCGGATCGCACCAAATTCATCCCTGTGCGCGGATCTCGCGCACGGGCCCCTGCAGATGTATATCGACACTTAAGGGCAGGCTCTAGAGGTTTTTTGCGCTGGAAAATGCAGTTAATTCATGCTTTGTATCAGGGCATGACTTGAGTCATGCCGAAAAAGCCAATAAACTCAGCGAACCTTACACGCCGCGAAAAAACTCGCATAGGCTCAACCTCGAAGGCTCTGTAACAAGGGCATCGCTTTAGCCGGGCCGATAAAGGCCAATAGAATGAGTCGGCTTCAGCCCCTGCTACGGCTCGCCCAGCGATTTCGGGTTCGTCCCAGGAGTTTTTCCACAAACTCTTTAGCCCCTGCAACAATCACAGGTCGGCTCACTTCCCGTGCGTCCCCCTCACATGCTCGATCCACCGAGCAAGAAGGTCCGCGAAATTCACAAGAGCCTCGAACAGGTCGCCCGGGAGGCCGGTCGGAGTGCGCGTCGGGCTGTTCATCCCCGTCAGAGCCGTGCTGTACAGCTTCTGCAGTTCCCCCTCGGCCAATCGCACAGCCGCAGTAAACTGCTTCGAGGCCGCGCGAAGTTCCGGAACCCACTGCGCCGCGGGCGAAATGCCGCCGCCTTGCGGAGGACGTGAAGGCAGCGACCTGGCCAGCGTTTCTATCTTCGACGAGGAGTTCAGAAACTGCAGACGAACATCACCCAGCATCTTCAGCAATCGATCGGCTTCCTGCAACAGCGGCAGGCTGTCGAAGCTCCCTGAGGACCCTCTCAGTGTGCTCGCGTGGGTCGCAAACAGGCGCACCGAGCCGGTAAGCTGATTCATCTTTGACACCGTCTGTCGCGCTTGAAGTGCAGCCAGGGAAGAGTTCATGGCAGTGAGCATATCACCAACCCGCAGCCCCATTCCCGCAAATTCGGCAGGTGGCCCACTCACCCCGGTATCAGGGACTGTGCCGTTCATCGCGGTGGCCCCAAGGTCCCCGCCGGACAGGTCTTCGTCCGACGGGTGGCTATTCGCGATGAGCGCGTTTTCGGGCAAGGTCGACAGGTGTCCGAGCACTCCACGGCCGCTTTGAGCCCTGCCCCCTCGCCTGCGAGCCGGCGGAATGGCGCACTTCTCAGTGCAATTGCACAAGAAACAAAAGCAAAATTAGTAACGCCGTATCAATAAGTTAAGCCAATAACCCGTGCATTTTCAGCGCGTTTTCTGAAAAAGCGGCTAGTTCTCTGCAACCCATTTGCTCCATTAGTTCAATTCTCAGCAACCCATAACATCAGCCCAGGCTGCCCCGTAGGTTCATGTCTCAAAGAAATGCAACCCTCCGAGCAGCCATTTCGCCGATGCAAACCGGCTCTATTCCCTATTCCCTGATCCCTGCTTCACAGCGGCAGCCTTTCGTGCCAGTTCGGCCGCCGCACAAAGAAGATAATCTCCCCCGGCTTGGCCTGCGCGAACCGCTTGCTGCAGTGGTTGTTCGGCTCCGCCCCTGCGTTCAAAATGTCCGCCACCGAGTACACAGGCGGCGACGCGGGCCGGAACTTTGAGGCGTCGCAGAACACGTAGCCAAACCCATCCGGCCCCGCCGGCGTGTCGAATTGCACCTGCGTCACATCCTGCGGAACTTTAACTTCCCAAACACCTTGCGGGTTCGCGCGCGCCGTCAGTCGTGGGTTTGCGCTGTTTTCATTCACCGTAATGCTGATCCCGTTATCCCCCGGGATGGGAACAATCGGCTGCCCCGTCTGGCTGTCCAGCAACAGAATCGTAATCACCCGCGCGTCCGGCTGCGCAATCAGCGCGCAGCACATCCCCATCATCACCAGCAGTCCGGCAATTCTCCTGATCGAGCCCGGAAGTCCCATCGTCCCCATCTCCCGTTGTTCTCTTATTTCCCTATTCTTATCTGGCTTACTAATCTTTTGTTTTCTTTTTGCTTACGGCTGCAAAATCGCGTTATATCCATCGTTCAGCAGCTTCATCCGCCACTTGTCCGCCTCATCCCGTGTAGTAAACGGCCCAATGCGCACATGAATCATTCCATCACCCGCGTCGCGCTGCCCAGTGACCGCATAACCACGCTTGCGCAGCGCGCCCATCAACACGTTGGCGTCATCCGCGTTCGTGACCGCGGCAATCTGCACCATCAGCGAACCGGCCGGCTTTATCGCAGCCGTCCCCACTGCCGGCTGAGAACCTTGAGCCGAAGTTGCACCAGCTCCCAATTGCGCTGGAGCCGACCCCGCCGTTGGGCTGGCTGCTCCAACTGCCGTCTGGGCGCCTAATGCGCCATTCGTTTCTTCAACCTCTGTCGCATCAGTCGCGTCTGTTGACGCAGCCGGCACGGGACTCGCCGGAATTGCCGACGGCTTCGCTTTGGATGAACCGGTCTCCGCCGCGGCGGGTGTTACCCCCGCCGCCTGAAGTCCATCCAGGTCCTGCGATCCGCGATGCCCCACCGCATATCCCAGACCGAAGCAAACGCCACAGATCAGCACTAAGCCGAAGAAGATCGCCAGCAGCGTTCCCGACCCCAACGTGACCTCCCGGTCGCGCCGTTCTTGGACCGGCCGTAGCTCTTCCTCGTCAAAGATTCCCCTCATATCCCATGCCCGAATTGAATGCGCTTCAAATATCTCTCCTCACACAGCGCAAGGCAGGCATTCCCCTGCAGCCTCTCCGCTGCCCCTGCACCGTCCCCAATCCTCTACCGCTGATCGATGGTCGACTTGGCCGAAGTCCCCAGCTTGTTCAGCAGCGTCATCATCTCCAGTGGCAGCGGGAACACAATCGTCGTATTCTTCTCCACGCCAATGTCCGACAGCGTCTGCAGGTAGCGCAACTGCAGCGTCATAGGCTGCGTCGCCATCAGGGCGGCTGCGTCCACCAGCTTCTGCGCGGCATTGAATTCGCCTTCGGCATGAATGATCTTCGACCGCTTTTCGCGCTCCGCCTCGGCCTGCTTGGCCATGGCGCGCAGCATCTGCTCGGGCAGATCCACCTGCTTCACTTCAACAGAAACAACCTTTACCCCAAACGGCTCGGTGCGCTGATCGATGATCGTCTGAATCTTAAGATTCAACTGATCGCGATGACTCAGCAGCGTATCCAGCTCCACTTCACCCAGCACACTCCGCAGGGTGGTCTGCGCAAACTGCGAAGTCTGATAAACGTAATTCGCCACCTTGATCGCGGCATCATTTGGATTAACGACATACAACGTAACCACCGCGTTCACCTTCAGCGTCACATTGTCGCGGGTAATCACGTCCTGCGCGGGAACCTCCAGCACATCCTGCCGCAGCGAGATGCGCACCATCTGATCAAACGGGCTGAATACCAGGATCACCCCCGGCCCCTTCGGCACCGGAAGCACGTGTCCCAGCCGGAAAATCACTCCGCGTTCATACTCGCGCAAAATCTTGATGGAACTGAAAATATACAGAGCCACGATGGCAACAACAATCAGGATCGCACTTATCATTGCACTTCCCTCACTCAGCACGGATTGTACTCCAGTGCCCTCTATGCGATTTACTCCTTAGGTCCAGTCGGAGTCACGTGCAGCACATACTGCTCATGTCCCGAAACCAGCAACTGCTCTCCCGCTGCCACCGGTTCGCTGGCCACCGCTGTCCAAATCTCGCCCTCCACCAATACGTGCCCTTCCGGCGTCAGCGGCTCCATGGCCTTCGCGCTCCGTCCTACAAGCCCCTCCACGCCCAGCCTGGTCTTCATGTGTCGAGCCCGCATGGCCAGTCGCACCAGCATCACCGTGATCAGCCCAAACGCCACGCTCACTGACAGCGCCACAATCGGGCTGATCCCCATCTCCGGCACCGGCGCAGCCACCAGCGTCAGCATCCCGAAAGTCAAACACAGAATCCCCGCACTCGCCAGCACGCCGTGGCCGCCAAATTTTGCCTCCAGCAGAATGAACACCAGCGCAGCCACCAGCAGCAGCACCGCCGTATACCGTATGGGCAACAGGTCCAGCGCAAAAATAGCCAGCAGCACCATCAGCGTCCCCAGCGCACCCGGAACAATGGTGCCCGGAGAGTTGAATTCGAGATAGATCAGCAGCGCCCCACCCACCAGCAGCAGCATGGCCACATTCGGATTCACCAGCCAGCCCAGCAATCGCTCCCGCAGCGTCTCCTGCAGCACCACAATCTGCGCGCCTCCCAGGTGTAGCGTCTGCTTCGTGCCGTCAATGCGGGTAATAGTGCGCCCATCCAGAGCCGCAAGCAGTTGCGTGTCGTTGTTGGCGATCAAGTCGATCAGGTGCTTGTCCAGCGCCTCCTCGGCCGTGTACGAGTGCGACGACTGAACAGCGGCTGTCGCGGCGTCCGTATCGCGATTGCGCTTGGACACATACGAGCGCAGGAATGCTTCCGTGTCGTTCTGAATCTTCTGGCTCATGATTTCGTCCGGCTTGCCGCCGTACTCCAGCACCGGATGAGCCGCGCCCGCATTCGTGCCTGGCGCCATCGCCGCCACGTCCGCCGACTCCATGATGAAGAACCCTGCCGACCCCGCCCGCGCGCCTCCTGGAGACACGTACACAATCACCGGAACCCGCGAGCCAAGAATCTTTCCCACCATCTCCCGCGTCGAATCCAGCAACCCGCCCGGCGTATCCAGTTCCACAAGCAACGCCTGCGCCCCATCGGCGTTCGCTCGCGCAATGGCTCGGTCCAACTCGCCCGCACTCACCGGCTGAATCGTGTCGGAGAGCACCATCTTCTCCACCACCGGCGCCCCTGCCGCTTCGGCGGAAGGAAGCCCGCAAATCATCATCAAACCTGCCGTAAACAAGCCCACCGAAACTACCAACCCGCGTCCGCGCTGCATCATGACTTACTCCTTCAGAGCCGGTACCCCACCATACTAGTCCCCAACGAAGTGTGGGGCTCAACCAACCGGGGGATACAAAAAGCCCGAGCGAGCCTCCCGCGAGCGTCTGCCCCACCGCAGGTGGCTATTTCTTCTGTCCTTCTTTCGCCTCAATCTGCCGCTGCAAATCCAGAGCCCCCTGGCTCGCCGCATCCAGCTTCAGTGCCTCACCCGCCTCTTTGCTGGCCAGGTCCAAATTTCCTCCCGCAAAATCCAACCGCGCCAACACCAGGTAAGCATCCGCCTGCGGCGCAAGCTGCAACGCTGCGTGCGCCTCATTGCGGGCAGCCTCGCCGTCCCCTGTTCGCTCGCGAATCTCGGCCAGCCCCGTGTGCGCCTCGGCCACCGCGCTGTCGGCAGCAACTGCGGAAAGGTACAGCCGGTCAGCCTCCAGAAGCAACCCGCGATTCAGGTACTCTTTCGCCTTTCCAGACAGCATCTGCGCCCGTTTCTCCGGGGTCAGCGCAGCCAACCGCGTAGCGTCCACCTGGTCCATCATTTGCGCCGCCTGGCGAAAGGCCTGTGCGTCGAAGTTGCGCGCGATGCGCTCCAGGGGATCGGCCTTCGGCTCGCCATTCGCACTGGAACCGGCTGCGGCCTGGGTTCCCGCCGTTGTGCCCTTCCATTCCGTGTCCAGCGCCAGCGCCTCGCTGTCGTTCGGATGCAGCTTCAGGCACAGCGCTAGTTCCGCCAGTGCATCCGCGATCTGGCCATGGCGCTTCAGGCTTACCGCCAGGTTGAAGTGATAATCCGCCATGCTGGGATCGGTAGCCACCGCCAGCCGAAAAAGCGCCACTCCATCGCGCCCCTGCCTGCTCACCGCGACCCCTTCGTTGTTCACCACCTCAGCCAGGGGCAGCACCTGGGCCACCCCGCCAAACGCCTGCTCCGCCTTTGCATAGTCTCCAGAGAACACCAGCGAAAGCCCCCGGTAAAACCCCGCCTCCAGCGCGTCCGGCCCTTGCGAACCCGGATCGCCGCGCGCCACCTTTGCAAACGCCGCTGCTGCCTGCTCGTACTGCTGCCCGTTGTAGTCCTCGCGCCCCAGCGCCATCCATGCCGGCCCAAACTGCGGGTTTAGCGTCACCGCCTGGTTTAAATGCCGCAGCCGCTCCGCCTGGTCAGACTCCGTGATCCCACGGATGTACTGCTCAAACGCGTCCACCCGCAATCCCGCCCCTGCCGCAACAAACGTCTCTTCCGCCACGCTGAACTTCGGATCAAGTTGCCGGGTCAGCTTCCACGCCAGTGAACTGAAAACCGCAATCAGGTCGGGCATCTCGCCCGTCGCGGTTACCGGCTCGCTCATGCGCAGATGGGGAACATCCACCAGCCGTGCCTCGGCCACAATCCGGCTACCATCCGTCAGAAAGCTGCCCACCACAATCGAATCCGCGTCCAGCGTCTCGGCCAGCTTCAGCGCCGTGGCCCGCGAAGGATGAAAGCCTTGCGGCAACCCCAGGTGGTCCAGCGCATAAAGCCGGTCCGCCCGGCTCATGGGAGCAAATCCTGCGGAAGCCAACCGGCTGCTCAGAATCTCCGGCGCCGCTTCGCGCACCCATTCCAGGCTCGGCTGCCCACTGCGGTTGTCAAAAGGCAACACCAGCAGAATCCGGCCTGTTCCATTAGTTGACCGATCCTGTTCGTTGCCCACCGCCGTCTGACTCGCCAACGGGACCGCCCCAAAAACTACCAGATAAATTGCGAACGCACTCCATCGGGCGGCGCGAAGAATCGAATGCAACCGAGATAAAGAAGGGGTATGCACAACAGCCTGATTATAGGCGTCTCGCCTCTTTGATTGGAATTTCGGCCTAAAGCTGCAGATGCTAAACTGGCCTTCATCCGACGGATATAAACGCGCGGCACAATGAGAGGCTGAATGCGTATCTTCAATGTTTTGTCTGCGACTCTTCTGGTAAGCTCGGCGGCCATCGGCTTCGGCCAGCGGATCGAAGTCACCGTCCCCTCCACCAAACCGCTTACCGGCCACCTGGTGCTTGTGTTCGCCAGGAATGACAAGCAAGAGCCCCGCTTTCAACTCGGCGAAGATTACCAATCCGCTGAAGGTTTTGGAGTGGACGCGGAGAATCTCGCCCCCGGACAGCCCATCGTTGTCGATGCAAAAACCTTCGGTGCGCCCCGTCGGTCGCTCAAGGACCTCGACGCAGGCGACTACACCGTCCAGGCCGTCTTCAATGTCTATGAGCAGTTCCACCTGTCCTCCGGCAAAACCGTCTGGCTTCCGCCGGATAAAGGCGAAGGCCAGCACTGGAACCGCAAGCCCGGCAACCTCTACAACAAACCCGTCAAACTCCACTTTGATCCCAGCAGCGCGCAGACCGTCAAGCTGACCCTCGACCAGGTGATTCCCCCCATCGAGGGAACCGACCAGGACCCGGTCGTAATGGCCGCTAAAGACCCCGGTGCCAAGTGGTTGAAGTTCATGCGCTTCAAGAGCGAGAAGCTGAGCGCCTTCTGGGGCCGCGACGTCTTCCTCGGCGCATGGATTCTGCTCCCCGATGGCTTCGACGATCACCCCGACGCCCACTACCCGCTGGTCGTTTATCAGGATCACTATCACGCCGGCTTCGGTCCGGTGCCTTTTGTCACGTCCCTGCCCGATCCAAAAACGCCCGGCGCGCGCCGCCTCGCCAATGGCTACAAGTTCTTTCAAGATTGGACCGCTGGCCGTCTGCCGCGCGTCATCCTCATCTACATTCAAAACGCCAACCCCTATTACGACGACTCCTACGATGTGGACTCGGCCAACGTCGGCCCCTATGGTTCGGCCATCAACCAGGAGTTGATCCCAGCCATTGAGCAGCAGTATCGCGGCATCGGCCAGGGATGGGCGCGCGCCACGTTTGGCGGTTCAACCGGCGGATGGGAAGCACTGGCCACCCAGGTCTTCTATCCAGACTTCTACAACGGCACCTGGGCCGCCTGCCCCGATCCCATAGACTTCCATGCCTACCAGAACATCGACCTCTATAACGACCCCAATGCCTTCACGCGCAAAGGCGACTTCGCCGAGATCCCCATCGCCGGAGATCGCAAGCCCGATGGAACCGTGATTGCCACCACCGCCGGCGAGTTCGGCTTTGAATATGTTCTCGGCACCCATGGCCGCTCAACCGAGCAGTGGAATATCTGGCAGGCCGTCTATTCACCCGCCGGTCCCGACGGCTACCCCGCCCAGATCATCGATCCGCTCACCGGCGACATCGACAAGAAGGTCCTCGACTACTGGCACGACCACTACGACCTCACCGCAATCCTCAAGCGCGACTGGCCCACACTCGGACCCAAGCTCGAAGGCAAACTGCATCTCGCCGTGGGCGACGGAGACACCTACTTCCTCAACAACGCCGTCCACCTGCTACAGAAGCAGCTCGATGCCACCCGCAACCCCCACTCCGACGCAACCTTCCAATACGGCCCCGGCATGCCCCACTGCTACACCGGCGGTCCGTCCGAGTACACCATGCAGGAGAACAACGCCAATTGGGCGCAAAGGGTACTTCCGCTCATGGTCGACCACATGCTAGCCACCGCGCCCCCAGGCTCAGACGTAAAGTCCTGGCGCTATTGAGCGGCTATTCACGTGGACAAAGACTCCGGCTGTCCCGATACGCTTGGGTGCCCCCGGTCCCTCGCTTTTGGGGACCGGGGATGCGAGCACGCAGCCCACTCATCCCGTTGTCAGGAGCTATGCCCCGTTCATCTCGTTAAGGCTGCGACGAATAGGACAGGATCTTACCTATTTGCAAAGCTAAGGCGGGTGGCTCGATCCGTGAGTGGGCCAACTGCCGACTACAAAAACACTTTGCGCACTTATATCTCACTTCAGAAGATAGACGTCCACTGCATCCTGGTAGCTAATTCTAGTAGTCAGAACTGCGTTTCCCGACTGACTGAACTGAAACTGCGGACGCGTACTTTCGCAGCATGCTGGATCCTTCCAAAATATGGCCACGCGGCCATGTCCCTTTTCAAATGGAATGCTCGGAGATTGTGCGACGATTCTTCCCGTCGTCAGGTCCCAAACCGTAAACCGGGCATGCTCGATCTGTAAGTTTCCGCGAGAATGTTCATCGCAGTCCCCGCAATAGTTCTCCTCGCCCGTGTAGGCAAACAGAAATCGCCCATCCGCCGACGCATCGACTGCCACTTTCGGCGCGTTGGTGCTGTCCCCAATCTCCCTTGTGGGTGCGCCCGTTTGAGCGTCGAAGATCTTAATGACTTCGCGGGTATCAAATCTCAAAAAATGGCCGCCTACGACCGCGATGGAGGACTCGCCGATGAAGGTAGCCTGGCCGCCGTAAAACCCGGTGTCGATTGACGCGGAAAGCTTGGAGGAGCCGATATCCAGAAGAGCGATCTTCGTGTCCGGGCTGCCGGCATCCCTCAGGTAGATCAGGGCGTGAGACCCGGAAGGCGACACGTCCACTCCTCGCCAATAAATGGAGCGCGAGCCCAGCGGGATCTCGCCGGTCTGCCTCCCCGAATCGAGGTTAAACACCTTGACCGCTCCGACCCAATCATCCTGAGATGGCGAGACTTCAATCACGGCAACATTCGACTCCGCCGAGCAGGAACCGGCTATTACAGTCGCTGCGGTTTCTTCAGCTTTTGGAATGTCAAGGTCAATGGTGGCCGTCCTGCGATAACCGATAGCGTCAATTACAAAGAAAGTCGCGTTGCCTCCGTAGATGAGGATGTATTTGCCGCGATCACAGTAACGGACTCCAGATTCTGGCTCTCCTCCCCCCACATATCGTCCTTCGGGAACAGATGGAAGCTCCACTGATGCGTCAACTCTGAGCGATGAGACGTCATAAATCTTCAGCCGGTTCGGAAGATAGATTGCGACCTTCGATCCATCGGGCGAAATCGCGGCCCCCTGCAGACCCGTTGCACTCGACACGATCTGAACTCTACGCAGGACTCCGCCTTGCGCCGGCGTATTCGCTAAGCTCATCAAGAGGCAAACCAGAGGAACCCTGACAACGATATAAAGTGCGGCTTGAATCATGAGGCGGTTCATCGATTCCCCATTGTGGTTTGACACAAAGCGTGGCAAAGACCAAGGCCTAGACTTACCGAGTCTTTACGAATCGATGTTAGGCGGAGATTCGCGACAGAGGCCGGGGATAAGGACACTTTCGCGTCTGTCACAAGGCCTGAAGCGAATTGCACGAGTTGTCCTCACCGCCTACGAGCGTACGTCCATATTGGCGGGTTGCCGGTCCCTTGCACTTGGGGACCGGGGAATACAGTCATGCGAGCCTCCCGCGAGCGCCCGCCCCACCGTAGGTGGTTAATTCCCCGTCGGAATAATCCCTGCATTCTCCACCATCAGAATCACGGTCCGCTGCGGAGCCCGCGTCCTGTGCACCACCCCCATAGGAACCACAAACCCCTGCCGCGGAGAAAGCTCCACAGTCCGGCCTTCAAGATCGATCAGCAGCTTTCCCTCCACAACGTAGAAGAACTCGTCGTCCTCATCATGCTTGTGCCAGTGGTATTCGCCCTCGATGATGGCCACGCGCACCACCGACTCGTTTACCTTGCACAGCGTCTGGTTAAACCACTTGTACTCGCATGCGTCCGCAAGCGCCTTCTCGTCGATCACTTCCAGCGGCCCATGCAGAATGTTCAACCGTGTTTCGTAGGGATAGTCAGCGACAGAATCAGCCATGGCAACCTCTCTTTGTTTGCAACTTAGAACGAAACCAGAACTTCCTCGGCTTCATAATGCCGCACGTTGAAGCTCTGCCTCGCAACAGCGAAAGACCTTTCACCAAAGCCGAAACAGTGTAAAAATATCGAAGGCTCCGTGTGCAACTATGAGCGGCGTTGCGTTTCGTGTCTTTGAGTAATAGACCGAGAAAACGAGGAACATGCAAGCGAGGGAAAGAGCTCCCTCCCAACCGTAGTAGAGGTGATACGTAGTTTGGACAGCAACGCTCAAGGCCACTGAGAGCGCCGCGGACCCTGTCAAAGCCCTTACCTCAGTCATCAGGTACGCCCGAACAATCAGTTCTTCGAAAAACGGATTTATCAGGAAAAAAGGAAGAGCATAAATGTGCGGGTGTCCGAACATCGCCTGCGTCGTCACCCCACCGTGGGCGGATCCAAAAATCGCTTGATGAATCGCATGGACGACAAAATAACCGGCGACATAGGCACAGTAAGAGCCGATAGCAATCCCCACTCCGGTCGTCAGGTCTCCTAAGGACCACCGCAAACCCAAGTTCTTGAATCGGAGATTGCGGCGCGAAAGGATATATCCCAGCAGGAGAAGCGCGGTCACCTCGTGAACAAGCGAGACGCCCCACATTGAGGCCTGCGAGTTGACCTTATTTGGCTGTCCCGTTGCAAGAATAAATAGGGCGCTGAGTACGTAATCGCCTAACGCTATCGCAAGCAGCAGCACCAGCTCGAAACACCGCAGACGTCTGGAAGCGCGAGTATTCTCTGGCGGCGCATCGACCGGCGAAGCAACCGCAGGGACAACTACTAGCTCGGACATGATCCCTAAGATAAACCTGGCTCAGGTCGTTACTCAAATCGCGGTCTTAAGCCCCCGGCTGTGTCTGACGAACCACAGCCATGGAGAACCAAGTAATCCAACGCGGACGAAAGCGAGCGTCTGCCGCATAGCAGGTGCTTTGCCGATTTATTCCCATCAAAGACGCACAATCAGAATTGTGATCACGAAATTCAAATCCGCAGGCATGATGTGTCGGAGCCTGTTGCCGGTCCAAAATGTCAGGAATGTCCCGGGTTTATACCAATACCCACCCCCCTCCCCCCTCAAAAGCACCCCTCCGGAAGAGCCCCGGAGTAAGCAAGTGACTATGAATCAACGTGTTGCAAATACGACCCGTGTACCAACCAGTAAACAAAACCTCCTGAAATCGCGCCTTTTTTGCTCAATTAGCGCTGAAAAAAGGGCCAAAACGACCACCAAACGACCCTTTTCAATGCAGTCTTCGAGGGGTCTTGCCTCAGAACAACAGCCGCATACGGCACATGATCCGTTTCTGACTACTCGCCCACGTCCATCGTTAGCGGCTCTCCATGCAAGGCATTCAATCGCCGCTCAAACCGAATCAGCGCAATCCACATCCCGTGGTCTTCCCGCTTCCAAACCAGCGTTCCACCAAGCTGCTGCGCAATCTCTTCCGGCGGCAGGTCGTGGTGCAGCCCGAAAAACTTCTCCTCCATAGCTCCGCCGCCAAGCCAGGAAACGGGAAACAACGGCGGCGGGTCGTACTTGGTGGAGAACACCAGCGCCGCCGAGTACTTGTCCGGCTCCTCCGCTGCCTTCTGAATTTGCGCCTCGGTAAAATCGTCGATCCGGTAAACATCCCACGGCTGCTTCACATAGCCCAACTCCGGCCGCGCCAGTTGGTCCGTCACCGGCCACGCTGAAAGCACCGTCGCCCCCGGGTATCGCTTGTTCAACTGCGCAATCCCCGCCACATCCATTCTCGCCACACGGGCGTAGGCCAGGTTGTCTTCTGGCGCAAACCCATACGGCGGATTCACAAACAGTCCCAGAACAAACGCGGCTGCGGAAAACACCGCCAGCCCCTGCCAATACGGAACCCTCCGGTAAAAAGTCGACACCGCAACCAGCAGCACCAGCGGATACATGGGCAACAGGTAGCGAGTCAAAAGCGCCCCTCCCAAGACGCTGAACAACACAGCGTTCGTTAGCAAGAGGATGAAGATCCGCCACAAAACAGCCCGGCTGATCGTCTCTCGCTCGTGCCCTTCCGCATCTAGCCTTGGCGTCAGCAGCATCGCCGCTGCCGTCATCAGCACCGGCACAAACATGTTCATGTGCGCCGTCAAGTGCAGTACGCGATGGACGAACGCCACCAGGATCCTCAGCGGGTCAAGCGTAGCCTGCGCGTTGTACCGGAGATACTCCGGGTTGCCGAATAGAAACCCGGTCTTCGCTTTATGCCATGCGTACCATCCTGCGAGGGGAACCACGCAGCTTGCCAGCCATCCCGCCTCGCGCCACAGCCGGAATCGCGCCGCGGTCGTGGTCCGCAGGCCATCCACAGCCCTCATCACCGCCAGAGTCAGCGGAACCGCAATTGCGGTTTCCTTGCATAGCGCGGCCGCGACAAACCACAGCGCCGCAACCCAAGGTCTGCGGTCCCGATCCGGCAGCGCGTACACCAGCCCCCAGATCGTGCATGCCGCGGCAAAAATATCCGCGTGCGCCAGCGAACTCTGTGCAAACCAGACCGGATAAAGCCCAGTAAGAACCGCTGTCCAGAAAGCGACCGAAGCCACACCCACCACGCGCATGGCGAGCCGCCACACCCCCAGCAGACCTAGCGCAGCCACTAGCAGCACGGCCTCCCGGGTCACTTCGGGATAAAAGCCTGAAGCACTCCACCACAGCGCCAGGTAAATGCTCGGAAGTGGTGGATGGGCGTTGGTCAGCGTGGTAATCGGAATCAGCGAACCGGTCCGGAAAAAATCCCATGCGGCGGGAATGTAGTATCCCGCCTCATCCCAGTAGTAGGGAACGCGCAAAAGCGCGAAGTGGGTGCTGTAGAGCGCCGCAAATACCACCGGAAAAATCATCCAGAGGGGCATCGGCGCATCCAGCCTTGGCTGCATCAGGCGTCTCAGGAGCAAGCGGGTGTTCCTCTTATCTAATTAATCGGGCCCGGTGGAAAATTCTGGCTCTTCGGTTCCAGGTTCAACGTTCCAAAAGCCTGCTCGTACTGCGACAGGTTTTGCCCCAGCACATTCCACAGCGCCTTGGCCTGCTGCGGGCTCAGGAAGATAGCCTGGTGGTTGCGAACCGTGACTTCCTCGGGCCTTTCGCTCGACGCGAGACCGAAGACAAGTTGAAAATCCCATACGCTCACCCGCACCTGTACGCTGTTGGCATACGATTCGCGGTAGTCGGCGGTCTGGGCAAGGTTGACTTGGGGCTGGTGCACAGTTGGACTCATGGTTTCACCAGATTACTCCGGTTGGGTCGGGAATGCCTCCCGCCGAGTCCATCCGTCGCTGAGTTTTCAGTCCCTAAGCCTCAGGATCCTGATCGTTGAACCGATAACCAACGTAAGCATCCGTCAGAAGATACTGCGGGTTCCCCGGATCGTCCTCGATCTTCTTCCGCAGCTGGCGCACAAAGGTCCGTAGGTATTCAATCTGGTTGCCATAGTCCGCCCCCCACACCGATTTCAGGAGCCGCGCATGGGGAATCGGTTCGCCTGCATGCATCATCAGGTAATGCAGCATTTCGAACTCCTTCGGCGTTAAGTGAATCGATTCCCCGCGCTTCACCACCCGATACCTGACCGGGTCCAGTTCCAAATCCCCATGGCGGATCGGAGCATCGCGGGTCGCATCCTGCGTGTTCCGTCTCCTCACCGCCGAGCGCAATCGCGCTGCCAACTCGCGCAGTTGAAATGGCTTCTTGATGTAATCGTCGGCGCCTGCGTCCAGTGCCTCCACCATCTCGGTCTCGCTGTCCTTCACGCTCAACATCAGAATCGGCATCCGCGCCAGCGCATGGCGGATGCTGCGGCACGTTTCCACTCCCCCCATCCCGGGCATTTCCACGTCCATCAGCACCGCATCGAACCAGGCAACGCGCACCAGTGAGAGCGCTTCCTCGCCTCTCCCGGCCTCGACAATCGTGAAACCCATCCCAGAAAGTGTCACCCTCAACGCCCGGCGTGTTGAGTTGTCGTCATCTACTAGCAAAATTGTTCCGGAACCCGCATTCGACGGCTCAATGTTCATGGTTTCCTCCTTGCACCCGCGGGAAGCATTGCATTTTGCGCTACGCAAGCGCCCGCACTGAAGATCAGCGCATCCCATTCACCCGGCAAGGGGTACTGCCGGCATGCCGTCTCGATGCGCATCGTCTGGCCAGGCTGAATTGAGCCTAGACAGATAATCATAAGAATTCAGTAAGGGGTGCATTGGGATTGCATGGAAATGAAGGAGAGGCCCATGTACGACTTCTCCCTTTTCTTCCTTATGCGGGTTGCAAGATTGCGTCGATTCACCACCGACTGCAGCTTAGAAGTGCCAGATGATGTCGGCCGCAATCGTCAGCGCTTGCGTCTTGGCTCCCAGAGCCCTCATCGTCACCTCAGAAAGCTGGTTCACCGGAGCATTTTGCAGCGCGGAAACTGACGCTCCGGGGTTAATGTCCAGCGCCCTCAGGCCGTAAGGGCTGAATGCATGTGTGTAACTCAACTCCGGACGGAACGTCACCGTCGTTCCTGCCCAGAAGTCAAACCCTACCATGTGCTCTTCGAAAATCGCGGGGGTCCCGGTTCGCTGGCCTTTGATATCGTCAACCACCTCGCTGCGTATATTCAGCGATGCCGTGTTATTCCAGAAGTTATGTTCGATATAGTTCGTAATTGCCCACTCGGGTGCGTAACAGTAAGTCGCGCGCGCGCCGGTGTAGCTGGCATTCGGGTTCTCGCAGACGGCGCCGAAATTCAGCGTGGAGGGCGTGCTCGGTGCGCTCCCCGGGTCGCCCGGATACACAAACCGGTTGTTGCTCGTATTCTCCGGCCACGGAGAACTCACTTTGTTGTAAGGAACCCCCGTATTGATCCACCACATATTTGGCGTTTGACTCATGTACTGGTACCAGCCCTCCATGTCCGTATGCCAGTGCGGGCTGATCGAGTGATACCAGGTCTCGTAGAACGCAGTCAGGTTGTTATATCCATATTTGCCGTTGTTGATCGTGTTATCGCATGTGCTCGACGTATCACCGCCATTGTGCCACGTATAGATCAGGCAGACGTTGCCGGTAAGTCTTGCATCAGAGGTCCACGGCGCAGTATCGCAGCTTCCGGACAAGCCCCCCTGTACCGTCCAGTTGTCGTTCACCTTTACGGTCAGGTTGGCGCCCACCATCGTATAACAGTCGTAGGTATACAAGATCGAGTGCGAGTAAGTGTAGTTATTCGGCGCAAGCTGGGCTTCAATGTCCGGCAACGAAATATACCTTCCAATGCGCAGGTCCGCACCCTGACCCAGTTTGGGGAAGTAAAGGTCGGCGTACCACATCACCGGGTCATATCCATACTGCGCATTCTTCACGAGCAACTGCTGGCTGAATATCCCGTGTGATGTCGTGTAACGGTAGTCCTGGCCGTAAAGATTCGTGAGCCGGAATCCCCAATCGAAGTGATCCTTCTGCACGGTATCCGCGAGTCTCTCGGTGTACAGCGCCAACTGGTCCAGGACCACCGTGTTGGGGTACACATCGTAGGCGGACGGCGCGTTGGCTCCGATGCCTTTGCTTGCATTGCCGCGATTGTTGGTGGACCCGTTGGCACCCACCGAAATCCATCCGTACCACTTGATCTTGCTCAGCTTGATCGGATCGCCGTCAATGGCCTCCTGCAATTGGTACGAGCTATAGTCGGGGGCGCCGATCTCTTGTGTGCCCCCCATCGGCCAGTCGGATGCGGGATACGGCGGTGCGGGAATCGGCGGCGGAGTTCCCCGGCGCTGCGGTGCGTTGGGGTCCGTTGGCGTCGTCCCTGCCCAGTCCATCAGATAGGCTTTGCCCCAGCGCGCGAAAAACCCTGGCTTCACTTTGGGGACAGCGCCGGATGCCACCGCGAGTGCAGCAGGAGCCGCGGCTTGTCCAGCAATTGCGGCGTCCGCAGTGGTCGACTCCTTCGCCATACTCGCATCCATCGACTGCCCCCCCTCATTCACCGCCATGAGCGCCATGCTGGTCGAGGATTCCTGCACCGAGTCCTTATGCGCCAGGGTACCCGTCTTGCGTGTGTCCGTGGGTCCGCTTTGGCCGTAGCAAGCAAGATGAACTGCAATCACAACCAATGCAGTTCCAATTGCTCTTCTCGTCCTGAATTCTCTTTTCATCGCAATTTGGCCTCCACGACGCATGGCGCCGCCGGGTGAATAATCATGATTTCTTCATGAGGATCTGCGGTCCGATGAGTTACGCCCATCTTCACTTTTTGTCCGTGAAGGGGGCGCGGATGAACCACTAGGGAAATGCCGCGAGTTATCTATCTTCAACTGTTTCCACTCTGCCGGATACACTCATCCTCTGGCCCTTCTCTCGCTTATTGAGAGGGTCAGAGCGCTGCGGACTGGATCAACGATGCTGTGAGTATTGACTTATACTCATAAGGATCACATGAGGGAGAATCAAATACGTAGAATCAAATCCCGTCTTTTCGAGTGCCTTTGACTTTCTTCAACCCCTCTGCCCTGCAATCCCGTTCTGCGATTGGCGAACAACAAAGCATCTTACTCATGCTCATCGAATTCACTTTTTTTCTTTATTAGTTCTTTATTTGGTCGCGGTTACTATCGCTGCACCGCAGCAGAATCACTGCGAAACGGCAGAGCGGCCTGGCACACATCGAATGGCCCGACCGGCCCCGCCTACTTCGACAATCGTTCACGTTTGTGTGCCCCCGCGCGCTTTTGAAGGTCGGCTGCCCCGCACCCATCTGGAACCGGCTTAACCCATCTCAGTTCCCCGGGCTCGTGGCCGGGAGCAGATATACGAAATCCATATCGAGGAGATTGCTCATGCCAGAACAGAACCCACCACAGATGAAGTCCACCCTTGGCCTCACCGGGTTGACAAGCAATGCAATGGCCCTCATTGCTCCCGGCGCCTTTCTTTGGCTCACCTTCTATCTCCAAGCCACTACCGGGGTCGCAGGCCAGCCATCCACAGCCCCGGCCATGTGGTGGGGCATCGTAATTGCTCTGGCGCTCTGCCTGGCCACTGCCGTAGCTTATGCTGAGATCTCAAAACTCTATCCCGGCACCGGCTCCAGCTACTACTACGCTGAGCAGGCCCTGCTATCAACAGACAAAGCCTTTAAGTACGCTCGCGTCGGCAAGTTCATTGTTGGCTGGGGCTCGCACCTTTACTACTGGGTTTACCCAGGGCTGATGGTCGCCACCACCGGCGTCTTTGTCGGCTATGTGATTGGCTTCCTCTTCCCAAGCTTTATGAGTGGGTCCAACCCCGGACCAGTCTTCATGGCTCTGGTCGCCGTGATCTTCTCCTTCTTCGTCGCATGGATCGCTTCGAAGGGCGTCGGCGCTTCCACCGCCGTCAACCTTGCCATCAATGTGGTGCAGATCTCCGCATTGCTCATTTTCAGCTTCCTTGCCGTTAAATATCGCGTCGATCACCCTGCCGGTACCACCGGCCCCACCGCCTTCCAATACGACGGGCAAACGCTGGCCACGTATAACTACCAGTTCAAGACCGATCCCAAGGACGGCTCCATTGTTCGTGACGCCGGCGGCACTCCTTTGCCACTGCTCGACTCAGCCGGCAAGCCAGTGCCATACGTCATTACTTATCCTGATAAGGACAGCAGCGGGAACATTCTCTCTCATACTTCGGCCGCTTCGGTGGTCGCACCGCACAATTTCAGTTTTGTCTTCATTCAGGCCACTGTGGCCATCCTCATCCTTGTGGGTTTTGAGTCGGTCACCTCGATGGGAGGCGAGGCCAAGAACCCCACTAAACACATTCCCGTCGCCGTCATCGCCTCGCTCTTGATCCAAGGCCTGTTCTGCTACCTGATTGAGTATTTCGCCGCCAACTACTTCCTCAATTCCGGCTACACCATGCAAAGCGCTGCCAATTCCGCAGCTCCCATCGGGGACATGATGATCGTCGTCGGCGATGCGCTGTTGGGCCACGGAAACGGCAGGTACTTTATGCTCGGCGAAGCCCTCACCGTCTTCCTCGCCCTCATCGGCACCACGCTGGCCTGCATGAACACCGGAGCCCGCGTTACCTACGCTATGGGTAAAGACGATGAAGCCCCGGGACACTTCGGCATTCTTCACGCCGAGTCGCTGTCGCCGCGCAAGGCTATCTGGACGCTGGCCATCATCTCAGCAGTGATCGGAGTTTTGGGCGTCTCACTGTACTTCGCCGATTCTGGCGCGCCCACTGACGCCGCCATTGCTGCGCTGCCCAAGGGCATCTTCTCAAGCTTCGGCTATACCACCCACGACCAGCTGGCCGCCCTGCCGAGTTCGATTGGCATTGTCACCCTCACCTCTAACTTCGGCACCTTCATCCTCTACGCACTCAGTTGCTTCCTGTGCATCGTGGCCTTCTGGAAGCGGCCCGACTTTAATGTGGTCCTGCATCTCCTCATTCCAGGGTTCGGCCTCCTTGCCAACCTGACCTGCATGGCCTTTTACCTGGTCGGTCCCATCTTCAACCTGGGAACTTTCAAGGAACCACTGTTCGCTCTTGGCATCTCCGCTATCTGGGGCATCTACGGAGCCATTTACTTCCTGCGCACTTCGCAATCCAAGGGAAAAGCTATCCTGCTCGATACCAAGTAATCCTCAACGCGAGCCAATACCACTGGGTGGTGCCATCCTTTGTCTCTGCATCGAGACGAAAGATGGACACCACCCAGTCCTGTCTTTATCGTATTTGAATCGCTGATAAGAAAAAACTCCCTGGGCTCATAGAGCGGAGATCGGAAGTGCGGGCTTGGTTGCTTCCCGCCCTTGCGCCCGACCACCCCTCGGACGAAGACCGGTCCGCGGGGAACCCTGTTAGTCGCAAGAACGGGGCACGGTGCTTTAGATAGGTTTGAGCTTAGCGGACGAGCTCTGCAACGACTTCGATTTCCTGTTGGCGGGCGGTGCCGGGGACATATATAGATCCGAGGACAAAGGGCTTGCCGGGCGTGAGGCTCGCGGTTCCGTCAAGCACGGTCTGACGCACTACGGGGTCCTGAGTTCCTACGCCGGATTTCTCCTCGGCGACACTTGATTGTTCGATCTTGGA
>Ga0187847_10001228_pt1 | contig 24006 bp, 25 predicted proteins | sample June2016WEW_4_10_FD_132458 | JGI IMG/M metagenome (GOLD analysis project Ga0187847, IMG submission 132458) | Peatland microbial communities from SPRUCE experiment site at the Marcell Experimental Forest, Minnesota, USA - June2016WEW_4_10 | ecosystem: Environmental > Terrestrial > Soil >...
GGCGCGCCGGTGCATCTCCTGGGTGCGCACCTGGACCTCGACCGACTTGCCCTTGGGCCCGATGACCGTGGTGTGCAGCGACTGGTAGAGGTTGAACTTGGGCGAGTTGATGTAGTCCTTGAAGCGGCCCGACACCGGCGACCACAGGGCGTGGATCGCGCCGAGCACGGCCCAGCAGTCGCGCTCCTCCTCGACCACCACGCGCAGGCCCACCAGGTCGAAGATCTCGTCGAACTCCTTGCCGCCCACGACCATCTTCTCGTAGATGCTCCAGAAGTGCTTGGGCCGACCGCGCACGTCGGCCTTGATGGCGAAACTGTCGAGCTTGGCGACGAGGGTAGACATCACCTCGCCGACGTACTCCTCGCGCTCGGGGGCGCGCGCAGCGACCATCTGCTCGATCTCGGCGTACTGCTTGGGGTGCAACGTCGCGAAGCTCAGGTCCTCGAGCTGCCACTTGACCTGCTGGACCCCGAGGCGGTGCGCCAGGGGCGAGTAGACGTCGAGGGTCTCCTGGGCGATGGCCCGCTGCCGGGCCATGGGCATGACCGAGATCGTGCGCATGTTGTGCAGCCGGTCGGCCAGCTTGATCAACAGAACGCGCCAGTCGTGGGCCATGGCGATGAACATCTTGCGGATCGTGGCGGCCTGTTGGGCCTCCTTGGAGTCGAACTCCAGACGGTCGAGCTTGGTGACGCCGTCGACGACCGCGGCCACCTGGTCGCCGAACTCCTTGATCAGCCACTTGGTCGTGATCCCGGTGTCCTCGACCGCGTCGTGCAGCAGGGCCGCCGCGATGGTCGGCTCGTCGAGGCCCAGGTCGGCCACGATCCCGGCCACGGCGATGGGGTGGGTGACGTAGGGCTCGCCGGTGCGACGCAGTTGGCCCTCGTGGGCGTTGATCGCGGCCAGGCCGGCGCGGCGGATCAGTTCGACGTCGCCGTCGACGTGATGCTCGTTGAAATGCGCGATCAGCCGCTCGATGGAACTGGCCAGCTCGCTGTCGGCTGACGATCGCGACGTGACGCTAACCATAAGGTCAGCCTACCGGTCGACTACCTGCGCTTCTGCTTACGCGCGCGCGCGACGACGCCCTTCGAGGCGCCCGGTTGCGTCGAGCGCACGGCCCGCTGGGCCCCCTCGCTGCCGAGGCGCGCGGCCGCGGCCGGGCTCAACGTGCGCCGGTCGGACTTCGCGTAGACGCGCTCGGCCAGGTCGCGGAACCGGGGCTCGCGCTCCTTCATGATCGCGAGCAGCGGGCTCGCGATGAAGATCGAGGAGTAGGCCCCGCTCAGCAGACCGACCGTGAGGGCCAAACCGTAGCTCTGCAGCGTCGTCGCGCCGAGCACGTAGGCGCCGACGATAAGCACGCTGAACACGGGCAGGATGGCCACCAGCGACGTGTTGATCGAACGGGCCAGGGTCTGGTTCATCGAGAGGTTGACCATCTCGGAGTAGGTGAGGTCGCCCGACTTCAACACCCCGCCGGTGTTGTCGCGCACCCGGTCGAAGACGACCACGGTGTCGTAGAGCGAGTAACCGAGGATGGTCAAGATCGCGATCACCGTGTCCGGGGTGATCTGCAGGCCGAAGAGGGAGTAGACCCCGACCGTCACGAGCAGGTCGTGCACCATGGCGACGAACGCGGCGGCGGCCATCTTCGGTTCGAAGCGCACGCTGATGTAGCTGACGACCGCGATGAAGAAGACGACCAGGGCCTCGATGGCCCGGTTGGTGATCTGCCCGCCCCAGGTGGGGCCGACGCTGCTCGTGGAGACCTGTTCGGGGTTGACGCCGGCCACCTTGGCCATGGCGTTGACGACGTCGTTGGTGATGCTCAGTTGTTGCGCCGCCGAGTCACCGTTGAGGTCGGCCGTGACCTCGTAGGTGTCGCTGCCGAGCTTCTCGATCGAGGGCTGGCTGAGCCCGGCGTGGTCGACGGCGGTGGTGATCGCCGACAGCGAGGTGTTGGGCGCGATCACCTCCCAGGAGCTGCCGCCCTTGAAGTCGATGCCCAGGTTGAAGCCGCGGATGCCCAGCGACGCGATGCCCAGCACGATGATGACGATCGAGATGGAGAACCAGACCTTCTTGCGCCCGACGAAGTCGACCGTCGTGAGGCCCTGGTAGAGGCGACCGAGCCGTCCCGGCCCGTCGGGCGACCTGGTGTCCGTGACGTTACTCATCCGACAACGTTCCCCCCGAGGTCAGTCCGGCCGCCATGGAGAGCATCGAGTTGCTCTGGGAACCGCGCCGTCCGAGCAGGATCACCAGCGGCCGCGTGAAGTACCAGGTGATGGCGATGTCCATGATGGTCGAGATGCCGAGGAAGAAGGCGAAGCCGCGCACGTCGCCCACCGCGATGATGTAGAGCAGGATCGCGGCCAGCAGGCTGACCGTGTCGGCGGCCAGCACGGTGCGCCAGGCCGACCGGAAGCCGCGGTCGACCGAGGAGCGGATCGAGCGGCCGGCCCGGGCCTCGTCCTTTAATCGTTCGAAGTACACGATGTAACTGTCGACCGTGATGCCAATGGACACAATCAATCCGGTGACACCAGCCAAGTCGAAGCTCGGGGCCAGGGCCGTATGGCCGAGCGCGGAGATGATCGCCCACAACAGGGCGGCCGTCGCGGCCAGGCCGAGCAGGATCACGAAGCCCAGCGCGCGGTAGTAGAGGATGGTGTACAGCAGCACGAGGGCGAGGCCCACCAGTCCGGCGCCGAGGCCGGCGACGAGGTCGCCGTGACCGAGCGAGGCCGAGACCGTCTGGGTGGTGAGCGGCACGAGGCGCACCGGCAGCGAGCCGAACTCCATGGCCAGCGCCAGGTTCTTGGCCGACTGCTCGGTGAAGGCGCCGCTGATCTCGCCCTGGCCGTCGAATGAGGTGAAGGCCGCCTGGTCGGGCTGGATCAACGGCGCCGACTGCACGACCCCGTCGAGCTCGATGGCGAGCAGGGCGTGGAAGTTCGCCTTGGCGACGTCGTCCCAGAGCGGGCTGCCGGTCTTGGTCAAGGTGTAGTTGACGACCCACTGGCCAATGGTGCTCTGCTGGGCCACGGCCGAGTGCACCGACTTGCCGGTCAGCTGGGCCGGGCCGAGCACGTAGCGCACGTTCTTGTCCCCGAGCGCCGGCAGCAGCACCATCGACTTGCGGTTGTCGTTCTGGGGCAGGGTCGACTTGATGTCGGCGTAGGCCGGGTCGGCCGCGATGTTGTTGGTCGGGTTACCGGTGCTGGTGTTGACGTCGAGGTTGGCCGCCGTCGTCTCGTACTGGCTCCCGCAGGCCGGCAGCGTCTTCACGACCTTGGCGGCCTTGGCCGCCCCGGTCGTCTCGCAGAGCACCGGGCGAAAGAGCAACTGGGCCGTCTGGCCGACGGCCGCCAGGACCGCGCGGGCGTTCTTCACGCCCGGCACGCTCACCACGACGTTCTTGCCCTGGAGGTTGACCTGCGCGCCCGAGACGCCCAGGCCGTCGACGCGGTTGGTCAGGATGGTCTGGACCTCCTGCATGTCGGCCGTCGAGGCGTGGGTGGCCGGTTTGTAGACGACCGACAGCCCGCCGGCCAGGTCGAGACCCAACTTCGGTCCCCAGCCGAGGGCCAACGTCGTGCCCAGCGAGCCGAAGGCGATGACGAGCACGAGGATGAGACTGACGATCAGCGATCGCCGCGATCCCACCGGTGAGGCCACTACTTATCGCCTTCTTGGGCCTCAGGCTCCTCGTCGGACGTGTCCTTGATGGTGGACTGGTACTTCTTGGCGATGGCCGTGGGGATGAAGTCGAGCTCGGCGCCCGATTGGGTGCGGATGGTCACGAACTCGTCACCCTGGGCGACGACGGTGCCCACCAGGCCGCCGATGGTCTGGGCCATGTCCCCGACCTCCACCTTGCGCTGGTTCTGGCGCTGGGCGTTCATCTTCTTGCGTCGGGGGCGGAAGTAGAAGTAGTACAGGCAGCCGTAGAGGATGATGACGATGAAGAGAAGGTCGAAGTTCCCACTTGATTTGGTCTTGGCGGCAGTGGCCAAAAGCAGAACTGTGGCAGCAATCATGGAAGTTTCCTCCGTCAATGGACAAAGAAACCCTAGTCGCTTTGGCGCATCGGCCTAGACCAGGCCGCCCCCGCGGGGCGTGACCCCCAGGTGCGCGAAGGCCGCCTCGGTGGCGACGCGGCCGCGGGGGGTGCGAATCAACAGCCCCTCGCGCAGCAGATAGGGCTCGTAGGCGTCCTCGATGGTGGCCGCCTCCTCGCCGCACGCGTGGGCCAGCGTCGTCAGTCCGACCGGCTGGTTGGCGAACTGCTCACAGAGCAGGCCCAGGATCCGCCGGTCGATCTTGTCCAGACCCAACTCGTCCACGCCGAACAACTCGAGTGCCTCGACCGCGATCGTCTCGTCGATGGCGGCGTGGCCCGCGACGGCGGCGAAGTCGCGCACCCGGCGAAGGAGCCGGTTGGCGATGCGCGGGGTGCCGCGGCTGCGCCCCGCGATGGCGCGGGCTCCGTCGAGGCTGAGCGTCACGCCAAGCAGCGTCGCCGAGCGTTCGACGATCACCGTCAACTCGGCCGCGTCGTAGAGGTCGAGCTGACCAATGAAGCCGAAGCGGTCGCGCAGCGGCGCCGCGACGAGGCCGGTGCGGGTGGTGGCGCCGACGAGCGTGAAGTTCGGCAGGTCGAGTCGGATCGCGCGCGCCGACGGTCCCCGTCCGATCATCACGTCGACGCGGTGATCCTCCATGGCCGGATAGAGGATCTCCTCCACGGCCCGTGAGAGGCGGTGGATCTCGTCGATGAACAACACGTCGCCGTCGGCCAGGTCGGTCAGCAACGCCGCCAGGTCGCCCGGGCGCGAGAGGACCGGCCCGGACGTGATGCGCAGTCCCGAGCCCATCTCGGCCGCGACGATGCCCGCGAGTGACGTCTTGCCCAGTCCCGGCGGCCCGGCGAAGAGCAGGTGGTCGACGCTCTGGTTGCGGGCCCGCGCCGAGCCGAGCACGATCTCGAGGTGGCGCACCAGTTCGCGCTGACCGACGAAGTCGCCCAACGTGCTCGGACGCAGCGAGACCTCGATTCGCCGCTCCTGCTCGTCGGCGACGGGCGCGATGACGCTCGTCAATGCCGACAGGTCGATCTCGCGCCGGCTCACTGGCGCCTCAGGAGTTGCAGCGACTCGCGCAGCGCGTCGGACTCGTCCTCGGGCAGGGTCACGTCGGCCAGGGCCTGGCGGATCTCGGGCACGCTGTAGCCGAGCGCGCGCAGCGCGTCCTCGATCGCGCCCGAACGCAGGGGCTTCGTCGACGCGGTGAAGCCCTCGTCGAGCACGACCTTGCCCTTCAACTCGAGCACGATGCGACTGGCGGTCTTGGGACCGATCCCCGGTATCTGACCGACCCGTTTCACGTCGCCGCTCTCGATGGCGGCGGAGAGCTCGTTGGTGGGCATGGTGCGCAGCGCCGCCAGCGCCGTCGAGGGTCCGACCCCGGGGGTGGCCAGCAGCAGTTCGAAGAACTCGCGGTCGCCGTAGCTCTTAAAGCCGTAGAGCACGATGGCGTCGGCGCGCACGCTGGTGTAGACGAAGAGCTCGAGCGGCTCATCGATCGTGAAGCGGTCCGACGTGGCGACGTGCACCTCGTAGCCCACGCCCGCCACGTCGAGCACCAGCGCGCCGTCGTCCTGGTAGTGCAGGACCCGGCCGCAGAGCCACCCGATCACGGCGCCACCGGGTAACGCTGCTCCATGCGCACCATCATGAAGTAGGTGATCGCGAGGGCCAGGGCGTCGGCGGCGTCGGCCGGCTGGGGTATCTCCACCAGCCCGCACAGCCTCGCCACCATCCCCTGGACCTGGACCTTGCTGGCCGCCCCGTAGCCGGTCACGGCCAGCTTCACCTCCTGGGAGGTGAATTGGCGCACGGGCAGGGCTATCGCGCCGGCCAGCGCCACCGCGACGCCACTGGCCTGGGCGACCGGAATCGCGGTCTTGGCGTTTCGTTGGAAGAAGAGCCGCTCGACGACCACGGCGTCGGGCCGGGTCTCCTCCATCAGGGTGCGTAGCTCGACGAGCAACTGGCCGAGGCGCTCCTCGACGGGGGTGTGGGAACTCGTCTCGACGACCCCGGCGCGCACGGCGCGGAAGGACTCGACGCCGGCGAAGGAGCCCTCGACGAGCCCGAAGCCGCAACGGGTCAGTCCGGGGTCGATACCGAGTACGAACATATGTTCGATACTATCTCGCGGGTACGACGAAATCCGTCAATCCGCGGGCCGAACCGGCACCGCCCGGGACGTCTCCGGGCCCGGCGCATGGGAAGGTGGCGGGGTGGACGTGAACGGGTCCCCTGACGAATCTCCCGAGCGGGCCGGCCCCTTCACCGCCGCGAGCCTCGCGAGGGACCTGGGCGAACTGGGCCTGACCAACGGTTCGACGGTGCTGGTGCACAGCTCGCTCTCGGCGCTCGGCTACGTCGTCGGCGGCGCGCGGTCCGTCGTGATGGCGCTGCTCGAGGTGCTGGGCGAAGGCGGCACGCTGGTCGTGCCGACGTACTCGAGCGAGCTCTCCGACCCGCGCCATTGGCACCACCCCGCGATACCCGAGTCGTGGTGGCCCACGGTGCGCGAGTCGATGCCGGCCTACGACGCCCAGTTGACCCTCACCCGACAGATGGGATCGGTCCCCGAGGTCGCGCGCCGCCTGCCCGGGGCCCGGCGCAGCGCCCACCCCCGGGTCTCGTTCTGCGCGGTCGGCGCGAACGCGGACTTCATCATCGACGATCACCGCCTCGAGAACGGCTTCGACGAGCACTCCCCGCTGGCGCGCCTCTACGACCTGGGCGCCCAGGTGCTGCTGCTCGGCGTGGGACACGCCAATAACACGTCGCTGCACCTGGCCGAGGGTCGCGCCGCGATCGCGCACCCGATCATCACCGAGGGGGCGCCGATGCTCGTCGACGGGCGACGCCAATGGGTCAGCTACCGCTGCATCGACTACCGCGCCGACGACTTCGACCAGGTCGGCGCGGCCCTGGCCCGGGCCGGTCTCGAGAGGGTCGCGAAGGTCGGCGCGGGGCCGTCACGGCTGCTCGACATCGTGCCCATGGTCGACGGGGCCGTGAGCTGGTTCAGCGAGCACCGCGGCCCGTAGGGGGCTAGCCCTCGAAGGCCGCCATGATCTCGTCGGGGATGTCGAAGTTGGCGTAGATGTTCTGCACGTCGTCGTGGTCGTCGATCGCGTCCATCAGGCGCAGTATCTTCTTCGCCTCGGACTCGTCGGTCACCTCGATGTAGTTCTGGGGCACCAGCGTCAGCTCGGCCGAGAGGACCTTCGCGCCCATGGACTCGAGGGCGTCGCGGACCTTGCCCACGTCGTGGGGCTCGGTCGTGACGAGGAAGTTGACGCCGTTGGCGCTGAAGTTCTCGCCGCCCGCGTCGAGCACCCATTCGAGCAGCTGGTCCTCGTCGATGGGGCCCTTCACCTCGAGCACGCCCTTGCGGTCGAACTGCCACGAGACCGCTCCGGGCTCGGCGACCGTGCCGCCGTTCTTCGCGAGCAGGTGTTTGATCTCGGCGCTGGTGCGGTTGCGATTGTCGGTGAGCGTCTCGACGATGACGGCCACGCCGCCCGGGGCGTACCCCTCGTAGCTGATCGGCTCGTAGCGTACCCCCTCGAGCTCGCCGGTGCCGCGCTTGACGGCCCGCTCGATGGTGTCGATCGGCACGGAGGATTCGCGGGCCTTCTGGAACATGGTGCGCAGGCTCGCGTTGGTCGCGACGTCGCCGCCACCCTCACGGGCCGCGACCTCCACCTGGCGGATCAGCTTGGCGAAGACCTTGGCGCGGGCGCTGTCCTTGGCGCCCTTGCGGTGCTTGGTCGTCGCCCATTTCGAATGGCCGGACATAGTTCCTCCTGCCCCGTGGGGCCTGCTAATCCTAGCGACGCTACGTCAGCGAGTTGACGAAGAGTTGGTGGACCCGGGGGTCGCCCGTCAGCTCGGGATGGAAGGAGCAGCCCCAGGCGTTGCGCTGGCGAACCAGTACCGGGTGCTCGCCCTCGCCGTCGTCGTAGGTCGCCAGGATCTCGACCTCGCTGCCGCAGCGTTCGATCTTGGGCGAGCGGATGAAGACGCCCGGGACGTTGCCGACGCCGGCCACTTCGATCGAGGCCTCGAAACTGGCGATCTGGCGGCCGTAGCCGTTGCGGCGCACCGCCACGTCGAGCACGCCGTAGCTCCACTGGCCCGAACGTCCGTCGAGGATGTCGCGGCTGAGCAGGATGAGCCCGGCGCAGGTGCCAAAGACGCTCAGGCCGTCACGCAGTTTGTCCTCGAGCGCGGAACGCACGCCCGAGGTGTTGAGCAGGTGCGAGATCGTGGTCGACTCGCCGCCGGGCAGGACCAGGCCGTCGAGCCCCTCGAGGTCGTGGGCCCGGCGCACCATCACCACGTCGGCGTGGATCTCCTGGAGCCGGATGACGTGCTCGAGCACGTCGCCCTGCAGGGCCAGCACACCGACCCGGGGCACCGCCTGCTACCAACCGCGCTCGGCGAGGCGCACGTCCAGCGACGACGTCTCGGCCCCGCGCATCGCGTCGCCGAGGCCGGTCGAGACCTTGGCCACGACGCCCGCTTCGCGGAAGTGCGTCGTCGCCTCGACGATCGCCCCGGCCATGCGCACCGGGTCCTCGCTCTTGAAGATGCCCGAGCCGACGAAGATCGCCTCGGCGCCCAACTGCAGCACGAGCGAGGCGTCGGCCGGCGTGGAGATGCCTCCGGCGCAGAAGAGCGGCACGGGCAGCTTGCCGGTCGCCGCGACCTCCTGGACGAGGGCCAGCGGGGCCTGGAGTTCCTTGGCCAGCGTGAAGAGCTCGGAGGTGTCCGCGCTCTGGAGCCGGCGCATCTGGGTGTAGATGGTGCGCAGGTGCCGCACCGCCTCGACGACGTTGCCGGTGCCGGCCTCGCCCTTGGAGCGGATCAGGCAGGCCCCCTCGCCGATGCGCCGCAGCGCCTCGCCGAGGTTGGTGGCGCCGCAGACGAAGGGCACGGTGAAGGCCCACTTGTCGATGTGGTGCTCCTCGTCGGCCGGGGTGAGGACCTCGGACTCGTCGATGTAGTCGATGTCGAGGGCCTCGAGGATCTGGGCCTCGGCGAAGTGGCCGATGCGGGCCTTGGCCATGATCGGAATCGTGACGGCCGCCTGGATGTCCTGGATCATCTGGGGGTCGCTCATGCGCGCCACGCCGCCGTCGCGACGGATGTCGAAGGGGACGCGCTCGAGCGCCATGACCGCGACGGCGCCGGCGTCCTCGGCGATACGGGCCTGTTCGGGGTTGACGACGTCCATGATGACGCCGCCGCGCAGCATGTCAGCCAGCCCGCGCTTCACCAGCGCCGAGCCGACGGTTGAGGGGTTTTTTGAGGGACTCATGGCTCCAGCCTAATGGAGAGGCGCCCTACCACTCCTCGAGGGCCAGCGCGCGCAGTTCGGCGTCGTCGAGGTCGGCGAGGTCGGACCGGTCGCGGTCGCTCCAGATGTTGAACCAGATCCAGCGCGACTGCGCGTAGTCGGCGCTGCGGAAGTAGGAGTCGGCGGCGACCACCTGGGCCGCGCACTTGCGCAGGGCGCCGGCCAGACCCAGCGGGTAGCGGATCGCGGCCGCGGCGACCTCGTCGGCCCGGTAGGCGCTCGCGCTACCGGCCAGCGCGCGGCGCGACTCGTCGTTCATCGCCATGGCGCTGGCGATGCTCTCGCGCGCCAGCAGTCCGAGCCGCTCTCGCGCGAGCAGGTGCGCGACCACACCCTCGAGTTCGATCAGCTCGAAGTCGCTCATGAGCGAACTGGTGACGAAGAGCGAGTACTTCGCGCCGTCGGGCACCAGCGCGGCGTTGTAACCCGGGTCCTCGACGATCAGCGCGACGACGCCGTTCACGCCGAAGGTCGCCGAGAGTCGGTCGAGCACGATGCCCAGGCGCTGGCGGTCCTCGGTGGTGCCGCCGGTCTTGAAGCGGTCGATCAACGAGACCACGAGCGCGTGACCGCGCTTGTCGAAGCCCGCGAGGTAGCGGTGCAGGTCCCACAGGTACAGGGCCGCGACGACGACCCCGACGGCCGGCAACCACACTACGGCGACGAACCCGGCGCAGAGCGCCCCCACCACCACGACCGCGGCGATGCTGAAGGGCAGACGGCGCCGCAACGCGTAGGCGCGCACGGCGTGCTGGTTGGCCTGGCGCTCGTGGGCCGAGGGCTGGTAGGGACTCTGCCAGTTAGGGTCGAGCACCGGGGCGACGTAGCGCTCCTGACGGTCCCTCGAACTGGAACGGGAGTTGGAGCGGCGATTGCGCGAACGCTGCTTGGTAGCCACCCCTCAAGGCTACTTGGCCCCGTCGAAGCGCTGGCGCGCTCGTTCGTAGAGCTGCTCGTACTCTTGCACCAGGTGCGACATCGACCAGCGCTGGGCGTGGGTCCTCGCGGCCTCGATAGACGCACCGTCCTCGCGCTCGAGCGCCGTCGCGATGGCGCGTTCGAGCGCGCCGTCGTCGTTTGGCGCCACCAGCACGGCGTGGCCGCCGGCCGCCTCGCGGTAGCCGGCGATGTCGCTCGCGACGACCGACAGTTCGCTGGCCATGGCTTCGAGCAGCACGACCCCGAAGCTCTCGCCGCCGGTCGAGGGCGCGACCAGCACGTGCGCGCGGCGCAGCCAGGCCCGCTTGTCGTCGTCGCCCAGCGCGCCGACGAACTGGATCATCTCGTCGGGCCCGGCCAGGGCTTCGAGACGCGTGCGCTCCGGCCCGTCGCCGAGCACGACCAGTCGCCACCGGTGCGCGTGGTGCGCGTTGTGGGCCCGCACCGCGGCGACGGCGTGGCGCGCGCCCTTGCGATCCTCCAGGCGGCCGACGAAGAGCACCACCACCCCGTCGGGACGTTCACGCGGGTACTTGACGAAGCGGTCCATCTCGAGGCCGTTGAAGAGTACCGTCGCTTCGATACCGATGGCGTCGTGAATCGTGCGCGCGGCCGCGTCACTGACGGCCGCCGTCACGTCGAGACCGCGGGCGAGGCGGCGCAGCGCCGGAGCGGTGAGGCGCAGCGCCGGACCGCCGCCGCCGCGGTGGAAGGTCCCCACGCACGGTGCGCGGTGCGCGAGCAGCGTCGACCAGGCCATCACGGGGGCGAAGGGCTCGTGCAGGTGCACGACCTCCGCGTTGAAATCCGTAATTCGCTCGCGGGCCCGACGCGACGCGAGCCACGAGAGGGTGAGCGGCGCACGCGAGCCGTTGGCCGGCAGCGACCGGAGTCGTCCGAAGTGCTCGACAAGCGCGAGCGTGTCGTAGCTCGCGCGATCGGACCCGTCGGGCGAGAGGACCAGGACCTCGTGGCCGCCGCGCACGAGCTCGCGACTCATCGCCAGCACCTGCTCCTGGACGCCGCCGTGGACGCTCAGGGCGTAGGGCGAGACCAGCGCGACGCGGCTCACGGGGCGAAGCGGGCCTGGAGCACGTGCCACTGCTCGGGGGCCCGCCGGATCAGTCCCTCGAGCTCGTCGGCGACGTGTTGGGTGACGCGCGTCACGTCGTCGCGCAGTCGCCCGAGACGCACCGCTTCGATGGGGCGGCTCACGACGGCGAAGTGGTCGCGGCCGGGCCCCGAGTAGCAGGCGGCCGCCACGAGCGTCGCCCCGGTGCGCAGCGCCAGTGTCGCCGGACCGCCGGGGATGGTGACCCGTTCGTCGAAGAAGTTGACCTCGATCCCGTTGTCCTGGATGTCGCGGTCACAGAGCAGCCCCACCACCCCACCCTCCTTCAAGGTGTGCAGCAACACCGTCCCGGCGTGCTCGTCGAGGGGCTCGATGTGGATGCCGATCGACTCGCGCTTGGCCTTGAACCAGTTGAAGAGCTCGGGCGGGTCGAGCTCCTCGGCCACGCAGGTCATCGCCAGGCCCAGCTGGGACATGAAGGCGCCGCCCCACTCCCAGCTGCCGATGTGCGGCAGCGCGATCACCAGACCCCGTCCCCGCTGCTTCGCCGCCTCGAGGTGCTCCTGTCCTTCGGCGACGCTGAAGCGCTGGGAGATCTCGCGCTTGTCGATGGCCGGAAGCTTGGCGCCCTCGGCCCAGTACTGGCCGTAGCCCTCGAAGGCGCGCGTGACGAAACGGTCGAGCAGTCCCGGCTCGACGCCGTCTTGGGACGCGCCGGGCACGCTGAGCGCGTGACGCAGGTTGTCGGCCAGGTTGTCGCGCGACGCGCTGCGCTTTCCGATGCTCGCGGCCACGCGTCGCGCGAGCGAGACGTCGAAGCGTTCGGGCAGGGCTTCAGCGAGCGCCCCCACCGATTTGAACAGCGCGACGCGGGCCGAGGCCACGTCTAGTGGCGCGAGGTGCGGCTCGAACCTCGGCGCAGCCGTCCGGTGTGCTGGCGATTACGGGGACGCCGGCGCATGTGCGTGGGCTCGGGGCTGGCCGCGATCTGCCACACCCGCCAGAAGCGGCCGCCGGCCGTGAGGGCCGTGAGGGCCAGCAGCGCCCAGAGCACGGGCACGAAGATCTGGGACGCGAGCAGCGCCACGCCGAGCACGATCATGCGCTCGGCCCGCTCCATGAGCCCGCCCTTGGCGTTGAGGCCCAGGCTCTCGGCCTTGGAGCGCTGGTAGGAGATCATGTAGGTGGTGGTCATGATCCCGATCGGCAACAGGACCAACTGGCCGCGGTGCTGCGCGGTGAGGTAGTAGGCGCAGCCCCCCATCAACACGGCGTCGCTCAGGCGGTCGACGACCGAGTCGAAGTAGCTGCCCCGTTGGCTGGCGCGCTGGCTGGCCTTGGCGACGGGACCGTCGAAGAGGTCGTGGGCGCCCGTCGCGATCAGCAGCACCACGGCCAGGTGGTGGTGGCCCGTGGCGATGGCCCAAGCCGTCGCGCAGGCGAAGAGCAGACCCGAAGCGGTGAGCCAGTCGGCCGAGAAGCCGATGCGCACCAACCAGCGGCCCACCGGAGCCGTGGTCGCGTCTACCGATTGGCGGAACTTTCCGTCGAACATGATCCCCTTGTGCCTTTGTGAAAGCATATATTACGAATCGATAGCCGCCGGTTCTCGGCCGGTCAGAAGTGGCGGTGGACCTTCTGCCAGGTGGCGCCCAGGGACTCCGACAGCACCCGGGTCTCGCCGATCGAGGTCATGAAATTGGTGTCGCCGCTCCAGCGCGGCAGCACGTGGGCGTGCAAATGGCGCGGGATGCCGGCCCCCGCGGCGACCCCTAGGTTGATCCCGATGTTCATGCCGTCGGCCCCGTAGGCCATCTCGAGGGCGATCGTCGTATGGCGCAGCGCCAGGAAGAACTCGCGGTACTCCTCCTCGGTCAGCTCCCCGAGCGCCGCGACGTGGCGCCGCGGCAGCACCAGCAGGTGGCCCGAGCCGTAGGGGAAGGCGTTCAGCACGACGAAGGTCGTGTCATTGCGCCACAGCACGCCGGTATCCTCGGCGACCTCCTCGTTACTCAAGGTGCAGAAGATGCACTCCCCCTGGTCGGCCTTCAAGGCGGCGCTGGTGTTGGCGACGTACTTCTCGCGCCAGGCGGCCGCCATGCGCTTAAGCGCCACCGCGGCCCTCGGGAGAGGCGTGCTCGACGATCTCGGCCAGCAGGCGGTCGCGGAACTCGGCCAGGGTGACGCCGCGCTCGGGGTCGTTGGAGCCGCGCGCGTTGATGCCCAACGTGCCCTTGTCGACGTCGTCGTCGCCGACGACCACGATGTAGGGGATCTTCTCGAGCTTGGCCCGGCGGATGCGCGACCCCAGCGGCTCGCTGGCCGGCTCGGTGCCCACGCGCACGCCCTCGAGCTTGAGGGCCTGCGCCACGTCGTACGCGTAGTCGTCGTGGTGATCGCGCACGCCCAGCACCCGCACCTGCTCGGGGCTGAGCCAGGTCGGCATGTTACCGGCGTAGTGCTCGATCAAGAGGGCCATGAAGCGCTCGACCGAGCCGAAGAGAGCGCGGTGGATCATGATCGGCTGGTGGCGGGCGTTGTCGGCTCCGACGTAGCTGGCCTCGAAGCGCTGGGGCGTCTGGAAGTCCAGCTGGATGGTCGAGATCTGGTGGGTCCGTCCGATGGCGTCGCGGGCCTGGACCGAGATCTTGGGCCCGTAGAAGGAGCCGCCGCCCTCGTCGAGGGTCAACTGGAGTCCGGCCGCCCGGGCGACGTCGTCCAGGGTCTGGGTCGCCTCGGCCCACTCCTCGTCGCTGCCGACGGCCTTGCCCTCGGGCCGGGTCGAGAGCTCGAGGTAGAAGTCGTTGAGCCCGAAGGCGCGCAGCAGGTCGAGCACGAAGGTGAGCAGCCCGTCGATCTCCTCGCCCATCTGCTCTCTCGTGCAGTAGATGTGGGCGTCGTCCTGGGTCATGCCCCGCACGCGCATCAACCCCTGGACCGCACCGGAGAGCTCGTAGCGATAGACGGAGCCGAACTCGAAGAGGCGCAGCGGCAGTTCGCGGTAGCTGCGCTGACGCGACTTGTAGATGAGGGTGTGGAAGGGGCAGTTCATCGGCTTTAGGTAGTAGCGCTGGCCCTCGTCGAGCTCCATTGGTGGGTACATGCCCTCGGCGAACCACTCGAGGTGGCCCGAGATCTCGAAGAGCTCGGCCTTGGCGATGTGGGGCGAGTTGACGAACTCGTAGCCGCCCTCGACGTGGCGCTGGCGCGAGTACTCCTCCATGATGCGCCGCATCGTGCCCCCCTTGGGGTGAAAGACGGCCAGTCCCGGACCGATCTCGCTCGGGAAGGAGAAGAGGTCCAGTTCGGCGCCCAGCTTGCGGTGGTCGCGCAGTTCGGCCTGCGCCAACTGTTCCAGGTGAGCCGCCAGGGCCTCGTCGCTCTCGAAGGCCACGCCGTAGATGCGCTGGAGCTGGGGGCGCGTCTCGTCACCACGCCAGTAGGCGCCGGCGACCCGGGTCAGCGCGAAGTGGCCGAGGCGCGAGGTCGAGGGCACGTGCGGACCGCGACAGAGGTCGACGAAGCTGTCGGTGTTCGAGTACGTCGACACGACCGTGGCGCTGGCCGTCTCGGCGAGGTCGGCCGCGTCGCCGCTGCCCACGTTGTTGATAATCTCGATCTTGTAGGGCTGGTCCTTAAAGAGGGCCAGGCCCTCGTCGTGCGAGAGCTCGGCGCGGGTGAAGGGCTGGTCCTCTTCAATGATGGCCCGCATCTCGGCGTCGATGCGCTCGAGGTCGTCGTCGCTGAAGTGCTCGCCATTGGGCAGGTCGAAGTCGTAGTAGAAGCCGTTCTCGATCGCCGGGCCGATGGCGTACTTGGCCCCCGGCCAGAGCCGGGTGACGGCCTGGGCCAGCACGTGGGCGCTCGAATGACGCAGCACCTCACGACCGAGATCGCTCGCCGGCGTGACGATCGAGACCGTGGCCCCGTCGTGCAGGGCCGTGGTTAAGTCGCTCAACTGGCCGTCGACCACGGCCGCCAGGGCGTCCTTGGCGAGGCGCGGGCCGATCGCCGCGGCGAGATCGCGCGCGCTCGCGCCTTGGGGGACCTGACGGGCGCTGCCGTCCGGGAGCAGTACTTCGATGTCCGACATCCTGGCCTTTCGTTGCCTACAGAGTAATGCCGAGCAACGCGGCGCCCGGTGCGACGTTGTAGCCGCCCTGGGCCGCCTCGTCCAGCGCGACCAGTGCGCCGGGGCTGTCCAGGTCGTCGTCGAGCGCCGCGCGCACGTCGTCGATGACGTGACAGGCCCGCCCCGTGAGCGTGGTGCGCCACGTGGCCAGACGTGACTGGGCCTCGCTCAAGAGCTCGTCGCGCCACTCCCAGTCGTGGCGGTAGTGCTCGTTGAGTAGTGCCAAGCGCACGGCCGTCGACTCGGCGCGCGCCACGAGGTCCGAGACGAAGACGAGGTTGCCGAGGGACTTCGACATCTTGGTGCCGTCGAGGCCCACCAGGCCCACGTGCAGCCAGTGCCGGACGAAGGGGGCACCCGTCACCGACTCGCTCTGGGCCGCCTCGCACTCGTGGTGGGGGAAGACCAGGTCCCGTCCCCCGCCGTGCACGTCGACGGTCTCGCCGAGGTCGCGCAGGGCCAGCGCCGAGCACTCGATGTGCCAGCCCGGCCGGCCGGGCCCCCAGCGCGACTCCCAGGCCGGTTCGTCCTCGAGGGAGGGCTGCCACAGCACGAAGTCGAGCGGGTCGCGCTTGCGTTGGTCGTCGGGGAATCCGCCGTGCACGCGCGCGAGCTCGACCATCTCTTCGCGCGTCGCGTGGCTCACCTGGCCGAAGCGCGGGAACTTCGAGATCTCGAAGTAGACCCAGCCGTCGACCTCGTAGGCGAAGCCCAGGTCGAAGGTCGCGCCGATCATCGTCAGGATCTCGGGGATGGCCCCCGAGGCGCGCGGCTCGGAGAAGACGGCCAGCAGGTTGAGGTGCTGCATGTCGTGGTCGAACTTGGACATCTCCAAGGCCGCCAGGTCGAGGAAGTTGACGCCGAGCTCGCGGGCCTTGCGCAGGATGTCGTCGTCGACGTCGGTGACGTTGCGCACGCAGCGTGTCTCGTGGCCGGCGTCGCGCAGGCGCCGCTGCAGCACGTCGAAGGTGAGGTAGACGAAGGCGTGGCCGAGGTGCGCCGAGTCATAGGGCGTGATGCCGCAGCTGTACATCGTCACCGTGGGACCGGCGTCGAGCGCGAAGGTGCCCCGGCGGGCACTGTCGTAGAGCTGCATCACTCGACGAGCCCGGCCAGCTTCAGGTAACTGTGGGCCTTGTGGCGGATGTTGATCGAGGCGCACACCGCGGTGAAGGCCTCGACGGCGCCGGCGAGCGACATCGATCCGACGATCACCGCGCGCAGCCCCGCGACCGAGTCGATGAGCGTCGCCACCTGTTGGCGCGCGCCGTCGTCGTCGCCGAAGACGACCACGTCGGCGTCGATGGCGCTGTCGAGGTCGAGCATCTGATCGGCCGGCAGGTGGTGGAAGGCCCCCACGACTGTGCTCTCGGGCAGGGCGAAGGCCAGCTGGGCGGCCATCGAGCCCCGCGCAGGGTAGAGCGGCACCATCTCCTTACCCTCGCGGGCCAGGGCGTTGACCATCGAGATCACGACCGTGTCGGCCAACTGCGCGCGCAGGGCCCGCACCGTCGCGACGGCCGAGTCGAAGGGCGTCGCCACGATCACGACCTCGCAGGTAGCGGCCTCCTCGTTGGCCGCCCCGCGCACTGAACCGTCGCCGCGCGGGTGCAGGTCCCGCGCACTGTCGACGGCGCGCTGCGCGTCGCGCGATCCGAGCACGACCTCGTGGCCGGCGCTGGCCAGTCGGATCGCGACGCCCCGTCCGGCCGGTCCGGTACCCCCCAGGATGCCCACTGTCGTCATTTCTCGTCCCCGTCGATTTTGGTCTCGGCCAGTACGATAGCCCTATGGGTTTATTGAGCGATCACCGTATTCTCGTCACCGGCATCCTGACCGACGACTCCCTGGCCTACGGCATCGCGCGTCGGGTCTTGGAGGAGGGCGCGACGATCGCCGTCTCGGGCGCGGGCCGGGGCACGTCGCTCACCCGGCGCGTCGTGCGCAAGCTCGGCGACGTCGGCGAGGTCATCGAACTCGACGTCACCGATCCCGTCCAGGTCGCGGCCGCCGTCGACGAGGTGGAGCGGCGCTTCGGCCGACTCGACGGCCTGGTACACGCGATTGGCTACGCCCCGCCGTCGTGCCTGGGCAGCGGCATGTTCGCCGCCCCCTTCGAGGACGTCGCCACGGCCCTGCACATCTCGACCTACTCCCTCGCCGCGCTGGTCGGCGCCTTTCGCCCGCTGCTCGCCAAGAGCGAGGCCCTCGGCGGCGCGTCGGTGATCGCGCTCGACTTCGACGGCACGCGGGCCTACCCCACCTACGACTGGATGGGCGTGATGAAAGGCGCCCTCGAGTCGCTCGGGCGCTACCTCGCGCGCGAGGTCGGCCCCGACCGGATCCGCATCAACATGCTGGCGGCCGGCCCGATCCGCACCATCGCCGCCAAGTCGATCCCCGGCTTCTCGCACTTCGAGGACACCTGGAGCGAGCGGGCCCCGCTCGGCTGGGACGTGCACGACTCCTCGGCCGTCGCCGACACCGCCGTGGCCCTGCTGTCACCGTTGCTGCGCGCGACGTCCGCCTCGATCATCCACGTCGACGGCGGCGCTCACTCGATGGGCTGATCGCCGTCCGGTTCGGCGTTTGGTTCCGCGTCCCGGTCGCCGTCCTGGTGGGCGAACTGGGTCTCGTAGAGGTCGTGGTAGAGGCCCCCGGCGGCCAGAAGTTCCGTGTGGGTCCCGCGCTGGGCGACCCGCCCGGCGTCGATGACCAGGATCTGGTCGGCGCTGCGGATCGTGGAGAGTCGGTGCGCGATGACGAGCGAGGTGCGGCTACTCATGGCCTCGTCGAGCGCGTGCTGCACGGCCGCCTCGTTCTCGGAGTCGAGGTGGGCCGTCGCCTCGTCCAGGATCACCAGGTGGGGCGACTTGAGCAGCAGTCGGGCCAGCGCCACGCGCTGCTTCTCGCCGCCCGAGAGGCGGTAGCCCCGCTCCCCCACGACCGTCGCGAGCCCCAGGGGCAGCGACTCGACCAGGGTCCAGATCTGGGCCGCGCGCAGCGCCACCTCGATCTCGGCCTCGGTGGCGTCGGGCTTGGCGAACATGAGATTGACGCGCAGGGTGTCGTGGAAGAGATAGGGGTCCTGGGTCACGACGCCGATCGTCTCGTTGAGCGAGGCCGTGGTGAGGTCGCGCACGTCGACGCCGTTGAGGCTGATCGAACCGGAGTCGACGTCGTAGAGCCGCGAGGCCAGCAACGAGATCGTCGTCTTGCCGGCCCCGCTCGGACCGACCAGGGCCGTCATGGTGCCCGGCTCGAGCTGGAAACTGATGTCGTGCAGGACCTCGGTACGCGGTGTGTCGTCGAGGCGGGCCACCGCCTCGAGCGAGGCGAGGGAGACCTCTTCGGCCCCGGGGTAGGAAAAGTCGACGTGGCTGAATTCCAGGTGGGCCGGCCCGTCGGGCACGCCCACCGCGTCGGGGCTCTCTTTGATCATCGGCTCGAGGTCGAGCACCTCGAAGAGCCGCTCGAAGCTGACCATGGCCGACATGTAGTCGATGTTGAGGTTCGACAGCTGCGTGAGGGGACCGTAGAGGCGACCTAAGTAGGCCGTCAGCGCCACCACCGTGCCGACGGCGAAGGCGCCGTCCAGGGCTTCGACCCCGCCGAAGCCGTAGGCGAAGGCCGTGGCCAGCGAGGCGGTGAGCGACAGGGTGACGAGGAAGTAGCGCTGGTAGAGGGCCTGGTCGATGCCGATGTCGCGCACCTGCGCGGCACGGACCTCGAAGTACTGGCGCTCCTCGCGGGGCCGGCCGAAGAGCTTGACCATCATCGCGCCGGCCACGTTGAAGCGCTCGCTCATCACCATGTTCATCTCGGCGTTGAGCTCCATGCCGCGCTGGAAGAGCGTGCCCAGGCGCCGGCCCACGCGACGGGCCGGCACCAGGAAGACCGGCAGGAGCACCAGGGCCACCAGGGTGATCTGCCAGGAGAGCACGAACATCGTGCCCAGGACGATGGTGACCAGGATGACGTTGCCCACCACGTTGGAGAAGAGGTCGGTGAAGGCCTGCTGGGCGCCGATGACGTCGTTGTTGAGCCGGCTGATCAGCGCACCGGTCTGGGTTCGCGAGAAGAAGGCGATCGGCATCTGCTGGATGTGCTCGAAGACCTTGGCCCGCAGGTCGTAGATCAGCCCCTCGCCGATCACGGCCGAGATGCGCCGCTCGGTGAGGACCAACCCGGCGTCGAAGACGGCGAGGACGGCAGTGAGCACCGACAGGTCGATGATGACGGCGCGGTGCTTGTCGATGATCCCGTTGTCGATGATCGCGCGCAGCAACAAAGGCGAGATGGAACTGACGACCGCGTCCAACACCACGGCGATCAAGAAGACGATCAGGTAGGGACGGTAGGCCCGCGCGAACCTGAGAATTCGCGGCAGGGTGCCCTTCTTGATGCGGTGCTCGAGGATCTTGCGGTCCCGCTGCAGACCGCGCAGGCCCGCGCGGGTGCGCGTGCTCACGCCTGCGCCGTGCATGCTCATTTCACTCCCTCGCCGTTGGCAGTGTAAAGGCGGCCGCTAGGGCGAAGAGCGTGACTACGGACCGTCGAGCTGGCGTTGCAGGTCGCGCAGCGATGACTGGTAGTAGACCCGGGCGACCTCGCGTACGGCGCCGCTCTCGTCGTCGCTCTCGCGCTGCATCGCCCAGGTGCGCAGGCTCACCCGCGCGGTGGCCACCTCACCCAGCACCTCGACGACCGCGCGGGCCGTCATCGCCACCAGGTCCACCAGCCCCGCCACGTCCGTCGCTTCGAAGCGCCAGTTGGGGTTGGGCCCCGGCGAGGGCTCGGACCAGCCCATCGATCGCAGGCACGCTTCGTCGGCGTTCGAGAGAGCCCGCGCGTCGCCAATATTGAGGTTCGAGATCACCTCGGCGATCACCAGACCCTGCGGCTCGACCCAGAACTGGACGTAGCGTCCGTCCTCGAACTCGACGACCGCAACCAGACGGCGCGGGTCGACGGCCATCGAGCCGAGCATCTCGGGCAGGTTCGCGAGGAACGAGCCCACGCTCGCCGTGGTCGCGTGGTCCGATCCCGTCAGTAGTACGTGTCCCACGTCACGACGCTACGAAGGGGGTGTGACAGCTCAGGCCGAGACGAGGGCGCTCACCAGCACGACGAGGCCCAGGGCGATCATCACCCCGGCGCCGATGACGCGCATGACGACCAGTCGGTGGGCCGATTTAGCGAGCCAGTCCCGAGCGGTGCCCGCGACGACACCCCAGGTGCTGTCGCTCACGAAGGCCATGACGCTGAAGATGAGCCCGAGCAGGAGCAACTGGACTGTGACGTCGCCGCGGCCCCGACTGACGAAGTGGGGGAAGACGGCCACGAAGAAGACCATGGCCTTGGGGTTCAACACCCCGACGACGAATCCCTGGCGGACCACCTGCCACGTCGGTGGGCGGACGTCCTCGCGCTGGGCCATCGCCAGGGCGTGGGCGTGGCGCTGGCGTAGGGCGCTCGATCCCAGCCAAATCAGGTAGCAGCCCCCGAGCACCTGCAGCACCGTCGAGAAGAGCTTGGAGTGGGTAATCAGCGGTCCGAGCCCGACCGCCACGATGGCCGAGAGCACCAGGGCCCCCACGCTGTTGCCGAGCACCGTCAACACGGCCACCGAGCGGCCCCAGGCCACCCCGCGCGCGACGGCGAAGGTGACACTCGGTCCGGGCAGGATGATGATCACGGCCGAGGCAATGAAGAATTGGGTCAGGTGGCTCGCGCTGATCACGTCTGAAACCTTGACACGGTACGGTCGAGGACGTTGAGGCTCGCCCCGATACTGAAGCCGATGGTGGCGGCGAAGAACGCGGTCCCCACGCCCACCGTGCCACCCATAATCCACCCGACGATGAGCACGGTCGCCTCGATCGAGAGTCGCACGTAGACGAGGCTCACCCCGAGGCGGCGGCTGATGCTCGTCATGAGCCCGTCGCGCGGACCCGGGCCCAGGCCGGTCGTGAGGTAGAAGGCGCTGCCGACCCCGATGACGACCACGCCGCCCACGATGTAGAGGATCTTGAGGGCCGGGTCGGCCGTGAGGGGCACGACGTAGGTGGTGATGTCCAGGACGTAGGCGATCACGATCAGGTTGGCGATCGTGCCAAAGCCCGGCCGTTCGCGCAGCGGCCACCAGAGCACCAGCACGCCACAGCTGATCAGCGCCGTCGACCAGCCGAGCGACAGGCCCGAGTGACGGGCCACCCCCTGGGCGAAGACGGTCCAGGGGGTGGCCCCCCATTGGGACTGGACGAGCAGTCCCTCGCCGATGCCAAAGAGGGTCAGACCGCCGAGCAGGGGCGCCACCATGACCGTGCGCAGTGACCAGGTGGTCGTGGCGCGCCACGGAGTCCAGGGAATCCGGTGGCTCAGTCTCATGGTTCGCGCCACCCTAATAGACGGGGTGGGGCCGCCGTCAACGAGTGGCGGGGCTCGTCCCGGCGGGCACACGTCGATAGTCTGGCCCGATGACGCGCTCGACGGCCGCCACCTTGGTTCTGCCTCTGAGCGTGGCCGGCCTGGCCTACGCCTGGTGGGCCAGCGGCGTGAGGCCCTTCACCACGCTCGCCTACGTCCTCATTGCCATCCCGTCCCTCGCCGTCCTCATTACTTACGGGGTCCTCGGCGGCCTCTCAACCCGCAACGACGTCGCGCGTTACTACCAAGAGCGCAGTCGGGGCGCAACCCTCGCCAACGTCACTCCCTGGACCGTCCTGCTGCTCGCCGCCGTGGCGCTCGAGGCGATTGGGCTGGCGCTCGGTGGACGTTCGACGGTCGTCGCGACCCTCAGCACGACGGCCGACCACCTGCTCGTGACCCACTGGGGACGCTGGCTGCTCTACGACCTCTGGCTGGCCGTCGGTGCCGGACCCCTGTTTCGCCTCGCCCGTCACCGGCGACGTGGGGCCCGCTGATGTACGGCACCGTGGGCTGGATCGTGATCCTGGTCGCCGGCCTGGCCATGGAACTGGCGAGTCGGCTCGGCGCCGTGCGCACGCCGAACCTGACGCGCACGGGAGCGCTGGTCGCCACCCGGATCGTCGGACGGATCGTCCTGCTGCTCTTCTGGCTCTTCGTGGGCCTGCACCTCTTCACCCGCTACACCCTGCCCGGCCACTGACCAGGGAGGAACACGCGAGAGGGCCCGTCGCCCCGGCGAGCGTCAGTTCCCCACGTTGAGGCTGAACGTTTGGCTCTGGGAGCCCCACGAGTTGGTGGCCGTGACCGTAAAGCTGTACGAACCGGGCTGGCCGCTGCCCGGGGTACCCGAGATAATTCCGTTCGAGGAATCGAAGTGCAGCCACGAGGGCAGCTTGCCCGAGACGGTGAACCACGGCTGGGGCCCGCCCCAGGCCGTGAACTGGAAGTCGAAGAAGTGGCCGAAGTGGGCGTGGCCGGAGTTGCCGCAGGTGAAAACAGGCTTTTGACTTACCGTGATCGTGAACTGCTTGGCCGTCGAGGCCCCGTTGGCGTCGCTCAGCTTGACGGTGAAGGTCTCGGACACGGCCGAGGTGCTCACGTTGCCCGAGATGAGCCCGGACGACGGGTTGAGGAAAAGGCCCTTAGGCAGGATGCCGGCCGAGATCGACCAGGTGTAGGGCTGAGAACCTCCGGTGCCCTGGAGGGTCTGGGAGTAATTGGTCTGGCCGGCAATCGCGCCCTCCAGACTCTTGGTCGTGATCGCCAAGAAGTTGCAGACGGTAATCGTGAACTGCTTGGTCGTCGAGGCCCCGTTGGCGTCGGTGAGAGTGATGGTGAAGGTCTCGGTCGTGGCCGAGGAACTCACGGGACCGCTGATGAGCCCACTCGCCGCGTTGAGCGAGAGGCCCTTGGGCAGTTCGCCGGCCGAGATCGACCAGGTGTAGGGCGTCGCCCCGCCAATTCCTTGCAAAGTTTGGGAGTAGTCGCTCTCCCCCGCCGTCGCACCGGCCAGGGTCTTCGTGGTGATCAACAACGAGTAGCAGACGGTGATCGTGAACTGCTTGGTCGTGGAGGCGCCCTTCGCGTCCGTCAGAGTGACCGTGAAGGTCTCGGTCGTGGCCGACAGACTGACACTGCCGCTGATGAGACCGGTCGAAGGATTGAGCGAGAGGCCTTTGGGCAGCACACCCTCAGATATCGACCAGGTGTAGGGGGTCGTGCCCCCGGTTCCCTGGAGGGTCTGGGCGTAATGGGCCTCACCGGCCGTCGCGTTGGCGAGCGAGGTGGTCGTAATCATCAAACTCTTGGTGAAGATGGCGTAGAGGATGGTGTTGGCGTTGATGGTGAAGGTGCTGGTCGGGGCGTAACTGTTCCCCAGGCCGTTGGCCTGGGTGTTCCAATCGGTGAAGTTGTCACCGGCGACGGCCAGATCACCGCTGTTGCCCAGGACCGTCACCAGGGATCCGGGGTTGTA
>Ga0187847_10001234_pt1 | contig 23882 bp, 19 predicted proteins | sample June2016WEW_4_10_FD_132458 | JGI IMG/M metagenome (GOLD analysis project Ga0187847, IMG submission 132458) | Peatland microbial communities from SPRUCE experiment site at the Marcell Experimental Forest, Minnesota, USA - June2016WEW_4_10 | ecosystem: Environmental > Terrestrial > Soil >...
GCTGGCGGCGCGTGGGACAACGCCAAGAAGATCGTTGAAGTCGAACTTCACCAGAAAGGGACGCCCCTGCATGATGCTACCGTTGTCGGCGATACGGTCGGAGATCCTTTCAAAGACACCTCTTCGGTCGCACTGAATCCGGTCATCAAATTCACGACTTTGTTCGGATTGCTCGCAGTCGAACTCGCTGTGAAGCTCACCGCCGATCAAGGTACCGGATTAGGCCGCGTGCTCGCGCTTGCTTTCTTTCTTGTCTCATTCTTCTTCGTGTACCGGTCGTTCTACGGCATGCGGATTGGAAAAGAAAAAGCGGCCTAAGGGATTTCAGGAAATCCCGGAAAAGCAAAACGCCATCCCTTGAGAGATAACGAGAGATGGCGTTTTGTTTTTGGTGTAATCGAGTTTATGTGGTGGCGCGGGCAGCTTCCAACGCTCGTTGAAGCGCTAATAGTTCCTTCAACACTCCACGCAGTTTGGTCGATTCCAATGCATTCGCCCCGTCCGACTTCGCCTCTTTAGGATTGTCGTGCACTTCCATGAATACTCCGTCCACTCCAGCCGCGACGGCAGCGCGTGCCAGCACGGGAATGAATTCCGGCTGCCCGCCGCTCACTGCATGATCGCCATCGCCCGAGGCGGATGGCAGTTGAACCGAGTGAGTTGCATCAAAGACAACCGGCGCAAATTTCCTCATGATGGCCAACGATCGCATGTCCACCACTAAGTTGTTATAGCCAAAACTGGCGCCACGCTCGGTGAGAAAAACCTTTTCGTTGCCCGCGGTCTTGCATTTCTCTACGACACTACGCATGTCCCATGGTGAAACAAACTGGCCTTTTTTGATGTTGACCACGCGTTCCGTCATGGCCGCGGCCACGACGAGATCCGTCTGCCGGCAGAGGAATGCAGGAATCTGCAACACATCGGCTACTTCGGCCACTTTAGCCACGTCGTGGACGTCATGCACATCCGTCAGAATAGGAACGTTCACCTCGTTCTTCACTTTTTTCAGGATGCGCAGACCTTCGGCCAGACCAGGCCCTCGAAAACTGCGGATCGAGGTACGATTCGCCTTGTCGTAAGAAGCCTTAAAGATAAAAGGGACGCTCAAAGAGCGAGTCACGCCCTTGATGATTTCCGCCATGCGCATAGCATGGTCTTCGCTCTCAATCACACAAGGCCCGGCAATCAGGAAGAGATTCCCTCCCCCGACCCTTACATCTCCTACCTGAAAAGAAACACTCATGCTCGCTCCATAATTCTTTCCTTATGCTTCTGGAAAGCGACCACCTCAAAAATACACTAGTCGCTCCTCCCACCCCTACCCATGGGATGCACTTCTCCTTTTTTGCGCAAGCTTTTTCATCCTTGACGCTCCGAAAATTGGGCTGTATGCTCGTGCGCAGTTTGTTGCCACCTCGCAATTGGTCTCCCCAATTTCTACTTCAAATGGAGCACTCAGATGAAAGATTCTCCCGATGCAGAATCTCAAGCGGAGTATTCAGCCCAGACTAAGCCAGTTTGCACCCCTACCGAAATCGCGTCGCGTAGCCGCCGCAGCTTTCTGGGAAAATTGGGCGGCATGGCGTCCGTTGCCGCCGCGGCCGGAGTCATGACCACGCTGGAACCTTTGATCGCCGGAAAGGCGGGCGAGGCGCGCGCCGACGATATTGGGCCTCTGAGTGACCAGGCCCGCGCTGTAGCTTCTTACAATGTCCGCGTAAACGCGGCGACCAATCAATTCAATCTGCCTTTAGTGCAGCACCCGACCAACGGCGACGAGCAACTCTACGCAGACGAAGGCGCCAACTACAGCAAATGTCTGCCTCATGACAACTATGGCCGCGTTAGTCTTCCAGCTTATGCAAGCCTGATCAATGCGCTAACCACGGGGAACCCGTCTGACTTCAACAACATCATTCTCGGCGGTACTCGTACGTTGACCGACCCGCAATCTGGCTTGGCGTTTGATCTCGAAGGCACCGATGGACACAACTTAACCGTCGATCCCGCCCCCGTGATGGCCGGCCCTCAGCAAGCCGCCGAAATGGTCGAACTATACTGGGCGGCTTTGCTGCGCGATTTGTCGTTCAGCGCCTATGCAAGTAATCCGTATGCCAATCAAGCCGCTGCGGAACTCAATGGTTTATCCGGCTATACCGGACCACGAAACTCCAGCGGCCAGGTCACCACGAACGAGTTGTTCCGTGGCAACTTCGCCGGTGAAACGAGCGGGCCTTACGTTTCGCAACTTCTATTACTTCCTACTCTCTTCGGAGTTTTGCCAGTCACGCAAAGGTTCCAGACCTTCCTCGCCACGAGAGGTCAGGGAGTCGATTACCTCACCGACTTCGATTCCTTTTTGCTGTTGCAAAATGGCGGCAGCACCGGCGATCAATTGGTGTTCGATCCCATCCTGAGATACATCCGCAATGGGCGTGACCTCGCCGCGTGGACTCACGTTGACGTTCTCTACGAAGCTTATTTCCTGGGGTATCTGGTTCTATCGAGCCTCAACATCCCGTTGAATCCTGGCAATCCTTATGCGGGCAATCTCACGCAGACAGGATTTGGAACTTTCGGAGGGCCTGACTTCGCCAGTACCCTCGCGGAAGTGGCCACTCGCGCCTTGAAAGCTGTGTGGTTCCAGAAGTGGTTTGTGCATCGCCGCGCTCGGCCAGAAGCCGCGGGCGGAATCGCGCAACTAATTCAAACCGGCCAACAAGCCTACACAGACGTCACCCTGGGCAGCGACTTCCTGAATTCCAAAGCTCTTTCGTATGTCTGGAAAGAACACGGAACCTACCTTCTACCGCAGGCGTTCCCCGAGGGTTCGCCTACGCATCCCTCCTATCCGACGGGTCATGGGGCCGTGGCAGGAGCGTGCATCGCCGTTCTGAAGTTTTTCTTTGACGGAGTGAATGGCACTATCAACAATCCGATGATGCCGAACGCAACCGGGACCGCGCTTGTTCCCTACACCGGTGGCCCATTAAATGTGAATGGAGAGTTGAACAAACTGGGCCACAATATTACATTCGGTCACGGAATCCACGCAGGTATCCACTACCGCAGTGATAGCGACGAATCGTTGAAACTGGGCGAGGCGGCGGCCATCAGCGTTCTGCAAGATCGCGCGGCGATGTACAACGAGCCGTTCTCAGCGAACTTCGTTAAGTTCGACGGAACTATCGCCACGATTACCAACCAGTCGTAATGCATAGTCAAAGAGGGCGGAGAGAAATCTCCGCCCTCTGCGATTGGACCTTACTCGTGGTTTTAGAGACTTACTCGGTCATGCCGATTTTCTGCGGGCGATGAAACAGCTCCGCTGATGCCATTTCTTGCTTAGCCCGGCGCTTTGAACCACTTTCGTACGCCGCTCCCACAAAGGCTTTGAACAGAGGATGGGGCTCGAGCGGCTTCGACTTGAACTCAGGATGAAACTGGCATCCGATGAAATGCGGGTGATCGGGCAACTCCACCATTTCCACGTAGGTACCATCGGGAGTCGAACCGGAAATTTTCAACCCGGCCGCGGTCAACGGTCCTTCATACTCCCGATTGAATTCATAACGATGGCGGTGGCGCTCACTGATCTCTGCTTCGCCGTAAATCTTGTAAGCCAGTGTGTTCGGTTCAATTTTGCAAGTCCATGCTCCCAAACGCATGGTGCCGCCCAGTTCTTCGACGCCTCTCAACTCGCGCAACTTGTAAATCACGCGATGCGGCGTTGCGGGATCAAATTCGCTCGAGTTTGCATCATTCAGTCCAACGACGTTACGGGCAAATTCAATGCACGCTGTCTGCATGCCCAGGCAAATGCCGAAATAAGGAATTTTATTCTCGCGGGCATAGCGAATCGCAATCAACATGCCTTCAATTCCACGCTTGCCGAAGCCGCCCGGCACCAGCAAGCCGTCATAATTTTGCAATTGCTCTTCGGCCGCTCTGTCGCCGGCTTCCAAGCCTTCCGCTTCGATCCAATTCACTTGCAGTTTCAGGTTGTGCGCGAGCGCGCCATGGACCAATGCTTCTTTTAGCGATTTGTATGAATCTTCGTACTCGACGTATTTACCGACGATGCCAATGGTGACGTCAGCTTTCGGGTTATAGACACGCTGCACAAGTTCTTCCCACTTATGCATGTCGCGATCTTTGGCTTCGACGTGCAAATACTTCAGCACGAGCGTGTCAACACTTTCTGCGGCAAAGTTGAGTGGAACTTCGTAGATGGAAGCGACGTCTTTTGCGGTGATGACCGCTTCTTCTTCGACATTGCAGAAGAGCGCAATCTTCGACTTAATGTCTTTGGACAAGAACCGGTCGGTTCGGCACAAGAGTATGTCCGGCTGAATTCCAATGCTGAGCAGTTCTTTCACCGAGTGCTGTGTAGGCTTTGTCTTCAATTCTTGCGCCGCCGCGATAAACGGAACCAGCGTGACATGCACAAATACCGTGTGCTCGCGGCCCAACTCCTGCCGCATCTGACGGATCGCTTCCATGAACGGCAGCGACTCGATGTCGCCGACCGTTCCGCCAACTTCTACGATCGCAACATCCACATCCTGCGCGACTTTCTTCATCGCAGCCTTGATTTCATTAGTCACGTGCGGAATCACCTGCACCGTCTTACCCAAATAATCTCCGCGGCGTTCTTTGGCGATGATCTGCTCGTAAATGCGGCCGGTCGTCCAGTTGTTGTCACGAGACAACTTCGCATGGGTGAAGCGCTCGTAGTGGCCGAGATCAAGATCGGTTTCCGCACCATCGTCGGTGACGAAAACTTCGCCGTGCTGAAACGGCGACATGGTGCCGGGGTCAACGTTCAAATACGGATCGAACTTCATCAGGTTGACCTTGAGTCCGCGGCTCTCCAGCAGGCAGCCAATCGAAGCCGCCGCCAGTCCCTTGCCCAAGGAAGACACAACTCCGCCCGTTACAAAGATGTACTTGGCCGACATCTGCGCGTCACCTCAAATTGTTTTGGAAAGTTGTGCAGGCTGGGTTGCACAATCAATTATGCCAGAAAAGTTATGGGAGGCGAAGCGAAAATCTGGACCTTTGCTCCTTTAGAAAATTGTCGCAAGACTTACCCAGTTTTCACAGAAATCGGCCGATCTATCTGCGTCTTCAGAACAATAGTCGTCTCAGTCTGTTCAACACCCGGTATCTGGCGCAACTGTTCGGTCAACTTCAATAAATCTTCGGTTTTGCCGACCCGCACTTTCAGCATCATGGCTAACTGCCCGGCAACGGAGTGACATTCTTCGATACAAGGGATCGCCAACAATCCGTCGAGCAATTCCGAGCATGGCCGCGTCGCGCGTACACCCACAAACGCCACCACGCCTAAGCCCACTGCGGACGCGTCGAGCTCGATCGTCCATTTCCGGATTATTCCTTCCTTCTCCAGCCTGCGCAAGCGTTCATGCACCGACGACGGCGCGAGTTTCACCAGGCGCGCCAGGTCTTCGAGCCGCCGCGAGGCATTCTGCTGCAAGGCATCAATTAAGACGAAATCTTTTTTGTCCAGTTCCATATCTGGTCTTCTCTAGATTCTGCGCCGAATATATTTCGGCATTAGCTAATACTATCAATACTTATTTCTACATATACATACATATCCCAATCTAATTCCATAAGGAGATTCCACCATGCAAGCCCTTCTTGTCGTCGACGCCCAGAACGAATTTTCCGCCAAAGGAAAGCGACCCGTTCCTAATCACGCCGAAGCCCTTCAGCGTATACAACTGCACGTCGAGCAAGCTCGCAAAGAAAAGCGCCCCATCGCCTGGATTCGTCACCACAACCGCCCGAATGAATCGCCCGCGTTTATGCCGGGCACGTGGGGAGCGGAGCTTTCGCCGGGACTTGGCGAAACCACAGGCTTCGGCCCGGAGAAATCGTTCGTCAAAGATGTATTCGGAGCGTTCACCGGAACGGCAGTCGAAGAATGGCTGCGATCGTTGGGTGTGAACCAAATATTGATCGCCGGCTTTTACGCGCACATGTGTGTTTCGACCTCCTCCCGTGAGGCATTAATGCGCGGGTTGGACGTCGCGATTGATCCGCTTGCGACAGGCTCCTGCGATCTGGAGGATGAGGTTTTGGGCCGCCAATCTGCCGATGAGGTTCGCCGCTCCGCTTTGCTTCATCTGAAGCAGATGGGGGTTAATATCCTGCGGGAAGAAATCACCGCAGACGTCGTTGCGTAAATCCGTGCTGCACAATTTTTCAATGCTTATGCAATTCCAACCCGAACGAGGGCGAAGTACGTGTTCCCGTGATCTTGATGGGCAATTGCGTTTTCCCTTCTTTGCGAAAAACCGGATCGAACGGCTTTAACAATAGCGATTTCACGCCCGTTACCATTTGCGAGGGTTTGGCATCGAGGATTGCCATGCCGTGAAAATCGAGATTTTCGCTCGTCAGACCGTAGGTTCCATCCACTTGGATCCGCGCGCCCGTAACCCGGAAACTGAGCCCTCGAAACGTAATCACCGCATTGCTTAGGACGAAATTCCCTGCCAACGCGGAAACGGCGCTTCCCGCGTCTTCATCCTTCGGCTCTCCCTGCGCCCTTCTGCTAAGGCCTTGCACTTTTTCGCTGACGGCTTCATCGGTAAAACGCGCCTTCTCGACTCCGAATTGGCCCTTAAGCTTCAACCGATCAACGATCTCATCGTCTCCTGGCGGGAGATCGAAATGGGTTTTCAGGCTGACCGATCCTGTCATGAGAGGTTTGTCACCTTTAACCCCAAGTGCAATTAAGTCTTCCAATCTTGCATTGCTCGCAGCCACGTCGAGAACGATCTCGCGTCCTTTTGTGGTGAAGGCCTTCACCACGCCTCCGTTCGCGCTCAGTGTCGAATGCCCAAAATAGGCGAGCACCGGATGCAGCAATGTATTGCCGTTCGTGCCATCCACGGTCGCGTTGAACTTGGTTTTCAACATCATGGGATGTCCGCTGATTTTGACTTCAAAATCCGGGACCGTGGTCTCGCCTTCGACTTCAATCCTCTCGAGAATCCCGCCGAACTTGCCCTCCGACGAAAGAATCCCCGAAATGCCGCGGAAAACACCCAAATCGGCGTTCTCGAACGTGTAAGACGCCGAGAGTGGCGTCGCTCGTGGATCTTCAATATTCCACGGCCCGAATTGCCCTTGCGCAGCGATTTCCCCCGGTGGGGTATCGTTCGTCAGTGCCGCCTGGAAAGGTACCGACCGTCCCAAGCCCACCGAATGCATGGTCAGCCGATGAATGAGAAAAACATGTGGTGACTTTTGCGGGTCGTTGGGAAGAATTTCGAGTGTGGCATCGTCCGAAATCAATTCGTCCACTTGGACCGGAATGTCCCGCGTCTTCCGCGACGGCGGCAGCGGCTCTTTGCCTCGGGGCGGCATGTGAATCTCAAGCCCACGCAGCTTCACTAACTGTAAGTGCCACGGCTCTCTCAGAAACATCCGCCAGCTCTCGCTGGCCCAGAACTCGGGAATTACAATCAGCGGCGGTACGTCAGTTCGCCCGTGATGACGCAATTTGAGCCCCGTTCCATGTAACGAAATCGACGGAGAAAGAGACACTTGCAAATCCTGGATTTCAGCCTCACTGTCAAACCGGTTCTCCAGCATATTGATCACTTGTTGGCGCATCCATGGGTTCAGGCGGTGCGCGGCCCATAAGAGCACACCCACCGCAAAAACGAAAACAATCAGCAAAACAATGGCGACTCTGTAAATTCGACTCTGCGGAAATTTCATCGACCCTTTCGATGCCAACAACACACTCCGCTACTGTATCGCAGGCATCGAAAATTGAACGCCGAAGGTGATGGATCGGAAGAAGACTTCAGATATCAAAACAAAAAAACTGGGAGCCGTCTTCACGGCTCCCAGCAACTAGTTACGGTCGTTGGTCTTTTTCCCGCGGACGACGAATTTTTTATTTCGCCGTCACCAGCGAGTGCGTGATCGCGTGCACAGAAAGAGCAATACGGTTTTGCACGCCCACTTTGCGCATCAATTTTGCTACGTGCGCTTTCACCGTCCGCTCTTCAATGCCCAGCGCCGAGCCAATCTCTTTGTTCGAGCGGCCTGCCACCAGCATTTCCAGGACTTCTTTTTCGCGATCGGTAAAGGTCACGCGGCCGTTGGGAAATACACGTCCCGGCGACGAACTCACGCGTTCAATAAACATCGAAAGAACTTTACGCGGCGCCCATACCGAACCCTGATGTACGATGCGAATCGCCTGCACAAACTCCGCTGCGTCGGCGGCTTCATCCACGTAGCCCTTCGCTCCAGAAGCAATCGCCTTCAAAATCGTCTCTTCATCCACACCCGACCCGGTCACGATAATGCGCAAATCCGGTCGCGTTGCTTTCATGCTCGCCATCAGATCGAACAGGTTCTGCCCATTGCGGTTGCCCAGAAGCACGAGATCGATATTTTCGATAGACGCAAGATCCGCCAGCGACGCTGACAACAACTCGAAATCGCTCTCGGCATCGAACAAGGCGCGAAATCCTACAAAGCGCAAGGGATCGCTCTCGACGACGGCAATCCGAATCGCCGGCTTTTTCGCGGCTACAGCTTTCATTGCAGTTCCTGCCTTCATGGGCACACTCCAAGTGATTTCCGTTAGGATAAAGGCTGGCGCACTCGCTGCAAAGAATAGTCACACGTTTACAATTACCGCAGTAACATGAAGAATTCATTCATGGTGGTAAGGGCTAAAACAGGAGACATACCCATGAAAACCGGCATGAACCGGGCAAAACAGGCTGTGGGAGTGGCTTTGGTGGCTGTTTTATTGGCTGGAATCGCGTCATCCCAGACCCCTCCAGCCCCTTACCAGCCGAAATATCACGGCGATCCCGCCCGCAGCGAGTCCGAAGCGCTGGCTCTCGGCTACATGCGCACCGTGCTCCGCGCCCAGCATACTTACAAAACCAAAAATAATGATAAGTACGCAACCACTCTTGCCAGCCTCGTCCACATTGGCTCCTTCACCAAGCGTATGACCCAGACCCAGCAAGGGGACTACACGGTGAGTTTCCACACCCGGAAAAACGGAAAAGACGGCAAAGACGGATTTGAACTAACAATGACTCCCAACCAAATTGACGCCACGCACCGGTCTTTCTATGCCAACGAAGACGGCGTCATCCACGCCGACGAGCAGGGTGCCGCGACGGAAGCTTCGCCCAAGGCGTAGTGGTTGGCTCCATATTTGGACTGTTGGAAACGTAACTTGTGGTAGCCTTGTGTCGCGCTCTTGGCATGGCGCTCTCCCCTCGCCGCGCGCTCGAAATTTTCGTCGGAGTCGTTCAATGGTATCTAAGAGCTTGGCGCCGATTCTCTTTGCAACGGTCTTGCTCCTCTCACTAACCACTAATTCATATGCTGCCGGAGTTGAAAAGACGATTCACCTCTTTCAAGCCAAGCCAGGTGCGACGCCCTACGGAAGCCTTATATCGGACGCCGTAGGAAATCTCTATGGAGTGACGGCTTTCGGAGGACACGGTTGTGGAACAGGGTGTGGCACCGTATACGAGATGTCTCCATTGGCGGGCGGTGGGTGGAATTTTAGTACCCTTTACGCCTTCAAAGGTGGGAAAGACGCTGCGAATCCGATAAATGCGCTGGTTTTCGATAGTACGGGCAATCTGTATGGTACTGGCCCGGTCGGGGGTGCGAACAACGAGGGCGCGGTTTTCGAGTTAACGCCTGTGACGGGTGGAGGTTGGTCAGAGAGCGTGATTTATAGTTTTGGGGCACACCCGGAGGATGGCGCGCTGCCAGCGGCCGGGTTGACCGTTGATCAGTCCCGCAATCTTTACGGGACAACCGTCAACGGTGGAAGCTACGGTTATGGAACAGTTTTCGAACTGGTTCCATACTCGGGCGTGTGGACCGAGAGCGTGCTCTACAATTTTCAAGGACAGAATTCACTTATATTCGACGGTGGAAACCCCTATGCTCCGCTCACCCTCGACAGCGCAGGTAACTTATACGGCACTACGTATAACGGCGGATTCCCGGGCAACGGCACGGTTTTCGAGTTGACGGCGACGGGAAATGAGTGGTCAGAAAAAATTCTGTATCAGTTCGATGGCTCACCAGATGGTGCGCGCCCCATGGCCGGTGTGACGTTTGATCCGTTTGGAAACCTATATGGAACAACCTATTCCGGAGGCGGCCTGGAGCAATCCGGAACGGTATTTGAATTATCTCCAAGCGGCGGAGGCGATTGGATCGAAACTGTTTTACATAGGTTTGGCCCCACGCAGAATGACGGCGGGCAACCGGTGGCGGCTCCCATCCTAGATGCGCAGGGCAATCTTTACGGTACCACTGGTAGTGGGTCTCCCGAGCTTGGTCCGGGAACTGCGTATCGACTCTCCCTAAACGGAAGCGGACATTGGGTCGAAAGTCGTTACAACTTTTCGGGTGGAATTGGGGGAGAGTATCCGTTGGGTGGCCTCATTTTCAACGGTACGGGTGAACTGCTGGGTACGACCGCGTACGGCGGGGACGGGGCTGGTTCGGGGTACGGGCTAATATTCCAGATCAAGCCTTGAGAATTTGTAGCGCACCGCTCGTGCACTTCTACTCAGGGCGCGACCCGCTCTTTCACCAAAAAACCCGCCTTCTGGGCGGGTCCTTGGAAGTGTGGAGAGAAACAACTAAAACGTGAAACGAGCTTAAAATAGCGACCCTCCTGCGACAATACAGGGGAAACTGTATTCTTTTCTGAAGGTTTTTCTCGAGTCATTAACTGCCAGGCTTTACTTCCGTAGCCTTGCCGTTCTGGAAAATCACTACCAAGGGTTTTCCGCCGTTTGCGTAATGCACGGTTTTCGTAGAAGTCTCTTCCGTAGACTCCGGCATGCCCATTCCAACCGCAAATTCAGCCTGCAATTCGTTCATTCCCGGCTTGACCTCATGTTGATCCACGGCGGTCCAGACGCCGGGCGGCCAATGCTGGTAAAGCTCATGCGGGTCCTGAATGAAAACAATATTGTCCGCATAAATCTGATAATCGCCATCCTGCTCGACCCCGACCGGGAATGCATAGGCCTTCCCGTCTTTTTCAAACACCGCCATCACCTGTTTCGAACCTTTCGGCGGCGTGTCGGCAATCACTTTGGTGATTTGCAGCTTCTCAAGCGGAAGCAACAAGCCCGCTTCGTGAGCAAAATTCACGCGCTGCGTAGCGGCATCGTAGGGATAGTAAGTGTAGCGGTAACCCTCCTTCACCCAAACGGGCTGGTTCTTGAGTTGCTGCGCCGATTTCAAGTCGTAAGCATGAAGCCGTTTCGGCACGACGTAATAGTCTTCGGGCAGGGCAACTTCTTTGTTGGGCGCGGGCGGTTTGTTGGCCTCTCGCCGCGCATAGAGGATGTATCCCGTGCGAAAGGTCACCACCAGCAGCAGCAATCCCAGCGCGACTTGGATCTTCTGTTTCGTAGTCATGAATGAAATCTCCACCTAGGGTGGCGCTTTTTTTTGGCGCTGTTGCGAAAGTGTGGGCAAGCGCACCCGCGATTTGCGTTAAACTTAGATGCAGGAGACTCCATGCCCACCCTCACGCAGGACGAAATTCTCAGCGCGCTCAAGTCCTGTTACGACCCTGAAATTCCCGTTAACATCGTTGACCTGGGCTTGATTTACGAAGTCGCCATCGCGCCCACCGGCCCAGAAAGTGACGCTCAGCAGGACGTCACCGTAAAAATGACCCTGACCTCGCCCGGTTGCCCAGAGCACGTCAACATCAGCGCGCAAGTGAAAGCCCGGGTCGAGCAGATGCCCGGCGTCCGCAACGCCACAGTCGATATTGTGTGGGAACCGCAATGGGGCCCGGAACGGCTTAGCGCCGCCGCCCGCGAACAATTAGGAATCGAAGCCTAATCATCCGATCTACACTTTTTCCGGCGGCGTGTACTCGTGCCGCGACTGGATCGCAATCCGGCCAAGCTGCGTGGCTAACTTAAAGATGCCGCCGGCGCGGATTAATGTGGGCACGCCGCTTCGAATCTCGGCAAACGCTTCGGGATATTCCGTCGCCAGCGCCGCCAGGCCGGTTCCCGCCGCTACAAATCCCGCCGCCTTTTTTCCCTTAAGAAACAGAATTGCGCTCGTCCCCGCCGCGCTCGCAAAAAGAATTCGCTTCCAGTGCTTCATGCCAGAACTCCAATCTCTTTGGGAGTAGTCATTTTCGTCGTACTAATATAACGCTTGCGCCATGCTTTATACTTTCGGCCAATCTCTTATCGAGTTTGCCAAGGCCACTCTTATGATGCGCAGAGCTATGATGCACAAACGCCGTGCCGCTGTTCGGCTTCTAACGACAATTCTCGTTGTGTGCACTCCCGCCTTCGCCCAAAGCAAACCTCGCGCCCGCGATCTCGGTGTCCCCTTCGACGGTACACCGGGCGCCCTCGACTCGATCACCGACATCAAGGGCATCGAAGTAGGGTATGCCACGCTGATTTCCGGCGAAGGCAAGCTGGTCGTGGGCAAAGGCCCGGTACGCACCGGCGTCACTGCGCTCTTCCCTCGTGGCCACGCGTCGAGCGATCCCGTCTTCGGCGGATTTTTCACCTTGAACGGCAATGGCGAAATGACCGGCACGCATTGGCTCGAAGAATCCGGATTTCTCTACGGCCCCATGCTCATCACCAACACGCACAGCGTGGGCATGGTTCGCGATGCCGCTATCGCCTGGCAAGTCAAGCATTACCCTCCCGACCCTGAAGGCGATTGGTGGTCTCTGCCCGTTGTCGCCGAAACCTGGGACGGCTATCTCAACGACATTAACGGCTTCCATGTAACTCCCGAAGATACGTTTCGCGCCCTCGACGCCGCCCACGCCGGCCACGTTGAAGAAGGCAACGTCGGCGGCGGCACAGGGATGGTCTGCTTCGAGTTCAAAGGCGGCACCGGCACAGCTTCCCGCGTGCTCGACGCGAAGTATGGCGGCTACACCGTCGGCGTGCTCGTGCAATGCAACTTCGGACGCCGCAGCCAGCTCCGCGTCGCCGGCGTTCCCGTCGGAAAAGAAATCCCCGGCCACGTCTATGACGACGACATCGGCTCCATCATCGTCATCGTCGCCACCGACGCGCCGCTCATTCCCACGCAACTCAAGCGCCTCGCCCGCCGTGTCGCCCTTGGTCTCGGGCGCGATGGCAGCTACTCCGGCGACGGCTCGGGAGACATCTTTCTCGCCTTCTCCACCGCCAACCCCGACGCCGCCAGCGACAAGGGATTGCAGGAACTCAAGATGCTCCCCAACGACAATATGGACCCGCTCTTCCTCGCGACTGTTCAAGCGACGGAGGAAGCCGTCATCAACGCCATGGTCGCCGCCGACACCATGACCGGCATTGATGGCCACACCGTACAAGCTCTGCCCCACGACAAACTGCGCGAAGTGCTAAAGAAATACAACCGGCTGGAAAAGTAGATCGAGGGCCGTAAATTTTGGGCTTCACTGTGTATATTTCCCATCACTGTCTGAATGGACCGCATGAGTTCTAGCTCGGAACGCGAGACTTTGCTGAAAACCGCAGCTGATCGCTTGAATCCGTCGATCACAAATCCTAATTTTCTAGTCCTGCGTTCAAGGCGTCGAATTTTCCAGAAGTGGATTAGCAGCCTCCCCGACAATCCACTACGCGTGCTGGACATTGGCGGCCGTTATCAGCCTTACCGTCCTTTACTCGGCGGGCGCGTATCCCAGTATGTCGCCGTAGATGTGCTTCGAACGGCGCTGGTGGATGTTGTCGGCGACGGTGAGTTCCTGCCCTTCGCCGCAAACGCATTTGACGTAGTTATCGCAACTCAGGTATTTGAGTATTTTTCGCGGCCCCACCTTGCCGCCGAGCGAATTCATGCTTCGCTGAAGCCCGGTGGGATGTTGCTTATGAGCGTGGCCGCTTGCGCTCCGAGATTTGTTGACGAAGAATGTTGGCGGTTCACGCCACGCGGAATCCGCTCGCTATTGGCACCCTTTAGCAGAATCGAAATCGCCCCCGAAGTGACGAGCCTCGGCGGACTTCTCCGTACGATTAATCTCGGCATGCATCACTATTCGCATTTCGGCCCGCTCAGAAGAGGTTACGAATTGACTATATGCCCATTACTCAACGCAATTGGCCTTGTTTTGGAAGGTCTCAATGTAACAAAGAATGACCAATTCACTTCCAACTACAGCGTGCTCGCGTGGAAGTGACCAAATAGTTTCCTCACTTTCGCGCTGTTCGAAAGACGGCTACCACGCTCCCGACTCCTCGCGAAGGCCGCTCGCCTCATGCCGTGTACCCGCTGAAAAACTTCTTTACTTGATCAATACCCGCGCCACAAATATTGCACTCCATGCCGACGCCTCACCTGTACGATGCTCTTAGCTCCCGTCATGAGCGCACCCACATCCACATCACGAGTCGAACCTCCAGCCGAAGTCTCGCTCCTCCGTCCGCGGATGCCCGAACTGGACACGCTCCGCGGCGTCGCAGTGCTATTGGTTCTGTTCTTCCACGGATTCGGCTTCGAATTCGGGACGCAGGGCTTACACGGAATCCCTAAACTATTCGTGGCCGCTACCCTTCCCGGATGGGCGGGCGTCAACCTATTCTTCGTTCTTTCTGGATTTCTGATTACCGGCATCCTTCTCGACACAAGAGACCGCCCCGATTATTTCCGCCGCTTTTACTATCGTCGAGCGCTCCGCATTCTTCCCATTTACTACGCGGTGCTCATTGCGCTAGCTGCGTTTTCACGTACGGGCTTAATATCTCGTCCCGCATCCTGGAGCTTTCTCGGACTCAGCGCGATTTATCTCGCCAACATGACAGAACTTTTCGGCGTCCCGATGCAATACGGCGTTTTGTGGACCTTAGCAATTGAGGAGCATTTCTATCTGATCTGGCCAACAGCCGTCCGCGCATTGTCCCGCAAGATGGTCGCGATTGCGGGTCTGGCGATTTTCGCTCTCTGTGCTGTGCTTCGCGATTACTACTGCTTGAAAGGCTATGATGCCGGCCACGGCTACACATGGCTCTATGCGGATGGTTTAGCGCTCGGGGCAATCTTAGCGGCCATTGCCAGAGGCGCGTGGGGCACGCGCACGGCGATGAAGACAATCATGGCCCTCCTGCTAGCGGGAAGTTTAGCTATGTTTGCGCTGGGCGCTCCTGGAATTTTTCTTGCAAGCCATCGCATCGGAATGGTGCTGCGGCCTACAGTGCTCAATCTCTTTTTCGCCGCCGTAGTCATGCTCTTCCTGCTGATCGGAACATCGCGGTGGAAATGGCTGGTAAACCGCCCGCTGCTGAAATTTTTCGGGGAAATCAGCTACGGCGTTTATCTCATCCACATGCTCATGTTCGATATCGTGGATCGCTGGATGCCCGCTTCCGTCTCAAGCTTGGCCAATACTCATTGGCGTTTTGAATTTATGCTTCTGCACTTTTTCTTCGGCGCAGGGCTTACAATTGTCGTGGCCTATTTGTCGCGCCGCCACTTTGAAGAATTCTTCCTCAGGTTGAAAAATTGATTCCAAAACTTTTTTATTTGACAAAACCATTTTCTAAGTTATTATCTGCCTGCTGCACGCTGTAAGTTCCACCGGGCCCCTGTCTCACAATTCAAAATCGTCGCTTGAGGCTTCGTCATGCGCCCTTGGTCTGTTCTGGTAGTCGCTCCCATCCTATTTATCGCGATTGCTCCCTTGGTATCAGCACAAACATTCCACCTCAGCAGCGTCTGCGCTACGTCAGTAGTCACACCCTGTAACAACACCCTAACGGCCGGGAGCTACGCCTATCTGAATGGAACAGGGTTTGGATCTCCGCAAGGCGTTGGATATGTGGCTTTACAAAACTCGAATGGTGTGTCGGTCGTCAGCTGGTCGCCGACCCAAATTGAGGTCACGGTGCCCTATGGCACCTTCCCTGGCACGGCCTACGTCAACCAAAATAACACTTGGAGCGACGGCGTAACCTTCGCCATCACGCCTCCTACGCTCACTAGCATTTGTCCGACCAGCTCCCCATGCGGCCCCGACGCAACCCTCGCCGAGGGTCAACCCGCTTATTTGAACGGAAGTTTCAACCAATCTCAAGGCACCGGTTATGTCGATCTCGCAAATTCAATTAACGTTCCCGTGCTTACCTGGATGTCATCCACACAGATCAAAGTAAGGGTGCCCTATGGCACGTTCCCCGGCAACGCCTTAGTCAATCAAAACGGAACTTGGAGCCAGCCCGCCCAATACACGTTTCCTGCTCCTACACTAACAAGCGTTTCTGCTAGCCCTGGCGCATGCTCGGGAAATACCTGTGTGCCCCTGATGCCGGGAGGAACTGCGTATCTGCGTGGCAGCGGCTTTGGATCGCAACAATACGCTGGATCAGGGGCTTACCTACCCAGATCCAACGGGATACCGATCGATTATTGGAGTGATTCGCTGATTATTGGGCATGTTCCGATCGGGACAGTGGGCGGCAACGCGTACGTGCAGAACAGCGACCAACCTAGCGGATACGCATTCTTCCAGATGGCAAACCCGCAGGTCTTTGCCTTCGGCGCGCCATTCTGTTGGGGAGGGTTTCCGAGCGGTGGATGTAGCCAGCAAGGCCAGAATTATTTCGGCAGCTTTCTCAGCAATGAGTTACCCAATATTTCCGGGATCGTGGTGCAGGTTCCATGGAACCAAGTCGATACTGGCTGCACTGATGGTTCTCCCCAGCATGTCGCGCGTTGTACGACGGTGCCTACTACCTGTCCCGAATCGAACTTGCAAACTGACTTCAAGTTCTGCAATCTGGATGCAGGCATTCTTGACTACGTAAACAACACCACCACATCGTTCAACGGCAAGCGCATCGTTTTCCTGATTCAGCCAGCGTCGGACAGCGGCACCAACTCGTTCACCCCCGCTTATGTCATCACGCCGGGTTGGGCCACTGAACTCTCTAACACTCTGCATAAAACCATCCAGCCGCAGGATCAGGTCGTTTGCGGCGCATATTTGGGAAATGTAGGCTCGAATACCTGCCCTGTAGAAAACAATAGCGGCCAACAGATTGGGCTCAACGACACCTTGAACTTTGCGGTCTGGAATGCCAACTACTGCACAACATCGTTTAGGAATACACCAGCCGTTGACCTGACGTGTAACACAGCCTCCAGTTGTACGAATACGCGACCGTACACCAATAACACTGGCTTTCCTATTCCGTACGAGACCCCATTTATGACAGCGTACCAGGCCTTCTTGACGGCCTTCGCGCAGCACTACAATCCGCTGGCCGCCAATCCGAACGGGACTAATTCTGGCCCCACAATCGCGCCTTACATCGCCTACGTCCGTCCAGGCATGACTATCGGCAGCGAAACCACGCAATTGTGCGCCATTCAGAATGGGAACGGCCTGACTGAGAACCAATGGGCGGCGGGCGCGTCGATTCCCGCGGGATACATCGTCAACACCGGCACTACAGGCGCGAATGGCACACAGTACGTAGCAATCGGCGCTGGAGTAACAGGCTCGTCCATGCCCACCTGCTCGTCACCCGGCTGCACAACGGGGCCTGACGGAAGCGGAAGCGGCGCCGTGCCCGGCTGGTACAACACCGGCACGTGGCCACAATCGGGCAGCGTAGGCGTCCCAGTCTGGCCTGGTCCTCAAGGGCAGTTCAACTCGACGGGGGGAAATCTCCAACCCGACGGCTATACAGACAATGGATTCCTCACTACATGGAATCAGACCAACGACAACTCGGGTTATTTGGCTGCCATGGCGACTTTCCTGAACGGGCTGAATGCCAGTTTTCCCTTTGATATCTCTGCCCGTAATGGCCCGTCCGGCGGTTCGCCCAGCTTTGCAAACGTCGCGTATGCCGACGCATCCGCCGCGATCGCCTCGGTCAATGCCCTCGGCTTCGGCATGGAATCCGTCAGCGTCGAGGATCAGCAAACCCTCAATACTCCCGGCACTTTCCCCACCACCAGCCAAGATTGGGCGCACAACTTCGCCACCTACACCGGCATGGTTCATCACTTGCAGACTTTCCATCCCGGCAACCCGTACTTTGCGGCAAGATATCCGATTAATTACATCCAGGTTTCGACCGGAGGCGGTAGCGGGAACACTCCGAATACCGCTACGATAAAGTGCCCCGCGGCGCCTCCGATCAATGTTGACTGCGGCTGGTATGGGAACGGACCGATTTACATATCCGGCAACGCCAAATTTAATTCAGGAAATGGAAATCAGATCCAAATAGCGAACCCATGTAACACCACATGTGCGACCAACACGCTGACCTTCTATACATCGGTCGCCGGCGGCAGCACTCAATACACAGGTGGATATGTCTGGGCACCAGACTATTGGCCAATCATATTGCCTCTTGGCACTGACAATGGAGCCACCACGTTTGAAGTGCCTGAGTGTGACTTGGATTACGCCTACCTTCAGTTCATGCTGATACAGAACCCAGTAGGGGGGTATTACGAGCCTATTAGCCCAACGGCCAATTGGGTTACGAGCGACCCTCCGAACGGACAGGGCTGTGCCACTTGGGGCGTAGCTGGCCCTGACACTAATTATTCCAGCGCGGTCACAACCGCGTTACAATACTGACGGTTCCCGCGCTGGTCGCGGAGTTTGAGGTGCGTATGAAACGCCTGCTTGCCTTAATCACCTTGCTAGCAGCAGCTTCCGGCTTGGCATTTTCCCAGCAGTACAAAGTTTTGTACAACTTCGTATTGTCTAGCAGCGACGCCGCGGTCCCGTACTCGGGTCTCGTCTTTGATAGCTCCGGAAATTTGTACGGCACCACCCTTAATGGGGGAAGTACAGGGCTCAACGCGGGCACGGTGTATGAACTTTCGCCGAACGCCAGCGGAGGGTGGACGGAAACGGTACTGTACAACTTCTGCCCGGCAGGGCCCCCTTGCCTGGATGGAGATCAACCACAGAGCACGTTGGTAATGGATCAGGCTGGCAATTTATATGGCACAACACAGGCCGGCGGAATGGGCAACGACGGCTCGGGCGGTGTAGCCTTCGAACTTTCTCCCCCGTCACAGCAGGGAAACCCGTGGACGGAAACCGTTCTATATAACTTTTGCTCGGACCTAAAAAACAATGAATGCCTTGATGGCCTCCAGCCTTTCGCGGGCCTGATCTTTGACCGCGTAGGCAATCTCTATGGCACAACTTTTGAGGGCGGGCGCCACAACTTAGGAACGGTGTTCGAGTTGTCGCCGGGCTCTTCCGGTTGGACCGAGACAGTCCTGTACAACTTCTGTTCGTCCCGCCTTGGGAGCCGATGTTTTGACGGGGCCGGACCTTACAGTTCACTAATTTTTGACAAGGCAGGCAATCTCTACGGCACAACCGTAGCCGGCGGCAATCAATCCGGCTATGCTGCCGGGGTTTTGTTCGAGCTCTCGCCTGGTTCTAAGGGCTGGACCGAAAATCTGCTTGCCGAATTTACCCGGCCCGGCGGCTTTGATGCCGTTAACCCACCTGTGTTCGACTCGGAGGGCAATATATATAGTTCATTGAGTTTAGGCGGCGGCGAAGATGCTGGCGCACTCTTCCAGTGGAACCACGCAACAGGAGCGTTGCGGGAAGCTGGCTTCGACTTCACTGACGGGCAGCATCCGAATGTACCTTTTGTGGACCAGTTGGGCCGTGGGTTTTTCGGAACCACTAGCAATGGAGGCAATAACGTTAACGGATATACCGAGGGCGTAATTTATCAGGCTTCCCCCAAGGGAAGGCTGAACACGATCTACAAGTTCTGCTCGCAGACAAACTGCACTGACGGCAACACGCCCTACGGCAATCTGGTCGAAGATCCGCAAGGCAATTTCTACGGCACCGCCTCCGCAGGTGGCCTCTATGATGGCGGCGTCGTCTTTGAGATCACGCCGTAGGCGCCGTCGGAAATCTCTACGGCACAACCGAATCCGGCGGCGCCTACAATCTCGGCGTAGTTTACGAGATCACGCCATAGCCCGCGAAAAAATCGCGATGCAGCAAAAGAACCTGGCAAGTATCCGATTTACGTTCTTAAAAGGGAAAATGAGCAAAACGGAACAGCCATGAGAGTTGATTGAGGCTAAATTAATCGTACCGAACAATCCCAAGTTCAGAGAGGGGGCTGAAAATGTCCCCAATGAACGAGAACTCCAAATGGCGGTCAATCGCCGAAAAAGCAAGCATTGAAATGGACGGCAACAAGCTGGCGCACCTCATCGGCGAGCTATGCCGGGCCATTGACGAGGAACATAACGAGCACTCGCAGAATATTGCGAGAAAGCATCCGCAGACCGAGGATTAAGACTCGCGTCAACTTGCACTGAAATTGACCACTTGCTCCATAGAGAAGCAGGCCGGGCTCCGACGGGTCATGCAACAACTAGCCACAGCATGATTGCGGAATCGCTGGCACTCGCCCGTTCACATGAATTGTCAGCTGTTTTTTCGGATGAAGAGCTTGGCTTGTCCGCTGAAAGCGAGAAAAAGCTTCCCCCGATCATGCGAGATTAGTGCAAAAGGACGATGGGTCAGACAGCGTTCAGTTGCGGCGCGGTTTGACGCTGGGGAGCGGTGGCCGGCTGGCGCGCTCATTGTCGGGCGGCCCCCCTGGCCTTGCCGGCGGCTCCGGGACCTTGCTAGCGTGCGCAGCCCCGTTCTGAGCTTCGGTAACATCAGCCGTTTCGTCATCATGCAAGACAACATTGAGCAGTGAACTGTGGACACGCAGATTATCGCCCAGGTCGTAGTTGATGAAACCGAGCTTTCTGAATCGATTCATGAAGAAGCTCACGCGCGAACGTGTCGTCCCCACCATCTCTGCCAAAGTTTCCTGACTCAGGCGTGGCACAGTCATGTCGGAAACTCCCTCTTTACCGAAGTGCGCCATCAAGAGAAGAACTCTCGCCAGCCGCTTTTCGCTGGAATTGAAAAGCTGATCGATCAAATCGTCCTGATAGCGCATGTTCCGCTTTAGCAAATACGTGAGGAACATGGCCGACAGTTTTGGTTCCCGACCCATGGTCAGCAGCATCTCTGTCTTTTCGACGTGCAGAAGGACGCAATCGGTGATGGCAATGGCGGAGGACGTCCGCGTACCGCCCGCTAGACCGCTCTCTCCAAAGAAATCCTTTTCGCTCAAAATGGCGAGCGTTGCCTCTTTCCCGGCTTCCGATACAACGCTGAGCCTCACCTTCCCCTTCTGGATAAAAAATAATCCGTCCGTAGGGTCCCCTTGGGCAAAGATAGGGCTCTTCTTTTGAAAAGACACCATGCTTCTACCTTTCCCAATTGTTGAAAGAAAAGCAACGGGGTTGAAAGCAGAGGCCTTCTTTGCAGATTTAATTTTCTTTAGCAAGAACCGTCCGATCAGGAGATGCAGCCATCATCAATTATGCGCACAGGGCACAAGCCTCCGATGGTCATTAATGCTCACAATGGATTAACGTCATTCGTCCATCTCGCCACGGAGGTATCGTTGATTGCTTGTTTGGCCCTAGGGTTGCGGAACCAAGAAGTGTTCAATTTTGACCGTTCTTACCTAAGGAACATCAAATACGGTTTACTGCATCGAGGGGAGAGCGTAGCCAGAAAAAAGCCATTGTTGGGGGAGGTGGCATTTCGACGGCAGCTCATCCCCTCTGTTAAGTAAGGCCCGCCGAAGTTCATCTCCTCGGGATGAAGATTTGCTCAATGCCCGCGATGCACTGAGGGAATGCATTTAAATCGTCGTACGAGGACATGTTCACGCTCCGTCGCGGACGAGACTAACGGCCCATAGGGCTACATCGCTGCGACGCGCCTCTCCTAATCTTGTCGTATACTGCTTGCGATTTCGGGCTCAAGTTCTCCCCCTCGCCCGATTCCCGAGGCGACTCTTTCATGATGAATAATTTCGTCCGCAGGCTTACGTATGCCATCGCGATTCTTGCCGCGATTACGCTGTTTCAATTTAGGGCTGAGACTACGCCCGCCGCGGCTGCCAGCTTAAGCCACGCGAGAATTTCTGGCGCGATGGCAACAAAGCCTCCGGCGAAAGCGCCGGATTTTCTTGTCCCGCCCATTTTTCCAGAGTCCGCGGCAGAGCAAATCGTGGCGGCCGACTTCAACGGCGACGGGAAGATCGACCTAGCGGTATCAGGAGAGCCGGGCGTAGAGGTTTTAATGGGCAATGGGGACGGCTCATTTCAGCCGGCGCATAACCTTCACGCGAGCTACACACTTGCCATTGCGGTCGCGGATATGAATAACGACGGCATCCCAGATCTGGTGCTCACGACCCGCTATGACGTAGAAATCATGCTGGGAAATGGGAATGGTTCTTTCGGCGCGAAGCGAAAATTTGCCATCAACGAATACTCGTATTCAATTGCGATTGCGGATTTCAATAGCGACGGCAACCTCGATGTAGTCGCAGCGGTGGGTTACCGCATTGGCGGATACGTCGCGGTTCTACTGGGCAACGGCGACGGTACACTGGGCACGGCGACGAACTATACGGTTCACGGTCATGGTGTTCCTGAAAGTGTGGTGGTCGGCGATTTCGATGACGATGGTGTAATCGACATCGCGGTGGCAAATGGCGGCCTATACATTCTGAACGGCAACGGCGACGGGACTTTTCAAGCAGCAAGAGTAATCTGTCCCGCGTCGGAGTTGGCTGCCGCAGACCTCAATGGAGATGGACGCATGGATATTGTCACCAACTATGGAGTTCTGCTGAACGAGGGCGGAGGATCTCTGCACTTTCTGCGATTTAACAGCAACGACATGATCGGCGGCTCCATGAGAGTGGCGGATTTCAACGGCGACGGCATTCCCGATCTGGTGAGCTCCTCCGTCGGCATTCTGCTGGGACGAGGAGACGGCACGTTCAAGCCTCCGCTGGCGATCTATCGAGAGGGGCCGTCGGCTGGCGCGCTCGCAGTAGCTGATTTTAATGGCGACGGCAACCCCGATGTGGCGCAAATCGCGTCCGCCTATCCGGTGGGAGTGGCCGTTTATTTGGGAAAAGGAAACGGAACCTTGGACGCAGTACGGAATTTCAATACGGGCGTTTACGCTACTCAGTTGGCCAGCGCCGATTTCAATAACGACGGCAATCAAGATATTGCCGCCTTCGGGCAGGATCGATATGGCAATCCGGCGTTAGTCATTCTGTTAGGGAACGGCAATGGAACGCTGCAAACGGCGCTGCCATCGTTCAATCCTGTGGGAACGCTGGCCGTAGTCCCTGGCGACTTCAACAATGACGGCAAGGTTGACCTCGCCGTGCTGGGCGGCGCTTCAAACGCCGAAGAAGTGCTGATCTTTTTGGGGAATGGGGATGGAACATTTCAAAGTCCGGTGATCTCGCACTTGAGTGGCGGGGCCGTCGCCATGAGCATCGCCGACTTTGATGGGAACGGAACGCTGGACATCGCGTTAGTTGTGCCTTGTTACAACTGCGCGAGCAGCATCGCGATTCTTGCGGGAAACGGCGACGGAACTTTCAAGACCGGCGGCACATTCGAGGCTGGGGTGGACTCCAACAGCATCGTGTCCGCCGATTTCAACAACGACGGCATACCCGACCTCGCCATCGCCAATGCCTTAGGTTACGAGCACGAACCCGGTACATTGAGCGTGTTAATAGGGAATGGCGACGGAACGTTCCAAAAACAGGTCCCTATCGTCAATGCGGGCGCATCGCCTAAGAACATTATGGCTGCGGATTTGACGGGTAACGGCGATCAAGACTTAATAGTGACGAACACCGGCGGTGTCTTCAGTGTGATATTTGGCCACGGGAATGGAAAATTCAGTGGATTGCTTAGTA
>Ga0187847_10001237_pt1 | contig 23846 bp, 23 predicted proteins | sample June2016WEW_4_10_FD_132458 | JGI IMG/M metagenome (GOLD analysis project Ga0187847, IMG submission 132458) | Peatland microbial communities from SPRUCE experiment site at the Marcell Experimental Forest, Minnesota, USA - June2016WEW_4_10 | ecosystem: Environmental > Terrestrial > Soil >...
CTTCACCGCGAGGTCGAGCCGACTGGCGATCGACAGGGCCGCCATCACGATCGCCGCGCCGCTCATGTCGGTCTTCATCGTCATCATGCCCACACCGGTCTTGAGCGACAGGCCCCCCGAGTCGAAGGTCACGCCCTTGCCGACGAGCACGATGTGCACCAGCTCCTTGGCCTTGGGGCTGTAAGTCGCGTAGACGAGGCGGGTCGGCTGCGCCGAGCCGGCCCCGACGCCGAGCAGGCCACCGAGACGCTCCTCACGGATGCGCGACTCGGTCCAGATATCGACACTCACGTTGGCGTCGTCCTTGAGACGCTTGGCGATCTGCTTGGCCAGATCCTTGGGCGCCATGTCACCCGGCGGCGTGTCGACGAGCCGCTTGGCCCAGTTCACGCCCTCGGCCACGACGACGCCGCGCGCCACGCCGGCGACCACCTCATCATGGGTCTCGATCGAGGGCAGCGGCACCCCGAGCGGCACGACGTCGAAGGCCGCTGCGACGTCGTCACCCCGGTACTTGTAGGCCGACAAGATCGCACCCTCCACCAGCGCGGCCGCCGCGTCGCCCGGCTCCTCGATGCCGTCGGTCGGCAGGTAGAAGGCGAGGTCGGTGTCGCGCGACACGCGAACGGCCGCCGCTCCGGCGAGGCGGTAGTGCTCGAGCTTGTTGTAGGTCGAGTCGAGGCTGATAAGCGCGATGCTCGCGCCGTCGAAGGGGCTGACCAGCGTGGCGCTGCCCGGCTCTTCGCGCAGCCCGTGCTGGACACACCACTCCTTGGAGAACGATCGGGGCAGCGTGTGGTGATCAATGGCGAGCGGAACGGATTCGGCCACGAAGGCCGCGCCGGCGTCGAAGGTCACCGGCACGCAGAGCACCGGTCGGGTGGCCCCTTCGGCGGGCGTGGCGACTCGAGCCGTGCGCGACATCTCGCTACCGCCCGATCCGATTGGTTCGGTGCGTAGCGCCCTCGGCCCAGCGGGCCATGGCCCACACGAGGTCACTCAGCCGGTTGAGGTACTGCACGACGAGCGATCCCTCGACGCGATGGGCCACGGCGAGGCGCTCGGCCCGTCGAACCACCGTTCGCGCGACGTCGAGCGCGGCCGACACCTGGTTCTCCCCGGGCACGACGAACTGCGTGGGCATGACCGTCTCGCTCGAGAGCTGGTCGATCTCGCCCTCCAGGCGCTGGACCATCTCTTCGGTGACGAGCGACTTCTCGGCCCTGAGCTTGCGACGGTTCTCGGGTGATGTCGCGACCTCGGCCATCAGCACCCACAGGTCCCGCTCCACCGCGACCAGCAACTCGTCCAGTCGGCCTTGCGGTTCGCACTGCGATCGGGCCCAGCCGAGCAGCGCCTGCGACTCGTCGACCGCGCCGTTGACTTCAATGGGCGCCGAGTCCTTGGCGACGCGGCCACCGAAGTAGAGGCCCGTCGTGCCGTCGTCACCCGCGCGCGTGTAGATCTTCACGACTCTTAGCGTAGTGAAGTACGTGCGCACAGGTAGCCTGTGGACCTGATGGAGCTGACGATCCGCCCGCCCTTCGCGAGACCCCAGGCCAGCGACCCCTATCTGGCGGCGCTGGCCCAGCGGGTCCTCATCTACGACGGCGCCACCGGCACGAACCTGCAATTGCAGGAACTGGGCGCCGACGACTTCGGCGGTGCCGCGCTCGAGGGCTGCAACGAGGTCCTCACGATCACCCGGCCCGACGCCGTGGAGAGGCTGCACCGCTCGTTCCTCGACGTCGGCGTCGACGTCATCGAGACCAACTCCTTTGGCAGCTTCGGCGTCGTGCTCGCCGAATACCACATCGCCGAGCGAGCCCAGGAACTGGCCTACGCCTCGGCCAGCATCGCGCGCCGCGTGGCCGACAGCTACGCCACCCCCGGGTGGCCCCGCTTCGTGGCCGGGTCGATGGGACCGGGCACCAAGTTCCCCACGCTCGGCCAGATCACCTACGACGACCTCTCCGCCAGCTACGAGGAGTTGGCCTACGGGCTCTTAGAGGGCGGGGTCGACCTGCTGCTCGTCGAGACGATGTTCGACCTGCTCTCGGGCAAGGCCGCGATCGCGGCCTGTCATCGCGCGATGGTGCGTCACGGACGGGTCGTGCCGATCCAGGCCCAGGTCACCATCGAGATCACCGGGCGCATGCTGCCGGGCACCGAGATCGGCGCCGCGATCACGTCGCTCAGCGCGCTGGGCATCGACCTGATCGGCCTCAACTGCGCGACCGGCCCGGTCGAGATGTACGAGCCTCTGCGACAGCTGAGCGAGACGGCCACCATGCCCGTCACCTGCCTACCCAACGCCGGCCTGCCGAGCGTGGTCGACGGCAAGATGCACTACGACCTCTCACCGGACGCCCTGGCCGAACACCTGTCCCGGTTCGTCGCCGAATACGGGCTGCAGGTCGTGGGCGGCTGCTGCGGCACGACCCCGGCGCACATGTCGCGGGTCGTCGAGACCATCCGTCCGCTGAGCGCCGCGCCGCGCACGCCCGTGCTCGACCCGTCCGTCGCCTCTATCTACTCCTCGACCACCTACAGCCAGGACCGCTCGGTGCTGCTAGTCGGCGAGCGCACGAACGCCAACGGCTCCAAGAGGTTCCGCGAGGCGATGCTCGAGGGCGACTGGGACACCTGCGTGGCCATCGGCCGTGACCAGATCAAGGAGGGCGCCCACCTCTTGGACGTCTGCGTCGACTACACCGGCGCCGACGGCGTCGCCGACATGAACGAACTGATGAGCCGCCTCGCGACCCAGTCTTCGGTGCCGGTGATGGTCGACACTACCGAGACCAAGGTCGCCCGTCAGGCGCTCACCTGGCTCGGCGGCAAGGCGATCCTCAATTCGGTCAACCTCGAAGAGGGGGACGGTCCCGGCACCCGCCTCGACGGCTTCTTGTCGCTCGCGGCCGAGTTCGGTGCGGCCGTCGTGGCCACCTGCATCGACGAGGAGGGCCAGGCCCGCACCGCCGAGTGGAAGGTGCGGGCCGCGCGCAACATCATCGAGCTCGCCGTCACGCGCTACGGGTTGAGCGAGCAGGACATCTTCATCGACACCCTGGCCCTGCCCCTCTCGACCGGCATGATCGAGTCGCGCCGCGACGGGATCGAGACCATCGAAGCGATCCGTCGCATCAAGAAGGAACTGCCCGGTGTGCGCACCATCCTCGGGCTGTCCAACATCTCCTTCGGACTCAATCCCGCCGCCCGCCAGGTCCTCAACAGCGTCTTCCTGCACGAGTGCGCCGAGGCTGGACTGGACGCCGCCATCGTGCACGCCTCGAAGCTCCTGCCGCTCGCGCGCGTCGACGAGGAGGCCCGTAGGGTCTGCCTCGACCTCATCTACGACCGACGCAGCGAGGACTACGATCCGCTCACCGTGCTGCTCGGGCTCTTCGAGGGGCTCTCGAGTTCGACCTCGAGCACCGAGTCCCTCGCGGACCTGGCGCTCGAGGAGCGCCTCCGCCGGCGCATCATCGAAGGGGTGCGCGTCGGGCTCGAGGACGACCTCAACGAGGCGATGGGGGCCGGCCACTCCCCGCTCGGCATCGTCAACGACATCCTGCTCGACGGCATGCGCGAGGTCGGCGACCTCTTCGCCAGCGGCGAGATGCAGTTGCCCTTCGTCCTGCAGAGCGCCGAGACGATGAAGTCGGCCGTGGCCTACCTCGAGCCGCTGATGGAGAAGAGCGACCAGGGCGGACGGGGCCGCGTCGTGCTGGCCACCGTCAAGGGCGACGTGCACGACATCGGCAAGAACCTGGTGGACATCATCCTGACCAACAACGGCTACGAGGTCATCAACCTCGGTATCAAGGTCGGCGTGAACGAGATGCTGGGTGCGGTGCAAGAACACCACGCCGACGCGCTCGGCATGAGCGGCCTACTCGTCAAGTCGACGCTGATCATGCGCGAGAACCTCGAGTTGATGAACGAACTCGGCATGCACGACGTGCCCGTGCTGCTCGGCGGGGCGGCCCTGACGCGTACCTACGTCGAGCGGGACCTGCGCACCATCTACAACGGCCGCGTCTTCTACGGCAAGGACGCCTTCGAGGGTCTGCGCGTGCTCGACCGCCTCGGCGAGATCCGCCGCGGCAGCGAGGACGATCCCACCTTCGGGCGCGAGATCTCGGAGAAGAAGGTCTTTCGCCGCATCCGCGGCGACGGCGACGAGGCGCCCAACCCGCTCTCGAGCCGCAGTCCCGACGTCGAGATGGACAACCCGCTCTTCGTCCCGCCCTTCCTCGGCAGCCGGGTCGCCAAGGGCATGTCGATCGACGAGATCAGCACCTACCTCAACCTCACCGCACTCTTTCGCAACCAGTGGGGCTACCGCCCCCAAGACGGCGAGGACGACCCGGCCTTCAAGGTGCGCGTCAGCGCCATACTGCGCGAGCAGTTGGCGATCGCCAAAGAGGACGACCTGCTGGTGCCCCAGGTCGTCTGGGGCCACTTCCCCGCCGCGTCCGACGGCAACGACCTCATCCTCTTCCATGACGACACGCGCACCAGCGAACGGGCCCGCTTCACGTTCCCGCGCCAACGCCAGGCGCCCTTCTACTGCATCGCCGACTTCTTTCGCCCGTTCGACAGCCCCGAGGTGGACTACGCGAGTTTCATGCTGGTCACGATGGGCTCGAGGGTGTCGGAGCGTTGCCAGGAGCTCTTCGCCGACAACCGCTACCACGACTACCTGCTCCTGCACGGGCTGGGGGTCGAGATGGCCGAGGCCCTCGCCGAACTCTGGCATCGCCGTATCCGCGAGGAGCTGGGCTTCGCGGATGAGGACGGCCCGACGTTGACGGGCCTCTTTCGCCAGCAGTACCGGGGCGGGCGCTACTCGTGGGGCTACCCCGCCTGCCCGGACTTGACCGACAACGCGAAGGTGGCCGACCTGCTCGAAGCGAGCCGCATCGGCGTCGTGGTCTCCGAGGGCTTCCAACTGCACCCCGAGCAGACGACCGACGCGGTCATCTGCCACCACCCGCTGGCCAAGTACTTCGTCGCCTAGCGCGACCCCGGGGGTCGCGACACGACGCTGACACCCGACGACGTCAGCTCAGAGCAGGCCCGAGACCTCGTGAACCTCGCCACAGGGAACGCCCAGGGCCGCGTGGTGGGCCCGCACGGCATCGGCGTCGGGAGCGTCGAGCAAGCAGTAGACCTGGCCGCTCGCGTTGTGGAACAGTTCCACCTGGCGAACGCCGAACTGGTCGGCCTTGTGGTCCTTCGTCTCCTGCGTGATCTGCTGGATGGCTTCGTCGGGCAACTTCAGATCCTCATGAAAATCCATAAACTGCGGCACACGGCCTCCCGTCCACGTCACACCCATTGGGCGATCCCAAACTCCCTTTCGCTACGGGACGATACTGCACGCGGACTCCACGTGCCCAGTAACGAAAAAAACTCGATGGTCCCCGAGCCACGATCCTGAGAGTGGCCCTCTGGGGATCAGGCCATCGACGTCGAAAGACGCCGCGAGGCCTAGCGGCGAATGGCCACGGCCACGGGCGACGCCACGTCCAGCGCTTCGCGGGCGTGATAGCTCGAGCGCGTCAGGGGCGAGGCCTGCACGTGGGCGAGGCCCAGCGCCCTACCGCGCCGGGCCAACTCGTCGAACTCGGCCGGCTCCCACCAGCGCGCGACCGGCAGGTGCCGCTCGGTCGGTCGCAGGTACTGTCCGATCGTCGCGATCGACACCCCCACGGCGGCGAGGTCGGCCAGCGCCTCTACCACCTCGTCGGCCGTCTCGCCGAGACCGACCATCAATCCGGACTTCGTCGTCAGGCCGGCCGCGCGGCTTCGGGCCAGTAGCGCCAGGGAACGCAGGTAGCCGGCGCTCGGGCGCACGGCCCGCTGGAGGCGCGCCACCGTCTCGATGTTGTGGTTCATCACGTCGGGACGTTCGTCGATGATCAGCTGGAGCGACGCGGCCTCTCCCTTCAGGTCGCTCGTCAGCACTTCGACCGCGGTGCCGGGCGAACGCTCGCGAATCGCGCGGACGGTGGCGGCGATGGCGCCGGCACCCCCGTCGTCGAGGTCGTCGCGGGCCACGCAGGTGATGACGGCGTGGTGCAACTTGAGCCGCACGACGGCTTCGGCGACGCGTTCAGGCTCGGTCGGGTCGAGCGGCATTGGCTTGCGGGTGTCGATGAGGCAGAAGCCGCAGGCCCTGGTGCAGCGTTCCCCGTTGACCATGAAGGTGGCCGTGCCCGAGGCCCAGCATTCGAAGATGTTGGGACAGCCGGCCTCTTCGCAGACCGTCACCAGGCGTAGGTCCTCGGTGAGCGTGCGTAGCGACTGGTACTCCTTACCCATGCGCGCCGGCACCCGGAGCCACTCGGGCTTGCGTGAGTGCAATTCGATACCGGCGTCGGGATCGACACCGGCCTTGCGCAGCCGGCGAAGCAGCGGTCGCTCCGGGGTCGACGTCGAAGGACTGCGGTCGACCCGCGCGACGTTAGCCGGCGCGCCCAAGCGCTGCTCCAGCTCGAGACCCAGACGCTCCTCGACCTCGAGCGAGGTGACCGAGAGCCCGAGCGACAAAAGTGAGGCGACTGGCTTGTCCGCTATGCCACAGGGCACGATCGCGGCGAAGCCCGAGAGGTCGATGTCGACGTTCAGGGCCACCCCGTGCAGGGTCCGTCGCCGTCCCGCGTCGTTGCGTTCGGTGCGCACGCCGACCGCGGCGATCTTCGAAGGGCGGCCCGACACGTCGGCCCACACGCCGGGGTAGCCCTCGAGACGGTCGACGATTCCCAAACGTCCCTCGCCATCGAAACTGCGCACCGTCGCGATCACCGCGTCCTCGAGACGCGTGACGTGGGACTTGCCGGCCGAGGGGTCGTCGTCCACCGTCACGATGGCCCACGCCACGACCTGGCCCGGGGCGTGATACGTGACATCGCCTCCGCGGTCGGCGTCGATCACCACGGCGTCGAGCGACTCCGGCGGCACGAGGAAGTGCTCGTCGAGCGTTCGCACGCCTTTGGTGTAGGTCGGCGGATGTTCGAACAACAAGACGTAGTCGTCGCTGGCCTGTAGCAGGGCGCGCTGGAAATCGTTGGCCTCGGCGAAACCTATGCGGCCCAGGTGGCGTCGGCGCAGCATCTAGCGCTCGCTCGCCAGGTCGAGGCCCCCGAGGAGCTCGGCGACGCGCTCGAGGTAACTCGCCGCGGCGCTCGCCTCGCAGACGCGATGGTCGAAGGAGAGGCCGAGCACCAATCGCCGTCCGACCTCGATCGAGGTGCCGTCCTCACCGACCACCGCCACGTGACGGACTGCCCCCATCGACAGCACCGCGACCTGGGGTTGGATGATTATCGGGACGCTCCACAGGGCGTTGGCACTAGGCGCACCGGACAGCGTGAAGGTGCCGCCCATGAGATCGTCCGCGGTCAGGCGGTGCGACGTGACCCGCTCACTCAATTCTCCGATCCGACGGGCCAGGGCGCGCAGGGTCAGCCCGGCGGCGGCGTGCACGACGGGCACCAGCATGCCGTCGTTGGCCAGGACCCGCACGACACCGAGGTTGACACTCGGGTGCACTTCCAGCTCGTCACCGGCGAAGGTCGCGTTCAAGAACTCGAACTCACCGAGGGCGCGCACCGCGGCGAGGGCCACGACCATCTCGTCGGTGATGGTGACGCCGTCGCGGGTGGCACGACCCAGGCCGTCGAGCCGCGAGAAGACCGCGCCATCGGCCTCGACCGCGACGAAACCGTGCGGCGCGCTCTGGGCCGAGACGGCCATGTGTTGACCCATGCGGCGTCGCCCGCTCGAGAGGGGCACGACGACCTCCTCGACCGGGCCGCTGGCCACGGCCCGCTCGGCGTCGCGGCGCGTGATGGCCCCACCGGCCCCTGAACCGCGCACCGCGGACGGCTGGACGCCGCCGTCGCTCAAGATACGGCGTACGACCGGGGACATGACGACGCCCGTCGCGTCGTCATCCTCGCGTACGGGAGGAGCCGACGCGCGAGATGGCGTCTCGATCGAAGGTTCCTCCGTCGTGACCGGTGCCGGTGCGGGCGCGCTCTCGGCGGCGCGCGCACCGTCGTCGATGACGGCCACGCGCGCGCCGGTTTGTACGGTGTCGCCCTCCCCGGCGACGATCTCGGTCAGGACGCCCGCGGCCGGGGACGGCATCTCGGAGTCGACCTTGTCGGTGGACACCTCGAACAACGGCTCATCACGGGCGACGCGGTCGCCGACTTTCTTGAACCACTGCGTGATGATGCCTTCGGTGACCGATTCACCCAGGGACGGGAGGGTGACGTCAACCAACGTGCAGTCCCCGCCCGGCGAGCGCGAGCAGCGTCTCGCCAAAGGTCTCCGAGAGCGAGGGGTGGGGTTGAATCAGGGCCGCCGCCTCTTCGGCGGTCGCCTCCCAGTTGACCGCGAAGTAGCCCGCACCGAGCTGCTCGGTGACCCAGGGACCGGCCATGTGCACGCCGAGGATCTGCCCGGCGGTGCCATCGGCCCTTTTTTCGGCGATGATCTTGACGACCCCTTCGGTGTCGCCGATGATCTGTGCGCGGCTATTGCCGCCAAAGGGATCCTTCTTCACGACGACGTCGTAGCCCTTCTCCTTGGCCGCGGCCTCGGTCAGGCCACAGAAGGCGACCTCGGGATTCGAGTAGATGGCCCACGGCACCCGGTCGTAGTCGACCGGCACCGCCGGCTCGCCCAGGATCGTCTTGATCGCGACGATCGCCTCGGCGAAGCCCACGTGCGCCAGTTGGGGCGTGTTGGCCACCACGTCGCCTACGGCGAAGACGTGGGGGTTCGCGGTGCGCTGGGCTCCGTCGGCGACGACGAACCCACGGTCGTTGATTTCGACGCCCGTGCCCTCGCCGAGCAGGTCCTCGGTACGGGGACGGCGCCCGACCGACATCACGACCATGCCCACCTTGACCTCGTCGCCACCCTCGACGGCGATCGTGGTGCCGCCCTTCTTGGGACTGTGGCCGGTTACGTTCACGCCCGTGCGGATCTCGATACCGCGCTTCTTGAAGGCGCGGCCCACGACGTTGACGACCTCGGTGTCGCATCCGGCCAGGATCGTCGGCAGGAACTCGAGGATCGTGACCTTGGTGCCCATGTCGCAGAGCATCGACGCGAATTCGCACCCGATGGCCCCACCGCCGATGACCGCGGCGGTCGCCGGCAGCGCCGAGAGGTCCAAGAACTCGTCGGAGGTGACCACCACCGCGCCGTCGACGTCGAAGCCCGCCAGCGTGCGCGGCACCGAGCCGGCGGCGATGACCACGTCCTTGCCCCGAGCGACGACGCCCGCGTCGGCGCCATCGGTCACGTGCACCGTCAGGTCGGCGTCGAGCCGTCCCGTGCCCTCGAAGACGGTGATCTTGCGTCCCTTGATGAGCCCGGACAGCCCCTTGTAGAGGCGATCGACGATCTCGTTCTTGCGGGCCTGGCTCACGGCGAAGTCGACGCTCACGTCCTTCGCGTCGACGCCGAAGTCGCTGGCGTGCTCGACGGTGCGACGCACGTGCGCCGTTTCGAGGAACTCCTTGGCCGGCACGCAGCCGCGATGCAGGCACGTCCCGCCGACCTTGTCGCGCTCGACGATGGCGATGTTGAGGCCGGCCGACGCCCCGTAGAGCGCGGCGGCGTACCCGCCAGGCCCGCCGCCGATTACCACCACATCGAACTGCTGGACCTCATTCGCCACGGTCATGCCCTTCACTCGGATTGCCAAAGAAAACCACTGAAATCCTAATGTTTCCCGCGTGGTGTTGTAGCGGGTGAAGCTAGGTGCGCCGACCGCGCTGCGTGTCGGCCGCCTGCGTGGCGAGCAGGTCGACGAAATCATTCATGGCGTCGCCACTGTGGCCCTTGACCCACGAGAAGGTGACGGTCCGTCCACTCTGTAGGACCATCGGCAACAGCTCCTCCCACAGGTCGCGGTTGGCGACGGGCTGACCCTGGCTGTTCTTCCAGCCGCGGCGCAGCCACCCCACGTGCCACTTGTCGTTGAAGCACTTAACGACGTAGGTGGAGTCGCTGACGATCTCTATCGGGCCCTGTGCGTTCTCGCGCAGGGCGTCGATGACGGCGTATACCTCCATGCGCTGGTTCGTCGTGTGGGCGTCGGCACCGCTGGCGTAGTTCTCGGCGTCGCGCGCCCAGGCCCAGCCACCGGGACCGGGATTGCCGCGGCAGGCACCGTCGGTGTGGATCCTCGTCACGGGCGCGCTCGCACGGTCGCCGTTGGTGCAGCAATGCCCATCACGTAACGCTTCCTTAGGGGCGGTCCCACGGGACGATGGTGACGCAACGTCAAATCTTGCGTGTGATCCAGGTGTCGGGATCCTTGGAGAACCTCGTCACCGCATCCGGCAGGTCGCCGCGCAGCACCTGGCCGAGCGTGACGTGCTCGAGCACCTCGCGCAACGCGCCGCGCACCGCTATCCAGACGTCGGTGAGATGGGTGGCCTCGCCGCCGTAGTGCAGCGTCTCGGGCCGCATGCCGCGCACCCCGGCCATCGGACCGCTCACAATGCGCAGGATGTCGGCGATCATGATGGTGTCGGGGTCGCGGGCCAACTTGAATCCCCCTTCGGGACCCCGCTGACTCGAGACGAGCCCGCCCCGGCGTAGGTCCGACAGGATGGCACCGAGGAACTTCGCCGGCAGTTCCTGTTCCTGGGCGAGGTGCTCGGCGCTGAGCGAAGCGTCGGTCGCGGCCAGCGTCAAGAGCGCGCGAATCGCGTACTCGGACTTAGCGGGGATCTGCATGTGACTATTCTGCCCTACTCCGGGGCTTTGGTTCACCCATCCGGCCCTTCTCCTAGGGTAGGCCCGTGTTCGATCTCTCCACGCGCCGCCTGTACCTGTGCGTGCCCCACCGCGAGGATATGGCCAGTTTCCTGCCCGCGGCGCTGCGCGGCGGGGTCGACGTCGTGCAGCTACGGGAGAAGCTTCTCTCCGACGAGACCCGTCGGGCGACGGGCCGGCTGATGACGGCCATCTGCCGAGACCACGACGTGCCCTTCATCATGAACGACTCGCCCGAACTGGCCCTTCAGGTCGGGGCCGACGGGGTGCACGTCGGACAGGAGGACGTGGGCGTCGAGCACTGTCGAGCGGTGCTCGGGGTCGACGCGCTGGTCGGGCTCTCCACGCACGCCAACGACGAGTTCAACGCGGCCCTCGCCCAGCCGGCGACGTACTTCAGCGCCGGACCCATCGTGGCGACCCCCACCAAGGCGGGCCGCCCCGGGACCGGCGTCGAGTACGCCCTCCGCTGCCAGGCGCGCAGCGATCGGCCGGTCTTCGTGACCGGCGGCGTCGACGCCACCACGATCGACGACCTGGTCGCGCGGGGACTGCGCCACTTCGTCGTCGTACGGGCCATCTGCGACGCCGAGAACCCCGAAGCGGCCGCGAGGGCCATCCGGGGCGCCCTCGAGCAGGCGTTGTCAGCGGTGCCGGTCCAGCCAGCCCAGTAACGTCGCCACCATCCTCGGGTCGGCCCGCAGTTGGTGGCCGGCCCCCTGGATGAGGCGCATCTCGGCGCGACCCTCGGCGGCGTTGACGAGGTCGCGGGCGTCCGAGACGGGGATCTCCTGGTCGTCGGTGCCGTGACCGATGAGCAGACGTCGTGGCGGGATCGTGGTGATCGCGCCCAAGGGATCGATGGCCATCACGTCGGCGCGCAGGGCCGCCGGCTCGAGCAGTTCCTTGGGGTCGGCCACGACGCCGGCGATCTGCACGGAGCGGTGGAACTCTTCGGCCGGTCCGCACCAGGCGTCCAGGTGCGCGGGGGCCGCGAAGGCGGCGACGCCGTGCACCCGTTCGTCGTCGGCGGCGGTGCGGATCGCCAGCGCGCCGCCGAACCCGAAGCCGGCCAGCGAGATACGTCGCTCGCCCTCGATGACGCGGTCGAGGATCTGTTGCAGGTCGAGACGCCACTGGGCGGCCGAGAAGGTGCCGGTGCTCGTGCCCACGCCCGAGAGCGTCCCGGTCGCCACCAGCCAGCCCGATTCGTTGGCCAGGTGTTCGGCCAACTCGGGCAGCAGACCGGCCGCCTGACGGCCCATGCCCATCATGCGCGGCAGGCCGTGCACCAGCACGAGCACGTGGCTGATGAGGGGCCGCGAATTCGACGTCGCAATGCGCAACTCGAGTGTCGAGTTGCCGCTCCTGAGTTGCTCGTGGGCGAGCACCGGACTAGATACCCAAGAGCTGGGCCAGCAGTTCGCGGTGGTAGGCCGGGTCGCCCAGGAACAGCTCGGAGCTCTTGGCGCGCTTGAAGTAGAGGTGCGCGTGGTGCTCCCAGGTGAAGCCGATGCCGCCGTGGATCTGGATGTTCTCCGCGGCGCAGTGGAAGTAGGCCTCGGAGCAGAAGGACTTGGCCAGGCTGGCGGCGATGGGCAGCTCGTCGTTTCGCTCCTGGGCGGCCCAGGCCGCGTAGTAGGCGGCCGACTTGGCACTCTCGACGTCGAGCAGCATGTCGGCGCACTTGTGCTTGATGGCCTGGAAGGAGCCGATCGGGCGGCCGAACTGCACGCGGTTCTTCGCGTACTCGACGGCGTTGTTGAGGACCCGCTGCGCTCCGCCGACCTGCTCGGCGGCCAGGGCCGCCTCGGCGATCTGCAGCGTCGTCGTAAGGCCCTCGAGGGCACCGCCCTCAACGCCCACCAACCGCGCCGGCGCGTGCCGAAGGACGATGCGGCTCTGCTTGCGGGTCTGGTCCATGGTCGCCAGGTTCTCGCGCGACACCCCTGGGGCGTCACCGTCGATGGCGAACAGCGAGAGGCCCTTGGCGGTCATCGCCGGCACGAAGAGCACCGAGGCGACGTTGCCGTCGGTGACGTAACTGCGGATTCCATCGACGGCCCAGCCGTCGCCGTCGGGCGAGGCCGTCGTCGAGGTGGAGGCCAGGTTCCAGTCGCCGCCATCGTCGGTCAGGGCGAGGGTCGCGATCGTCTCGCCCGAGGCGATGCCGGGCAAGTAGGCCGCTTTGTCCTCGTCGGTGCCGACCAGGGCGACGGTGTTCGCACCCAGCGCGACGCTCGAGAAGTACGGTCCGCAGAACAGGTTGGCGCCCATCTCCTCAAAGACCACGTACAGCTCGACCGGGCCGTAGCCCTGGCCGCCGTATTTCTCCTCGATGCCGAGACCCTGCAGGGCCAGTTCGCTGGCCATCTGGCCCCAGACGGCGGGGTCGTAGCCCTCGGTCGTGGCCATCAGGCGCCGGACCTCGCTCTCGGGGGACTTCTCGTCGAGGAAGCGCTTGACCATCCGGCGCAACTCCTCCTGCTCTTCGCTGAAGCCAAATTTCATCGTGATCCCTCGTTGTACGTACCGGCGCACTGGCGTCCGTAGCGAGGATAGCGAACCTGGGCCGGCCGGCGAGCGCGGGCGCCGCGCTCGCCGGGCGGCCTGTGGCGCCAGAAAACGGGCACTAGTTTGGCGGTGATCCCTGCGGACCCGAAAGGAAGTGGCCCATGATCTTCGGCGCCCACGTCATCATCTTCAGCGAGGACGCCGAGGCCGATCGGGCCTTCTTGGGCGACGTGCTCGGATTCTCGTCGGTGGACGCCGGCGGTGGCTGGGCGATCTTCGCCCTTCCCCCGAGCGAGCTCGCGGTCCATCCCGACGAGCACAACGGCCGCCACGAACTCTTCCTGATGACCGACGACCTCGAGGCGGAGATGACGATGCTGCGCGACAAGGGGATCGACTGCACGCCGGCCCACCGCGAGTTCTGGGGCCTGGCGACGGAACTGACGCTGCCGGGCGGTGGCCAGCTGTGCCTCTATCAGCCGACCCTCCCCTCGCCGGTGCGCCCGCCCGGCCTGTAGCCCCGACCGGCGGCGCGTGGCAGTCTGTTTACGTGGAGAACGTTGAACTGATCTGGTCCGATCCCCGGGCCGAGGTCCATCGCTTCGTGGTCGGCCCCCTCGATAACAACGTCTACGTAGTGCGATGCCGCGCCAGCGGCGTCGCCGCCCTCATCGACGCCGCCAACGAACCGGAGCGCCTCCTGCGCGTCGCTCGAGACCTCGGCGTCACGTCGGTGTTGACCACCCACGGCCACTGGGATCACGTCGGCGCCGTCCCCCAGGTCCGTGCGGCCGGCCTCGAGGTGTGGGTACGGGTCGAGGACGCCGAGATGCTCGACGGCTACGACCACCTGCTCGACGACGACGCCGGGCACGCCGTGGGTGAGTTGTCGTTGCGCACGATCCACACGCCGGGCCACACGCCGGGCAGCATCAGCTTCGCCCTCGAGGGGACACCGCTGCTCTTCACGGGCGACACGCTCTTCCCCGGCGGTCCGGGCAACACCTCCTTCGAGCGCGGCGACTTCGCGACCATCATCGACTCCATCGAACGGCGCATCTTCGCGGTGTACGGCGACGACACGATCATCTGGCCCGGCCACGGGGCGCCGTCGACCATCGCCGTGGAGCGACCGCACCTCGCAGAATGGGTGGCGCGCGGCTGGTAGCGCGGTCAGGGTGAAGGGCTCCACCGGTAGGCTCGGACCCGTGCCCCAGCCCCTGCTAGAACTGCGAAACCTCCACGTGGAGGCCGACGGGGCCAAGATCCTGAGAGGGATCGACCTGAGCATTCGCGAAGGCGAAGTCCACGCCCTCATGGGACCCAACGGTGCGGGAAAGTCGACCCTGGCCAACGTCGTGATGGGTCACCCCGGCTATCGCGTCACCGACGGCGAGATCCTGCTGCGCGGTGAGAACATCGCCAAATGGACGCCCGACACCCGGGCCCGGGCCGGGATCTTCCTGGCCTTCCAGTACCCCGAGGCCATCAGCGGCGTCTCGGTCGTGCAGTTCCTGCGCCAGGCGATCGCCGCGCGAAAGGGACTGGAGGACCTGAGCATCCTCGAAGTCCGCCTCGACCTCGCTGAATGGATGGACCGCCTCGGCATGGATCCGGCCTTCGCCGAGCGCTACCTCAACGAGGGGTTCTCCGGCGGCGAGCGCAAGCGTAACGAGGTGCTCCAGATGGCACTGCTGGAGCCGACCATCGCCTTCCTCGACGAGACCGACTCCGGTCTGGACATCGACGCGCTGCGCATCGTGGCGCGCGGCGTGCGCACGGTGCGCGACGAGAACCCGCTCATGGGCGTGGTGGTCGTCACCCACTACGTCAAGTTGCTCGAAGAGATCGAACCGGACCAGGTGCACATCCTCGTCGACGGCCAGATCGTGCACTCGGCCAACGCCGAACTGGCCCAGCAGATCGAGCTCGACGGCTACGACGCGTGGCGCGCGGTCACGACGTGACGAGCTTTAACCCCAAGCGGATCCGCGCCGACATCCCGCTACTGGACCGGGTCATCAACGACCACCCGATCACCTACCTCGACTCCGGGGCGACCTCGCTGCCGCCGCGCAGCGTGATCGAGGCGATGAGCCGCTACTACGAACTTCGCCACGCCAACGTGCACCGTTCGGTCTTCCAGACCGCGACCGAGGCGACTGAGGCCTACGAGGGGGCCCGTGACGCCACGGCCCGGTTCATCAACGCCCCGGGCGGCGCCGAGGAGGTCGTCTTCACCAAGAACACGACGGAGTCGTTCAACCTGCTCGCCAAGTCCTGGGGCTACGCCAACCTCCGCCCCGGCGACGTCGTGCTGCTCAGTGAGATGGAACATCACGCCAACATCGTGCCCTGGTTCCAGCTGCGAGAAGAACGTGAGATCGAAGTGCGCTTCATCCCGGTCTCGGACGATTTCCGCCTCGAACTCTCCGGACTCGACCGGCTGCTCGAGGACGTGAAGCTCGTCTCGGTGACGGCGATGTCCAACGTGCTCGGCACCATCAACCCCGTCAAGGAGTTGGCCCGGGCGGCCCACGACGCCGGGGCCCTGATCGCCATCGACGGCGCCCAGTCGCTGGCCCACGGGCCGACCGACGTCACCGACCTCGACGTAGACTTCCTCGCCTTTTCGGCGCACAAGATGCTCGGACCGACCGGCATCGGCGTCTTCTGGACGCGGGCCGCGCTGCTCGACGCGATGCCGCCCTTCCTCGGCGGCGGCGGAATGATCGCCGACGTCCGCCTCGACGGCTACGTCCCGGCCAGTGGGCCGACCCGTTTCGAGGCCGGCACGCCGCCCATCGCGGAGGCGGTCGGGCTGGGCGCCGCGGTGCGCTACCTCAAGGGACTCGGGATGGAGAACGTCGAGGCCTACGAGGACGAATTGACCGACGACGCCCTCGGCCGGCTCGACGACCAGTTCGCGGGCCGGGTTCGCGTCATCGGCCCGCTCGACACGAAGGACCGGGGCGCCGTGATCAGCCTGGACGTCGCGGGGGTCCACGCCCACGACGTCGCCCAGGTGCTCGACCAGTCCGGCGTCTGCGTGCGACCAGGTCACCACTGCGCCAAGCCCCTGATGAAGCGATTCGGCCTGGCGGCGACGGTGCGGGTGTCCTACGGCCCCTACTCGAACGTCCGCGACACCGACGTCCTGCTCGAGGCGCTCGGTGACGCCATAAAAATGTTCACCTGACATGTCCAATCTCGAAGACCTCTATCGCGACATCATCCTCGACCACTACCGCTCACCGCGCAACCGCGGCGAGCTGCCCTCGCCGCCGGCCCAGCGGGTCGAGGGGTTCAACCCACTCTGCGGTGACGAGATCACCGTGTACCTCAACGTCGAGGACGACGTGCTGGTCGACATCAAGCTGACGGGCCAGGGCTGCTCCATCTCCCAGGCCTCCTCGTCGATGATGAGCAGCGCCGTCAAGGGCAAGTCGCTCGACCAGGTACGCGACGCCATCGGCTCCTTCAAGGAGCTGATGACCGTGCGCGAGTCGACGCTGGAGCAGGATGGCCCGCCGCTCGAGCCCGACCTTCGTTCTCTGGGCGAGTTGGCGGCACTGGCCGGCGTCGTGAAGTTCCCGGTGCGCATCAAGTGCGCCACCCTGGCCTGGAACACCCTCAGCCTGGCGCTGGACGAGGTGACGAGCTAGTTACCTCGGCTCGCACGGTCGCGGGTCGTAGTAGGGAAGCGCCTGCGTCGCGATGGTGGTCGAGGTCGTGGTCGACGCCGGGGCGCCGTGGTGTTTCGTCGTAGTGCTCGTGTTGGCCAGCGTCGTCGTGGTCGTCACCGTCGGCGGCATCGGCGTCTGCAGCAGGGAGTTCGGGGGCGGGTTGGTCGGCGTCAGCAAGGACTTTCCGAAGATGTCCACCAGCATCTGTTGCGCGGCCGGCTGATCGACGTACAGGACGTCACCGAGGTTCGCGTTGGTCGCCGATATCGTCGGCAGCGTGTAGGTCGCCATCGCGTTGGGGTTCATGCCGTGGAACTTGACCGCCAGTTCGACCATGTCCTTCAGGGTGAAGTTGTCGTCGAGCGCGATGCCTTGGGGGATCTTGGCGAGGAACGAGTTGATCGTGAGGGGGTTGTAGAGGCCCCGGACCCGATTGATCATGGCGCGCATGAAGGCGTCCTGGCGGATGATGCGCCCGAAGTCGCTCGTCGGGTCGTAGTTCCACACGCCGTTCTGGTACCACTCGTAGTGGCGGCTTCGCGCCACCGCCAGAGCCTGGAAGCGCGACACCAGCTGGCAGCCCGGGTGGGTGATGTTGAGCCCCGAGTAGTCGTCCTTGGCCGGGAAGGGGAAGTCCAGGTAGATCCCGCCGATGGCGTCGATCGAGTTCATCAGTCCCGCGAAACTGACCACGATGACGTGCTGGATCGGGATGCCGAAGTTTGCCGTGATGGTCTGGGCCAGCAGCGACGGGCCGTTGGCGAAGTTCACGTTGATGCGATTGAAATTGCCGTACAGGGACTGGTTGGCGAGCAGGGTCACCATCGTGTCGCGCGGTATCGAGAGCACGGTGATGGTCCCGGCCTGAGGATCGATGTGCATGATCTTGACGACGTCGCTGCGCTGGCCCGAGACCGAGGAGGCCCCCGTCGCGACCGCGATCTTTCCGGTGAGACCGGCCCGCGAGTCCGATCCGATCTCGAGGATGTTGTAGGGCTGACCGCTCAACTGGGGCAGCTCACCGGCGACGTCGATCTTGGGGATCTTGTCGAAGCGGTAGTTGGCGTAGAGGTAGCCGCCGCCCACGAGAGCGATCGCCAACACCGCGACCACCACGAGCGCGATGACGACACGGCGGCGGCGGCGCCGAGGGGGCCGTGGACGGCGGCGGCGCTTGGGCTCGACCCCCGAGCCCTGGTCGACCGCGTCGCCGAGGGCGATGAGCCGTTGCTCGTTCGCCATCGAGCGCTGGGACCGCGATGACTTGGCGGCGTGGCCGCGGTCGCCATTCGGTCCGTCAGCCATTGGTCAAGTTTACTGAGGTACTCAAGGAGAATCGGGTCAGACGGACGTGTCGCGGAACGGCTCGTAGCCGTCACGTTCCAGCGTTTCGGATAACTCCGGGCCGCCGGTGGCGACGACGCGCCCGCCACTGACGACGTGGATCATCGTCGGCACGAGCTCCAACAAAAGACGACGAAAGTGGGTGATCACCATCACGCCGCAGTTCCATTCGGTGGTCGCGAGCCACAGCCGTCGGGCCACGGCCCCCAGGGCGTCGACGTCGAGTCCGGAGTCGATCTCGTCGAGCACCGCGATCTTCGGTCGCAGGATCGCGACCTGTACCATCTCAGCGCGCTTGCGCTCGCCTCCGGAGAGGTCGAGGTTCACGAATCGGTCCAGCACCTCGGGACGCAGCTCCACCGCGAGCGCCTCGTCGCTCATGCGCTGGCGCAGGTCCGTCTCGTCGGCCCCGGCGGCGATCAAGAGATCGATCGGACGCACGCCCGGAACCTCCACGGGCTGCTGGAGGGCTAACAGCAACCCGTGCCGGGCCCGCTCGGTGGCGGACAGCTCCAACAGGTCGACGCCGTCGAGCACCGCGGACCCGTCGAGCACGGTGTAGCCAGGGTGGCCGGCCAAGGCGTGGGCCAGCGTCGACTTGCCCGAACCGTTGGGGCCCATGATGGCGTGCACCTCGCCCGACCTCATCACGAGGTCGAAGCCGCGCAACACCTCCTTGCCGGCCACCTGCACGCGCAGGCCCTCAATGGTGAGCGTCGACGTCACGGCACCACGACCTCGACGCGACCGTCGCGCTGGTGCACGTCGTAACGGGCGACCGGTCGCGTGGCGGGAAAGGACGTCGGCACCCCGTCGGCGAGGCGGAACATCGAGCCGTGACGTTCGCACTCGATCTCCCGGCTGTCGACGTCGACCTCCCCTTCGGCGAGGCTGAAGTCCTCGTGGCTGCAGCGATCATCGAGGACGTAGACGTCGTCGTCGATGCGCACGACCACGAGCACGCGGCCGTCGACGAGCACCTGGCGAGCCTCGCCGCTGACGAAGTCGTCCAGGGCGCCGATGTCCACGGCCGTCACGGCGTCACGATCCTCACCGTGGCCAGCACCGAGTTCACGTCGGCCTCGACCAGTTCGGCCAGCTCCGTGGGCAGGCTGACCAGCATCTCATTGAAGAAGCCTTGGATCATGAGCCGCTCGGCGTCGCTTCGGCTCACGCCGCGTGACTCGAGGTACCAGCGTTGCAGCTCGTCGAGCGGTCCGACGCTCGAGGCGTGCGCGCACATCACGTCGTTCTCCTTGATGTCGAGGTTGGGCACGCTGTCGGCGTGGGCCGTCGGTGAGAGCAGCAGGTTGTGGTTGGTCTGTCGGGCATCGGTGCGCTTGGCGCCCTTTTCGATCTCGATGAGACCGGTGTAGACCGAGCGCGAGTCGTCCGCGACCGCGCCCTTGGACAGCAGCGTGCAGCGGCTCCGTCCGGCGACGTGCAGTTGGTGGGAGCGAAAGTCGTGGACCTGCTGGCCGGAACCGAGAAAGGTGGTGCGAAGCTCGTTCTCCGACCCCAGGCCGAGCATCTCGGCGTCGTTTCGCGAGCGGTTGTAGTGGCCCCCCATGCCCACGACGGCCTGGCGCAGGCGGGCGTCGCGCTCGAGGAACCCCGTGGTGCGGGCCACGTGCCAGGCGCTCATGGCGAGACGCTGGTAGGTGATCAGCTGCAGCGCTGCGTTCTCGCCGATCCGGTACTCGCTCAGGGGCACCACCAACCCGTCGGCCCCGCCCTCGAAGTACTCGACGATGGTCGCGCTGGCCCCGCGGCCGAGTTCGATCTGGGTGCGCGGGAACGACGACGAGCCGTTGGTCACGTTCACCACGACGATCGGCTGTTCGACGAGCGTTCCCGGCGCCACCTTGATCACCGTGGCCGCCGGCGCCAACGCCACGTTCAACAGCGCGAAGGTGTCGCTCTCGTAGCGCTCGAGCAGGGTGTCGCCGCCCAGTGAGCTGAACGACTCGTCCACCTCGACGCTGACGCCCTCGAGCGCGAGCCCGGAATCGACGCAGAAACCGTCGACGACTCGCACGATGAGTCCGGCGCGCTCACAGAGTTGGCTCGCGAAGGCCGAGTCGCTCGATGTCCGTGGCGCCGTGGCCACCGCGAAGCGCTCGAGGTCGAACTCGCTCAAGGGGGCGTAACGCCAGACCTCGTCGCTCACCGTCGGCAGTCCGGCCTTCTCAAAACCCGACCAGGCGAGTTGGCGCGAGGCCGTGTCGGACCGGCTGGCAATGAAGGAGGAGGCTGATTCAGCGAAGATGGTCATAGTTAAGAGGCCTGGCCAGTGTAATAGACCGCCCCAGGGCGCTGGCCGAGACCGGGCCTAGGCTTGGCCCAAGTCGCGAGGAGGTCCAATGGAGTTTTCATCGCCCGTCATCACCCTCGAGGTCCAGGACCACATCGCCACGCTCTGGCTCGACCGCGAAGAGGCCCGCAACGCGATGGGCAGCGCGCTGTGGCGCGATCTACTGCGCGCGACGTCGACGCTCTCCAGCGACGACACCGTTCGCGCACTGGTCATCGCCGCGAAGGGTCCGCACTTCAGCGTGGGCCTCGACCTCAAAGAGGCCAGTGCGATGTTGCTCAACGGTTCCAGTGATTCGACCGGCAAGTCGAACTCGTCGGCCCTCACCTACGACAGCGTGCGCATCATGCAGGACTCGGTGACGTCGATCGCCGAGCTGCCCTTCCCCGTGATCGCCGCGGTGCACGGCTACTGCATCGGCGCGGGTGTCGACCTCATCAGCACCTGCGACATCCGCCTCGCCTCCGGCGACGCCATCTTCTCGGTGCGCGAAGCCAAGGTCGCGCTGGTGGCCGACCTCGGGTCGCTCCAGCGCCTGCCCAAGATCATCAGCGCCGGCCACATGGCCGAACTGGCCTTCACCGGAAAGGACATCGACGCGACACGGGCCGAGCGCATCGGACTGGTGAACTCCGTGCACGGCTCGGGCGCCGCCGACGTACAGGCGGCCGCCTACGAGCTCGCCCGTGAGATCGCCGCCAATTCGCCCCTGGCGGTGCGGGGAACCAAGTCGGTGCTCAGTGCGAACGACGGCCACACGGTGCACGAGGGCCTGGTCTTCGCGGCACGCTGGAACACCATGCACCTGCAGAGCCACGACCTCAAAGAGGCGATGACGGCCTACGTCGAACGGCGCACGCCGATCTTCACCGGCGACTGACTAGCGGCGCCAGCGCTTGCGCTTACGTCGCTTCTCATCCTGGTCGTCGAGTTCCTTGCGTCGCTCCTCGAACATCTCGGGGGCGACCGCGTTGACGATGTCGCTGGCCATATCGAGCACCTCTCGGCGATCGTCGGCCGGGATCGACGATTCGGGGACCTTCTCCACCGGCTTGGTGACCAGCGTTCCGTGGGACCAGCCAACGTCGGCGAAACGCCGTTCGAACGCCACGCAGCCCTCCGGACAGGACCATGGCTGGTCCGGCGCGAGACCGAGTACGCAAAAGCGCACCGCCTCGCCGTTGGCGTACGTGCGGCTCTGAAAATGTTTGCACTCTTCGCGCATCCCCATGGAGCGATTCTAGTTCTCGCTTCCGGCGCGCGATCGTTGTCCTGGAATCGGCCGCATTGGCGGCTCAGGTCCCGTTCCTCTAGAAGCCCGTCAGCACGGCCGCTCCTTCGAATCGGCCGTGCTTGAGGTCGCGCAGGGCCTCGTCGGCCCTCGTCCATTCGTAAGGCGTCACCGCGCACGTGATGTTGATGTGAGCGGCGATGCGCAGGAACTCTTCCCCGTCGGCGCGGGTATTAGCCGTCACGCTGCGCAGGGTCCGTTCCTGGAAGAGTTGTCGATCGTAATTGAGGGTGGGGATATCGCTCAGGTAGATGCCAGCGATGGCCAAGGTGCCCCCTCGATCCAGGGCCTCGAGCGCCGGCGCGACGAGGGTGCCGACGGGCGCGAAGAGGATGGCGCCGTCCAGCGGCTCGGGCGGGATCGCGCTCTCGCCCTGCGCGCTCGCGGCCCCCAGTGACAGCGCCAGCTCTTGGGCGCGCACCGAGCGAGTCATGACGTGCACGATCGCGCCCTCGGCGATGGCGACCTGGGCGCACAGGTGCGCCGAACCTCCAAAGCCGTAGATGCCCAACCGACCCCCGGCGCCGAGCTCGGTGCGACGAAGGGCGCGAAACCCGATGATGCCCGCGCAGAGCAACGGCGCCGCCTGCACGTCGCTGAACTGGTCGGGCAACGCGTACGCGTACTCCTCGTTGGCCAGCGTGTACGTGGCGTAGCCGCCGTCGACGTCCCACCCCGTGAAGGTCGGCGATTCGCAGAGGTTCTCCCGCCCGAGTCGACAGAACCGACAGGTGCGACAGGTCCGAGCCAGCCACGCCACACCGACCCGTTGACCGAGGGCGAAACGGCTGCAGCCGTCACCGAGCGCGTCGACGATGCCGACAACCTCGTGACCGGGCACCACCAGCGGACGCCTCGCGCGAAGGGCGCCCTCGGCCAAGTGCAAGTCCGTGCGACAGACACCGCAGGCCGTGACTCGGACGCGAACCTGCTTCGTGGCGGGCTCGGGCAGGGCCCGTTGCACGCGCGTGAGCGGGTCGTTATCGATGGGCCCCGGCTCGCGTACGGCCCACGCCTGCATCATCTCGTCCATTAGCCCCTCGGCTCAACTGTAACGCTGGACTGAGGGAACGGGTCAGTCGCCCGCGGTGGCACCCGCGCCATCGCGACGTGTCATCTCGAGTCGCGGTGTCTCGCGTTGGCCGGCGCTAGCCGACCGCGCCCTCCATCTGCAGTTCGATCAGGCGACTCCACTCGACGGCATACTCCATCGGCAAAGTGCGCGTGACCGGCTCGATGAAGCCGTTGACGATCATGCCCATGGCCTGGACCTCGGTGAGGCCCCGGCTCATGAGGTAGAACAACTGGTCGTCGCCGATCTTGGACACCGTGGCCTCGTGCCCGATCGACGCGTCCTGTTCGCCCACTTCCATGTAGGGCCTCGTCTCGGAGATGCTCTGCTCGTCGAGCAGCAGCGCGTCGCAGCGCACGAAACTCTTGGCTCCGGTGGCGCCCTCTTCGACCTTCACCAGGCCGCGGTACGAGGTCAGTCCGCCCTCCTTGGAGATCGACTTCGAGACGATCGTCGACGTCGTCTCCGGGGCGCAGTGGACCATCTTCGCTCCGGCGTCCTGGACCTGACCCGGTCCGGCGTAGGCCACCGAAAGCACCTCGCCCGAGGCCTTGGGGCCCATCAGGTAGACCGAGGGGTACTTCATGGTCAGTCGCGAGCCGATGTTGCCGTCGATCCACTCCACGCGCGCCTCGGCCTCGGCCCGAGCCCGCTTGGTCACGAGGTTGTAGACGTTGTTCGACCAGTTCTGGATGGTCGTGTAGGTGATGCGCGCGCCCGGCAGGGCGACCAACTCCACGACGGCCGAGTGCAGCGAATCGGTTGAGTAGACCGGCGCCGAACAGCCCTCCACGTAGTGCACCTGCGAGC
>Ga0187847_10001239_pt1 | contig 23787 bp, 21 predicted proteins | sample June2016WEW_4_10_FD_132458 | JGI IMG/M metagenome (GOLD analysis project Ga0187847, IMG submission 132458) | Peatland microbial communities from SPRUCE experiment site at the Marcell Experimental Forest, Minnesota, USA - June2016WEW_4_10 | ecosystem: Environmental > Terrestrial > Soil >...
CGTCACGAGCGTCCCATCAGTCGTGGTCGCGGCGTTCCCTTGCGCATCCGTAGACAGAATTTGGTAATGGTAGGTCGTCGAAGCGGCGAGGCCGGTGAGGGTGATCGAATGGCTTGTGACGAGGGTTGAGGTGGCAGTTGAAGAACCGTAGGCGGAAGTGAGGCCATAGTTCACCTGGGAGGTGGCACCGAACCGCGTCGTCCACGAAATAGTGGCCGAGGAAGAGGCGGTCGAAGTTGAGATCCCGGAGATGATCGGCACGTTTTCCACGTTCACCGTACTTGAGACAGTAGAGGTGTTGTTGTTGGAATCAGTCGAGAGCGCCCAGAGGGTGGTGGACCCGTTCGCAGTGGAACTCGCGTTCCAGGAGATGGAGTACAGGGTGCCGCTTGGGGTGGAAGTCGAGCCGATGGAGGTGCTGGAGGCGAGGCTTGCGCCATAACTTCCTTCATAGAAGGTGACGCTCGCAATCGAAGCACCGTTGCTGCCGGTCGAGGATGCCGTAAGAGTGAGAGTCGAAGAAACGGTGGCATTGTTCGACGGGGAAACCCAGGACAGGGAGGGCGGAGTGGAGCTGGACGTGGATGCCTTGAATGCTGCAAATATCATGGCGTATTTCTGGGCATTGCTAGTAGTTATGGCGGCAGTATACGAAGCGGTGCTTGAAACGATTTGATCTTCTGCGACTTGATAGGACAGATTCTCTGTCCCAAGTATATTTTGCTCTATTGTGTAATTTGCTCCTGCCGTCTTCGTAGAAGTGGCGATGGCAGAACCATTGTTGTCGGTCGCTACAGCAAAAAGCAGGTCATTCGCATTTGTAGTCGTTATCGGCCCCACTATCAGGGTAGTGCTCGCCGTTCCCTGCGAGCTTGTAGCGAACACATCCACGGGACTCGTCGTTGCCGTTCCGGAATAATCGAATACCGAAGCGATGTTTGTTCCGTTATTTCCCGAAAAAGTTAAGGTGACGGTGTCGGAAGAATTCGTGGCTTTGTTCACCGCATAGTACAAATAGGCATTATTGTTACTGCCGCCAGCAAGCGGATTAGTCCCCGTAACGACAGTGAACGTGTTTCCTATGCTATCGGTAACACTGATAAGAGAATTGGCTATATAAGTTGTTGCAGCGACGACTATCAAGTCATTTGTCGCGACCGTGGAAGCCAACCTCGGAGTTAAGCTTGTGGAATTTTGGGTCGAGGTTGCTTGAACGAGAGCAATCGCCGCACGCGCCGGTTTTGCCTGCATTCCAAAGCAGAACAGTCCGAAGATCACGGCAATAACTAGAATGCCGTGTCTATGGAACTTGCTACGGCTTAGACTGCCCAGCCCACCGGAAAACAGTTCACTGATTTGATCTCTTAATAAACAAAAGGATGACTTTGGGGGGGGTATTGCCATCTATATGTATTTGTTAAAATCTTACCATTTCCTGCGGCTGGCCCTCTTGGGGATAAGTCGATATAGGAGCTAGTTTTCTACTAATGTATATTATCCGGCATGGCGAAGCATTTCTCGGATCGAAAGACATGTTGTCGAGAACGACAACTCCGCCCATCTATTATGATGGGGCGGAGTTGGTTACACTGATACCCGTGGATTACTTCCAGGCCCTTGAGCCTGCTTTCAGAATATATTCCAGGATTTGTTTCATGATGTTATCCGTGGTCCGACAAGTCCGCCGATTTGGTCCACCACTAGAAGTGTTTGCGCAATTCGCAATCTGGGCGGTTAAAGAAAATCTATCCGCAAACAATTCCCGCGCTAATTTTGATTGACATATGAATCACGAGACAGCCTAACTTGATTCTGGAATTCCAACCATCTGAACGAGCCGTTTGAAACGGTCACACCCTCTCACCAAATCCCAACGCCTCTCAACCTCTAAATGAATAAGCCAATCACAACGCTGCGCGTAGGCCTCTTCTAGGGAATTCAGACAACCGTCAACGTCTTTCATCCCCGCCAAAATGAGTGCTTTCGCGTATGCCGGGACGTAGGAAAGTGAACCTCGTGCAAATAGCTCGTCCAGTTCGTCGAGAGCCTTCTCGCCGCTCTGCCGGTTGCCGAGTTTCGACTCAAGATGGCCAAGAGCGGCTAGCGCGGCGGGCATGTATTCGCTTTTGAGCGATAGCCTGTATTCCCCGAGCGCCTCTTCAAAACGTTCTGCGGCCTCGTACGCCCAGCCGATCATGACATGTCCAGGAGCGAAACCGGAATAAAAATCCCTGATTGATTTCTCACCCAGTTCGATTGCGCCGTCGATGTCGCCAGCCAAGAGGTGAATCCACCCGACGCTCGCGTGAATAATAATGTCTGTAGGATCAATTCGCGCGGCGTCCTCAACTGCCTTTATCGCTTCCAACGGCCTCCGTGCCCCAATGAGGTAGTGCGCATAGGAGAGCAAGGTGGCTGTGTCATTAGGATCAATCTTGAGTACCGCTTCCAATTGCTCTTTTGCTTTCTGCCAATCGTAGTCATAAATCAGCGAGATGAGCCCCAGCACACCAAGGGCCCTCGACGACCCTGAATCGATTTGGAAGGCATCCTGTGCATGTTGGCGAGCCTTGGGCATTACGTCGCGAGGTAGCTCTGCCGAATATGCTGCTTGGCTGAGATTTATGTAATCAAACGCTGCGGTGACGTGTGCCTCTGGAAGCCCATGGGGATTGATCTTCAACGCCTGTAAGCTTTGCCGCAGGCTCGCCCTCATTGACGGGACCGTGTGAGTATTGAAGTGCAGCTCAGCCGCCTTGAAGAGGTCGCCCGCTTCCTCCACATCGCTTGCGAAAATCGGTCGCACGTTGACTGTCAGCTTATAGCCTACACCTCTAATTGTATTAAACAGTTCGTCTTTCTCGATGCCGAGCTTAGTAGCAATTTTGGACAGATAATTGTCCGTTGGAATGCGACCGGACGATGGCATTTGGAGGGGCTTGACCGAATCCCGTGGAATTACTTCCTTTGGACGCTGAAGGAAAAACTCTAGCACTTCAAATTCCTTTAACGTGAGCGGCTCATCAATCTGTTTCCCTTTAATTAAGACACGACGGCCCTTTCCATCCGCAAAGAAATCGCGGTAAAATTCATATCCTACTATTTTCTCTGGTGTCGCCATAGTTTCAACGTACCGCAAGGCGGGTAAGCTCGCAAGAGTTCATTTTTACGGATGGTCGCTAGCAGTTCTACGAACTCTCTACAATTCCCAACCTCAATGTGAGTTTCAATTAGTAGGTGAGGATTCGCGCATACTGCGTAGAAATTCTCCCCTGTTGGTGCGGCGTGGTTGAGCCAACCACGAACAATGGAGGTGTTCTATGCCACGAGTACTGCTTGTTGACACCGACGAGCAACATGCCGAACGCGTACGCGGGAACCTGGTTTTCCGGGCCCGTGAGGTTGATGTGTTTTCGGACCCCGGTCAGGCCACTTCTTGGTTACAACAGGCAAGCACCGACTATGAGGTGGTGATCCTGAACGTTTCGAGTGATCTGCCGCCGTGGATTGCCATTCTTGCAAAACTCCAAGCCGCCTGTTTTCGATCAGGTGTCTTTCCTGCGCCGCTTTTCCTTTGCACTTCGAGTGCAAAGCGATCAATAGAGTTTGAGCTTCGCATTGAGCGTATGGGAGCGCGCTATGTCTATGAGGGATAATTTGACGCCCGTATTGGAGAAGGTGGACCTGCTCATTGCTGAGATGAGGCTCCTTCGCTCAGCTGGCCCTCATTTTCGTATCGTGCATCGCTTCCGGACACGTGGCGGGTGTTTCCCAGGTGAAGAGATTGTTGGTGTCTTTCTCATGTATCGAGGCCGGGAATATCAACTTCGACTCTCGCTCGCGCTGCGCATTCTGTTCGACTTTCTTGCGAAGCATTCACGCTTCGCCCAGAGTGCGCGCCAGATTGAATTAGGAATTCGCGCTGATGATTTTTATAAGTACCACGCGATGAACGCTTCGGGGTCCGTGGCCCTTACAAGAAGTATTGCCCGTTCGGCGATAAAGATTTACGTCGAGCGACTGAGTCATGCGCTTTCGCTGGTATTTCAGGCGGCAGGAATGAGCATTAATCCGGCCACCGTCCTGATTGAGCAGGGCACCGTTGGAAATGAAGTTGGCTATCGACTGAAAGCAAGTTGCACGTGGACCCACATCGATCTCACTTCGCGCAACACTCAACCGCTGTGGGGTGGGAACGCGGGACATTTCGGAAAATAACATGCTGAACCATGTGCGCAGAGCCGTTCGCCGTCGGGAGTGGGCCAGGGCCCACGAAAAGGCGACACTGCGCAAACTCACCGTTCTCATTCCGCGATCATATAACCCAAATTCGCATGGCGTGCGGACGCGGGTGGAGCTTTCGAAACTGGTCCGCACCTTCCGGGAAATCCGGCAGCTGTCCCCCGGTTACTCGGTGCAGCGCACGGACGGGTGGTACCGAGACCGCGATTCCAAAAAATGGGTTAAAGACCATCATTTCCGCTTCGACATCGACCTACTGATTACGCCATCGGTCATCGCGGGCCTTTCAACATGGAAAAGAATTCTTGAACGCAGACTCGAACAGCAATCGATCTACATGATCCTCACAAAGGAAGTTACCTGGCTATAGAAGTCGGGGCCATCTTCGTTGTTTAACACCGTCAAAACTCGAAAAGTCCTCTATAGTTCTGGGCAGTAGAAGGAAACCAAAGACCGGGTGAGCTGTTCTCCTCGCTTTGCAAGGCGGTTAATGTCCTCGACGCGCATTGCGCTAAAATCCGTCGGATATTCGAAAACTTCATCCCGCCGTACGAGGTCAATAGGTGCATAAGGAACTCTCTTGTCAATCTGCCCGAGATAAGAGAGCACGAATCCCTTGAGCTGGCTGGATGAGGCGAGGAGATGTAAACGATTTTGAGTTGCATTTCCCGTCTTTCTAAAAACCGACCCAAAGGCCCGGGCCATTCGCGGGCCCCACATGTAAGGAATCGGATAATCCTGAAACAGCCCGTGCCCCGCGTCACAGCAAATAATGTATTCAGGTGTGAAATGGTTATAGCCGACATCTCCCGCCGACCCAGGTTCTAACGCGCTCACGCCCAAGTTATCGTAAACTCCGCCGTCTGTAAGCAAAATCCGTCTCTTGGCTTGTGTGCCTTGTCGGTCAGTGAACGTGACTGTTTCATCGATTGCGGGTAGCAGGAGGGGGTAGGCTGCTGAAGCGGCGACCGCATGGGCGACCTCTAGGGCATTATCGGCAATGACGCCATAACGCCAGCATCCGGACTCGCGACTGCCAAATCGGAATGCTGAACCGGACCTAAGTTCGCAAGCGTTGAGCACCACTTCGAGGTCATTGCGACGAGCAGCTGTCATCAACGCAGAGCCGAACAATCGATCACGCAGTACAGACTCAAACGCGGTTGTTATACTCGAACGCCTGCGGAGTGGGGGCTGGATATTCCTTATCTTTCGAGAGAGATCTTGGTCGCGGAGGCCGAATAAGCTTGATGCGGAAGTTAATGCAAGTCGTGAAATGTCGGCAGCAAGGGCAGCCGAACCAGAGACAGCAATTGTACCAACGGTCCGGGCGGCAACCGCAGGATTGAGCATCCTACGCACGATGTCATTTTGAATTCCTCGCTTGAGTAACGCAACTACTGACTCATCAAATTCCGCAAATGACCCTTGGCTGTATGCGTACATCGCGGCTATCACCGATCCCCCAGAAACGGCAGAGACTACCTGAACGCGATCCAGGACTCCACGGTCGTGTAAAGCTCTAAGACATCCGAGATGGAATGCGATGGCGCGTGAACCGCCACCTGAAAGTGCGAGACCAACATTGCGCGCGGGGCGGGTTCCCTGTAACGCGCGAATCGTGAGCGTACGGGTTTGACCAGCGGTGCGAATGAGTTCGAAGTCCTCGCGGTTGAAAAGATATGATGCAATCGCATATCGGTCGCTTGCATCACCTCCAACAATCAGCATGAGCGATCTGCCGCGAGAAGTATGAGTGGTCTCAATCAACTGCTCAATACCTTGCATGTCAGTTGCGCTCGGAAGGGGCATGCCGCCGGGGTGAGTATGCCACATTCCAAGAAAACGCACCGATCCCTTAGTACGATCACCCTTCTCGCGGGCCAATTCAGCCGTTCCATGGGTGCCGCAGACAAATCCAGAACGCGAGTGGCTACTATCGGGAGGCGGGCCACTTATATCGTCAACCCAGACAATCTTCAAAAGCTCGTTGCGCTCACCGAACAGCAGACCGCCGGTCTCAACTTCAACACCGCGAGTTCGGTTGTTGGTGGCGATCCAACCCCTGATTTCACTCCAAGCTGTGGCGGCGAGGCGCACTTGATAGCCTGATGACGGTTCTTCGAAAACCTGGTCGGCTGGCCAGTCGAATCGCCGATGCACCCATTTGCCCCCATCGAGGTTTACGGGTTGAGAAAGTAGATGCGCCACCGCAGGCGCGCTCTGTGCTTTCAGTTCATGTGCCGTCAGATTGAGCATCGTAGATGCAAGCATCGCAACATCTGCGCAAGAGCCGATGAAGGTTGGGTCCGAGCAGCCGGGTTCAGGCTGGAAAATATCACTTCGAGGTTCCTGGGGCCAGAACTCATCGGAGAATTCACTTAGCTCGGGGCGTCGGTAGCATTCCTGGCGGAGCTTGCGATCAATGTCTAGGGGGCCTCCGGAGTGATCCGCCGAAGCAAAAAGCAGCATTGCATTCTGGGCCAGGTGCCCGAGCGCCATGGAAACGAACGGGCAGTTCGCCCCATTTCCCCGCCGAACCGCCTCGGTTTTACTCATCACTATGCCTCCTGCGGTTGTCTCGATCACCACATCTGCAGAATCTGTCCAATCATCGGTGGAAAGCGGCCCAGCGAGGAGGTCTTCTGGATACTCCTCAATTTCAATACCAAGCCTGATCGCCCGGAGTCTTGCAGAAAGTGCACCGACCTTGGATTTACCAATATCGTCGTCAGAGAAGAGTTGCCTGGCGAGAATTCCAGGGGTAACTACACCGCTGTCGTACAAGATGAGCTTACGAACTCCGGCGCGCGCAAGAAACTCAGCCACGTGAGAACCGAGCGCTCCGCAACCCCAAACCGAAACGGCTTTGTCTTTGAACCAGGCCATCCCGGAGTCCCGATCTCGTGCGGCGACGATTTCGGGTCGGTCTTCGCGCACGCGGCACCAACTCACATCGGTGGCCTTAAGCCAGTCCAACACGATCCGTTCCACCTCTTCGCCGAGTTGCTGAAGGTGTGGGTCCGGATCGAATTTATTCAGACTCAACCGCAAACCGCGCACTGTGAGCGCGTCAACGTGCCATGCTGCAAGATGAAATTTCTTTTCCGTGCTCCCGGCAATTCCACGCATCGGCGTGCCCAACACGACGAAAAGCGGGTCGGTCTCATGGTTTTGGAGAACGGCACATCGCAGCACGGCAATGAGGAGGCTGATTGAAACTCCCCGCTTTTCGAGTTCAGAGAAGAGGTCCCCCATCTTCTGCGGGAACTCGTAGGGCATAACCTCTGAAATCAAGAATGCGGCGGCGACCGGATGTCTGTCGCCAAGATCCTCTAGCTTCACCCAGTTGACAATGTCGGCCCTCGTGTCGGAAACCCTAGCGAGTTCTGCGAATCCGATCCAGCTATCCTTACTAACAGGAGGCGCATCACTCCGCGGTATGACAAGCCTTCGAGATCCCGATAATGGATACGCGATCGGTGGGTGCAGCGCCTCGCCACTTGGATTTAGTTCGCCTGCTGCGACATGGTCAAGCCATACGCCGAGCCGACCTAAATATCCAAACATTCCATCGTTGACGTTCCACTCGGTAGCGGGGGCTTGATAGAGACATAGCCATCGACTCCACTGGACATGAGGCAAACCCGCAAAGCGAGTGTGCAGGGTCGAGATCGACGGAATGTGGTACGGGAAATCCGAACGGACGAATAGCTTGAACCACTCCCGCCGCTTCAGTTGGACACCGCCTTCGACAAATGCCTTTGCCGAGCAATCTAAACTGATGACGACAGAAATCCAGCCCTCAATTCCGGAGTCTTCGGTGATGTCCACGACTTCAAAAGCGCCATTGGCGTTATCCTGGATCGCGCGGAGTTGATCAACCGCCAGTTGTTGCCCCTCAGTCATAGCGGCCGAATCCCACGCGCTGGGCCGGTGGAGCTGGGGTACCGCGCGCAGCAGATATTGCAGCGGCAAGTTTGGTGTCCCCTGTTTTTTGAGAACTGGACCGCTGATACTCTAGACCGTTTGGTCCGATCTCAAAGACAATGGGCTCCGGCGCGTCCTGGTTGTGCTCCATCGTGACCATGAAGTCGCCATCGTGCCCAGCCGCCACGCTCTTGAGATAGTTGGCCGCCTGGCGATGCGGGGGTTGGTCAGTGTCTTCGTTCGGTATTGGGTCACTCGTGGAAATGATGTAAGAGCCTTCCTGGCCCTGTTCCTCATAAAGCCATTTCACTTCGTCTATGGGCTCGGTTTTCTCTTTGCCCTTCTCAGGCCCAAGTGAAAGGTAGCTGCAGTGATGCGGCAGTTTGAAGATATTCCAGCGCAGCCGGTCCTCCCGGTTGTGATATCGAGTCACCTTCACGATGCTGGCCCAAATTTCATGAGTCGTATCAGACCCCAAAATGAAATCCGTCTGCTTTTCCCCTTCCCGCAAACGGACTTGAAAAACGAGCGACGCGTCGTTCCTTTCGATGTAGGTGTTATCGTCACAATGCTCCGCAAAGGGAGAATGCACGAAGAACTCGATCCCGTCGTTTTCCAATGTGAATTCGGGAACGACCTGACCTGCATCAATGATGAAATCGGTGTAATCTGCCACGTTGAGGCCCTGCTCGGTCATCCAGTCATGGAGCGCGTCTGGACGCGAGAAGACCCGAATACCCCTTTTATTCTTCAGCCGGTAACGGGCCTCTGCCTGCACAATGCCTGCATCGCCGTCGGGCCTGGTCTCTATGATCACCGCCGCAGGCACCCACATCTGGCCGATCTTGGTACGATCCTCCGACTGATATTTTTCCGCGTGTTCAAGGAAGAAGAAGTCAGGTGCACCGCAGACGTGATCATTGTCGAGGTGCGTGAAGGCAACGACATCGTAGCTATCCCGTTTCGATGCCTCTAAGTCTTTCTTCAGTTCTGCGAATAGGTCGATACGCTTGTCCTCAGTGTTCTCTGGGTCACGCTCGTTTCCAAAATCAAAAAGAAACTTCTTGCCGTTCGAGGTGTCGATGCGGCAACTGTCTGCATTTCCTAGCGGGAAGAACGAAATTCTATGCATGATATTTTTTCCTTTCGGGTTAAATTTCCTGGCATTACGATGGAAGCGATTGCCAATGGGTCAAGCCCTTCCGAGCGATTTTCCGATCACGTAGGGAGACCCTGCCAGCTTGCTTGGGTCCAGTCAGCAACGATGACGGATGAGCTTTTGCCTGTGCCTTGGGCCGCCGCGACTGCTGCGTTAAGCGCGGCTTCGATTGCGACATTCGAGTTGCGCACTACGTAGGTTCCGGTCGGTAGCTTATAGACGGTGCCGTTATCTCCAGCAATTGCCCTCGAATAGCCCCGCGTTTGCATACTTGCATGCAGCCGTTCATAGTCCTCGTACGTTGCGTTATGCAACTCGAGTCGCGCGATGTAGTTGGCCATTTTTCTTCTTGCCTTTCTGTCACGGCCGGTCTACTGTAGTCTGCAGCAGACTGGTTGCTATTTCACAACCAGTCTAAAACTCCCTGGCCGTTGCGTCAAGGGAAATTTACAACTGGTTGCGAATGGCAGACACCCGAACTATTGACTTGAAGAAACTTGGCGAAGAGATCCGATCACGTCGGCTCGGGAAGGGTTGGAGTCTCTCGGATCTTGCCGAGCACTCTGGCGTCTCAAAGGCTTATATATCGGATTTAGAGAATGGCAATGCCGGAAAGCCGAATGTGCAGTACGTCTATGCAATCGCCGTCGCACTCGATGTGACACTAGACGAACTACTTGGGAATGCGGCACCGAGTTCTAACCGAAGAATTGCACGGAAGAAAGAAGATTTGCCACAGGGCTTGCTGGAACTGCAAGAAGAAGCAGGACTTACAGATGAAGATGTCCAAATGCTTGCTCTGGTAAATTTTCGAGGACATCGACCTAGAGACATGGAGGGCTGGCGGTTCTTGCTGGAGGCTCTACGTATGTTGAGCCAGCGACCTAACCAGAAATAGATTGCGTATGGAACGTGTACGGGTAGGCGGACGTTTTTATTCTGACCCGGATGTTGTGGCTTTGATTCGCGCGAGCGGCGGGCTCGCGGACCCGCGCTCTCTTGTATTGAATCAAGCTGGCAAACTGAATGAGCAATATCGGCTCTTTGATTCAACCGGTGTCGCGCCATTTGCGAGGCTTGTGCAAATGGCCTCCTTAAAGGGCCTTGAAGTCCTCGCGATGGACACCGAGCGCCGCCGCAATGAAAACAGAGACGCGGTAATTCTGATGAACGGTAAGTCAAAGGGGAAAAAGGGACAGATTTTCTATAATCCTGATCGTCCGAGTGGACGGGTTGCATTTTCCATCGCTCACGAAATCAGCCACACTTTTTTTCCGACGACGAGCGGAGGAGCGCGTTTCCGCGAGATGTGCGACAGCGATTCGCGTGAGGCTAATGAACTTGAGCGTTTATGCGATCTTGGCGCATCCGAACTCTTGATGCCGAGAGAGGAATTTCAAACAGAGGTCGGTCGGGAATGGTCAGCGACGAGGATTCCCAGGCTTGTGCAACGGTTTGGCGGGTCATTTGAGGCAACTCTGTTTCGGCTTGCCTCGGCTCACCCCGGGACTGCGGCGGCGGGGTTACTCAAGTTTCGGCGTCGCAAAGAAGAGCAGCGAGCGATTGAGCGGATGCAGGTTGTCGTAGGACAGAGCAGTTTGTTTTCCGTTCGGACGCATATTACTTCTGAGATCCCGGAACCAAAGTACCGGCGTCAAAGCTTCCATATGTCTGACCATTTTCCTGATCATTTCGTCGTCCGCTGGAACAAATCGTTCGATACGGATTCAATCGTGTGCAAAGTGGCGGAGGCTCGGGGTGTCCTTACTGCGGACGAGTCGCTGCCAAGTGATTCCGAACCTGAAGGTAGGCTTGAAGCGGTCGTTGCCCCGTACCAACGTGACGACGCTGATCCCGATCACCCGGACGTGCTCTTCTTTTGGATTTCTAAATCGAAATCACAAGAGCGCATATAAATGAATCCCCGATCCAGTGCGAGTTGAGGCGATGGACGAACTTCTTTTGAGTAAAATCATGCAATCCAATTAGGGAGCATCTATTTGAAACTCCATTTGAAATCCTCGGAGGCGACGACCGCTACAAAATCGACACCTGTGGTGTAGCGGTAAAAAGCAGATGCGTGGCCGAAATGGTCAATATAGCTTTAATTATCAATGATTTATGCTGGTCGGGGCGGAGGGATTCGAACCCCCGGCCCTCTGCTCCCAAAGCAGATGCGCTACCAGGCTGCGCTACGCCCCGATGTCTCGATTGTATCGCGGTTTGGTAACGCATAAAGGGACAACGATCCGGGCCTGAAGGCCTCAGTTGTTTTGCCATGAATTCAGGGGGTTGAACCCCCTGCTCCCTCCGCATCTCCCGTTTCCTCTCAACCCGCTGTCTCCTCCGTATTTTTTGGACAGGGACTCCTGCGCAGCTTATTAGGAATGGAAGCCGGCGGCGGAGGAGAGGCTGTTGCCGACCCATAAAATGATCGCAAATAGCAGGATGATGGGAATGGCGAAGATTAGGCCCAGCGCGGCGGCGAGCAGGAAGAGAAATGCCCAGTCCTTGCTGGTGTGGCGATGGGGCTCGCCGATGTGGCGGACAAGCAGCTGGTAGTTGCGGCGGTTGGCTTTCCAGGCGATGTCGAAGATGTCACCGAAGAGGGGAATGGAGCCGACGAGGACGCCGATGCCGAGATTGACGGCCATGCGGACGAGGGTGACGTAAGGGACACCGCGGATCCAGGCAGCGAGAGGGATGATCAGCGAGAGGATGCCTGCGAGTACGTCGCCGAGGCCGGGGACCAGGCCCATGATGCCGTCGATACCGAAGCGGATGCCGGTGCCGGGGATGCGGAAGGCCTCGTCGAGGAGGATTTCGAGGCTGTGGAGTGTGCGGTCGCGGAAGAGCCACGCGCCTCGGTTCCAGCGATCGGGGCCGAGCAGTTGGCCGACAGGGCGGACGGGGCCGTTGGCCGGGGGGATGCGCGGGGGGATTTGATTGGGGCTGGACATAGACGGCGCCTCCAGTGTGGGCCGGGCTTTGTATCCTTGTTCGATGCTACAATCTGAAGGGTATATGGCGGCTATAGTTCAGCGGCAGAACGCCTGACTGTGGCTCAGGATGTCGAGGGTTCGATCCCCTCTAGCCGCCCCAATGTACCTTGATTTTCCCCAAGTCTGGTTCCTTTGCAAGGCCCAATCTCTACCTTAGATGAGCCTCCGTGACCCCAAAAATCCAGAAGAGTGATGGGTTTGACGCCGACGCCGCCGAACTGCCGGAGTGGCTTACGGGTTTTGAGCCGCGGCGTGGGCTGAGGAACGGACACCTGCAAACGATTGTGGGCAATTATCTTCCGCGGCCGACGTTTCTGCTTCATTCTGTGCCGGAAGAGGTTGAGGTGGATGCGGCGGATGGCAGCCGGGTGGTTTGCCATTGCCATTGGCAGGGAACTAAGGATCGGGGCAGCAGGCTGACGGTGATCCTGGTGCACGGGCTGGAGGGGTCTTCGAACTCGCAGTACATAAGAGGGATTGCGGCGCGCGCGTGGGATGCGGGGCTGAACGTGATCCGCATGAACATGCGCAACTGCGGGGATACTGATGCGCTGACGCCGACGCTCTACCACTCTGGGCTGTCGGGGGACGTGGCAGCGGTGATGGCGCACTATGCGGTGCGGTTTGGGCTTGAGCGGGTGGCGCTGATTGGCTACTCCATGGGCGGAAACCTGGTGCTGAAGATGGCAGGGGAGTGGGGGGACAAGGCGCCGCTGTTTGCCGTGGCTGCGGTTTGTCCGGCGATTGACCTGGCGGCAGGGTCGGATGCGCTGCATGAGCCGGCGAACCGCGGGTATGAGTGGCATTTTCTGCGCGGGCTGATGCGGCGGTTCCGACGCAAGGTAGCGCGGTTTCCGGCGCTCTACGACACGGCGGGGATTGGGCCGATTCGCTCGCTGCGGCAGTTCGATCACGAGATTGTGGCCCGCTACTGTGGGTTTGCGAGCGCCGATGATTATTATTATCGGGCTGCGAGCGCGCGGGTGGTGGATCGGATTGTTGTTCCAACGCTGGTTCTGCAAGCCAACGACGACCCGTTTATTCGGCTGTTTCCAGAGACGCGCGCGAAGCTCCGCGCCAACCCGCATATTGCATTTGTAGAGACTCGGCATGGAGGGCATTGCGCTTATCTTTCGCGGGATCGTGGGGATGAGATTCACTGGGCGGAGGCTGCGGTGATCCGGTTTTTGACGGATCTGGCGGGAAAGCCGCATGGAAGCTGACTGGGAGTTTGAAGTTGGCGGGGATGCTCCAGTGATTGACGCGCGGTGGGTTGGATTTGTCGACCTGCAACGGGAGCCGGGCGCGGCGTGGGAGTTGCCGGAGGTGAGGGAATTGCCAGCGCTGGGTATGGCGCTGGAGCGGCTGAACGCGGGGAGTTCGCCCGTTTGGACTTCGAAGTGCGACTTTTATCCCGTGCTGCAGGCTGAGGAATTCAACGCGGATGAAATGGATGCGGGCGGGGGCTCATGCGTGGATGGAGTGGGTTGCTACATCGACGTGCTGACGAAGGCAGATGGACGATGGAGTGAGCCGCGTCTGGTAGAAGCGGCCTGCCGGCAGGTTTGCAGCACATTGAAGCGGGTGACGCTGCGGTGTTGTAGGGTCGATTTGATTGTTCGGCGCGTGGGGGACGTAGTGGATTCTGCCGGCCTTGGAATTACGGCATACATCAGCGCCTGCGGATCGAATGGCGCGGAGGCGAGAGATACACTGGCGTCGGCGCTTGCCGCATTTGCGGGTGCGCTTTGCTTGAACTCGACGCTACAATAAAGGCATGGGCGAGTAGCTCAATTGGATAGAGCACCGGCCTTCTAAGCCGGGGGTTGTGGGTTCAATCCCCGCCTCGCCCACCATCCTTAAAATCAATAACTTACAAGAATCTCCGTCCTTCGAGAAATAGTACAGGCCGGGGGTATTCCAGCGCAAGAATTCCGATTGCTTTTCTTTCAGAGCATGAGAGCGCAGATGGGGGCGTGCCCTCGCACTCAATGTAACGCAGGTTGCAGCGACGACTTGTTTTCGAAATCGACCCGCCGACGACCTTAACATCGGCACAAACGCCGCCGATAAAGACGATGTGAATCCCCGGGACATTTCCGAATTAATCCCTGTCTTGCGGGACATCCGTCAGAAATGGGGTTTGGACTTTCTTGCTCTCGACTACCACGATTTATCCGAAAGCATCGTCGATGACGGCAAACACCACACGACAGACCACATTGATTGTCCGGCATGCCAGGCATTCGACGAAATCATGAAGGCCGATCTATTGGGAATGTCCGGGCAGACCTTCCCAGAGGCCGCCGAAGTCTGGCAGCGAGTGCGGCGGAATTCCAATGTCCTTCGAGAGCGGACGCATGAAACGGTAGACGACTACATCAGCGCACTTACGAAGTTCTTCGGGAAAACCAGTATGGATTCAATCAACCCTGGCATGCTGAAGGCATACCAATTGGCACGCAAGGCCAACGCAATCGTCATTGATGGCAAAGTGGAGCGGCCATGGAAGCGCACTGCTGGTCACTCTCGTATCAATCACGAAATCAATCTGCTCCAGCAGATGCTTAAAGCCTGCAACGAGTGGGAAAAGATCGAAGATTACTATTTTCCGCTTCCGATTAAGGGCTGGAGTCCGCGCCAGATCCTCACCGAAAAGGAAGAGAAACACTTGTTCAAAAAGGTCGCGGGGTATCCGGAGGCGGAACTGGCTTATTGTGTCGCTGCGATCACGAACAATACCACTTCGAGTGGTATCGAATTGCGCGGCCTTAAACTGGAGAACGTCTTTCTCCGGCCCCCGGGAGAGATCTCCGAGATCTACATTCCACCCGAAGCTTGCAAGAATGACAGCCGCCCGCGCAAGATCGCGCTTAATAGAGTTGCTCGCTGGGCTGTTGAAGAAATCCGCACACGCGCCATCAAGCTCGGTTCGACCAACCCGGAACACTACCTGTTTCCATTCCGCAGACGACGATGCAAGTACGATCCCAATCGCCCGGCCACGCGATGGTTCTTGCGCTGTTCATGGAATCACCTGCGCGAGATCTCCGGCTTTCCCAACTTGCGCCCACACGACCTCCGACACCTTGCGATTACCCGTATGCTCGAAAATGGCGTGGACGGTGAGTTGGTGAATGCGATCAGTGGCCACATTAGCCAAAGGATGCGGGAGTACTATTCGCACCAGAGGGCTCAGGTTCGATACAAGGCAGCGAAGGCGATCGAGCCCGAATACAACGTCCGCAAGCTGACTGATGATGGACGCCAGCGCGTAAAGAAAGAGCGAGTGAAGGCAAAGGCCAGGCCCAGACTTGAGTCGATGTCCTAATGCAGACAATCGCATGCAAAATTTGCATCTACGTCAAAAGAGTACTCTCGAGAGCGTTTTTCATTCGGGTTGTGAATGACAAAAACATTCTTCTGAAATCTGGTTCACGGCCGCAGGGGAGACATCATTACAGGCGGACCTGCGAGGTCATGCTTGCTCGCATTAGGAGGACGCTGAGCGCCCCTCCCAAACCACCCCGCCGAAGACCAAAGTCCTCCCAGATATTGGGGCATGAGGATAAAACTCTCCTGCCCCGTTGTCCAAGGATGGAGTCACTACCAGGGGGTAAAGGCCGCTTCGCACCGCAGCGCGGTGGCCTACGGCCAACCTTGACACCTCTAGGCTGCCCAAAACCGGAAGATAGCCGCTGCCGTGGGGCTCCCTCCTACCGGCCATGGGGGCAAAAGCTCGCGAAATTTAAGTCTGTACTGTGGTAGTCGCCGAGGCCGGGATAGGAGCCCGGGTAAACCTTCCGGATCTCATCCGACATCCTCTCAAATTTGTCCGCGGTCAGTTTCCCAACTAAGCCTAGCTTCAGATTGTAAAGACCGTAGGGCGCTAGTCCTTTTCCGCAACCGGATTCGCGCTTGAGGCCAAATGCCTTATTTTTATAGCATTTTTTCCCATCGCCGGATGGTGTTCCGTCTATTATTTTCACGTCGGGTCGTTCGTTGTCCCGTTGTGTCCCCTCCGGTAATTCCGGGTTCAGTTTCACAAGCAAAACATCGTGTAGCAGCTTGGCCTCATCGCAACCGTCAGAGATGATGCTTACGCTATCTCTCAGATTTGCTCCCTGATTGACGCCACTTCTGCCAAGCAATTCGGCAACGATCCGGACCAGTAATAGACTTTCCGAGTGTTTTGGCTTATAACCTCGTTCACGGTTTTCGATGGTGAGTCTAAAGGAACGAACGGATCGATCATCTTCATCGAAACCGATCTCTACCTCGTAGCTACCGTCAGGATCTTTGATTGTGTGCTGCAGTTTCATCGCATTCCTTTCTTGCTAGGACGCTGCGCGCCAGGCCATTTTTCCGGAAACAAGTAGCGAAATTGTTCTTCCAAGTCGCTGAGCAATGTTTCAACTATTGCTTTCGTGCGTTTATCTGTTGCAGCAAGCCCTTCTAGGCGCTTTCCGATAACTATGGCTCGGCGTGTCGCGTCTGCCCGTTGCTGGCGAGTCTTACGTGAGAGAATTACTTGCTCACGTGCCTCGAGTTGAGCAATTCGCTTGCGTATCTTTTCGAGCTTTACCAGTTGCTCATTCTCGATCTTGTCTGTATCAATTTCGGGCACTTTGTATTCCTCCTTAGTGCTTCTATCGGCAGTTTAGAAAGTGAGGAATAGTACCGAAGCAAAACATCGCGCTGCTGCTTGTGCGATGCGCTAAGCTCCGGACTGAGCAAAGCGAAGAAAGGGGCAATTCGCTTACGTATCTTTTCGAGCATTGTCATTTGCTCATTGTCGATCTTGTCTGTTTCAAATTCGGGCACTTTACATTTCTCCTTAATGCTTCTATCCGCAGTGTCGATAGTGACAGTAGTGCTGCAGCAAAAGATCGCGATGCAGTTTGTGCGATGAGCGGAGCTCCGAACTGAGCGAAGCGAAGAAAGGCGCACTTACGGGTTGCTTTGCAACCCACGTGCGGTCAGGGGCTACGCCCCCGACACCCCAGTCGCCACAGGGCGGCCCCGCAATGGCGATTTATCACGCCACCACGAAGCCTATTAGCCGCTCCGCCGGGCGCTCCTCGGTGGCAGCAGCGGCCTACCGTTCCGCGTCGGATCTAACCGACCAACGGACCGGCCAGCGACACGATTACACGCGCAAAGGCGGCGTGGAAAGCGCCAAAGTCATCATGCCGGACGGTAGTACCGCCGACCGCTCCGACCTCTGGAATGCAGCCGAAGCCGCGGAGAGACGAAAAGACGCGCGGACGGCCAGAGAGTGGGAGGTTGCCTTACCAGCCGAGCTGTCCCAGGAGCAGCGCGAGGAACTGGCCCAGGGCTTCGCCCGCTCGCTTGCCGAACGCTACGGCGTGGCCGCCGACTGCGCAATTCATGCTCCCGGAGGGAAGGGAGACCAGCGCAACCACCACGCACACATCCTGCTCACGACCCGACAGGTTGTGATGGAAAACGGCCAGATCGTGATGGGACCGAAATCGGACCTAGAAATGGACAACAAGCAGCGCGCTCAGCGCGGCCTGCCATCGAGCGAACAGCAAATCAAAGACATTCGGAAAGAATGGGCCGACCGGCAGAACAGCGCCCTAGAGCAGGAGCAGTCCGCCGAGCGCGTGGACCACCGCAGTCACGCCGAGCGCGGCATCGAGGCTGAGCCAGGGCGGCATCTTGGTCCAGCCGGCACGGCGCTACAGCGTGAGCTCGCCGCCGTTCAGCAGGCACTCGGCGAGGCGCGCGAGATCCTGAAGGTCTTCGGTGCCGATATTGCCAGTACGGCCAAGAGCGCCATGCACGGCATCATGGACCGTTTCCGGGAGGCGAACCAAGGAGCTAGCAGTCGCGAGCCAAACCAGGGTGGCGTCCTCGCAGGCCTCCGCGAGCAGCACCAGGAAGGCGGCGGAACTCAAGTTCGGGACTCTGTGGCACAACCAGCCGCGCAAACGAACGACCAGGAGCAAACGCTATGACAATCTTGACAATGGACTACGCCATCCCAGACGAGGCTTGGTGGAGGCTCACGGCCTTGCGCGCTGGCATCATGGCCCTCGTACCCACATACGTGATCTTGAACGCTTGGTACGAGCATCTCAAGGCGCACGAGATCAGTCTCCGCGATTGCGCTGACGAAATCACTAGGCGCGCCCTCTGGTACATCTGCATACTCGCAGCGATTGTGTTTACCGTGTATGTGTGCTCCCCGGGCCTGTTCGAGGCTTGCTGGAATTACGCTAACGGAGGTTACTCTGCGGCGCCAGCGCTCGGCATGTTTGGCGGTCTCGCCGTGCACGGCCTGCTGTGGTTCGCTTGCTGGTACTTCCCGGCACAGGGAGTCGTGCTCAAGATGGCAGGAGCGGTAGCGAGTAAATATCTGCGCGGCTCGCTCGTGATCGACGGCAGCGCCAACCAGGCGCAGGACGCAAAGTCGCGCGCTGATATCGAACGTGACAAAAAGCCCGGCCAGTACATTGGCGACATCGTACTCGGCGGACTCTGTATGCCGCCTTCAGACGAAATGCTTCACACACTTATCATCGGGGCAACCGGCAGCGGCAAATCTGTTGCAATACGTGGTTCGATAGTTACCATTGCGGAGCGCGCGAAGTACACAGGCGAGCGCATGATAATAGCCGATCCGGACGGAGGCTACCCTGTTACCTGAGCAGACTCACGCGCTCATGTACAGCCTGCAAGTCCGCCGTCACAAGGTTGGCGTATCGGCGAGTCATCTCCAGTGTGGAATGCCCAAGCACCTTTTGCAGATGGAACACGCTGCCCCCGCGCCGGAGATAGTTCACAGCGAAAGTGTGGCGGAATGCGTGGAGGGTACGGCCTGGAGCTGTAAAGCCCAACTTGAGGCACCGCAGCTTTACATCCCGCAAGACGTTTCGGCGGCTCCATGTCGTTTCCGTCCGGCTGGCAAACAGAAGTGAGTTCGGCTTACGAAACTCGCCAATGTAGCGGCAGAGCGCCTTTCGCAACTCGAAACTGAAGGGAACAACCCGCTGCTTCCGGCCCTTACCATCCAGCGTGACAAGCAGGTCCTCAAAGTTGATATCGGAGACTCGCAAGCTAAGTGCCTCGGATATGCGAGAGCCTGTGTCTAGCAAGAGCAGAACTACAAGATGCAAGCGTCGTTGATATTGACCTTTGGGTTTCCACGCAATAAGCCCCTTGACCTGGGCATCGGTGAATGTGGGCAGCACAAGATGAGGTTCTCTGAGTTGTTGGATTCGTGGGTGATTACAGCCCACGCCGCACTTCCGCTCGGAGCCGCTGCTCCAATGCAGGTAGGCATTGACGCACCGGAGCACTGTGTTGACGCCTGTCTCTTTCAAGCCCTTTTGCCGCATCCGCATCAGGGTATCTTTCAAATCCTCTTGCGTGGGGCATTCCGAAGGGAGCCACTTCAGACAGCGCCGATACCATTCAATTGTTGCTGGGGTGACGTTGGTGAGGTATTGCCGTTCGCGGATAAACTGCTCAAAGCGGGGTTCCATATTTCCTCCAAGCCGGTACTCAAATTCGGAGGAAATTCCCGTAAGTTGTTGATTGCATGGGCGAGTAGCTCAATTGGATAGAGCACCGGCCTTCTAAGCCGGGGGTTGTGGGTTCAATCCCCGCCTCGCCCACCACTCAATCGACAAGTGCATGTTTTCCATGGACTTGTCGTCATCTGTACCCTCCATTTTGGTTTTGGACCCCCGGCCGATTTTTTGTGCAAAAAGCCAAAAGACGTGTATTCAGAATAGTGTTTCCAGATGCCGCGAAATTTGCGTTGATCTTGCACGTCCACATCTCACTATTTGAACTCGAGCGGGGAGGGTATTGCTCTTCCCTTCTGACGCTCCCAGCCAAAGAGATGTCGTCAGACGAGATCCGAGGTGTTGCCTTCTATCGATTGGATTGCCGCTCTAACTATTCCAGCACGGCATTTGCTGGAGGCGGTGGAACCAACTCTCCGGCAACTCGATGGTGGTTTGGATCTTCTGGGCTCGATAGAACTAGCAAGAATGCATCCTAGAAAGTGTCTGCAACTGGGCGGGGGCGCATGTCTTGAGCAAAGCGATCGGCGATTATGGGATGATCGGGGATCTACGGACCGCGGCACTGATCAGCGCAACGGGGAGGCGCTGGCCCGACTTCGACTCGCAGGCGCGCTTTGCGAGCCTGCTAGGAGACGACGCCAATGGTAGCTGGACTCTGGGTCCCAAGACTTCGGGTGATTCGATCCGGAGTTATCTTCCCGGCACGCTAGTGCTCGAAACTACCTTCATCCAGACAGGGGGTGCGCGAGTCACTCTCACCGACTTCATGCCCTTCGGCACGCAACACTCAAGCGTGGTACGCATCGTGCGCGGAGTCGCAGGGCTATCACGGATGCAAACCTGTTTTGCGCCGCGTTTCGACTATGGCCATGCAGCGCCACGCCTGGAGAAGTTACCCGACCAGACATGGACCGCGGTGACTGGCCCTCATCGTTTGGCCTTGCGATCCAACGTGCCGCTTCGCTGCGAAAAGGGAGATATCGCGGCCGAATGGCTCGCAGAAGAGGGCGACACGTACTTCTTTACGCTGCAACACAGCAATTCTTATCTGCAGCCCCTACCGACACCGATCGACGCCGAAGAGACAGAGCGCGAAACAGTTGCGTACTGGAAGGAATGGATTGCGCGGAGCGGTTATCGAGGATCCTATCGGGAAGCAGTGGAGCGTTCCATGCTCACGCTGAAAGGACTGACGAGTGGGGCGTCGGGTGGCTTCGTTGCGGCGCCGACGACTTCGCTTCCGGAGAAGGTGGGAGGGAAGCGTAACTGGGATTATCGGTTCTGCTGGCTGCGGGATGCGCCATTGCGATGTGGTTGCGTGCGTCGAATCCGAAGCGGAATTGCTCACGGATTCTTAGTGTCGAAACTATGAGACAGGAATATTCCATCACGGGCGGGGCGATAGGCTTTTACACGATCCCCACAGATGGGCCGGAGGCCGATGGCACTTTCTCGTGGAACAGCACCTCGATGGTACTGGTTCAACTGGAGTGCGGTAGCACGCGTGCGCTTGGTTACACCTACGCCGATGCGGAAACAGCAGCCGCAGCGAAGAAGCTGCTCGAAGAGATCGTCCTGGGTTCGAATCCACTCTGGCACGCCGCGACATTGCAAAAGATGCTGCGAAGCATTCGCAATCTTGGTGAAAACGGAATGGCGATGATGGCTGTATCGGCAATCGACAATGCGATGTGGGATCTTCGCGCACGCCTGCTCGATCTTCCTCTCGTGTCTCTTCTGGGACAGGTTCGCACCGGCATCCCCGTCTACGGCAGCGGCGGATTCACTTCCTATTCCGATCGGCAGCTAACCGATCAACTCGGCGGGTGGGCATCGCACGGATTCGCAAGCGTCAAGATGAAGATCGGCACGCACCCTGACAAAGTCCCGGCTCGAGTTGAGACCGCGCGCAAGGCCATCGGCGAAGAATGCAAGCTTTTTGTCGATGCGAATGGCGCATACACAGTCACGCAGTCGATCGAACTGGCAGAGCGCTTTGCTGAGCAGGGCGTGCGCTGGTTTGAAGAGCCCGTAAGCGCCGATCATCTTGTCGGGCTGACGCAGGTGCGCGAGCGCGCTCCGCTGGGCATGGATATTGCCGCCGGCGAATATGGCTACACGGCGTGGTACTTCCGCTCGATGCTCGATGCGCAAGCCGTGACAGTTCTGCAGGCAGATTGCACGCTCTGCGGCGGCATCAGTGGCTTTCTGGACGCGGCTGCGCTTTGCTGGGCACATAATGTGCCGCTCTCTTCACACTGCGGGCCGAGCATGCATCTGCATGTTTGCTGTGCAGTGCCCCGGGCAGTGCATATGGAGTTTTTTCACGATCACGCGCGCATTGAGCGCATGTTCTTCGACGGGTTCTGCGAACCGGTTGGCGGTTGCATGACTCCCGATCTCTCGCGCGCGGGAATGGGACTGCAACTGAAGGAAAAGGATGTGGCGCGTTATCGAGCGTAGCCGGAGAGCAAGTTGCACCCGAGCGTTCTACTGTGGCGCTCCAAAACAAGAAGGCAGGAGTGAAGAATGGCCAAGCAGGTTTCAGATTTGATTGTTGAGCGACTCATCGAGTGGGGCGTGGATACCATCTTCGGATTTCCCGGAGACGGCGTGGATGGATTATTCGAATCGCTGCGCACCCATCAGGACAAGCTGCGCTTTATCCAGGTGCGGCATGAAGAAGCGGCGGCCTTCGCGGCGGTCGGCTACGCGAAGTACACAGGCCGTCTCGGCGTATGCTGCGCGACGTCGGGGCCGGCGGGGTCCACCTTCTTAATGGACTCTACGACGCCAAATGCGATCTGCAGCCGGTACTCGCCATCACGGGGCACACATTCCACGATCTCATTGGAATGGATTACCAGCAGGACGTCGATCTGGACAAGCTTTACATGGACGTTTCTGTATTCAACGAGCGTGTCATGGGACCGGCACATGCGGTGAATGTTGTCGACATGGCGGTGCGCACTGCCCATGGCCGTCGCGGTGTTGCTCACATCTGCATCCCAAAGGACATTCAGGAGTGGACCGCTTCCGACAAGATGCGCAGCAACGCCAATATCGCCGGGCACAGCGGCGACTGGGCCACGCCTTCGACGGCGAGGCCCGCAGATACTCTCCTCCGCAAAGCAGCCTCTGTGGTTAACGACGGCTCGCGGGTCACGATCATGGTGGGGCGCGGCGCTCTGGGCGCGCACGAAGAAGTGGCTCAGTTGGCCGACACCGTCGGTGGGCCAGTGGTGAAAGCGCTGCTCGGCAAGGCGGTTCTTCCCGATCGCAGCCCCTACACCACGGGCGGCCTCGGCCTGCTGGGCACCTCGCCGTCAGTCGACGCAATGGAAGAGCGCGACACGCTGATTCTCATCGGTACCAGTTACCCGTATATGGAATTTCTGCCCAAGCCGGGACAGGCGAAGTGCGTGCAGATCGAACTGGACCCAACGCGCATCGGCCTGCGTCACCAGGTCGACGCCGCATTGGTCGGCGATGCCAAGACCATTCTTCAGGCGCTGCTACCGTTGCTGGAGCGCAAGAACAATAAGTTCCTCAAGAAGGCGCAGGAACGGATGAAGACCTGGAACGAACTGATGGAGGAGCGCGGCACGCGTCAGGACATGCCCATGAAGCCGCAGGTGGTGACGCATACGCTCAATCGACTGCTGGAGGACGATGCAATCGTCTCGGCGGACAGCGGCACCATCGCTACATGGACAGCGCGCTGCATCGAAATGCGTAGCACGATGCAATTCTCTCTCTCCGGCTCGCTCGCCACCTGCCAACTGTTTTTCCGCTCGCAGCTGCCCAGCAGACCTTCCAGATACCCCAGACTCCGCTCCCGCACCTCCGAACGCGGAAACAAATCTCCCATCCGCTGGTGCACACGCACCAG
>Ga0187847_10001244_pt1 | contig 23713 bp, 20 predicted proteins | sample June2016WEW_4_10_FD_132458 | JGI IMG/M metagenome (GOLD analysis project Ga0187847, IMG submission 132458) | Peatland microbial communities from SPRUCE experiment site at the Marcell Experimental Forest, Minnesota, USA - June2016WEW_4_10 | ecosystem: Environmental > Terrestrial > Soil >...
ATGTACCACTGAGTACGCTTGATCATTGCAGCCAGTATCTGCTGATTCGCCTCCTTGCCCTCCGCGCCGAACTGACGCGAGGAACCAATCAGAATCTGTCCCGTCTTGCGCGGCTGCACGTTGAAGGCTACGGAATCGGTCGTGGACGAGTGAGCGCTTTTCAGGTAGCCGAGTTCCACCAGTTGATGCCGAACAAATCCCGGGTAGCGATCCGTGATTGCCAGGTGTCCCTTGCGTTTCTTGATCGGCAAATTTGGTATGAGGTCGCATGCGTCCGCACCGCTCGCAATCACAATGTGCGCCGACTGCAACTCTGTCCGATCGTCAAGCCGGACCTTGCCGGCCTTCGCCGACTGTACCTTTCGTTGGTGTAGCTGTACACCAAGATGTTGAGCTTCACGCATCAGATATCCGGCTGCACAAGGAGGGTACAGCACCGCGTCAGACGAAACGAGCAACGCTCCCGCAAGAGGCTTCCGCAGATGCGGCTCAGACTCCGCCAGCATCGTGCCATCAAGTATTTCAGTATGAACGCCTGCGGAACGGTACAACGCACTCTTGCGCCGAACCTCCTGCATCTCTTCTTCATCGCTTGCCACCCAGAGCGTTCCGCATGCCTCGAATTCCACGTCAGAGGGAAGACTCTTGGAGACTTCGTGCCACAGCGTCTGCGAATAAAGCGTGAGAGCCAATTGTGCCGGTGAATCGTCCATCACGACAATGTGGCCCATTCCCGCAGCCGTCGCTCCGCCTCCTATTCCCCGAGCTTCAACAACTGCAGTCCGCAGACCCCGGCTCGCACATTCCAGCGCACAGGCCGCACCCACAATGCCGGCCCCGACGATCACCACGTCCCAGTTCTCGCTCATGTCGGTATGCCTGCCTGGAATGGATCGCCAGGGCTCAATATCAGTCGGCCTTCGCCCGTGATGAAGGCAGTTCCAGTGATGCTGGGAATCAGCTTGCCCTCGCGCAATTGATAAGACCCCTCAAACACCGTTCCCAGAATTCCGGCCTGCCGCCACACCTGACCGGTAGCAAGTTTGCCGTCAGCCGCCAGACAGGCCAGCTTTGCGCTGGTCCCGGTTCCGCATGGCGAGCGGTCATAAGCCTTCCCTGGGCACAGGACGAAATTCCTGCTGTCCTCGTTGGCCGTCTGCGCGCCACAAGACAACTCAATGTGGTCGATCTCTTCTCCATTCGCGCCTGTCACGCCGCTCGCGCGCAGTGCGTTACGAACGGCCCACGCAAATTCTGTCAATCTTTCTGTGTTGTTAAGCTCCAGTTCGATGGGCGGGTTCTCTGTCAGAAAAAACCAGTTTCCTCCCCACGCAACATCGCCGCTCACGGTCCCGAAATACGGCACAGTCACAGAGACCTGTGACCGGAATCGGTAACTTGCCACATTCTCAACCGTCACGCTCCCCCCAGCGTGGAGGATCGCGCGAACCTCGCCCACAGGAGTCTCGATCCGGTGTTCCCCCGCGCCGATTCGTCCCAGATGCGCCAGCGTTCTCACGACACCAATGGTGCCGTGTCCGCACATGCCCAGGCAGCCGACATTGTTAAAAAAGATCACACCCGCCGCGCAGTTTCGATCCACGGGCTCGCACAGCAGAGCGCCCACCAGTACTTCCGAGCCCCGCGGTTCGTTCACAACGGCGGACCGAAATTCATCGTGGTCAGTGGCAAACCGCCGCAGCCGGTTTGCGAGTGCATCGTCGCCCAGCGCCGGCCCTCCAGCAATCACCACCCGCGTCGGTTCGCCAGCTGTATGCGAATCGACTACCAGAATTGAGGAGAAGGGCTCGGTAGTTCCGGACATGGCAAGAATTCTAGCTGACGAGGCCGGCCTTAACCTTGCGGGCTCAAGTGATGCGTTAATATGGCGAGAGTTGAGGTGGGGATGAGCATTCGTAGCGGGATTCGATGGGTCTTTGGCTGTGCTTTGGGGCTTTACTGCATTGCCGGATGGGTTCCGGCGCGCGCTTTGGCTGAGACTGCAGCGTCGCAATCGTCTAGTATTTCCGCAGTGATGCTCAGCGATCTGCATCTTGATCCCTTTCACGATCCTGCGAAGGTGCCGCTACTGGTGAAGGCTCCCGTGGAGGAGTGGGAAGCGATTCTGCGCTCCGCTAACTCGGCCACGCAGGCAGCGGATTTTGCAGAGGTGCAGAAAGCGTGCAAGGGCAAGCAAACCTTCGACTCGCCCTATGCGCTGCTGATCGGTGGCTTGCTAGCGGCGAAAACGCAGGCGGCCAACGCACAGTTCGTGACCGTAAGCGGCGATCTGCTGGTGCACGATCTCGATTGCCGCTACCGGGCCGCGATGAAGTTGCCTAAAGCGACAGGCGATGATCAGTCGGTCTCGGCCGCATTCGCCGAGAAGACAACCGTATTTGTCATGAAACAGGTTGAGCAAGTCTTTGCGGGAGTTCCGGTCTACCTGGCTCTCGGCAACAATGATTCCCGCTGCAAACACAACCGCCTCGACGTTCATGATGAGTATTTGAAGGCGACCGGGCAGGCGGTCATCGATGGACTTATGGGGGTGAGTGCGATGGAACGAAAACTTGCTCTTGCCACCTACGACTCGGGAGGGTATTACGGTGTGAAGATGGCCGCGCCCATGCAGCACACGCGGCTGCTGGTGCTGGAAGATATTTATATGATGTCTGGATTCTCAAATTGCGAAGCGGATGACACCGATCAGAAGGGCGCGCAGGAACAGCTTGCCTGGTTGGCCAGGGAACTCGACGGGGCACGGCAACGAGGCGAACGGGTCTGGGTGCTGGGACATGTGCCGCCGGAAATCAATCCCAAGGCCGCGCTTGCAAGAGGGCTCGCTCTTTGTACCGGGGGAGATGTGGAGGGATATTTATCTTCGGATGCGTTGGTAAACTCGCTCACCGCTCACGCGGATGTGGTGCGGCTTGCGCTTTTTGGTCATACACACATGGATGAGTTGCATCTTTTGGGGAGCAAGGAGAACGAAGTTCCGATGAAGATAGTTGCTTCCGTTTCGCCAGTGGATGGAAATACGCCTTCGTTTACCGTGGCCAAAGTGTCGCCGGCATCTGCGATGCTGATGGACTACACGGTTTATACGGCGTCGAATACGACCGGCACGGGAACAACCTGGGCGAAAGAGTACGCCTTTGGCGAAACCTACGGCGAGACTAGCTTCTCTTCGAAAACTCTGGGCGATTTGATCGGACGTTTCCGCGCAGACACTTCTGGGACCGGTGCGGAGAGCCTGGCCTACCAGACTCATTTCTACAAGGGCCACGCACCCATTCCGCTGGGACCGTTCTGGCAGGGCTATGTGTGCAGTCTGGATCACGCGACGGGAGCTGGATTCAAAGCCTGCGTCTGTGGCGGCAGATAATGCTGCGCATCGCACCTTTCGCGTGAATGGGCATCCTGCGGGGACGATCCGCCGCATTCAAACCGCGGTGACATGGGGATGGTTCTCAAGTTATATTCAGGCATGCTTTTCACTCGGTCATTTTGTTCCGCCGTCTTGCTGTGCTTGTTTTCTGTCGCTTGTTCAGCCCAGATGAAAGATTCTGGTAATGATGTCGGTAAGGTTGCTGCTAAATCGGCTTGGCTCACCCTGACTCCAGAACAGAAAAGTCAGGTGATGCAATTCGCGGAACCCTACAAAGACTACATGCGGCATGCCAAGTCCGCCGCGCTCTCCGCAGCGGAGTTGATTCGCCTTGCCCATGCAGCCGGCTTTGAGGATTTCACTTCGCCATCCCAGGTCAGGCCAGGTGCGCGTTTAATCATCAGCAATCGTGGCCGCGCCGCCCTTTTTGCCGTCATCGGCAACAATCCAATTGAGTCGGGCTCGCGCATGGTTGCGGCACATCAGGACTCGCCGCACATCAATCTAAAGGCTCGTCCGGTCGTCAATGCGCCCGGCTCCGTTGCCTTGCTCAAGACTATTCCATACGGCGGCATCAAGCGCTACCAATGGGCCAACCTCCCCATGGCGCTAGTGGGCCGCATTGACACAGTGGACGGACGCCACATTGAAGTCAACATCGGCTTCGCGCCTGGTGATCCTGTATTCGTGATTCCCGATGCAGCGCCCCACTCCGACAGACTTCTGCGCACGCGCACTTACACTGAAGTGTTCTCAGGCGAAGAGATGGACCCCGTCATCGGCAGCATTCCGGGCGCTGATTCTTCCGTCGCAGACCAAGTGATGGCAACGTTGCGCGGGCGCTTCAAGATTCACGATGAGGATCTCGTCGCGGCTGAGCTTGAACTCGTTCCGGCAACTCAGCCCGCGGACGTGGGCATCGATGGCGGCCTCGTCGGCTCCTGGGGTCAGGACGACAAGCTCTCCGCCTATTCGGCCACGCGCTCACTCTTCGACCTCAAAGGAGCACCGCGCGAGACGGCCTTCGCCTACATCACCAACTTTGAAGAAGTCGGTTCTGTTAACGACACCGGCGCTGGCTCCGACTTCCTTGACTCGGCCTTCACCGCTCTCATCGACGCACAGGCCAAACCTGCGACTACACTGAATGTTCGCAATGCATTGGCTCATGCCGAGGTGCTCTCCGCCGACACGAACGACGGTGTCAATCCTATTTTTCCGCAGAACTCTGAGAACTCGAACGCCGCCGTTGTTGGCTATGGAGTTACGATCAAGATGTACGGCGCGGGCTTCAATCCTAACTCTGAGTTCACTGCTCGCGTGCTCCACATCCTCGACGCCAATCACATTGCCTGGCAAACCCAGACGCCCAAAGTTGATGTTGGCGGTGGTGGCACCATTGGCGGATTCCTGTCTCAGCGCAACATGGAAGTGCTGGATATCGGCATCCCGCTGTTATCGATGCACGCCACTTACGAGATGTCGTCGAAGGTCGATCTCTGGTCGTACTACCGTTTCATGCTTGCGTTCTACTCCGCGGAATAGTGTGGTGAGCACGCAGCCTGCAATCGGCACGGCCCCGCTACTTCACCTTGGCGGCCTGCGTCTGGATTACGACAGCCGCATGCGGCTTGGCCCATGATTGATAGCTGTTGAAGAGAAATTGCCCGCCCAGGAACAGGAGCCACACCCAAAGTGCAAAGCGCAACTGCCTGCGAGGGACGCGTGTGCTGATAATTGTTCCTACGATGGCGCCGCCTACGCCGCCTTCGATGAGGCGGATCAGCAAGTCCAGATTCTCCGTATGAGAAAACCAGTGTGCGCCGCTGCCAATCAGCGAGACGAGGAAGCCGAATGCAATATCGGTACCCACCACCTGCGCGGGCAGGAGCGGGGTCAGACTCAATAGGGCGGCAGAGCCCAAGGCGCCCGCCCCTGCAGAGGAGAATCCTACCTCCGCGCCCACTGGCAACATCAGCCACGCCAGCAGCGGGCTCCGGTCTTTCCGATTTGCATTCTGTTTCAGCGGCCGGAAGAATACATATATCTGCCAGCTTGCTGTCGTTACAAGAATCGCGCCCAGTAGCGCATTCAGCGTGGTTTGGGGTCCGACGGTTACCAGGTGCTTCAGAAATAGCGAACCGATAATTACTCCGGGCACTCCGCCCGCAAGCATGAAACCAAGTGTCCGCCAGTCCACGTTACGGCGGATGATTTGAGTGGGAACCAGAATCAATTTCACGGCGGTCGCGAACATCAGGCCGATACCTACTGCCACCGGTGCAGGCACTCCTAGAAACAGGATCAACACCGGTACCGTAACAGTCCCCGCGCCCACGCCAGTCAGCGCGATGAACAACGCAATCAGGAATCCAATCACGTATTGCATTCGGTCCTCAGTTCCGCGCCTCTGTTACGTCGCCGGCGCCGCTTCAATGTGAATCCCGCATTCAACCTTGCGACCGGCCCACCGGCCTGACCGCGGATCATTTGGATCCAGTGGAAGCGAAGTACATGGCTCGCAGCCGATCGATGAGTATCCACGCGCATACAACGGCAGCAGCGGGATTGAGAGTTCCTCGCAGGCATACCAGACGTCCCTCGTTGTCCATGCAGCCAACGGCGCAAGCTTCAGCACCTGTCGACCTCCGGGCAGAGTGAACAGCGCCGATTCCTCAAGTGCTGCACGGCTCTTTGCCTGCTCCCTGCGCAATCCAGTGAGCCATACGCGATACTCGGCCACAGCTTTGAACAGCGGTTCAACCTTGCGAAGATTGCAGCATTGATCAGGCGCGGACTGATAGAGCAGACCGTGCTCGCTCTCCTGCTCGGCTACTGTTTTTTTCGGCAGCAGATTGATCAGATTCAGTTGCCAATCGCTCGCAATCTGATCACGGTAGGCGTAGGTCTCTTTGAAGTGGTAGCCCGTATCGAGAAAGAGAATTGGAATGTTCGAATCCAGTTCCAACGCCAGCTTGGTCAACAGGACATCTTCGGCCTGAAAGCTGCATGTCAGGCACACATCACCCTTGTCCGTAATTGCAGAGGCTAGCGCCGCCCGCACCTGGTCTAGCTTCGCATTGACCTCGGTCGTGATTTCAATCGTGCTCATCGAGTTTTCTCCCGAACTAGATTTCCCAATCCACGTTTTCCGATGTCCGGAGAATTCCGGCGCGGGTCAGCAGCCCGCGAATACCCTGAATTGCAGCTTCAGCGTTGTTTGATGCGAACGTCGTTTCGTGTCCTTCCGCGCGAGCGATCAGTTTGTCACTGGCGGTCGTGGCCGCGACGAGGACGAGAAAGCCGGACCGAACGTTCAGCTTGACCAGGCTTTCCAGCGCACCTGGACGATTCTTGAACAGCTCATCTCCGCTATCGATTCGGCTGGATACGGCACCGATAGAAAACAGCGATCGCTCAATTTGGTCAATGAGCCCGGCCGGACCGCTTAACTCAAGCAGCCCACCGCGATGTCCCCATCGTGTCGCTCTTTCGCGGGCGGTCACGGGTCCCGTCAATATTGCGCCGGAGCCCCAACCGCTGGCCTCGAAACTCCCTGTCGCGGTGACCATTCCGGCGGCTATCGTCGCGTTCGTCTCCGGGTCCATCAGAATGAATGCGCCGGTGGAGCGATTTTCTCCATATGTGTCTAACGCGATCGGCCTCAGCAGATTCAGCGCTACGACCCCGATGCCGTTCATCTCCAGCGTCTCGGCTGGCTCATGTGCGAGTGTTCCGATGTCGGTGCGATGCTCGATGGAGGTTACGAAAGCGGGGGCCGTCTGACTAGTGTGCTTCAACAGATAGCGCCGATTCACGGCCAGCGGCTTTTGATCCATCCATACCAGCGCGGCTTTCAGGCTCTTGGTCACGGATGCCGGCGACTGGGAAGAGACAATCAGATCGCCTCGGCTGATATCCAATTCCCGATCCAGCACCAGCGTCACGGACAGGGGTGCATTCGCCTCGGCGAGATCGCCGTCCCAGGTCACAAGACGCTCGACCGCTGCTCGTCTGCCCGAGGGCAACACTGTAATCTCATCGCCGGGCCGAATCGTCCCTGAAGCAATCTGTCCTGCGAATCCGCGAAACGCGGCATCGGGGCGAAGAACCCGCTGCACGGGAAAGCGGAATGGCTCCGCGCGCGTGTCTACAGACGACGGCAGGCTTTCCAGCAACTCAAGGAGCGATGGCCCCTCGTACCATGTGGTCGCGCCTGAACCATGAACGATGTTGTCGCCCTTCAACGCGCTTACAGGTACAAACCTGGCCTCGACGGGGTTACCGGTGTCTGCCGCAATCTCTTCCAACACCGCGCTGAACTCCCGCTCGATGGTCCGGAACCGGCCCTCGTCATAATCGATGAGGTCCATTTTGTTCACGGCCACGAGCACGTGCCGTACCCGAAGGAGCGATGCGATATAAGCGTGCCGCCGCGATTGAATCAATATGCCCTTCGAAGCGTCGATCAGCACCACCGCCGCATCTGCCGTGGAAGCTCCGGTGGCCATGTTGCGCGTGTACTGTTCATGGCCCGGGGTGTCCGCAATGATGAACTTCCGCCGTGCTGTGGAGAAGTAGCGGTACGCAACATCGATCGTGATTCCCTGCTCGCGCTCTGCCCTGAGCCCATCCGTCAGCAGCGCAAAATCAATCTGCCCTGGCGCGGTCGTTCCCTTCCCTTCGATCGACCTCACCTGGTCTTCGTAGACGCTCTGCGTGTCGTAAAGCAACCGCCCAATCAGCGTTGACTTGCCGTCGTCCACGCTGCCCGCGGTGGAAAAGCGCAGTAGATCTTTCTCGCGCTCCTGCTGCAGAAACTCGTCAATTGAAAAAGCTGGAACCGTGAGAGCACCCATTTAGAAATAGCCCTCCCGCTTCTTGATTTCCATTGACCCTTCCTGATCGTGGTCGATGGCCCGGTTAGCCCGCTCTGAAGAACGAAACGAAATCAGCTCCGCAATAATCTCCGGAATTGTTTCCGCATCTGACCGGATGGCCCCGGTGCACGGGCTGCAGCCCAGCGAGCGCAACCGCGACTTCACCATTTGTGGCTTCTCTCCCGGCCATGCTACAAAATCCTGTTCGATTGGGAGCAACGCTTCCTGACCAGAACCGGCGGGGCGCACATACATAGGGCGCTCCTTGGCAAAATACAAGTCCACCACCGGAATCTTCTCCTCGTGGATGTACTGCCACACGTCCATCTCAGTCCAGTTCGACAGCGGAAAGACGCGAATGCTTTCGCCTGGATGAATGCGCTCGTTATACAGATTCCATAGCTCCGGGCGCTGGTTTTTGGGGTCCCACTGCCCAGCGCCATCGCGAAATGAGTAGATCCGCTCCTTGGCCCGCGACTTTTCTTCGTCGCGCCGCGCTCCGCCGAAAGCCGCATTGAAGTTGTAGTGCTTCAGAGCATCCAGCAGCGCCTGCGTCTTCAGCAGCCCGCAGCAGCGCTTGGTGTCCAGCGCAATCGGGTTTGTTCCCGCCGCAATCGCTTCCTCGTTGCGCCACACGTGCAGGGTTGCCCCGACCTTGCGCGCCATAGAGTCGCGGAATTCGAGCATCTCCGCGAACTTGAATCCCGTGTCGATATGGAGCAGCGGAAACGGAATCGGGCCGGGATAAAAGGCCTTCTGCGCGAGGCGCAGCATGACGGAAGAGTCCTTGCCTATGGAATAGAGCATCACTGGACGCTCAAACTCCGAAGCCACTTCGCGCAGAATATGGATGCTTTCTGCTTCCAGCAGCCGCAGATGGCTTAGATGGACGGGACTTCGCAGCGCGGCGTAGCTGGTTCGGATTTGAGGATTCGGCGTTTCTTGTTCGGCGACCGGCATGGCAGACCTCTTTTTGAAGGGTCGTGCTGAAGGCCGGCACAGGAGAAAGAGACACCCGGCTTTTTCAGCTACGGGTGTGTCTTCTCAATCGTTTGTCCAGGATTATTTATTCAAGATCATCCAGGGGATCGGAGACTAGCAGGTACACCCGTCGAATGTGTTCGACAGGCGACAACAGGAGCGGCTTGGGAAAGCGCAAATCATCTGCTGATCAATAGTACCAAGAATCCGGGAGAGGTCAAACTGTGACTACCGGCAGCTTGCCTCGGACACTGCTTAAGATGCGCAATTAAGAACATTCGGTTCGCCATTTTCGCCGAGCCATTTACAATCCCCCTAACCGGAGAATGATCCCTGCCGATGCCCCTCAAGACCACGCGACAAGCCGCCGCTTCAGAGCCCGTGTCCGCCGAGAACGGTTTCTCACCTATATCGAACCAGAAGCTGCTCGAGCTTTACGCCGCCATGCTCAAGAGCCGCATGCTTGAAGAACGGATCAAGGCGGAACGGGTCAGCAAGCTCAATGGGCACGGTGCAGCTAGCTTCCCCTGGGAACCCGCTCGAGGGCGAGAGGCAGTGTCCGTGGGAGTGCTGATCGACCTGGTTTCAGAGGACACCATCACCTCCCAACCAGGCAGCCACATCCCCTTCTTTCTAAAAGGCGTGCCTCTTAGTGAGCTACTAAAGGCCCTGACGCGCCCCATTGCGGCCCCTTCCCAGGCTGCGTCGTGGCAGCCCGAGCCTGGGATTGCGGAGGCCGTCGCTGCTGCAGGGGTCAATAAAGCAAGCAAGAATCGCAAAATAGCCGTAGCCTACCCCGGACGGGGCCCGGCCGCGCGCCGCACCTGGCAGGAAGCAATTTCCCACGCCTCACAGCATGGCTTGCCAATGATCTTCGTTTCTCACTCCGCGCTCCCTCCAAAAACAAATCCCGAGACCTGCCCGGCTCTTCCCGTCGATGGCCATGATGTTGTCGCTGTTTATCGGGTTGCCTCGGAGTCGATCGCCCGTGCCCGCCAGGGACGAGGACCCACTTTGATCGAGTGCAAGCGCTGGCAATCCGCAGACATGGTCCACAATCGTGACAACAACCCGATCCATAACATGGAGAAATACCTCGCCCGAAAGGGGTTGTTCACGGCCGCATTGAGGACGGAGATTGTCGCCGGTTTTCGCCGAGAACTGGACGCGGCGGTTTCGTGGGTCCGGGACTAGCCCCCTTTGCGCTGCTTTCAACGTCCAATCCGGAACGGCTGAAGAACCAACTCCCGGTGATAAAGTGAGGACATGAAGGTGAGCCGAACTTCCTCCAAAGCTCTTGCCATCTACGGTCTAGTTTCTTGTTCCGCTCTTTTGGTAGCTCTACTCTTTTCGACTGTCAACCCGCTCAACGCCCAAGAGCCGGCTTCGCAGGCCGGCACACAGCCAGCAGCCCAAACCGTCCACGATCCCGGCACCCCCGCGCAAATTTGCGAACCTTCTCAGCTCGATTCGGCGTACATTCCAGTTGATAATTGGGTCTATCCTGCCATTCTTCGCCTTTATTCACTGGGATATGTCGACACGGTTTACCTGGGCATGCGGCCTTGGACCCGCTCCAGCATTGAGCGCATGATTGAGGCAGCCGGAGCCAAGATTGAAGACGCAGATCAAGGTCCAGCAACGGACGAGGCTCAAGGGATTTACGAGGCACTGCTGGAGGAGCTGCGCGACGACATGCAGGGCCCTTGCCTGTCGCATGAAGGAAACTCGCGCTTCGAGTCAGTCTACTCAGTCATGCGCGGGATCAGCGGCAGGCCTCTGCGCGACAGTTATCATCTAGGCTCGACGATCATCAACGATTACGGCCGGCCGTATGTCAATGGGTTCAACAACTATTCTGGCGCCAGCGGTTATGCTTCCGCCGGCCACTTTCTGATCTATGCGCGCGGCGAGTTTCAGGGTGCTCCTTCGGGAACAGGCTATTCGGCAGCGCTCACACAGTCGCTGGCCTCGCTTGACGGCACGACAAACTATTTCACCAATGCTTGCGAGCTATCAGGAATCGGATGCACACCCCTCCCGCTCAACCTGCAAAGCACCATTCCCAATGGACCTGTTGGTACAACTACGCAGGGACGCGTGATGGAGGCATATGTCAGCGCAAACTACCTGAATCACGAAATCTCCTTCGGAAAACAGGACGACTGGCTCGGCCCCGGAGCAGGCGGTGCTTTCGCCTATTCCAACAACGCTGAGAACATCTATTCCTTTCGTATCAACCGCATCGAGCCGCTAAACATTCCGCTGCTGTCCAGACTCACCGGCCCGTTCCGTTACGAGTTCATGATCGGCCCACTCAAGGGCCACACCTTCCCCTTCGATCCCTGGATGCACACTGAGAAGGTCAGCTTCCGGCCGACTGAAGATATCGAATTCGGCTTCCAGCGCACAGTTATCTGGGGCGGTAAGGACCACGAGCCAATCAATCTCCACTCATTCCTGAGGAGTTTCTTCAGCCTCGCCGCCGCGCCCACCCCACAGATCAAAGACAGCTCCTCGGATCCCGGCGCCCGCTTTGGCGCATTCGACTTTTCTTACCGTCTTCCCTTCGTCCGCAAGTGGCTCACGCTCTACTGCGACTCGGAAGTGCATGACGATGTTTCTCCGATCGATGCGCCCCGTCGCGCCTCATGGCGGCCCGGCCTCTATCTCTCGCATATGCCCGGCTTTGCCAAGCTGGATGTACGCGCCGAAGGCATCTCGACCGATCCCCCAGTTTCGCGTAGTGTCGGCGGCGAATTCATGTATTTTGAAGCCGTTCAGAGGCAGGGATACACCAACAACGGACAGATCTTCGGCGATTGGATCGGCCGCGAAGACAAGGGCGGACAGGGGTGGATCACTTACCACCTGAGCGGCAACGAGTGGATTCAGGTGAGCGCGCGTCATCAAAAGGCGGCGAAAGATTTTATTGAAACTCCTGGCACGGCAGCCACCTCGACGACCCCTGCCACCCCCACCATTGAATATGGAACTACGCTGAACGACATCAACTTTCAGGTGGTCAAGCGCATTCACAAGGAATTTGAGATTAACGGTGGCTTCGCCTATGAGCACTGGAAAGCTCCCATTTACCTGCCCGGCCAGCAGACTGTTACGACGACGAACATCCAGCTCACCTGGTTCCCAAACCGGAAGATCAGTTTTTAGCGGCGGGTTGTTTCGCGTCCCCTGTAGAATGGGCGAGATACGGGCTCCAGAGAGTACCGCTGCGCGGAGAATCAGCCGATGAGAAAACGTGTATTCCAGGTCTTTGCGATCGCCTTGCTATTGGGCTGCGCCGTGCATGCGCAGGATCTGGCCTCAACGTGGCAGGGATCATTCAAAACGGACTCAGACCAGCGCCGGTTCGTCCTCCAGATCACTAAAAGCGATAAGGGTGGATGGGAGCCCGCTGCATGCTATATCGAATTCGTCCACGACAATGTACATGTCGATTCTTTGCTGGTAAACGGTTCTGATCTGAAGCTTACCGTCAACGGTGGCAAGGACGAATACCACGGCAAGGTCAGTACTGACGGAACGTCGATTACAGGCACCTGGACATTCGACCATCACTCAGCGCCGCTCGAATTGCATAGGGCAACCAAGGACACCGCGTGGCACATTCCGTTTCAATACCAGTACCACTTGAAGGACGTAACGTATGCTCGCCCTTCACCTGCCGAGAACAAGATTCCGTTCTCACCTAAGCTGGCTGTGGATTATATGGAGCAGGGGGCTTTGGCCTGGACTGCCGATTGGAAATGCGTTGCCTGCCATACCAACGGATCGTACATGGTGGTGCGGCCTTTGCTCACTCCGCAGCTTGGTCAGCCGCAAAAGGAGCTGCGCGATTTCTTTGTTGCCACGCTCCAGGATGAGTTAGCCACCGATCCTGCAGACTTGCGGCCAGAGTTGGATTCGACGCAGGCAGTGTACGTGGCTGCGGGATTGGCAATATGGGATGCGCATGTGACGCATCGCTTGTCGCCGGAGACAGCCCAGGCGTTGAGCATGATGTTCAAACTGCAGCGGGCGGATGGGGACTGGACCATCAGCGACGACAACAATCCGCCGCTGGAGTCGAACCGCTACCAACTGGCCACGGTGGCTGCGCGGGCCATAGGCAACGCACCGGGCTGGCTGGCTCAACAGCACGGAACACCGATTGAGGCAAGAATCGATCTCCTGGAAAACTACCTTCGGGCTGAGCGCAAGGTCCAGGGTGATTACGATCGAACGGATTTGCTTTGGGCAGCGACGGAGTTGCCCGGGCTGATCAGTGCTACGCGCCAGCAGCAATTGATTCAGATGATCTTCAGTCATCAAAAAGCTGACGGTGGATGGTCGATCCGAGCTTTTGCTCTGCCGGAGGAGTGGGGGAAGGGCAATCGGGCAGATAAACTCAGAGCAGAATTGGAGATTTCTGATCCTCCCAGCGACGGGCATATGACGGGGCTGGCAATTATCGCCCTGCGCAAAGCGGGCGTTCCGTCCAGTGATGCTCGCATTCAGCACGGTGTTTCCTGGCTGCTTGCCAACGAGCGTTCATCGGGAAGATGGTGGACGCGCTCGTTGAATCGGGATGGCTGGCAGTTCATCACCTACAGCGGGACAGCTTATCCGTTGCTGGCGTTGGCGCTGTGCGATGCGTTGCCAAGCAGTTCCCAAATGACGGCTGAGATTTCGAGATCAACACGATAATTGGCTCTGAGATCGTCTATTTGGCCCGCGGATGCGTCCGGTCATAGACCACCGTCAACTGTGCGGTGGTGAGTTGCGTGTAACGCTGCGTGGTTGAAAGACGCTCGTGCCCCAGCAACTCCTGGATCGCGCGAAGGTCGGCGCCCTCTTCTAGTAAATGCGTGCCGAAGGCGTGGCGTAGGGTGTGCGGATGCACATCTGCGGAAAGGCCGCGCAAAACTGCGATGCGCTTTACGATTCGGCCTACGCTGCGCACGGTCAATCGGGCCTCCGCGCCGGGCTTTCCCAAGCCGCGCAATTGCAGATTCAAGAACAACGCGGGTGTTGGGGTTGCGCTGGCCTTGCCCTGCGCCGCGATTCGCGCAGCACGCTCCGCGATATACGCGCGCAATGACTGTGCCGCGGCATCGCCCAGTGGCACGTATCGTTGCTTCTGTCCTTTGCCGCGCACCAGGATCGCCTGGTCGGCCCAGTGAATGTCATTCAGGTTCAGTCCGGTTAACTCGGCGTTGCGGATACCGCAGCCATAAAGCATCTCGAGAATCGCACGGTCGCGCGCCGGCCAGCTTGCGGCATCTTCGTCCACCGAGTCCACGACGCGATTCATTTGCTCGATCGAAGGCACACGCGGCAGGTGTTTGGGCAGGCGCGGAGTCGCTACCAGTGATGCCGCATTCATTTCCACGTAGCCAGTGCGCGCCAACCATTTGAACCAACTGCGAATCGACGCCAGCGCACGCGCCGCCGAAGCCTTGGAGAGACCGCGATCATAAAGAGTGCTCAGATACGCGCGAATCTGAGTGTGCTCGATTGAGTCTGCTGTCAAATCCTTGCCGTATCGCTCTCCCAGGTAGGCAGCAAATCCCAGCAATTCGCGGCTGTATGCACGCAAGGTGTGCTTCGAGGAGCCGCGCTCGTTGGCCAACACGCGCAGGTAATCGTCGACGAGCTGGGCAAGAGGCCAGGCGCTTGTGGGAGCAGCCGATTCACTCATGACTTCTTCTCAACCAAGGTCAACCCGGCATGATGCTCTGCGTTGGAATCGGCCTCCGCATCCGCACCGCGCCGCGTTGCGCGTGGATGATGCATGCGGTGCACCTCTTTCAATCGACCGAGTGCAAGATGCGTGTAGACCTGCGTAGTGGATATGTCTGCGTGTCCCAGAATCAGTTGCACACTGCGCAGATCCGCGCCGTGCTCCACCATGTGAGTGGCGCAACTGTGGCGCAGTCGGTGCGGGCTTGCTCCGGAGTTCGCCATCTTTACCAGATGCCAGACCCATTGTCTTGTCAGCGGCATCCCACGCAAGGAGAGAAAAAGCCGCGTTGCGTCTTGCCGGGACTCAGCGTTCTTTCGCGCGGTGCTGATGCGTGCCAGATGCGGTCTTCCCTCGCGCAGATACGTTTCGAGCGCCTCTATAGCCGATCGTCCCAGCGGCACAATGCGTTCCTTGTCGCCTTTGCCACGCACCTGCACACGACCGAGATCCAGCGACAGGTCTCGGGTTGAAAGCGCTGTTACCTCCGAGACGCGCAGGCCGCCGGCGTACAGGAGCTCCAGAATCGCGCAGTCGCGCAAAGCCGTAGCTTTCGCTTGCGGATGGGAGGCGGCCATCCCAGCCCGCTCCAGCATCTCTGCCACTTCAGGCTCAGCCAGCGATTTGGGCAACACCTTCCAGGCCTTGGGAGACTCAATGTTGACCGTGGGATCGTGATGAATTCTGCGGTCGAGCAGCAGCCACTTGTAAAAGCCGCGCAAGCAGCTCAACTTGCGAGCTGCGGAGCGCGAATCGATTCCATGATTACGGAGATGCTCAAGGAATGCCGCTACATCCTGCTGCGTGGCGGTCAACAGTACTCCTTGCCGTCCCTCGATAAACTCGGCAAAGGTTTTCAGGTCGTTATCGTAGGCCTCACAGGTTAGCGGACGCAGCCCCTTTTCCACCCGCAGATACGACTGGTAGTCCTTCAACAGCGGAAGATTGCGCGTGCTCTCCACAAGTTCGATTATCTGCGGATTCGACCCATCCCCACCGCCTGTGCGCTATTGGCCGAACCTCGTTCAACAGGAATCAAACTCATTAACCCACACGCAAACTCATGCTCGTCCTTGTTACTGTGATCATTCTTCAAGCGTTCACGTGCAAAAACAGGGCCATTTAGTTGAGAATATAGTTAGACGAATCCTGAAGCATGAGTGAGGAACGCTTGACACCAGCGCAAATAGAAATACCCCGATGGACGGCCGATGAGTTCGAGCGGCTGGTCCTCGAGAACAATCCCAAGGTTGCCGTCTTTGATTGTGACGGGACCCTGTGGAGCGGCGATGCCGGCTTGGAATTCATGACCTGGTCACTGGAACAGGGCCTGGTTTCGCGATCCACAAGTGACTGGATCGACAGCCGCCACCGGGCATACCGGGCAGGCAAGGTGAGCGAGGTGGAAATCTGCGGCGAGATGGTGCAAATTTACGCGGGGCTACGTGACCAGGAGCTGCGCACCGCCGCTGCCGAGTACATTAAGAAGTTTGTGAAGGCGCGCGTCTTCCCTGAGATGGCTGCGTTGCTTGAAAATCTGCGGGGGGCCAACGTCGAGATTTGGGCTGTCAGTTCAACCAACAAGTGGGTTGTCGCCGAGGGAGTGCGCGATCTCCTGATCCCCGAAGACCATGTGATGGCTGCGGAGGTTCATGTGCACGCGGGCATGATCACGAGCGATCTGGTGGACGTGCCTACCGATGAAGGCAAGGCCGTGACGCTTCGGCGGATTGGACTGCCCAACCCCGACGCCGTCTTTGGCAACTCCATCCATGATCTAGCCATGCTCAAGATTGCGCGCCATGCATTCCCGGTTAATCCTTCTCCGGCGCTGTTGGCGGCTGCGGCAATAAACGGCTGGGGCTACTTCATGCCCCATGCTGCCGACGGCACCGATGATGTGACTGGGCGGGATTAAGGCCGACGTGCGTCCTGGTGCCAAGCGCCTTGATTCTGAGACCGAAGACAGATGCCCGCCTTCGCTTGGCTTTTCATCGCAGCGAAGTGGTTGAATCCATTCCGTCTCTGCGCCTTTTGGTGCGTTTACACTAGAGGGGTGGAAGAGACTCCGCCATCTTCGAATGCCAGACCCGCGGGTCCCGCTCTGCGTTTTGTGGCAGCGGCGCTCATCGTACGCGAAGGCCAGGTGCTGATTGGGCAGCGACGCCCCGACCAGCCAATGGCACTGCAGTGGGAGTTTCCTGGCGGCAAGATTGAGGCCGGCGAGAGCCCCGAGCAGGCATTGGCGCGCGAGTTGGACGAGGAACTCGGTATCCAAGCTACCATCGGACCGCGCGTCACCCGAATCCGCCACAACTACCGGCACGGCGGCGCCGTTGACCTGCAGTTCTTTGCTGTGCACGAGTTCACAGGCGAGATGCAGAATCGCATCTATCACGATGTGCGCTGGACCAAGCTCGAAGACCTGCCAGGATACGACTTTCTCGCCGCCGACCGCGGGCTCATCCGCGACTTGGCTGACGGCAAGCTGCTTTAGGGGATTTCCCTATGTCTATGAAGAATCCGTCTCGCCCCTTCTGCGTTATAGTTTCCGAGTACATCGAGCCGCACTGCCTCACCACGATCTCGCGCAGATTTCGCGGGCCGCATTCGGTTCAAGCGTCTAGCCGTGGCGTGAACCACATTCGGGGGTAGGGCTGGAATGGAAAACCCGGCGCCTAGTTTCTGCGTATATCGTCTGCATTGGAGCCAGCGCGCATTTGCTCTACTGTTTCTGGCATTAAGCGTCTTTTTTGTGGTCGGCTCGTGGAAAGGAGTGTTCTTTGGAGAAGAGGAACCTCGGCCTTTCCTAATTATCCTGAGCACCATTTTTCTGCTGGTCGGCTTGGGATTGAGCTTTAACGCTTTCCAAACTACCGTCACCTTCACAGGTGATGCGATTGAGTTACGATCGATTCTTAATCGGCTGAAGTTACCCTTGAGCGGGATCCGCGGCAGGCGGGAATATGTGGCGCGGGGCGAGGAAGGCGGGGGGACTCGGTATCTATGCCTTATTCCAGAAGATGATCGGCTACCCACCCTCCAATTCATGAAGAACTACACATTCGACGACGCGTTCTACAGATGGTTCAACGAGCTACGTGACCTTGATGCCGAAGACAAGAGAGTGCGCAAAGACGCGAACTTCGGCCTCGTCTGATTAGTGCCCCGGGATCAGGCCCCACAGCATGACCAGCGTCATGCCGATGACGATGATGCTGGTTCCCCAGGCAATCACATTCCACAGGCGCGAGTTCTTATGCTCGCCCATCAGGTCGGCGCGATTGATGAGCATCAGCATGAGAATAATGACGACCGGCAGCAAGACGCCGTTCAGCACCTGCGAGAGGATCGCCACGTTGATCAGTTGCGCATCCGGCAGCCACAGCACAGTTACGGCACCGCCGACGATCAGCAGCGTATAGAGCCAGTAGAAGAACGGCGCTTCCTTGAAGTGCTTGTCGACGCCTGACTCAAGGCCGAGCCCTTCGCACACCGTGTACGCCGTCGAGAGCGGCAGAATTGACGCAGCAAAGAGCGATGCGTTGAACAGCCCGAAGGCAAAAAGAACAAATGCGTAGTCGCCCGCCAGCGGCCTCATTGCCTCCGCCGCATCCGACGCCACCTGGATGGCGCCCATTCCATGTACGTAGAGTGTTGCTGCGCAGGCTACCACAATGAACCAGGCGACAATGTCTGTAAACAGGCTACCCACAATCACGTCGAGCCGCGAGGCCGCGTAGTCTTTGACGCGAATCCCCTTCTCAACAATGGACGACTGCAGATAGAACTGCATCCACGGGGCGATGGTTGTGCCGACCACGCCGATGGCCATGTACATGTACGCCTTGTCGCGCCAAACCGAACTCGGCGGCAATTGAATCGTCGCCAGCGAAGCATCGTGCCAACTGGGCTGCGAGAGAACGCCCGCGAAGATGTAGGCAATATAGACCAGAGATGCGACGATGAAGATTTTTTCCGTGCTCTTGTAGCTGCCGCGCACGACCATGTACCAGACCAGGGCCGCGCAAAATGGGACGGAGATGAACTTTGAGACATGGAACAGGTGCATTGAACCGGCAATGCCGATGAACTCCGTCACTACGTTGGTGTAGTTGACCACGACCAGCATGATCATGAGCACGAAGGTCAGCCGTAGGCCAAACTCCTCACGGATGAGGTCGCTGAGGCCCTTGCCGGTGACTACGCCCATACGGGCGCACATTTCCTGCACTACGATCAACGCGATCGTAATGGGAATCATGGTCCACAGCAGCGTGTAGCCGTACTGCGCGCCAGCTTGGGAATAGGTGAGGATGCCGCCGGAGTCGTTATCAACATTGGCGGTAATGAATCCGGGGCCGAGAACGGCCAGAAACAGCAATATCCGGATTCGCCAACGCTTGAGCATGCCGCGGGTTCCTATGGAGGAGTCATTGATTTCCTCAATGAACATAACAGGGCTGACCCCGTCGCGCGAACCCGGCGGGCGAATTTCGCGAGGAGCCTGAATATGGATTGACACGGCTATGTTATCTGGGTACATTAATACACAGATAACAGGAGATGCCCATGGCACAGGAACAACAACCACCCCGTGAACCCATCGTGGTTGAGCGGGTCCAGACCGGCGTCAGGCTGGAAAAGCGCATGTTGAAGGTGCTTAAAGCTATTGCTGAGCAGAAGGACATGACGCTCGGCGATCTGCTGGAAGGAATCGTGCTGCACGTCTTTGAGGGTAAGGCACCGTTTTCCCCGCAGACCCTTAAAGAGATTGAGCAGTTCAAGACTCTCTATGGCATGGTTCTCAAGTCCAGCGACAGCCATAACCTGAAGGAGAAAAGGAAATGAAAGGCCTGCTCCCGATTCTTGCTTTCGCCGGACCTGTCCTGGCCGGCATGGCGGCGCCGCTTCTTTCGCAGACGGCGCCGGCGGCTACTGAGTCCTGCCTGCGAACACAGACGAGCTTCGATCTGCTGGTTCACGCGTCCTACTCTGTAACCGCACCGCTGTTTGGTCCCAACGGTGAGCGCGCATGGGCCGGCAAATATTGGGATCCGCAATTCATCCATCCGCTACCGGCTAGCGATACCGATGGCGCGGTCTTCACGATCCAACACGGTCCGCATACCGCAACCTGGGTCACTACCCAATTCGACGTAGAGGCACGACACTTTCAATATGTCTATTTCCTGCCCGGTCTGATGGTGACCGTCATTGATGTCCGCTTCAAGCCAGTCAGCGCGGATGCAACTGCGGTGAATGTGACTTATACACGCACAGCGCTCACTCTCGAAGGCAACCCGCATGTTGTGGCAATGAGCGAAGGCGACAAATCGGCCGGCAAGGAGTGGCAGCAGGCTATTGACGGGTATTTCGCCCAATCAAAATCGAGCATTAAGCCTTAGCAAAACATGTCGGGATCGAGGAGAAGGCAATGGATCTGAGTGCGTTTCTTCTTGCTGCTGATGCAGAGCGTGCCAATCTGACGATGGCCAGACTGTTGCGGAATGACATTGCGCAGTTGGTGCTGACCGGGGGTCTCGCAATTGAGTTGCATCTGCTGGGCAGAGGACTCGCCGTACCGCCGCGTCCATTCAACGACATCGACTTTCTGACGGACACCTTTGAAGCAATTCCGAAGGGACTCGCTGGCACCATGATCTTTCGCCACGTTCATCCGCATGCCCCTCCAGGAAAGACGCTCCTGCAGGCTGTCGATCCCGAGACTGCGGTTCGCGTGGATGTTTTTCGGGCCTGTGGGAACAGCATTGCCCGCGCGATTTCGATTGCGGTTGACGACAGCGATCTACGCATGATTTCCGTTGAAGACCTGACCGCGCGCATCGCCCGGCTCTGCATGGACCTTGCGCACGAGACGCCGATGCCCGCCAAACACGCGCGCGATTTTCTGCGACTACTCCCGCTAGTCGAAATTGATGTTATGGGGCCAGTCTGGTTTGAGCATAGGAAGCCCAATCATCCGCTGTCATTCTCCGAGACGGCCATTTTGCTCACCAGTTTGATTGATCTGCGGAAGGACCTGCAGACCATCCCCGAATACTCGCACGATGCGGATGAACGCTGCTCCCGTTGTGAGGCAACTGCGGCCTTTCCTCTGGCCGACGCACGCTGCATTCTCCCCCTGCTTGGTTATTGCTAGAGTCTCGCTCCCAAACTTGACATCCCACGGCGGGCCAGACTACAACACGCTTTCACGACAAGACTGCCGAGAGGGCTCACCCTATGCCACCGTCCGACTCGAATGAAGATCTACGCACGCGGCGCAAACTGCTTGGAACCATGGTTTCAGGAGTGTCGGCTGCCGCGCTGTTGAGCCTGAACGCCCCAGCAGCGGCCGCCAGCACAGATTCTGCAAGTGCAGCCATTGAACCGCCATCTCGATATGAGCACTCGGCGCCGGAAGAACTGCTGGCCCTGGCTCGTCTGCGTAGTTACAAGACGCGCCGCTCTTCAAGCTGGGACCGGACTGGCGGCAATGGCGATTTTGTCGTCGTGGAGCCGAGCCAAGCCGCAACACTGCTTGAAATCGAAGGTGCGGGAGTGGTGACACATCTCTGGTTCACCATTAACTCACCGGACCAAATGCATTTGAAAAACATGGTCCTCCGCGCCTGGTGGGACGGAGAAGCGACACCTTCGGTAGAGGTGCCGATCGGCGATTTCTTTGGCCTGGGCCTGGGCCAGTACTTCACTTACCAGTCGGCTTTGCTGGCCGTGGCGCCCATCAAAGCGCTGAATGCCTATTTTCAAATGCCGTTTGCCCGCTCGGCTCGCATTACGCTGACCAACGAAGGCAAACTCCGCACGGACAGCCTCTACTTCGCCATCGACTACGTGACCTTCCCGGCGCTTCCCGACGGCATCGGACGCTTCCATGCGCAGTACCGACAGGCCGCACCCTGCCACGTGGCTCCCGGCTTGATCGACAGCAAGAACCTGACCGGCGCGGACAACTATGTGTTCATGGAGGCGACCGGCAAGGGACATTTTGTGGGGGTGACCCACTCCGTTGTGCAGCATGAGGACGGCTGGTTCGGCGAGGGCGACGACATGATCATCATCGATGGCGATGCGATGCCAACGATCAACGGGACGGGGACCGAGGACTACTACAACGGAGCGTGGGACTTTGGGAGCCAGACATTTGCTTTCATGCACAACGGCGCGCCCTACATCGTGACGCCGGAGAAGAAGGACGGGCGCTACTGCCTCTACCGCTGGCACATTGAAAGCCCAATCACCTTTGAAAAGTCGATACGCGTGACGATTGAGCACGGCACTGCGAACGATCGCGCCGACAGTTTTTACTCCACGGCCTACTGGTACCAGACTGAGCCGCACGCAGCATTCCCAAAGCTGCCCGAAGCGGCGGAACGGATTCCATAGGTTTCCGGAGCGGGAGGATCTGGAAGTGCTGGAGGATCGGGAGCGGCGGCGGCTTCTGCGATCTAGGCGGTAGCCAGAATCTGGTCGATGTTGAGGATTGGCTCTAGAGCCAGGACCGGCTCTTTGGCCCGAACCGGGTCGGCCTGCCTTGCTTCCACCGGAACCAGGCTCATGAGAGACTCGACCACGTCAGCGGCGCTGTAGCTTTCGCGTCCCGGGGCCAGGAACATTGCAATGGTGTTCAGATCGTCTCCCACGGTTACCAGCGGGGGCTCTTCAACATGGTCTTTGCGCTTCTGCGCGTGGCCAACATTGGCCATCAGGGCATTGCACAGACACTTTCTTCCTACCGTGTCTTCGATTTTGCCGCCCTTGGCCAGGTAATTCGCCACGGGTTCTGCCGAGCAACGATAGCCGATGGTGCCGTTCTCAGCGGCGTAAGGATCGCGAAGATATCCCAAGTCACAGACGCGCTTCCGCTCCTGATAAATCGGGAGGGCAGATGAGGTTCCCTCAAGCTGCGCTACCTTGAATGGGAAGCCGGTTGGCGAGGCCAGAGGATCGGTAAACACCGCGCCTCGTCCGGCGATGGCCTGGGCGATCAGCTTCTCCTTCAGGTCAGTACGCATGCCTGACTCTGTGGAGAACGCAAACGCAGTTCCGACCTGGATACCCGCGGCGCCCTGCTCGAGGGCTTCACGCAGCTTCTCCGCATTTCCATATCCGCCTGCCAGCCAGAACGGAACTCCCAAAGCACGTAATCCCTCGATGTCCACACGATCCCGCTCACCATACACCGGTTCACCGGCCTCATTGAGCTGGAGTTTGCCGCGGGGCGGCGCGTTGTGGCCACCGGCGGTTGGGGATTCGATCACCAATCCGTCTACGCGGCCGCTGGCACGACGAAGCATGGTGGTTGCCAAGGTGTTCGATGAAACGATGGCCAGAAACTGCGGACGGGTCAATTTCGGCAGCGGACCTTCGGCAAAATCGGCCGGATCAAGCCGCATCTGCGTGTCCTGCCCCACCACTGCACCCGTCACCGACAGCTTGTATTCGGCCGCCTGGTAGGCTGCATACGCGTCGAGCACGCCGGGAATATGGAGCGGAATCCCCGCACCCATCAATACATAACCGACGCCGGCAAGCATGGCCCCGTAAATCGACGGCAAGTGAGGTAACTGCACCTTCTCAAGAAAATTGATACCTACGGGATTCTTATGTCCTTCGCGCGCCAGAAACACCTCAACAAAGTTGCTGACCATGCACAGCTCAATCAGCTTGGGCGAGTCCTTCCGCTGATGCATC